>Ga0209582_1000391_pt1 | contig 30310 bp, 30 predicted proteins | sample KloWWTmetKNB5Kit_FD_187176 | JGI IMG/M metagenome (GOLD analysis project Ga0209582, IMG submission 187176) | Active sludge microbial communities from Klosterneuburg, Austria, studying microevolution and ecology of nitrifiers - Klosterneuburg... | ecosystem: Engineered > WWTP > Aerobic digester >...
GCGGAACCTCGGCCTTCGGGCAGTTGGGTTTCACCAACGCCTCCTCCTCCATGAGCAACGTCACCACCAGTGGGGGCTGCATGGGTGTGGTGGATATGAATGGGGATGGATTGGACGACATCGCCAAGCTCCACAATTCAAAGACCTTCCAAGTGGACTACCAAAATCCCGATGGCTCCTTCGCCTTGGTGGACTATGGCGATGTGAGCGGCAGCGGGCAGTGGGGTTGGGCCATCGCCGATCTGGACAACAACGGGCACAAGGACATGGTGAGCGGCGGCAATGGGGACGGTACCCATTACCTGCGCATCAGCAGCCCTGGGAACGGAGCGCTCAGTACACTGGGCGGTTCCACCATCTTCACCCAGGCCATGAGCATTGGGGACATCGATAACAACGGACGACTGGACGTGTTCGCATGCAACGATGTAGGTCCGAACAAACTTTGGTTCACCGATGCCAGCGGGGTGCCGATCGAGAACAGCGGGTACATTGACTGGAGCAGCAACCCGACCAGTGATATGAGCGGGAACTACGGTTCCTGTTTCACCGACTTCGATAACGACGGAGACTTGGACCTGTACATCGCCAAGTGCCGCCAAGGGGTGAATGACCCAAGCGACCCGCGCCGGTGGAATCGCCTTTTCGTGAACGACGGGAACAACAACTACACCGAATCCGCAGTGGTCCATGGGTTGCAGATCCGGAACCAGACTTGGACTGCGGACTTCGGTGACATCGACAACGATGGCGACCTGGACATGGTGGCCACCAACCACGATGCCACGATCCAGCTCTTTGAGAATGACGGTTCCGGGAATTACACGGACATCACTGCTGGCTGTGGCATGGAGCAGAATGGCTTCTTTCTCCAGAGCAAATTCGTGGACCTGGACAACGACGGCTTCCTTGATGTGATGATCGCAGGCGGTGTCGAGTTCTTCTTCAAGGGCAACGGCGACGGCACCTTCACCCAGATGAACGGACTGTTCCCGAGCGGCAAGGCCATGCACAGTTTCGCTACCGGAGATCTGAACAACGATGGTTTCGTGGACGTATTCGCCAACTACGGAGGAGGCTACGTCAACCCCGACTCCAACAACCCGGACCGCCTGTGGATCAACAACGGCAACGCCAACCATTGGTTCACTGTGCGTTTGCAAGGAACCATCAGCAACCGCGATGCTGTCGGCGCGCGCGTATCCATCACCGGCCCTTGGGGCACACAGGTGCGGGAAGTGAAGGCCGGCGAGAGCTATGGCATGGTCACCACATTCGCGGCCATGTTCGGCTTGGGCGAGTACACCACGATCCCTACCCTTACCATCCATTGGCCGAGCGGTTTGGTGGAGACCTTCACGGATCTTGATGTGGACCAGACCATCAACGTGATCGAAGCGACCTGCATCAGTCCATTGGCCGAGATCACAACGCCCACTGCGCCGATCATCTGCGGGAATGGGGATCAGCTAACACTCAGCGCCAATGCCGGTTTCGACCATCTCTGGAGCACGGGAGCCACCACGGAGAGCATCATTGTTACTACGGCAGGTAGCTATTCGGTGACCATCGACGATGGCTCCGGATGTACGGGTACCACCAGCATCTTCGTTGAACAAAGCCCGGATGAGACACCGATGGTCTCGGCGAGTGCAGAACTCACCTTTTGTGAAGGAGGGGAGTTGGAACTGACCTCCACCGAAGCCACGGAATATCTCTGGAGCAACGGTGCCACCTCACGGTCCATCATGGTGCAAACCTCTGGTGACTATGAGGTGACCATTGAAGGGGTTTGCGGAGCATTCACCAGTGAAGCGATCACGGTGGAGGTTTTGGATGCACCGGATGCACCCCTCGCGGACGATGTTGCGGTGCCGCTCAATACAAGTGCGACGTTGGAGGCCCTCGGCGAGAACATCGAATGGTTCGATCAAGCTACGGGCAGTGATGCCGTGGGCACGGGCAATACGTTCAATACACCGATCCTCACCCAAGATGCCACGTACTGGGTTCAAGCTTCCACGATCCACGGTGGCGAAGTAGCCTTCGGGGGTCGGATCGACAACTCGGTCAGTGGAGCCTATCACACCAACACGGACAACTACCAACTCTTCACGGCCTACCAGGACATGTTCATCGAGAGCGTGAAGGTGTATGCCAACGGTGCTGGCGAACGTACGATCGCGGTGGTGGATCAAGGCAACGGAAGTACCATTGCCACGGGTACGTACAACATCCCCGACGGGGAAAGCCGGGTCGATCTAGGCTTCTTTGTTCCCGCAGGCGGCCCATACGGCTTGCGTGCAGTAGGTGGAAATCCGCAACTGTGGCGAGATGGCATGGGTTCCAACCCGGCCTATCCCTACGCGCTGGGTACCTTGGGTAGCATGACGAGTTCCACCGCGAGTGGAACTAACGCCACAGCCTACTACTATTTCTTCTACGACATCGAAGTGAAGTCCCCGAGCACCACGTGCGCTGGCCCACGTACCCAAGTGGAGGTCGCGGTGGGTCCTACAGGTATTAGCGAGCAAGGCGCTCGTGCGGTCAACGTTTGGCCGAACCCGACCAGCGGTGCCATCAACATCACGGTGAGTGAATTGCAGGGTCGTGTTTCCGTTGATGTGATGGATGTGACCGGTCGGTTGGTGAAAGCGATCAATGCCGATGCATCCAGCCAACAAGGCGGTATCCTCGCCATGGATCTGAGTGGCCTTGCAATGGGTGAGTATACCATGGTCGTACGTCACGATGCAGGTGTCAGCACCTTCCACATCGTGCTCCACTAAGAGGCACGGACATATAGGAAGCCCCTGTTCCGAAAGGAGCAGGGGCTTCTTGCATGTATCCCTTCCGAGCAGCGCTGCGTAGAAGTGAGGGTCACTCATCGATCCATCACTCCGCCATCATGCGTAACATCAACGTCCTTCTAGTACTGGTATCCCTCATTTCCTTGGTCGCTTGCGCCAAAGCAGGCAAAGAGGTCGCCGAAGAATTGGGCATCATTCCAAGTTCCTGCGGGTCCGATGGTGCGCGCATCCAAGCCACCGTGAATGGCAACGACTTTTGCGCAGATGGTCAGATCATCGCCGTTTCCGATGGGGTCAGCGTTATGATCACTGGTATCGGTCTCTTGGGGAACACGTTATCCCTACAGATCGACTCGATCGCCGAAGGGACCTTCCCGGTCACAGAGGCAGAGAATGCGGTCTTGTACATGACCGTTGGCAGCCCGTACTCCTCCATGCCCGATCACCCCGGAACGATCACCATCACCGGCCACGACGAAACCACACACCGGATCAAAGCAGATCTGGCGGTCACGGTCCGCAATGAGATGAACGGTGCGACCAAGGGCATCACTGCCTCCGTGGATGTGACCTATTCGACCTCGGACTAAGATCTGCCTTTTAGTGGCTTCCCGCCGATGGTAGCTGCACATCCAAACTATACCTTGGCCACATGGCTTGGGAAACTGCGGATGCGCCACCGGCGTATGTCATTGTCGTTGTTCGGGGAGGTACGTGTACTCGGCAATTCAATGAAGCCCGATCGCGACAGGCAATTGATGTGATCCATCCAACGGCTTCCGGAAAATGCTTCCTGTCATGATCAGCGTGGAGGAAGCCAAGCGTTCAATGTTGATGCAGGTGCCGATCACAAGCGCCGAATTGGTCACTTTGGAGAACGCCGCAGGGAGGTTTACCACGGCCACGATCACTTCACCCACGGAGCATCCGTTGTTCGACATGAGTGCGGTGGATGGGTACGCTTTCCTGCTGAAGGATGATGGGCCGTGGCACGTGGTCGGCGAGGTACCAGCAGGCGGTGTATTGGAACATCCGTTGCGATCGGGTGAATGTGCAAGGATCTTCACCGGAGCCAAGCTTCCTGTTGGCGCTGATACAGTGGTGATGCAGGAGTTTGTCTCCCGCGAAGACCAGCAGATCACGCACAACGACATCCGCCTAAAGCCCGGTGCCAATGTGCGTCGCAGAGGTGAACAAGTGAGGATGGGCGATGTGTTGTTGACCGCCGGATCGCGAATGGATCCGGAAGCCATCGGACTCCTCGCATCGGTCGGGATCAAGCAGGTCGAGGTGTGTCGGTCACCCAAGGTCACCGTGCTGCTCACAGGAAACGAATTCTTGGAAGAAGGTCGTGCAGAAGAAGGGAAGATCCACAGCAGTAACGGATCCATGCTTGTTGCCGCGCTGAAGGGTTCGGGTGTCGAGGCCGATGCGCTGTATGCACGGGACGACCTCCAAGCGCTCGATGAAGCAATGCAGCAGGCCCTTAAGAGCGATGTCATCATCAGCACCGGTGGAGTTTCCGTGGGTGATCATGACCTTGTGCGCGAGGCTGTGGAGCGGAACGGCGGGAAGGTCCACTTCCACGGTGTGGCGCAGAAGCCCGGAAAGCCTATGTTGTTCGCTACATTCGGGCAGAAGGTCTTCTTCGGTTTGCCGGGGAATCCGCGTGCTGTGATGGTGCTTTTCTGGGAGTATGTATGGCCTTTCCTGCGCGCTATGCAGGGTGCCACCGAACCATGGCTACCGTTCGATCAACTGCCGCTTGAAGGTCCATTGAATGTGAAAGGGGAGCGCGGGGAATTCCGAGCGGTGCGGGTGCGCGGTGGCCTTGTTACCCTGTTGAAGGATGAAGGTTCGCACATGTTGAAGTCGCTTCGGCAGGCGAACGCCATCGCGTATATCCCTGCAGGTACGCAAGCTTTGAGCGTTGGGATGAAGGTGGAAGTACATTACTTGCCGCGATGAACAGACCCGGATCTTCCCCATTATGGACCGGCGCACAAGGCTGGACCGGTGTGGTGCTGACCGGTGGTAAGAGTTCGCGCATGGGGCAGGATAAGGCGATGTTGGAAGTAAATGGAAAGACCTTGTTGGACCGTGCGTTGGATACGCTTCAGCCGCTTGTGAACGACCTGCTCGTGATCGGCGATCCCGAACGTCATGGCCATGTCGGCCCGTTCGTCATCGCGGATGACTTGCCGGGGATGGGACCCCTAGGTGGCATCGTTACCGCGTTGCGATACGCTATCCATGACCGGGTGATCGTACTGGCCTGTGACATGCCGGGCATCAACGGATCGCTGATCGAACGATTGAAACAAGCCGATGCGCAGTGTGATGCCTTCATTCCGCAATGTGATGGGAAACGAGAACCACTCGCAGCCATGTACCATCGACGTTGCCGGGTGGTTTTCGAAGCGTCTTTGGCCGAGGGGAAATGGAAGGTGACCGATGCACTGGATCGCGTACAAGCAAGCTATGTGCAGATCTGCGCGGGTGAAGAAGGTTGGCCTGCCGACCTGTTCCGGAACCTCAACTCGCCGGGTGATCTTTGAGCCACAACAGTTCTGTGTTGGAGAGGGAAGGCTGGTTCTACCCTCCGATACGCACCATCGGTCGAGCGCTCAGACCGTGCAGCACCTCCTCTTGGCGCTCCGGTTCGAAAGAAGGAAGCCCGCTTAGCACGTTCGCTTCGATCAGCGGCGAACTCCTCACCACACATCAATGGTCGTGATCGCTTCACGCGTCATCGGATCTTCGCGTGACAGGAAGTGCTGATCCTCCGGCATACAATACGTGCAGCGCAGGTCGCACCGGTCCACAACGCTGATCTGGAGGTTTCGGTGGATCCGTTGAATGCGGTCTTGTAATGGAACGGACATTCCCGAACAGAGGAGCGACCCTGTGCAAGAGCGGGACAATCAGTGTAACCCTGATACTCAGAAGTGCGTTCCAAGGCGAAACGTGCGCCACCTTTTCCTCTCCTGCGCTACGGTACCTCGGCTGTAACTGTAATAACTCGGAACATGAGGATCACGAACCAATTGCGTTCAGGCTTACGCATCTCCACGAAGCTTGTCTTAGCAACCATGCTCACCGTTCAAACGGCGCATGCACAATCGGGTAGTCTGGATGGCACCTTTACCGTCGGTACTGGGGTGAACGGGCGTTTGTTCGCCATGGCGGCCCAGCCCGATGGGAAGCAGGTGATCGGTGGGGCATTCACAACGTACAATGGGGTGGCTCGCAACCGCATTGCACGGATCAACCGCAACGGAACGCTGGATGCCAGCTTCGTTGTCGGCAGCGGCGTGAATGGTCAAGTCACTGCGGTGGCGATCGATGCTTCGGATAAGGTCTTGATCGGAGGAAGCTTCACCACATATAATGGTTCAGCCGCAATGCGTCTGGTCCGTGTCAACGCGAATGGTTCAATTGATCCGAGTTTCAACACAGGCTCTGGGATCCCGAACGGTTCGGTCAGCGCCATTCAGGTGCAGAAGGATGGTAGGATACTGGTCGTTGGATCCTTTAATCAAGTGAACGGAACGGCCACTGGTCGAATTGTTCGACTCAACTCGGATGGTTCCATTGACACCGGGTACACGACTGGACTTGGCGCCAATGGGGACATTTACGGTGCGGCACTGGACAATAGCGGCAAATTGGTCGTCGTTGGTGCATTCACATCAATGAACGGTGTCATGCGCCCAGGTATCGCCCGCTTGCGCACGGACGGTGAATTGGACATCTCCTTCAACCCCGGAGCAGGACCGAATGCAGCCGTGTATTGTGTGGCTCACCAGCGCGATGGCAAGATCCTGATAGGAGGTCTCTTCACAAGCTACAACGGTTCCACACCCGCTTCGCGCATTGCCCGGTTGGAACGTAACGGAAGCTACGACAACTCATTCAGTATCGGCACCGGATTCAACAGCTGGGTGTACACCATTGCGTTTCAGGGCGATGGCAAGATCCTCGCAGGAGGTGACTTCACCATGTACAATGGTACCGCGCGCAATCGCTTGGTCCGGCTGCAAACCAATGGGGTGTTGGATACCGGCTTCAGCACGGGCAGTACATGCAGCAACTGGGTGTACGCGATCACTTGGCAGCCAGAAGGACGCATCACCGTGGGCGGTGGTTTCACTTCCTATAACGGTACTGCACGCAACCGGATCCTGCGATTGAATTCCACGTGCGATGAGAATATCCAATTGACCTTACGGACCGATGCCTTCGGTTCGCAAACGAGTTGGGAGATCACCGGTGCAGGTTTCACTTATCCGCTCTGTTCCGGTTCTGGATTCGCCAACAATACGGAAGTGAACGTGGGCTGTTGCTTGCCCCATGGATGCTTGCGCTTGCGGGTATTGGACAGCGCAGGCGATGGCATGTCTTCCGGCGGGTATGTACTGAAGGATGGCACCGGTCGTCGCATCATCGACAACACCAACGACGGTATTTTCGGCTCGGAGAGCAGCATTGCGGCAAATGGTTCGTTCTGCTTGCCCATGAGTGCCGATCGACCCATCATGACCGCATGCGACAAATTGGATTGGGTGTATTCGGACTTCATGATCGCATCTCCACTTCCGGACGTAAGCGCGCAGTGGGGTATCGGGGATCAGACCGATGATGGATATGAATTCTGGTTCTATGATCCGGACGGAACCTACTCCCAGCGGAAGTTCCGCAGCCACGCCTTGCCAGGTGGATACGGCAGCGGTGCACTTCGCACATGCTACCAGCGGTTGAGCTGGACTCCGAACACGAACCCGATACCCGAAGGTGTGCTGTTGAATGTGCGTATTCGTGGACGCGTGAATGGGGTGAACAACGAATGGGGTCCAGCTTGTCGTATGAAGGTGGATCCGATCACCGCTGCGTGCCCTCCAACCAAACTCGTTGACATCCCCTCCCAACGGTACTTCTCCTGTGGCGTAACCCGTTCTCGAGCACAGTTCGTCTCAGCGAAGACGGTACCGAATGCCAACCGGTTCGAGTTCGAATTCGTGAACACGGCGGATGGTTATTCCTACAGCATTCAACGCGTCACGTATCACTGCTTCTTGAATTGGGCCAGTCCAGCTTTGGTACCGGGGCACACCTATCAGGTACGTGTTCGGGCAAGCAAGGACAATGGCCTCTCGTGGTGCCCATGGGGTGAAACCTGTCAAGTTACCATTGCACCGAATGTCGCGCCAGAGGAGGGGCCGCAGAGCTTGGCCTTGGAGAATGGAGATCTGGACATGACGGTTTGGCCCAACCCTTCAGCTGGAGATCGCATGGAGATCAACCTCAACGGTATCACGCGCGAGGTTGAACATGTCGATGTAGTGGTCTTTGATGCCATGGGAAAGCTGGTGCACCAGGAGCGACTGGCAGTTGAAGGTCCACAATGGCGCGGTGCGCTTCCCTTCACGAGCACACTGCCCGATGGCCAATACCTGCTTCGTGTGAACAGTGGCGAACAGACCATGCATCAACGCTTCGTGGTGGCTCGATAGCAGAACAATGTTTTGGAGATGACCGGGCAGGACAACGATCTTCGCCCGGTCTTCTTTTTCCGACCCTGTACATGGCGACCAATATGAAGGGAAGGTCACGTTGTCCTTGGTGCTTGAAGGACGATATCTACAAACACTACCATGATACGATCTGGGGTGTGGAGGAACACGATGACAAAGCGCTCTTCGCGAAACTCGTGTTGGATGGTGCGCAAGCGGGCCTCAGTTGGTACACCATCCTGATCCGCATGGAGAGCTACCGCAAGGCATTCGATGATTGGAACGCGGAAAAGATCGCACGTTATGGAGCGAAGGATGTGGCACGTTTGATGGCCGACCCGGGTATCATCCGCAACCGCGCCAAAGTGGCCAGTGCCATCAAGAATGCACAAGCGTACATGCGGATCATGGAGAAAGGGAAGGGCTCCTTCGATCACTTTCTGTGGAAGCATGTGGACCATACGCCCATCGTGAATACGTGGACCGACAAGATCCAGGTTCCGGCGAGCACTCCCTTGAGCGATGCGGTGAGTAAGGACCTGAAGAAGGCGGGATTCAGCTTCGTGGGTACAACCATCGTGTATGCTTTCATGCAAGCCGTAGGAATGGTGGACGACCACTTGATGACCTGTTGGCGCAGGCGGTGATCGTAGGGCTTTCGGCGAATGTTAACTTGGTGGCATGCAGGCACCCGTTACTCCGGTCCGGATCGAAACCGTGGAAGACCAGCATCGGCTGGCGAAGGACGATCTGCTTGTGACGGAAGAACCACTAGAGATCCGCCTAGGGCATGGACCTACGGATGATCGAAGCGAGGTCCGGTTGAGCGTCACGATGCGTACTCCGGGACAGGATGAGGATCTGGTGCGCGGATTTCTTTTCACGGAAGCGATCATCGCCGACCCATCGGAGTTGGTGCGCATCGTATCATGCACGAATGTGAAGAAAGAGGAACGCGGCAATGTGATGCGCGCTGAATTGCATCCGTCGATCGCGTTGGATCCGGCCAAGTGGCAACGGAACTTCTACACCACGAGCAGCTGCGGTGTGTGCGGTAAGAGCAGCCTCGAGGCGGTGCGCATCCAACGCAGGCATCGCATCGTACCGTTCGGCGAGGTGGACCCACGCATCATCGGCACACTTCCGGAACGCATGCGCAAAGCACAGACCGTCTTCCACCGTACCGGGGGCATCCACGCTGCGGCGCTCTTCGATCGAAATGGCGAACTGCTCCTGATTCGTGAGGATGTGGGTCGCCATAATGCGGTGGACAAGGTGATCGGTGCGGCGTTGGCCGCACAATGGGTCATGGAGGACCGCCTCTTATTGGTCAGTGGCCGTGCAGGATTCGAACTGTTACAGAAGTGTGTGATGGCGGGCATTCCGCTCCTTGCGGCCGTGGGTGCACCGTCGTCCATCTCCGTGGATCTTGCTCGGGAGAACGACCTCACGCTGGTGGGTTTCCTCCGGAAAGATCGATTCAACATCTATTCGCCTAGCCGTATGACCCCATGAAAGCGACCACCAAGAAAGAGTTCGAGAAGTTGAGGCGCGAACCCATCACTGTAGTGCCGTATGATGCCAGTTGGCCCGAGCACTATGAAGAGTTGGAACACGCACTGAAGCGGATACTACCGCGTAGGTTGGTTCAGCGGATCGCCCATATCGGAAGTACGGCGGTGCCAGGGCTGAGCGCCAAGCCGATCATCGATGTGCAGGTGGAGGTGTGCGACATGGACGAGGTGGTCAACGATGTTGCGCCCATCATGGTGGATGCGGGCTACCAGTTCATCTGGCGTCGATCCATCGGCGAGAAGGATCCGTATTACGCTTGGTTCATTCGACGCAATGCGACCGGTGAACGCACGGAGCATATCCATGTGGTATCTCCTGATCAGGCGAGTGTGGATCGCATCGTGTTCCGGGATCACCTGCGGCATTATCCGGAAGAAGCATCCGCCTACGATGAACTCAAGGCGCAATTGGTCAAGAAGTACGCGAAGGATCGGGATGCCTATACGCGCGGAAAGTCGGAGTTCATCGACCGGGTATTGCAGGACGCTCGCCACCAACGGATCCGCAAATGAATCGGAAAAGGACCATCGGAATGATACAGGGTTCGATACTATTCGTTGCCTTGTTATGGTTGTATCCCGTGCATGCGCAACGCACGTTTGATGTCACCATCGCCGACAGCACCTACCACATGAAGCAATATTGGTTCGTGCTATACACCGCCGGAGAAGCTGAATCGCTGGATAGCCTTGTTGCTGCGGATCTGCAGGCGAAGCACTTGGCGCATCAAAGTGGACAGGCTGAACGTGGTCTGATCGTCATGGCTGGTCCATACGGCGAGAATGATGCGGGGTGGCGCGGACTCTTACTGTATGACTGCGACACAAAGGAAGAGGTAGAAGGCTACTTGCGACAGGACCCCTTCGTTAAGGTGGGTCGTTTGAAGTACGAAGTACACCCGTGGTGGGGTGCCATCGGCACGATCTTGCCGTGACCTAGCGGGAACTCAACAACCATGCATGCGTTCGGTCTCCTTGGGCCGAGCGCCAGTAATAGCAGAAGCGGTTGCGCTTGCTGTTCAGCAAACCTTGTACCTCCGGATGGTCCCTGTTCGGATAGTACAGATGCAGCGTGCCGGTCTCGGCATCGAACTCTGGTGAAGGGGGCAAGCCCTCCGTTGTGAAACTCACCCATATGGACCGTGCCATGCTACCGGCGCGTGCAGGTTGCCCGTGATAGCGAAGCTCACCGTTCTTGGACCGGACCGCTTTCGTGATCCGCATTACCTCCAGTTCACCTGATGAACCAAGGCTGTTGGCGGCATGCAGGCCGTCGTCTTTCAAGATCGGATCCTTGGGAAGTGCCGAAGTGTTCATGACGCGTTGGCTTGGACCGTGAAGTTCGGTATATCCATTCAGGAATCGGTAGATCGGTCCTTACTTCGTTCAAAACTTCATATTGGCTTAACATGGACTCGGCTCCCCAACAAGGTGTGGAATGCCCTTTTGGGTCTGCGGTCGGCGATGGAGCAACCCGCTTAACTTGCACCATTGCTGGGATCAACGCGAAGAGGCAGCGCACTTCAACTGTGGAATGAACGGACTCTGGAAGGAACTGAAGCGAAGACACGTGGTGCAAGTGGCCACGGTCTATGCCATGACCGCGTGGTTGGTCATCCAATTCGCAGTGGCGGTATTCCCCTACCTCGAGTTCCCGAAGTGGAGCGTGACCGCCGTGATCGTGTTGGCATTCGTCGGTTTTCCGATCGCGCTGATCATTTCCTGGATCTATGACCTCGGGCCGAAGGGGTTGGTGGTCACGGTTCCGGTTGAAGATGAAAGCGCCCAACACGCACCTGCGGGCAAACGATCGGTCTCAGGCTCGGTGGTGATCGCCATGCTCGCCGTGCTGCTCGTGGGCCAGTACTTCTACTTCAAGCATTGGAAGGCCGATGGAGCACCCCTGATGGCCGATGCAGCGAACACGCGCTCGCTCGCCGTGGCTGTGTTGCCATTCGTGAACATGAGCAGCGATCCCGACCAAGAGTTCTTCAGCGATGGGCTAACGGAGGACATCATCACGCAACTCGCCAAGATCAAGGACCTGCACGTGATCTCGCGCACCACCTGCATGCAGTACAAAGGGGATACGCTCACCGTCAAGCAGATCGGTGCGCAGCTCAACGTGGGTACCATCCTCGAAGGCAGTGTGCAGCGTGCGGGTGATCAATTGCGCATCACCGCGCAGCTCATCGATGTGGCCACCGATGCGCACCTCTGGGCGGAGAGCTACGACCGCTCCATCAGCGATCTGTTCAGTATACAGCGCGAGATCGCAATGGCCATCGCGGGTATGCTTCAACAGAAACTGTCGCCCAAAGAAGTGAACGATCTGGCCGAAGTCCCTACCACGAACGTGGAAGCCTACCAAGCCTACCTCAAGGGGCGGCACCTCTCTCACAAGGATCACTTCGTTGGCGAAACCGCCTTGCAGGCCATCGTTAATTTGGAACGGGCTGTCCAGCTTGACAGCACCTTTGCATTGGCTTATGCCGAGTTGGCGCGCTGCCATGCGCGCGTCTATTATTTGCGCACCGACCAGACCGATGCACGTCGCTCCATGGCCACCCGCGCGGCAGATATAGCACTCGCATTAGGAGCGGATCAGCCAGGCGTGCAGCTCGCCATCGGCGACTATTACAACTGGGCTTTCCGCGACAAGGTCAAGGCCATGGAGCATTGGTCCATCGCGGAGAAGGACCTGCACAACAATGCCGAGCTGATCCATGCGAGGGCCATGGTCATGCTCACCGAAGGGCGGATCGAGGAGTGCATCACGGAACTCAAGAAAGCCGTCGAGCTGAGTCCGAAGGAGGCGTACTATTTCAATGAGCTGTCCTGGGCGTACATGTGGGCGCACCGTTTCCCGGAGGCCATTGCTGCGGCCGATAAAGCGATCGCTCTGACACCGGACGAGAACTGGCCGTACATCTACAGGGGAATGAACTACTACTGTTGGAAAGGTCCTTGCCCGGAAGCCTATGCGGCCTATGACGCGGTGGAACATGATTACCCGTGGTACACCTGGGGAATGTTGAACCTGGAGATGGCCGACGGGAAGATCGATGCCGTGCTGAAGCGTGTGGCCGCCCTTCCCGATGGGTGGCACATCACCAAGATCGAAGTGTACCCCGCAGCCTTGGCCGAAGCCTTCCTGCGCCAGCGCTTGGGCGAAACGGAGGTGGCGCGCAAGAAATACCAGGAGGCCGTGATCCTGCTGGAAAAGGAATTGCCGAAGCACTTGGAGGATGCCCGCTACCACAGCGCCTTGGGCATTGCGCTCGCAGGGGCTGGCCAAAAGGAACGCGCGATCCAGATGGCTGTGAAAGCTACCGAGCTACTGCCCTACGCGAAGGATGTCGGCTATGGCGTCATGCCGCTCTATGATCTTGCGGTCACCTACACACTCGTCGGCGAGCTGGACAAGGCCTTCGAGCAATTGGAGTTCAACCTCTCCAACCCGGGCTACTTCACCGTGGAGTTCCTGAAAGGTGATGTGCGCTACGATGGTGTGCGGAAGGATCCGCGCTATGCGGCGTTGCTGAAGAAGTATGCAATTGACAAGGAAGGTGCTTGAGTAAACCGCATACAGGATTATCTTTGAAATACTATGAGCACGAATGAACTTCGCGAAAGAGCGGTGAAGGCCATTGATCAAATGCCGGATTAGGTACTCCTTGGTGTTGTAAAAATGCTGGAGGATTTGAAGAAGGGGTACCTCGGAGTACCTCGAACGGATGGCACAAGTGCTTATCGTCCTGGGCAGACAAGGCGCGACGAAAGGAAGTTACCCATAGGTAACTGACTGAGGAGAAGCAACTGCTTCATCCCGCGCTATGCGGGAGCCGGATGACCAAACGAGAAGTGCTTGCCCGATGGGTCGGCCCATAGGCCGATGCCGCCGGAGTGAGGTACTTCGAGGTACCCTAAGGCTTCTGCGAATGCATCAGAAGAGGACGATGTGTTGATCGTACAGATCATTCGCGAAAATCGTGAGGTGTTATCACGGTTGGCTCAATGATCTCATTCGCAACTGCGGCGTAATTTCATACCCGTTCCATTGAGGAATTCGGCGGTGCCAAAGGGATCCGGGACCAAGGAGCATTGGAGTCCGCGCTTGCACGACCATTTCAAACTTTCGGTGGAGAGGATCTGTACACTACGCCTGCGGCAGAGGCTGCTGCATTGATGGAAAGCATCGTGATCAACCATCCATGGGTGGACGGGAACAAACGCACCGGCTTGGGACTTGCGATGTTCCTGCTGATGAAAGAAGGCTATCGGGTGAAGGCCACTCAAATGGAACTCTATGATCTCACGATCGGCGTGGCCGAAGGTCGGACCGGTTCCGCAGCCATCAGCGCATGGATCAGCGAACGTATAGAGGCGATCTGAAGGAGTATTGTTCGGGTATACTTAGATGATGAAGAGCGCTCGACATCATCCGATCGATCGGATCACATCCGAACGACCATTGAACACGATCGCATCACCGACAGCCTTTCCTGCCAACAACTGTCCGATCGGTGAGGCCAGCGAGATCGCATAGAGCGTTGCGCCGTCCACCTCGATCACACCCAAGCCCACCGCGATGAAGTATGTACCGTTCGTGGTGGTTACCAAGCTACCGAAAGCACCTCGGTCATACACGCGATCCTGCGGTACACGATCAAGTTCCTGTTGCAATGCGATCAACTTCGCGCGTTGCTCCTCCAACTTGTCCAGCTCTTGTTGCATCATGGCGCGACCCACTTCGTGCTTGTCGCCGGCGCTGCTCTTGCCATCGCTGTTGCGCGCTTCGAGCGTGGCCGACAACTCCATGTTCAATGCATCCAACTTGCCTTGCAGCATGGATCCGAGATGACGAACCAAATCGACCTTCTTCAAAACTTCCGTGGAGTTTCGTCCGAAGAACGATGAAGGCGAAAGGTGCGTTCTACATGCATTCCTCCATATGGCAGAGCCGTGTGAAGGTCATTCCCTTCTTCGAACGCAAACATCGTTTGTTCAAGGTCCACTTCTCCAAAAGAACGTACCCTGTTCCGGTGAATAGCGATACCGTGTTGCCCTTCAACTCCCAACGTCCCGCGATGTCCACCTTCTTTTGTGGGTCGGTTCCGTTCATATAATGGAAGGAGTTGTCGACATTGATCGTCAGTGAAATGACCGGACTGGTGGAAGAAGTGGGGTCGCATCCACAGACGCTGTAGATGCCAGTGCTTAACGCAGGCGTTTCCGGAACACCCGGTGGCATGAAGGACATCGACAGAAGACCAAGGCCGAGCATCGAAATACAGGTGTTGGTTCTCATGTGATCGTGGTTCTGGGTTTACGACAAACCGGTGCCTATGTGACCGATGTATAAGTGACGAGTTGAATTGAATAAAGTTACAGCGCCACATCACTCCCGAACCTCTATTCGAAAGAGTGCGATCCGCGCCCTATTCCGAATTTCGGCCATGCCCGAACAACGCCAGCTTATCAACTACTAGCGCGGGATCGGTATTTCATCCTCGATCGCAATTCGATCACGGATGAAATGAGGAACCTGTGAAATATCAATGCCCGACCGCAGCGGTGGCCGGCGTCCAGCGTTCCACCACACCGTCCACGGCGGGCACGGTGCGCAGGTAGTCGTACAACGCGCCGAGGTCCTGCTCGCTCATTCCGGCGTACATCATCCAGGGCATCACGGTCTGGAGATCGCCCCTCGCTTGGTCCACGGTAGGTGGCACATACGTGCTGTCCGCCGCCGCTCTGAAACGCGCAATGAACTGCTCACGGCTCCATGCGCCGATGCCGCCTTCGGTGCTTGGTGTGATGTTCGGCGAGCGCACTAGCGCTCCGTTCGGGAAGCGGAACTCGAAGCCGCCCGCGTAGTCGGGACCCACCTTCGCGCCTTTCTCGCTGCGCGTGTGGCAATCGATGCAGCCGGCCGCGTTGGCGATGTAGCGGCCATTGGCCACTGCATCGGCTTCGTCGGGGCGAAGGCCCGGCATCGCTGGTTTGGGCATGGTGTGCATGATGATGCCCATGGGGAAGGCGGGTGCGCTCGTGGCAGGCAGGCTTTCCACGGCGGGCAGACTTCGCAGGTAGGCGATGATGCTGTGGATGTCCTCGGTGTCCATGGTGCCGTAGTTCAGGTAGGGCATCACCGGGAAATTCGGTTGGCCATCGCGGCCCACGCCGCTGGTGATGGCGCGGTACAATTCACCATCGCTCCAGTCCGAGAGCGCGAACGGCGTGATGTTGGGGCTGATGAACGTTCCAGGGAAACCGATGCTTTCGTCGAAACGTTCGCCCCCGGCACCCAAGCTGCCGGGCACCACGGGCCCGCTGAACTTCGACCAGTCCCGTGTGCTGTGGCAGTCCATGCATGCGCACACGCTGTTGGCCAGGTAGGCACCACGCTCAATGCGCGCTGCGGTCACGTCCACCTTCAAGTCCGAAGGTGCGTCGATGTTGGGTAATGCCTGGGTGATGTAGGTGACGGCTCCCACCACAACGAGCACCAGGAGCAGGAGCAGGACACCGAGAATGCGAGCGAAGCGTTTCATGGTTGATGAAGGTTAATTCGTGGACTGTAGATCCCCCCGGAGCAGCCAGGATCCGAGCCATGCGCTCCAGACCGGGAAGAGGAAAAGGTAAGCGAAGAGGCCGATCAGGCTGATGGCTTCCACCCCGAACAGCAAGCCGCACACATCCAGCGCGGAGCAGGCACCGATCGCCATGGCGAAGATGCCCAGGGCCTTGTGGGTCGTGCGCAGCGCATTGCCGGTCATCCAAAGCCATACGGCCAGCAACGTCATGGCCAGCGTGTTCCACAGACCTGTATACACCAGGCCGAACACAGCGCCGTATGTTGCCGATACCGCAGTGCGCGTGGCGGCATCCCCCAGGGCATACGCCTCGAAAAGGTGCGTGGTGCCAACAAGTATGGCTGCACCGATGGAGCCCACGACCATGTACCCGTAGCCCGCACGTGCGGCGATCTGCGCTTGCAATGGGCGGCTCCGTGAGGCAAGGTCGGTGAGCACCACGGAGGCGGGCAGCAGCAGCCAGTAGTAGCCCAGTATGTCGAGCACCCAACCCCAGCGCACCAGCCCTGCGTCCACCTTCGGGTGTGCGATGGCCAGTTGCGGATCGAACATCGCATCGAAGTCCCATTGGAAGGCGATGGGGCCGAGGAAGAAACTGATCAGTGCGATGGGCGCGGCAAGGATGGCGCACCATCCGGCAAGGCGAAGGGGTGTGGTGTCGTTCATGGGGTGTTGGATATGATGGGGCAAAGCAGCGCGATCGGGCGGCCTCCGTATTGGAAGCTTGCGCCATGGAATTGTCCCATTCTTCCAACCCGTGCCGCCATTGCACTGCACCGACCAATACCGTTTCGGCTTATGTGCTGCTCCCAGCTCGCCTTCGGCCCAACGGCCCGAACGTATTCCCTTTCGGGCCCTTCCCTTCCGCAGTTAGGTGCGCCTCTTCCATGCCCAGCTCAACGTTGGGTTGATCTCGGCTTAAGGATCTGGCATAACTTGCACCATGCCTCTCCAGCCGGTCTTCACGCGCCCGTCGGCACTACTCGCACCGTACATCTCCTATTTGTTCGAGTTGGAGAGCGCGCCGCCCGCCGACGCTGAACCCCACCGCGTGAACGTGCTGCCTGTTCCGCACGCTCAAATGGTCTTCTCCTTCGGTGGCCCCTCGTTCGAACGCGTGATGGGAGGCGAGCAGAAGCCCAGCCCGGACTTCGCGCTGACCGGCTACACCACGCGCACCATGGAGTATTCCAACCCGGGCCACCTGGGTGTGGTGATGGCGGGTTTCCATCCGTGGGGCTTGCAGCCCTTCTTCGAGAAACCGCTGCGGGCGATCATCGACCGCAACGTACTACTGTCCGACGTGTGCAGGGGCGTGGTCTCCTTCGAGCGCGACCTGCGCGACGCATCGGATCCGCAGGCCCGCATCCAGTGCATCGAACGCTTCCTGCTTGCCAACCTGCGCCGCCCGGCGCTGGATGAGGAGATGGTGCGCAGCGCAACGACCATCATGGAGGCCAAGGGAAGCAGGCGTGTGCAGGAACTGGCCGACGCTCTTTCCATGAGCCGCAGGCAATACCTGCGTCGCTTCCAGGATACCATGGGCGTGGACCCCAGTTTGTTCACGCAACTGGTCCGGTTCCAATCCACCTTCGAGGCGATGGACCTGCATGGCGAAGCACCCGATTGGCCGGCGATCGCGCTCGATGCGGGCTATTACGACCAGGCGCACTTCATCAACGCGTTCCGCTCCTTCACCGGACTCTCCCCCACGGAATACCTCGTGCGGATGCGCCGCACGGAGGTCGGGCAGCACTTCGATGCGCACCGCACGAACGATGATCCCATGCGGCGCATGTACATCTGACCGAACCTCGCCGTATCGCTCGCTTGATGACAGCTGTACATAGCGTGGAAGGGGGTGCATGGGCGTGAGAGTGGGGCTGTCACATAGTGAGAGTAACGGTCCACGCATCGCAGAACGCTTTTCGGGTCCGAGAGATGGAACTTGCGTTCCTGGATCCGTTTTGGCGAGTTCAAGGTTGCGCCTGCACCATCTTCTTTCGGAGATCCAAGTTCCACACCACCACCATGTGCAGTGTAGAGTTCACCTCCATCAGATCGGCACCTGCCGCCGCACCCGGACGCTGTAGGTTCTGATGCAGATATCCCGCGATCACTTGCATGGATGCGGTCGCTTGATAACCCAGCAACGCGGAGATCCGGTTCTGGTTCATCAGGTCCAAGCGCTGCGGGTCGCCGAAGTTCAAGAAGAGCTCGTCATACAGGTTGGCGGTGAACACACCTGCTCCCGTTCTATCACGCTTGCTTAAAGGGACAGTGAACCAGGCCCGATAGCGAAAGCGGTTCTGATACCCATAGCGATCCAGTTCCCCTGCGAATGGATCATTCTCGGAGGCATTCAGTTGTGCGATGAACCGTTCTTCCATGCGGAACCTGTGCGAGATGCGGAGCCTGCCAATGGGTTGGTTCAATTGTACTTGTTGGTACGCTTGGTGTTCCCAGCTGGGGAAGGCGGTCGGGAAGGTACCGTACGGGTAATTCCGGTAGTAGCTGTATCCGAGGGTGAACATCACCTGATCGCTCAAATGGTAGTTCACTGCTGGGCGCACGAGCATTTGTTGCCAATGCAACCCCATGTCCGCACGGCGCCAATGTGCTTCGGTATGGATGCCCCAATGATCGCTTACCCGATGGTCACCCCAATGCGAGATCCACAGGTTGCTATTCACCTCCATGTCCCGGTGTGCTTGGCCATGCGCCAAGGCGCCGAATACCAGGACCGATGCCAGTAGGGCCGAACGCATCAGGTACACTGGACCCCGCCATTGTGCACCACGACCGTTCAGTTCAGCAAAGTCCACTGTAGTTGGATCAAAGAGCGAGGAACGCCACCACACCGGTCTGCACGTCGTACATCCCGCCGACGATACCAATGCTCTTCGAATCGACCATCTCTTTCAGGATGGGACTACGCTGCGTGATCTGCTGCATGGCCAGTTCCACATTCCGGCCAGCAACACGCTCGACGAATTCCGGATCGGCTCCGGTGCCTGAGCCGGAACCCCGCACGTCATCCACGGCCGGGCGGATCTTGTTGAGCAATGCAGTGAGATTGCCCATGCGGACATCATCACAGGCACCTTTCACGGCACCACAACTGCTATGTCCAAGGACCACGATCAATTTCACTCCCACCACCTTGCATGCGAATTCCATACTACCTAGGATGTCCTCGTTCACGCAGTTGCCTGCAATGCGCACGCTGAAGACATCTCCGAGTCCTTGGTCGAATATCAACTCGGCACTGGTGCGTGAATCGATGCAGCTCAGGATCACCGCGAAGGGGTGCTGACCTGTACTGGTCTCGTTCACTTGCTTGAGCAGGTCTCTGTTGGCCTTCAGATTGTTCACGAAGCGTTTGTTGCCTTCTTGTAGGATCACCAACGCGGTGGCGGGGGTGATTTGGGTCTGGGATTCTTTGGTTTGGGTCCTCATGTTGATCCGCGCTTGCGCGACTGTTAGTGAGATCGTTGTTCAATGTTGATGTTCTGGGTGATGCCTCGGGCCATCGCCACTGTCAATTCCGGTCGAGCTTTCGTTGTGCGGCATCCGCCACAACGGATGGCAGCTCCTTCCCTTGCTTCGCCGTGCGTTTCTCGAAACCAACGAGATCCATGCGCACGCCCTCTTCCTTCCTTCGAACCATGCACTCTTCAATGATCTCCATCACATCGGGGTCCAGGTTCACCGTGCGGTGTCCATCGATCACCACATGCGTGCCGTTGGGCAGCTCGGCCAGCGTACGTTGGATACTGGCCTTGTTGAAGAAGGTGACCTCTTCGCTCAATTCAATTCGGATCGGATGCTTGCTATCGGCCAGATCACCGTCGAAGTGGAAGGGCGTTAAGTAGTTGTTCCGTAGCACGATCAAGATGCCTACGGCCATACCCAGCAGCACGCCGGTGAGCAGATCGGTGAACACAACTCCGAGTATGGTGATGATGAAGGGTGTGAACTGTGTCCATCCTTTGCTCCACATCTGCTTGAAGAGGACCGGCTTCGCCAGCTTGTAACCGACCATCAAGAGAATGGCGGCAAGGCTGGCCAACGGGATCATCTCCATCAATTGGGGGATCAACAACAGCGCTAACAGGATCCATACCCCGTGCAGGATGGCGCTGAGCTTGGTGCGGCCCCCGCTCTGGATATTGGCCGAACTGCGCACGATCACTTGCGTAATGGGCAGGCCACCGACCATCCCGCTGAAGATGTTCCCGAGACCCTGTGCCTTCAACTCGCGGTTCGTAGGTGTGATCCGTTTCTGGGAGTCCAACTTGTCCGTGGCTTCTACGCACAATAGGGTTTCCAAACTGGCCACGATGGCAAGCGTCAAAGCTGTGGTCCATACCCGTACATCACTGATCGCTGTCCATTCGGGAAATTGGAATGCAGCCAGTCCTGTACTCAGGTCCGGAAGGTCCACGTAATGCTCTGCCTCCAACCCATGCTGGCCCATGATGCTTTGCATGCTGCCGAGTACGATGCCAGCGATCACGGCGAGCAAGGGACCCGGGATCTGAGCGAGTGCCTTGGTGCCCTTGATCCAGTTCGTCTCCCAAAGCACTAGGATGCCCAGGCAAACTGCTGCGACCAGTAGAGCACCGGGCGTTATCGCACCCAATGCATTGGACAGCTCGCTGAACGTGGTCTGGTTGTCGGGTTGCACGAAGCCCAGATCGCCTTCGAAGTCCTTGTCGTATCCGAATGCGTGCGGGATCTGCTTCAGGATGATGATGATCCCGATCCCACTGAGCATGCCCTTGATCACGCTATTGGGGAAGTAGTACGCGATGATCCCAGCACCGAACAAGCCAAGTACAAGTTGCATGGCCCCAGCGAGCACCAGCGCTACCAAGAATGAAGGAAGACCGAGCAGGCCGATGGCTCCGGCAACGATAATGGCCAGTCCAGCGGCTGGGCCACTGACCCCTAAATGCGATCCGCTCGCACCTCCTACTACGATACCGCCAATGATGCCGGCGATAAGGCCTGTGATCGGCGGTGCGCCGCTGGCCAAAGAGATGCCCAAGCATAAGGGTACGGCCACCAAGAACACCACCACCGAAGCGGGTAGGTCCTGTTTCCAGTGTTTGAAGAACGAGATCGGGTTCATGAGCGAGAAGGTCGAATGTGTGTTGGATCGAAAGCGACCGCGGTCGGTCGGAAGGGGAGAGATTCCCAATGGCCATTCCAGTGCCGAAGCGGCCGGGTAGCGCGTTACAGCGATCCTTTGGGAGGCCGCACCAACACCTCGCCGTATGGCGAAGGCAACAACCGTTCGTCGGTGGAACATTCCGGATCGACCCGAGGGGTACCGATACTCATGTGAGAAAAGCTGAGCGGAGGGCACGTTTGAATATCCTTCACCTCCTCCTGCTCCCCTGACGGAACCGGACACTCGATACACTCTGCGGTCGACCCATCACTGATGGCGGGAGTGCTGCACACCATGATGCCCATCCCCGAGCAGAGCAGGAGAGGGACTACAAGACGGTGTAAAAAGACGATCGGGTCCATGGCGGGGACAAATGTAGTCATACAAATTGGAAGTATAGTAATACTATATTTGCCTCAAATGGCACATTATCACATCGAACTGGACCCTTCACTCTCCTTGCGGGATACCAGCAGTCCCATGGGCAGGCGGATCCTTTCGGAGGGGCTGGACCTGATGGTCGAGCTTGGCTTGGAGGCCTTCACGTTCAAGAAGCTCGCCGAGCACATGGGCATCACGGAAGTCACCGTGTACCACTACTTCGCGAACAAGCAACGCATGCTCCAATACTACTTCCAGCTCTATTGGATGTGGTTGCGTACGCATTGCGAACAGGATAGTAGTTCGCTGAAGGATGCGAAGGACCGATTGCACGACGACATCAAAGCGCTCTGTGGTGTATGGCCGAAGACTACGCTAGCCGCACAACTCGATCCATCGGTGCTGCGCACGCTGATGATCAACGAGGGTTCCAAATCATTCACGCACAAGAACGTGGATGCCGACAACGAGCTCAAACTCTTCAAACCGTATAAGGATCTATGCGCGCATGTGGCATCGGAACTCAGGGCCTGTTCGCCACGTCTCCGGTCATCGCGCTCCTTCGCAACCACCTTGGTGGAAATGGCGCATTCGCTGGAATTCGCCATGCTCCATCTCCCGGCGCTCACCGAACTGAGCGTAAAGAAGGACCGTAAGCAACTCGCCGGATTCCTCAGTGATATGACCGACCGCTACTTGGGTGCGAAGTGAACCTCAGCGTTGGATAGGGAATGCAAAAGCAAGAAACGTGTCGTCGGAGGTCGAGCGACCCTGATAAGTAGGGGCATTGGGAGCACTCCTTTGGGGACCTAGCGGCGTGTTCATCACCGACAGCATCTGGAATTGCAATTCGTGACCTCAAACAAAAGAGGCACACGTTACGCCCCCTTGGCCTTTGCCGAGATGACCCCGGATCCCTATAACATCCTTTGGGTCTTCGCCTCAAGCTCCAACGGCCGCACGCCGTGTACCTTTCCCTTGATCACGAAGCGGCATCGATGGTTTCCGTGAGGAAGTCGATGAAATGCGCAAGGGTGCTTTGATACCGAAGTTCAGCTCTTCAATGTCGTGGTGGTGCGGCTCGTGGGCGCGGAGCCGATACGATCCACCTCATCAGGACCCAACTTGGAGGCACGGACCATCGCTTCCATGCGGTCAAGCGAACGCCACACATTCCCACTGGATCGAAGAGCGGCGCTGGTGAGCGGAGCCGCCCCTTGGCCGCGTCGTAGGTTTGCCTCAGACCCCTACTGAACATGCGCAAACTCTTCTATGCGATCAGCCTGTTCTTGATCGCCCTTGTCGGGTTGGTGGGCTACGGGCACCACATCGTGTTGTGGTGGTACGTGGTGCTGGTCCCACTGGTGATCATCGGGATCATGAACGTGCTCCAGGAACGGCACACGATCATGCGCAATTTCCCTGTGATGGGGTATGCGCGCTATTTCTTCGAGTTCATCAGCCCGGAGATGCAGCAGTACTTCATTGAGGGTACCACGGATGGGCGTCCCTTCAGCCGTCAGCAACGCGCATTGGTATACCGCCGCGCCAAGAACGTGATGGACACGGTGCCCTTCGGTACACAGCTCGACCTGTACCATGGCGGGTACGAGGGCATGCGTCATTCCATTTTCCCGGCGCCCTTGCTCGACACTCCCCCGCGTGTGCGTTTCGGCGGCCCGAAATGCACGCAGCCGTACGAGGCATCGTTGCTGAACATCTCGGCCATGAGCTTCGGTTCCTTGAGCGAGAACGCCATCAAGGCCTTGAACGGCGGCGCGAAGAAGGGCGGCTTCTACCACAACACGGGCGAAGGCGGCCTCAGCCATCATCACTTGGAGCCCGGCGGTGATCTCGTGTGGCAGGTCGGCACCGGGTACTTCGGTTGTCGCGATGCACAGGGTGCCTTCGACCCGGAATGCTTCAAGCAGAACGCCGCGTTGCCGCAGGTGCGCATGATCGAACTGAAGTTGAGTCAAGGTGCCAAACCCGGCCACGGCGGCATCTTACCCGCCGGGAAGAACACCCCGGAGATCGCGCGCATCCGTAACGTGGAGCCGGGCACCACCGTCTACTCACCGCCCTGGCACACCGCCTTCAGCGACAGCGAGGGCCTGCTGCGTTTCGTGGACCAGCTGCGCGACCTGTCCGGTGGCAAGCCCGTGGGTTTCAAGCTGTGCATCGGCAAGGCCGAGGAGTTCACCGATATCTGCGAGACGATGATCTCCACCGGACTGATGCCCGACTTCATCACGGTGGACGGTGCCGAAGGCGGCACGGGCGCGGCGCCCTTGGAGTTCGCTGATTCGGTGGGCATGCCCATTGTCCCGGCCCTGATGTTCGTGAACAATTCGCTGAAGCACTACGGGTTGAAACAGCATATCCGCATCATCGCCAGTGGCAAGGTGGCCTCGGCAGCGGACCTTCTGAAGATGCTCGCACTGGGTGCTGACACGTGCAACAGTGCCCGCGGCTTCATGTTCGCGCTGGGCTGCATACAGGCGTTGCGCTGCAACACCAACAATTGCCCCGCAGGCGTGGCCACACAGGACAAGGGGCTGCAACGCGGCCTCGTGGTCACGGACAAGGCCGAGCGCGTGTACCATTTCCACCGCAACACGCTGCACGCTGCCATTGAACTACTAAGCGCCTGTGGCAGACAGCAGTTCACCGAAGTGGCCATGGACATGTTCGTGCGCGGCGATGAGTTCGTGCGGATGGCCGACCACTACTTCCCCGACCATTTGGTGAACACGCTCCGCCAGCAGGTGAACACAGCACGCGCCAAGGAAGGAGCAGAGCCGGTGTAGCGGTCCGTGTAGCCCTTCTCCTTAGGCCCTCGCACAACGGATCGCGGTCGCGATGCGGATGGCTCCGCAGGCGTGTAGCCTCCTTTGGTCCAACAGCCGCACCCTGCGCAACTGGCGCGATCGCATGTGCGAGCGTTACGTTTCCACCGCCAGATACCAGTGGGAGGAGTGCATGCTTGTCCGCGAGTGCTCAGCTATGCCGATGCGTCGCCGTCAGCGTTCCCTGCCTTCTTCATCATGGCAAAACCAACGGCGGTACCGATCGCAATGCCCAAGCTGATCCACAAGCCCAAATTGTCGGTGCCTACGCCAACGGCCGTGCCGATGGCGACTCCGATGGCCATGCCCGTGACCAGTTTGCTCTCTTTCTTTTTCATAACGTGCGCTGTGCCGTCGTGTTCCGGCATTTGGCGGTGATGTAATGATGCTTGTAGCGCAAGGTAGGTCCCTATTTCATGGGGTGTTGGAGTTTGGGACGGAGGGTCGTTCCGGTAGGTGTGTGGAAGCACGTGGTGGTACACGGGCCTAACGACAAAGAGATCGCCGCCATCATGCATGTTTCCATTAGCACCCTGCGCAAGTGGCGCGATCGCATTACCGCCCGCTACGGCCTGAAGGGCAAGACCGCCTTGACCCTGTGGGCGAAGGAGAATGGGTTGGGGTAGGGGGCTTAGCGGTATCGGGGGAGCTTGAAGTCTCCTGCCAATTTGGGGTGTGATCTACATTCGGCGATGGGTGGATCTCTTTCCAACAAGGGATCCTACCTTCGCCTGACAATCATGAGCATTCTTGGAACAGGCATAGGGTCACACAGACCGCAGCGCGATGTTGCAATTGAGCGATTGCACCCTGACCCGAACAATCCAAGGCTGCCACTGGCACACCGAGGTAAGAAGGAACCTGAACTTCTAGAGTCACTGCTCCTTCTGTCCAATCCGCAAGAGATTGCTGTGTCGATGTGCCAGAATGGTTATTTCGATGCCGAACCTCTCGTCGCGATACCGCGTGAGCTGCCTGCGCACCTTGCCGACCTGGATTCAACGGCGATCATTGCAAGCGCTGACTACCTGCCGTTCATTGAAGCACAAAACACCGAGTTCATCGTAGTTGAAGGGAACCGACGTTTGTGTGCGGCCAAGTACATTCTCTCAGGTACAAAGCGACAGTTCCCCGTTCCTACCAACGATGCTGTTCGGGATGACCTCAAGCGATTGCCAGTTATAGTCTATCCAAGGCGACAGGATGTTATCGCATATCTGGGTGCACGGCACATTATTGGGATCAAGAAGTGGGATGCCTTCTCTAAAGCGACCTATATATCGAACCTGAGTGAGGAATACAAGCTGTCGATGGATGACATCCAGTCCGCTATTGGAGATGTCACTGGGTCGGCTCGGAAGGCATATGCTTCTTACCGAATGATCCAGCTAATCGAGGAGAACTACGAGAATGTGGATGTTGCAGAAGCTAGGAACAACTTCTCATACCTCATCCTTTCAACTGGGCAGGGAGCAATCAAGGACTTCCTAGGATTGCCAAAGAGATGGACGGATATCGACTTCACCAAATCAGTTATACCCAAGGAGAAGATCGAAAATCTGATGATGCTGTTCCTCTGGCTGTTTGGTGACGGTACCCGGAAGCGTGCAATCAAGGAGTCCCGGGATATCACCAACTACTTGAGCCACATCGTGCAAAGTGAAGAAGCGATCCGTGTTCTCAATGCCACATGGGATGTTCAGGCGGCATTCGACATCAGTGGCGGCGAGGAGCAGCTCATTCGCACATACTTCACACGCGCGAACTCGAACCTAGAAAAGGTGCTCGGCATACTGCATCGCCACAGAACGGACCTGATTAAAAAAGAGATTGACAGGAGCGCCGAAACCATTGAGACAATGAGGACGATTCTCGATGGAAGGCACTCATGAAGTATGGTATTCACACCCCCAATGACGAGTCCACGGTAGCCGATTGGGTCGAACTGTATGTTGCAGTTAATGACGAACCAGCGTCACGGGACATGATCTCGAGCGCAGTTGAGGATTCCTCGATGTCCGAACCAACGGAAGAGTTCATCAGTGGTGTTGTTGATGTACTTCGGACGCGCCAGACGCTGTACGGAAAGAATGCGCCTTACGAAGTCCGAGACTCAGTCATCTACTCGACATTGAGTTGGACCGGATATCCGGAATACATGGCGTGCTTGATTTTCGCATTGGAAGGCAACCCCAATTCCGACGTGCTATCGTCCGCCGAAGCGGGCAAGTTGTTCGAGCGCTTGTGCATCGATCCTGTCGAGAACTACTTCGGCGGGTCGGCACTACTGTATGGCTTTCCGACTACTGTTGAATTGAACGATGTCGTTAGGAGAACATTAGGAGAACGGTTCATCTACGACCCACCTTCAACCCGGAAGGATCGCAACTTAGATATGGTTGTGTGGAAGCCTTTCGAGGATGACCGATCGTGCCAACTCGTCGCACTGATTCAATGCGCGGCCGGAAGCAATTGGAAATTGAAGTTGAAGGAGTTGAACCTTGAGGCATGGTGCAAGTACGTGCATTGGGCCGCTCGCCCAATTAAAGGGTTTACGATACCCGCAATAATTGAGAACGAGGACGACATGCATGAGCATGGCACGGATGCGGGTATTATATTCGATCGTGCTAGGTTGTATCGTCATGGCTATGGCCCCGGTCGGCCCGTGAAGGATGTGACCATAAGAACCGACCTCCTCGATTGGTGCACCGCGCGTTTATCGGAGATGCAGTGCATATGAAGTTCATTGATCTCTTCGCAGGCATCGGCGGCTTTCATAAAGCTCTGCATTCGCTCGGTCATGAATGCGTCTTCGCATCAGAGATCGATGAGGAGTTGCGCGAACTGTATCAGCAAAATTTCGGCCTGGAATGTTCTGGTGACATTGCAAGGGTGAAGCTCTCGGAGATTCCGAAACATGATATTCTTTGTGCAGGATTCCCCTGTCAATCCTTCTCGAAGGCAGGGGCCCAAGGCGGGCTTGATGACGAACGCGGGAACTTGTTCCACTACATCGCGAAGATTCTCAGGTTCCACAAACCCGAGTTCTTCATCTTGGAGAACGTACCGAACTTTGAGCACCATGAGGAAGGCAGGACTTGGGCAGTAGTCAAAGGCATTCTGCGGGATAAGCTCAAGTACGACGTTCAGGTCCGCAAACTCTCACCGCATGACTTTGGAACGCCCCAGTTGCGCGAGCGGCTTTTCATTGTTGGTTCTCGCAATGGGCTAACCCGCTTTAGTTGGCCTGAGCCAACAGCCTGTGAGTTGGATCTTCGCGGGCTATTGGAACCTAAGCCGGTAAAACCGAAAGTGTTAGCGCAAAGAGAGAGCGAAGCATTGGCCCTTTGGCAGAGATTCCTCGAAGCAATTCCTGCGTCCGCTCCAATCCCTTCCTTTCCAATTTGGGCAATGGAATTTCGTGCGAACTATCCGGTTGACGGGCTGGCTCCCTTTCATCGTACGCGTGAGGACTTGGATGAGTACCTCGGTGCTTTCGGTCAGTCATTGCACGGCATGACCAAGCGCGATCAGCTGGAACGCTTGCCGAAGTATGCTCGCACGAAGCAGAAAATGAAGGTCTTCCCGAAATGGAAGTTGAATTTCATCCAGAGCAACCGTGCCTTCTATGCTCGGTACCGGGAATACATCGACCCACTGCTACCAGAAATTGAAAAGATGCCGCCCAGTTGGCAAAAGTTTGAATGGAACTGCAAAGGCATGAACAGGAACCTGTTCGAGGGCATCATCCAGTTCAGGGGTTCAGGAATTCGTGTGAAGCGCCCCAATTACACCCCAGCACTTGTGGCTAGTACCACGACCCAGCGGCCGATTATCGGATGGGAAGGCAGGTACATCAGTTGCATTGAGGCCGCAAGGCTTCAAGATATGGATGGATTGAAGCTTCCCCTTACAGAGTCATCTTCGTTCAAAGCATTGGGCAATGCAGTGAATGTCAAGGTAGTACGCGAAGTCGCAGCCAATCTTGTCGGACAGAAACCTAAGGCACGTCAGGCAACCAGGGTCAAGCCAATCGCTTTGCAATTGGGTTGAACTACAAACGTATTCGTCCGGAGATAAGGAACCCCGGTATGCAATGGAGGAATGGCGAGTCGATTCTTTGCCTTAAACCAATGTCGGCTGTCACACCTTCTCAACAACCTCCCCAGCCTTCCGCAGATGCGTCTTCTTCGCCTTCCGGATCCTACAGCTCACAACCTTGTACTCCGGGCACATCGCCTCGCTGTCGTGTAAGTCGCTGGTGATCACGTTCAGCATGATCTCCGGGAAGTGGAAGGTGCTGCCGGGCTTCATGGTTCGATATCGCTCAATGTACGCTCCCGTTGGGGATCAGTACAGCTACTGTTTGATCAGGGTCCGCATCACGGTGCCAGAACCGTTCCCGGTCACGGAGAGCACATAAAGCCCGGGGCCCAGATCGCTGGTGTTCAGCTCTTGCATATTCGATTTGCCCTGGGTGCTGATGACCATTCGGCCCACGGCATCGTAAAGCCGGATGCTCGCCCCGTTCAAGGCCCCGGTGATGGTGAGCCGCTCATGGAAGGGCTGGGGCCAGGCCTTGAGCGCAAGGCCATCAGCGTATGCCAGGCCCGTGTTGATATCCACCGTGAACACGGCATCGTTGGTGATCACGGGTTCGTTGAAGTCGAAATAGATGTTGGCACTGTTGTGTATTTGTTCCCCGGCCAACAGCATTGGTTGCGGCGTCATACTGAAGCGGAAGAAGCCATGACTGCCGGGCTCATCGCTGGTGCTATCCGGCAGGTTGATGTTCTCGAAGAGCACGTGCAGCACACCGTTGTGCAGGTACCAATGGTGCGTATGGCTGGCAGCGATGGGTCGCAACGAATTCCATTGCAATCCGCTCTCAAGCGTATCGGTAATGAGCACGCGCTCCGCCGGATAGTTGCCCGTGTTCTGGAAGCGGATGGTGTAGGTGATGCGCTCGCCGGCCATCACTTCGGCCGGGCTCATGGTCGCAGGCTCGGCCTGCTTGTCGTTGGGGTCATAGGCACCCACCACTGCACCGGTGCGCGTTACGATATTGTCCAGCGGCGTGGCATCGGGCTGGCCGGGATCGGCCGTGGCGGTGTACTGCAAGGGTGAGCCGAGGGGCACGCCTGCAGGGCAATGGAATACCACACGCACCGTCCACTGTTCGCCCGGTGCGAGTGATGGCGGATCCCAGGTCAGCACGTTCGCGTTCACGGTGGAGGCTATTGGGTTGCTGCTCACCAGCTCGAGGGCTGCATCATGCGTGAGCTGCACTTGCGGCGTCGCGGCCTCCGTACCCACGTTCTGCACGGTGATCCACAGGGAGCCATCAAACCCCGGTCGCATGGCACTGTTGGTCAGGTGGGTCACCAGGTCGTACACACCGG
>Ga0209582_1000398_pt1 | contig 29766 bp, 30 predicted proteins | sample KloWWTmetKNB5Kit_FD_187176 | JGI IMG/M metagenome (GOLD analysis project Ga0209582, IMG submission 187176) | Active sludge microbial communities from Klosterneuburg, Austria, studying microevolution and ecology of nitrifiers - Klosterneuburg... | ecosystem: Engineered > WWTP > Aerobic digester >...
CAAACGGCTGGCCAAAGCAGACGGAAGTCGGCCACTCAAGACAGACCACTGAGGCCCTGCGTCGCGGGGCTCCGAGGGGTGGCCGGATTCGCTCGGAATCGGTGGCCGACTTCGTCGGAATACGCACCCAGATCGTGTAATACGCGCTCTCGATCCTCCACATTCGCTCGATAGGTCAAGGTCACGAGATGGTCGGCTCCGATAGTCAGACATTTCTTGCGAATTGTGCCTTTGGCCCGTCCTCGTGCCCGCGCCTCGTTCATCTTTCTATTCCGCGATGCGCCTTTCTCTCCTCTCTTGCCTTGAACCGGGTCTAACCTCCCCCATGACAGTTCGACCCATTGTTTTCCGAAATCATGAATCGTGACGGACCAGACATTCCCTGCGGGAGGTAGTGTGATGTGTGGCCAGGTGTGTTCGCCGAGAAATGTCCTCCTGTCAAGTTTAGGAGATGCCGCTGGCGCGGCTCCCGTGCGCGGGTGGCTCGCGCCACCCCGCGCACCGGCATCACCGGCCGAGCGGGACAGCCTCGATTGCTGCGTTGGTTCTTTCTCTGTCCTGTCCACGCTCGACCTCACCTCAAAAAGTGTAACCGTAAGTGTAACCGTAACAGCCCTTTTTATCCTTTTCGATGGCAACTCCACGCAACATGGCACTATCGCCTAACCCAATGGTGGATCAGGCGATTCTATTGGTTCTGATGCTGTAGAGTGATGGGATGAAAGAGGCTCAGGACTGGTTTGTAAACCGCCGGTTGGGGGTTCGATTCCTCTCGCCAGCTCCACAAATCAGACCGACGTGTCAGCACGTGGCGGCTCGCGAACTCACTCCTCGTATCACGCGGTTCTTTAATTTTACCCACTGTAGTTCAAATTAGTCCGGAAGGTACGCTGAAGAACCTTCAAACCCTCGTTGCTTCACAACAGTGTGGCAACCGTATACACGACGAGCTCTGCTGCTAGAATGGTGCGCGACGAGCCTTTCCAGCACTCCGGCTCGCACTTGGGTATTATGCAGTCACCACGATTGAAACCAGTAGGTATTTTCACTTCCACAATTCGATGCCCCCGTACTATGAGCTATTCTGCGAAGCCGGAGAGCCTCTGAGTCCCATAAGCATGAGCTTCTTGCATCAATGCAGAATTGCCCTCTCAACCGGTTCCCCAGGTCTACAGAGCCTAATAGAAGGGCTCTGATCAAGCATGGATAACTAAACAACGATCCCCCCTAAAGAGTTACCGATTCTGAGGACTAGGCCTCTCACCAACCTCAGCCTATAGTTGAGAACAAGAGCGACTCAACTCACCCGTGCTGGTCCCAGTGAGAGACAAAGGAGGCGCGATGAAAAATCGATATAGCCAACGAGTATCAGTAGATTGTTCCGTCATGTTTGCCGGGGAAAACGTTGTTGCCGAAGGGCGGATTCTCGACCTCTCCCTCCCAGGATGCCTCATGGAAAGCTCGAAAAAGATGTCCGCCGGTGTATATATCCAACTTCGGTTATTTCTGCCGGACCACCAGGCTCCGCTACATGTCGCACTTGCCGCCATCAGATGGGCCGAAGGCTCGAAGGTTGGCATCGAGTTCATCCGCACATCCCAACCTGAACAACATCGACTTGAACAATTCGTGCGGCGGAGTTCCGGATGCGATGCTTCATCGATATTGAGCGATAGGGGTGTCCTTGCTGGAACAGCGTGGAATGAGAAACAGTCGTAGCTGTTTCCGCAGATTGATCCCCAGGGAAGTACTTGCCATGCCGAAACACTTCAAACTCCGTACTTACCAGAGAGCCATGATTTGCGGAACGGGATACTATCTCTCGGAAGATTTTCTGGGGAAAGGCACCGTCTGGGATATGTCATCGGGAGGATGGCGTATCCAAGGAGACCATCAAGTCAAGATCGGCATGCTACTCACACTGCGAATGGAGCTGCCTGAGAAGAAAATGCCGTTGGAAATCGAGCAGGCTGTTGTTCAGTGGGTCAGCGGAGAGGACTTTGGAGTCCGTATCAAGAAAATCCGTCGGTCGGCGGCCATTAAACTAGAGCGTCTTATGGGACACCACCTGTGCATACTTCCTCCTGTCGAGCACTAGACATCCTTAACCTCTTCCGTTGCTTCTTCCAGATCAGTAAGATCAAGATCTGCGCGTTCCTTCAACATGGAGGGATGCAACCCATACTTCTTCAGCATCTTGTAGAAATCCGCCCGATATCTCCCGGCGAATTGTGCAGCCCGCGAAATATTCCCGCCCGTCATTTGCAGCACATTACGCAAATAGGAGCGTTCAAACTCTTCCTTCGCCTCGGTTAGTGGCTTCAAGCCGATATCTGACGCCACACCAGCCGTAGGGAGTAACTCTGGCAATACCATATCTTGCCGGGACATTACGACAGCCTTTTCGACAGCATTTTCGAGCTCTCGCACATTGCCAGGCCATGGATACACCATGAGTCGATGCATGGCTGCAGGAGTAAAGCCACGAACATCCTTGTTCGAACGTTTAGCGCTCTGCTTCAAAAAATGCTGCGCAAGAAGCGGAATATCGTCTTTCCGCTCCCGCAGTGGGGGGATAGCTAGAGGGACTACGGATACTCGGTAGTAGAGGTCATGACGGAAGGTTCCGGCTTTTACGCTTTCTGCCAGGTCCTTGTTCGTGGCTGTAATGATGCGCACGTCTACCTTGGTTGCGTAGTCCGCCCCCACCTCCCGCACTTCTCGCTCCTGTACCGCACGTAGAAGTTTCACTTGCATGGGTAAGGACATTTCAGCAATCTCGTCGAGAAAGAGAGTGCCCCCATTCGCACTTTGGAAGAGACCTCGCTTGGCCGCGACCGCATTGGTGAAGGCGCCGCGAATATGTCCGAATAATTCACTTTCAAAGAGGGTCTCGCTGATTGCCGCACAATTTAAGGCCACAAATGGCCCTTTGGAACGACGACTATTGGCATGAAGTACGCGCGCGAGCACTTCTTTCCCTGTTCCGGTCTCTCCGGTCAACAGAATGGTCGCATCTGAATCTGCAATCTGCGCAACTTGCTGGAACAATCGCTGCATTGCGGGACTTCTGGCAATCACGTTCTCCAGTCCGTATAGCTCCTTGACTAAAGATTTTAGGCGCTGAATCTCACGCGTCATTCGTAACTGAATCAGCGCCTTGTCGAGGGTCGCCTTTAGTTCTTTATCATCGAACGGCTTCGTCAGGTAGCCGAAAGCCCCGCGTTGCATCGCCTCGACGGCATTGGGAATGCTCCCATGAGCCGTAAGAATGATGACCGGCAGGCCCGGCTGGATCTGCATGAGTTCTTCGGTCAAGGCCAACCCATCTTCAGCTCGCAACCTCAAGTCAGTAATAGCGATGTCAAACGTTTCCTGCCGAGCAGCCATGAGCGCATCACGACCACCGGTGCACGGCGTCACAGAAAACCCAAGCGCCGACAGCCGCATCCTCAACAGATGCAATAATCCTTCGTCATCATCTACAACGAGAATGCGTTCCTGCTCCATGACGGCCCCTAGGGTTTGGAGGACTCCGGCTGTTGAGGTGAAAAAACATTCGACGGAGGTTTGATCGGGCGGGTCTTTCCCCTCATTTCCTGATCAATGCGCTTGAGGGCTTCTAACTGACTCGTGAGCTCCTCAATTTTTCTATCTCGATCACTGACTTGTCGTTGCAAGCTTTGGAGCGTAGCCGGCTCGACCGACATCCGCGGGTGTTCTCTTCTGGAATTGAACAATTCCGCCTTCCGCTCCTGGTCTTGAAGTTCCCGTTGCAACGCCTCGAGCGACTGAGCCTCACTATCCTGCAGCGCCCGTAATTGCTGAATTGTGAGTTCGCGATCAAGCAAGTCGTGTACGGTCCGCTCAATTGCCTGGGCCAAAAGCCTCTGTGTATGTGCAGTAGCCGGAGCATTCCAGACGGAACGGATCCAGGACTGATCGGCAGGCACTTCTTCTGACTGCAACAATTGCAGCCAGAGGCGACTCGACGCTGCCAGCTGACTCTTCGGCGCGACAGCAATAACTTTCTCAAAATACTGGCTTGCTGACTCCCGACTTTCATACAGAGACGCCAAGGCGCGCGTGAAGAATACATGATCGCAGGTATTTTTACTAGCGCATTTTGGCACTAACTGGATTTCTTTACGTATAATGGCCTGCAACGCCTTTCCGTCGCTGCCATCACCATAAAAATAGGGTGTCTGGCCGGGGGGCGGAGACACAGTGCTGCAGGCTGACAAGAGGCCGAGTCCCAGCAGTACTGCCATGTTTCGCAGATGCCACACTATGCCAGTATCCCCGGTTTTGTCAGACACAAAATGAACCGCACAGTCGTTCCTTTTCCGACTTTACTTTCGACCCAGATACGCCCACCATGGGCTTCCACTACCTTTTTGGCCAACGCCAGCCCTAATCCACTGCCGACCGAGACATGTCGTGTCTTGGTGCGGCCCTGATAAAAGCGCTCGAAAATATGCGGGACTTCCTCCGTCGGTATACCCGGCCCACAGTCCGTCACATCGACGAACAGCAACCCCGCATCACGCCGCGGCTCCATGTGCAACTTCACGGCCGCCCCCTCCGGGCTGTACTTCAACGCATTCGAGAGCAGATTGTCCAGCACTTGTTCGATGCGAGCGCTATCAGCCCTCACCCAATGGCGTTCGACCGGAGCCTCGACCAGGAATCGCACTTGTTTCGCATCCGCCAACAACCTGATTTTATTGACTGAAATGTCAGCGACTCGCCTCAGGTCGGTCGGAGCAAACCGGTACTCCATCATGCCGGACTCCATTTTCGACAAGTCGAGAATGGTCGAAATGAGGTACATCAACCGCCGGCTACTGTCGGACATGATCCGCAATGTCGTCCGCTGGTCCTGCGTCAGCGGGCCGGGAATTTCATCCAAGAGAAGATGGGTCCCCTCCTGAATCGAAGCCATCGGCGTACGCAGTTCATGGGACACATGGGCAAGAAACTCGCTCTTGATATCGTCGAGTTGCTGCAGCCTGGCCCCCATCCACTTCACCGTATCACCCAATTCTCGAAGTTCACGGGGTGCCTGACCATCCATTGTCGCCCGGAAATTCCCCTGCCCCATTTCCTGAATCGTCGACTGCAGTCGGCGCAACGGTCGCAGGATATTGTAACTTGCCACCGCAGCCATACCCAGCCCGAACATCAATGCCACCAACACCAATTGCCGTGTGACCGCTTCCGCATGAACTGAGCTCGCATGCGACTCATTCACCCCCACTGCGATACGCGCCTCATGGAGCCCGATGTACTGCTGTAGAGTCGACGCCATCTTCCCGGCCAGAGCGTCTCTCCGTTCATCATAGGCTGCGCTCGATTCCGCGGGTCGCCCAACGCCCTCAGCAAGTTGGGTGTGAAAAAGAGCCAAATGCGCCTGCTGGATCCGCTCGACTTCCCTCACCAACCGGATCTCCGGCTCGGAGGTGTCCCGCATGAGCAAGCCTTGCAAGACCAGTTGAAAATCTTTGCTTTCGGCGTCGAAGTGTTCGAGAAACGTGGCGGCCGGCACAGCCACATACTTTTTCTCGCTCTGAACTTGCTCGTAAAACGAGCTCAGCAGCCGTTTTGCCGACTCAATTTCAGGATGATGATGGGAGCCGACCTCGGTATTGAGGCCGGCCAATGTTCGAATTTGCAACAAAGCATAAATGTTGACGGCTGTCATCACCGCGATGATGACCACATACGTCAGAATCAGTCGCCAGAAAATCGAGAGGCGCACGACGGCGCATCCTCCCCGGTGAACTGCACGAGAACCAGAGCAATCGGCAGTGTAGGTTAAGCCATACACCACTTCGTGCACACCCTCAACAAGTTCTCCATATTGTGCAACGCACAGGGATGGATTCTGGATGGCTGGTACGCCTCCTATCGGGCGGAGTCGTGGAACTGCGATTGATACAAACGTTGTCGTCTGGAGGTTGCGGATAGGGCAACAAACAGGTGGCCGCGAAAGATCAGCATGCCGACCATGAGCGGTGGGGTCAGCAGCAGCGCTATCATGCCGGTCAGTTCCGCTGAAATCCCGAAATCTGTCAGCCAGGCGCTGAGCACGGTAAACGGCACAAACACCAGTTGAATGAAATCCAACCCGGCCCCCCGCCCCAGCTGACTGGATAGTTTGAAAAAGAGGGAGAGTCCAAGAGGCGCCAGTACCAACGCCATGGGCAGGAACCATTCGATCCAGTTATCGAGTACGAAATCGTAACTCCGCTTCAAAACATCAAGGGGCGAATCGTGCCGGGTGAGATAAATGACTTCCGGGGCTGGATTCAGAAGGATAAACACGAGCAGCAAGCAGGCCGTGACTAGAAACTGGCTGTCAGGGTTCGCGCGCAGGCTCGTATCCAGCAGCAAGGTGGGAATCCACAACACGAACCCGACGCTTATCACGTCCCAGAAATAGTGCCCCATACTCTCGATCACGTCGCCGAGGGTAATGGCCCGCATACCCTTAATCGCCTGCTCGATCAAGCTGAGGATAGCCCCGATCAAGCAGGCATTGACCGCACCCAGCAGAAACCCGCCCAGCATCCCCAGGGGGCGGGCGATCTGGTGAGCCAATAACATGAGCAGCGTAAATACAATCACGGCGGGTATCGCCAGCCATCCACGGACCAGGGAACGACTGGTGGCGTGCAGGGCCTCCCGATAGAGATGCAGGGTAGAGGTCACGACAGTCAGCATGGATCAATCGAAAGGAGGTAGATGTTCATCTCAGAATGCCTCCGCCTGGAGAACCCTGTTCCATCTATCGGAGGCGGACAATAAGCCGGATACACCCGACAGGTCAAGTCGATCAGCACTGCCCTTGGATCTGGAAGCGTCGCGGGATACAGCCCGCCACGCGCTATTGACTTGCGCGTCGATATGATTATGTTCTTTCACTAGATACACCCACCCAGGAGTGAGCCACATGGATATGAACAGGATGACCATCAAGCTACAAGAGGCCTTGCAAAGCGCATCAGCCCTCGCCATGCGCAGGGGGCACCAGGGCATTGATGTCGAACACCTGCTCCTTGCCCTGATGGAGCAAGAAGGAGGGATTGCGGGATCCTTGTTTGAACAAGCCGGGGTGTCTCCTGCCGCCGTTCGCCAAGCAGCAGAGCAGGCCTTGACCAAGGTGGCTCAAGTGCATGGCCCCGGCGCGGCCCCCGGGCAGATTCATCTCACTCCCCGCCTGGGCTCGCTCTTGACTAAAGCTGAAGACCGGATGAAGGAACTCCGTGACGAGTTCGTGAGTGTTGAGCACATGATCCTGGCCATGGTGGAAGAAGGTGGAATCTTTCGCCGGCTCAATCTCACACACGAACGCCTGCTGACGGCCTTGCAGCAGGTACGAGGAAATCAACGAGTCACCAGCCAGGACCCGGAAGGCACGTACCAGGCGCTCGAAAAATACGGGCGGGACCTCACGAAACTCGCCGGGCAAGGCAAGCTGGATCCGGTCATCGGCCGAGATGACGAAATCCGGCGGACCATCCAGATTCTCTCACGTCGCACCAAGAACAATCCCGTCCTCATCGGTGAGCCGGGTGTCGGCAAAACGGCCATCGTCGAGGGACTCGCACAACGCATCGTCAAGGGCGACGTACCGGAAGGGCTCAAGCAAAAACGCGTGGTCGTCCTCGATATGGGTGCGCTCGTCGCCGGGGCCAAGTTTCGCGGCGAGTTCGAAGAACGATTAAAAGCCGTCCTCAAGGAAATTCAGTCGGCGCAGGGGCAAGTCTTGCTGTTCATCGACGAACTCCACACGGTGGTGGGAGCCGGCGCTGCGGAAGGTGCCATGGATGCCGCGAATCTACTCAAGCCTATGCTGGCCAGAGGCGAGATGCACCTTATTGGCGCCACCACCCTCGACGAGTATCGTAAACACATCGAGAAAGACGCCGCGTTGGAACGCCGCTTTCAAACGGTCCTCGTGGATCAACCGACCGTCGAAGATACCATTTCAATCCTCCGCGGCTTGAAAGAACGCTACGAAGTGCACCACGGGGTGCGGATCAAAGACGCGGCGCTGGTTGCAGCAGCCAAATTATCGAACCGCTATATCGGTGACCGGTTCCTGCCTGATAAGGCCATCGACCTGGTCGACGAGTCTGCCGCACGCCTTCGAACGGAGATCGACAGCTTGCCGGCCGAGTTGGACGAAGTCTCGCGCAAGGTGCTTCAGCTGGAGATCGAACGGGAAGCGCTGAAAAAGGAAACGGATGCGGGCAGCAAGGCACGGCTGCAATCGATTGAAAAAGAACTGACCGAGAAAAACCGCGATCTCCAGGCGCTCAAGACACGCTGGGAGTCCGAGAAAAACTCGGTCAGTAAGCTCAGAAAAATCCGTCAGCAGATCGAAGAAGTGAAACAAAAAATCGAGCAGTTCGAACGAGCGTACGACCTGAATAAGGTCGCTGAGCTGCGCTACGGCGAGTTGCCACGGCTCGAACGAGAGCTTGAATTGGAACAGCAACACCTCGGCAAGAAACAAAATGAAAGCCGCCTGCTCAAAGAGGAAGTGGATGAGGAGGATATTGCCGCCGTCGTCAGTCGGTGGACCGGCATTCCCGTTACCCGCCTGGTCGAAGGCGAAATGGAAAAACTCCTTAAGCTGGACGAACTCCTGCACCGGCGCGTGGTGGGGCAGGAACAGGCCGTCACTGCAGTGGCAGACGCCGTACTCCGCGCACGCTCCGGCATCAAGGATCCCAATCGCCCCATCGGATCGTTTTTGTTCCTCGGGCCCACCGGTGTCGGTAAAACAGAACTGGCGCGGGCGCTTTCGGTCACGCTGTTCGATGATGAGTCGAACCTCATCCGCATCGACATGTCAGAGTATATGGAGAAGCACACGGTCGCGCGACTGATCGGCGCCCCTCCCGGCTATGTCGGCTATGAAGAAGGCGGCCAGCTCACCGAAGCCGTGCGGCGACATCCGTTCTCCGTGATTCTGTTCGACGAAATCGAAAAGGCGCACCATGACGTCTTCAATATCCTCTTACAAGTGCTCGACGATGGGCGGCTGACCGATTCCCAGGGCCGAACCGTGGACTTTAAGAACACCGTGCTGATCATGACGTCGAACATCGGGAGCCAGCACATCCTGGAAGCACAACAAGCCGGGGCCTCCTATGAAACGATGAAAGCTCAAGTGACCGGCGAACTACGGGCACACTTCAGGCCTGAATTTTTAAACCGGGTCGATGAAATCGTGGTCTTCCACGCCTTGGGGAACGAACACCTGACGAAGATCGTGGACATCCAGCTGGAGCGGTTACGTGCCAGACTGGTGGAGCGGCGGATTACCCTGACGGTGACGCCGGACGCGCTGCAGAACCTCGGGCGGCGCGGATATGATCCCGTGTATGGGGCGAGGCCGCTGAAGCGGCTCATTCAGCAGGAAATTGAAACCCCTATGGCGCGCCAGCTGATCAAAGGCGAGCTACGGGATGGAGATACGGCCGTGGTGGATCTGAAGGACGGGCACATTGCCATCGTACCGACGGTCTCGCCATAGATGACGACCGCACAAGTGTAGAGGGGCGGAACGCTCGGACGGCGCTATCCGATGAACACCGCCCCTCCCTTTGTGTCCGTGTCTTTGCCACTGAAGCGTTTCTTATCGATCCGCCATTCGGTTTGCGACACGTCCAGGCGATGCCCCTTGATCGTGTGGAAGGAACCCCGGCTGAACACAACCCGGTTTCCCTCTTTTAACTCCAACGTAAAGACGACCGTCCCGGACTCTTCGTGCTTCAGCGACACACTCGTCGGACTCTTGGCGAGCTGATAGGCGCGCCGCTCATTGAAGGTCAGATTGCTATCGACCACTTTCGCCATCATGCGGCCCACGTCGTCGAACAGCGCGAAGTTCACGAGTAATGCCCGCGCCGGTTCCTTGATGGCCACTTCAAATTGCGGCACCCCTTCGATATCGATGATGCCGTTGGAATTCCGATACAGATTGGAACCGACTTCAATATCCATCGCCGCGACTCCTTATCCTGCACGGCACCGAGAGGTGCCCGTTATGCCTTCTTGATACGGTCCAAAATCAACGCGATACAGCCGCCTAACAATCCTCCGCCCAGAATCGTCGTCAACAACTCGACCAGCTTGAGCTCCCACACCGATCCTTGAGCCTGGAGCGCTTCGCGGATCCCGCCCTGCAGCAGAATCACCGCCAACGCCATGGTCGCACCGACAATGAACCACCAGGCGAAGACTCGCGCCGTATGGATGACAGGAGATTCCTTCACAACTCGACTCGTCGATCAAAACTCCGGTACTGAATCGCTTCGGCCAGATGTGCGGGACCGATACTATCAGACTCGGCCAGGTCGGCAATAGTACGCGCCACACGAAGGATGCGTCCATGGGCACGGGCAGAAAACCCTAACCGGGTCATGGCCTGCTCCAGCAGCTCACGGCTCTGCATATCCAATGCACAATACTGCTTCAGGTGGCGCGGTTTCAATTGGGCATTGGTGTAAATCCCATCGCCACGATACCGTTCCGCCTGGCGCGCCCGCGCAGCCATTACCCTCGAGCGGATCACAGCGGAAGAATCGCTCGTGGCCACGTCGTCGCCAAGCGCGCGAATCGGCACAGCCGGCACTTCGATCTGCAGATCAAGACGATCCAGCAACGGGCCGGACAAGCGCCCCCGGTACCGCCGCACTTGCGCCGCACTACAGACACAGTCCTTAGTCCGATCTCCATAGTAGCCACAGGGACAGGGGTTCATTGCAGCCACCAGCATGAACCGGGCAGGAAATCGCAGGGAACCACTGGCGCGCGTCACGGTCACATGCCCATCTTCAAGTGGTTGCCTCAGGCCGTCCAGCGTCGCACGCCCGAACTCGCCGGCCTCATCCAGAAACAGCACCCCGTTGTGGGCCAACGAGACTTCTCCCGGTCGTGGTATCGTTCCGCCACCGATCAGGCCGGCCTCGGAAATACTGTGATGTGGGGCCCGAAACGGCCGCCGCCGCATAAGAGGCTGCTCTTTGGACAATTGCCCGACCACGCTATGAATGCGACTGGTCTCCAGCGCCTCCTCCTGAGCCAACAAAGGCAAGATTCCCGGCAGGCGACGAGCCAGCATCGTCTTGCCTGCGCCCGGAGGTCCCATCATGAGCAGGTTATGTCCGCCGGCTGCAGCCACCTCGATGGCCCGTTTCGCATGTGCCTGCCCCTTCACGTCGGCGAAATCTTCATCTTCAGGAAGTCCGGAAGAGGCCGAACCATCCTGCGACACCGACACCTTCGAGATCGTCAACGCGCCGCGCAAGAATTCCACGGCCTGCGGCAACGTATGAATCGGAAACACTTCTGTGCCCTCGACTAGAGCCGCCTCCCCGGCGTTCTCGGCAGAGACCAGCACCGGATGACGACGGCGACAGACGGCACCGATCGAAAGCGCGCCGGGGATAGGCTTCAAGCGACCGTCCAGCGAGAGTTCACCCACAAACACAAAATCCTTCACCGCTTCAGGCGGAATGATATCTTCTGCCGCCAGAATGCCCAGGGCAATGGCCAAGTCCAGGCCGGCACCTTCCTTCTTGATATTGGCGGGCGCCAGATTGACCGTGACTTTTTTCACAGGAAAGTGAAAGCCGCTATTTTTGAGCGCGGCACGAACCCGGTCACGACTCTCACGCACCGTGGCATCGGGCAGTCCGACGATAGAGAACTGAGGAAGACCGGAAGAGATATCGACTTCCACGTCGACCAGATGCGCGTCGACGCCCACAATCGCTGCACTTAACACGTTGGCCAGCACAGTCCCCCCGGGTATCCGTCGTTCGGATCGAAAAGTGCACAACAAGCAATCAGCCGCAAACCGGCTTCAGTGGCCGAATTATAGGCAGTCGATCCCGCTGAATTCAATTGCCGCCTCCCCGTCTCTTGCTGTCCCTCCTCGCTGCTGTAGCGTGCCCTGCGGCTGTTCTGTATAATGCGGCATGCCAACAGCACGTCACCCTCGGCGCAGTACAGTCCCTCCATCCAGCATGATGGGGCCGTCGGGAACCAGTCAGGGGACGGTATTCAGACGCTCACACCGACCGCACCTTCTCGTGACCGCGCTGTCACTGGCGCTTCTTTTCCCTGCCATCGCTCTCAGCCAACCCTGGAACGACAAACCGGGCTCAACGATGCAGCCGGTCGCCCAGCCGTCACGAACGTCGTCGGTGTATATCGGGTCCGTCATGGCCCTGCTCGCCACGTTTGAAGACGCCGGCATTCTCCCACCGGAAGGTACGCCCCAGGCCAATGGCATCATCAAGGCCGTCATTCAGTTTCAATCGGCTTTTTTAAAGAGTCATCATCCCGCGATCCGGCAATTCTTTACCGACGCCCATCGCGTCAAGCTTGGCCCTCGCGCCGAGGAAGTCGAAACCTCCTTTCGTCGAAGCGGCTGGTCGGCGGATACTTTTGACGCAGTGATGGCGGTCGGTCAAACGGACAATGCCTGGAACACCGAGGGACTGAGTGAGGGATTCCGTGAATTCAATATCGGCAAGCCGGACTTCGATATTCTTGCGCGATTGTATGAACAGAGCCGCGCCGCATTCTCCACACAGGGCAAGACCTTTCAGGAAGTCTATGCCCAGCGGCGCCGGGAAATGCCCGGCGCAAAGTCGGAATGACCGTCCCCTAGCAGCGAGCGCCGACGATAGCGATCGCATTTTTTCTCACGATTTGTAGCCCGAGGAGGCATCATGGCAACGAAAGCGTACATTCTCATCAAGGTCAAGGCAGGCAAAGGCAAGTCGGTGCTCAGCGCCCTGAAGAGCATTGCCGGCGTGGAGCAGATTCACGCCTGTTTCGGCCAACCCGACATTTTCGTCTTTATCAATGTGGCGGATGAACGGGCGCTCTCGGATGTCGTGATTACGCGGATTCATGCGATCGAGGGAGTGGAGGAAACCGACACTCACATCGTGGCGGAAACCTAGCTACAGGTATTCGACCGGCACAACCCGTCCACCCTGCCTGGCTGAAGCATAGCAGGCTTCGGCAATTTCAACCGCACGCTTGCCGTCTTCGATCGTCACCGGAGGCGGCAAGCCGTTGCGCACAGATTTCACAAAAGCGCGGAGCGTCCCGAGCACAGTCGGCTCCGCAATGCTCGGCCAGTTGCCGGCGCCATGCCTGGCAGAGACTTGCGCCACTCGCTGCCCGCACCAGTCCGCCGATAACTGCCCTTCGCTTCCAATCAACTCCACTCGCCCGACCCGTCCTGACGACACCCGCGACACGTCCACAAGGCACACCAGACCGCCACTAGTGGTCAGACGTCCCACGATCCGACGCTCTGCGCCATCCGGCGGCACCACATCCATCTCGCAGGACACCGTTAGAATCTCGTCTCCGGTCAAGACACGAGCCAGGTCCAAGAGATGAATACCGGTCTCGAGCAAACAGCCGCGTCCGCCGAATCCCCGCCCGTCCTCACTCATCCCATGAGGCTCCATTCGACTGGCCAGGCTCAGATATTGGAGGGCGCCGATCTGTGCCTGTCGCTCCCGCAGCACACCCACGGCGGCATCAAACCGTAACGTGTGTGCAGTCATCGTGATCTGCCCGCTTCTCTGCGCGGCCTGCGCAATGGCACGGGCGTCCGTTGCCGATATCGCCAACGGCTTCTCAACCAACAATGCTTTCTGCGCCTGTACCACAGCCAGGCAGATCTCCCGATTGAGTGCCGGCGGAGTCACGACGACGACGGCCGCCACACGAGGATCCGCGATCAACTCATGATAGTCGGGATAACAGGGCACCGCCGGCGCGGACGCCAGACCATTTCCCCCGGCGGTCCGACGGCGGCTGACCGCCGCCAGAAGCGCTTCAGGCAGGTCCTGCAGAAGGTGCTTGGCGTAGCGGCTACCATGATGGCCGACGCCGATCAGTCCGATTCCAAGAGGTAAACCCGGTTCGTGAGACATCGTTGTCGCGCACTCTACCGACCGCCCGGCAACGGGTCAATATGCCGCGACCACTCAGCCCTCGCCTCGATTGACAACGCCCAAATACGCTCCCTATAGTACCGGAGGAATTCGCCCGAAGCCGACGTCAATCGAGAAAGGACCTCATCGCCCATGACTACTCAGGCAGCACCCTTTTCACTGGATCAGATCGGAACCGGTACGGCTCGCTTCCCGAGTGGTATGGCAATTCCCACCGCGACGGATGCCATGGTGGATCCCTATATCCGCACGCGCGTGAGCAAAGACGTGCAGGTGGAATGTATCCAGTTCTGGCCGCAAGACAAGACCGCCTACCCCGGCATTGTGCTGTTGCATGACTGGTGGGGCATGAATTCTCAGATTACGGATCTTGGCGCCAGATTGGCCTGCGAAGGCTACGGAGTGATTATTCCCAAGTTATACGGACGACTGGGCGGCATGGTCACCGCCAACGCCGAGGTGGCAGAGGCACTCATGGCCAAGTGCAATGAAAAGCTCCTGCTCCAGGACATCAATACCTGCTGCGAATATCTCAACACCACGGAACACACCAAGCGCAATATCCACGGTGTCGTCGGGTTCGGGATGGGTGCGTCTCTGGCGATCCGGTTCGCCTGTCAGCGCAAGCGCTTGCGGGCCGCAGTTGCATATTACGGGAAGGTCACTGCCCCCGACCAACTCACGAATATGATGAGCCCCTTGCTCTACCACCAAGCCGAGCTGGATACCTGGGCGACGCAGCAGGATGTCGATCATCTCCGGGCCGCCGCGAGCCAAGGGAAGCGCATCGAGATCAAGACCTACCCGGGGGCCTCTCACGCCTTCTGTGACGAGACACGTCCAGCCGGCTACCAACCAGAGGCCGCAACCCAGGCCTGGGATACCACCGTTGCATTTCTCAAAACCTCTTTTCAAGGAACATAGCGGACACCGATGGGCAAGGCAGCCGGTCATGGATGGCCGTGGAGTGCCTCTCGCCCGCTGCTCCGCACGCAAAGAAAGTATTCGCACTCATGCCGAATCATTCAGTTCGCACCCTGCTCATCGCCTGTTGTGTCACCGCCTTGCTGACGGCGGCAGTCGTTGCCGGGGCCGACGAGCCGTCGCCCCAAGCCAAACCGACTCTTGCCAATCGCCTGCCCGCCTTTCACGACCTGGTGCGGGTCGATGCCGCACCGCTGGCGGCCCTCCCAATCCAGGGCGATTCGCTGAGCCTGTTTAAGACAGTCGTCGGCCCGCAGCTGGGGTTGAACGACGTCGCCATGACCCTCGGAGCCAAGGGTCTCACGCCTGCCATGAGCCAGGAACTCCTGATCCCCGATCTCACCAAGTCGGCCAATGAACTCGTGCGGGGACTTGCCGCATGGCAACTCACACAAGCCGCCAAAGATTCCAGTACCTCCGCCGGAACAGAACAACGGGAGAGCCTTCAGCGACAGATCGAATCCCAGATGACCTGGTTGACCGAAGGCACGACCCTGGAGACACCTCTGCGCCAGCTGTTGGCGCTGCTCAAAGAATTCCCGACACAGGAAGCAGCCGCCCCCCTACAGGGAACGGCCGCTCAAATCGAAGCATGGGCAATCGATACCGTACATCGGGAATGGTTCCGTCTCTACAATTGGAAGGATCAGGTCCGTCAGCAGCGTGGCCTCACACGATTGTGCGGCACATGGCAATGGTCGATTCACAATCATCAGAACCATCGCGAGGAAAAAACGGCCGTGATCTTCGCCCCGCCGGGAATCGCGTCGTCGACCAGTCCTGCGGAAATCATCGTCCTTGGCGACAGCGTCTATTTGCGATGGGAAACCAGGGCGGGTGTGCAGGAAGACAGTCTGTTATTTTCCGGAGAAGGCCAACGCCTGGAAGGAACATTTGTGAATACGGCAGGCGGATGGGGGTCGATTACCGGCAAACGTACCGCGACCTGCGTGACGGACGGAGGGGGAAAACCTGCGCCGTCACCACGTCGCCAGCATCACTGAACACGTTCCGCGCGCCAGGCGGTCCAGGCCACACAGGCCCATCCGGAAATAAAGGAGACACCGCCGAAGGGAGTCATCGCCCCCATCCACTTGATTCCCGCCAGCGCCACGATATACAAACTGCCGCTGAACAAGAGAATCCCGATGCAAAAGAGCCAACCGGCCTTCACCGCCAGCGAATCTTCCGTCTCACGAACCAGCCAGGCTACGACAAACAGACCGAGAGCATGGTACATTTGGTAGCGCGCCGCCGTTTCATAGACGGCAAGCATGGAGGGATCCAGAATCGATTTGAGCGCATGGGCGCCGAAGGCACCTGCGGCCACGGATGTTGCAGCGAACAGGCCGCCGAGAAACACAAACCGGAACGAGCGCGCCGACACAGCCATAGGATCCTCCTGAACAGCCACGGCCCTTGGCAAAGGCACGGCGCGCGATTCTATCACGACTCTCGCTAAAAAATGGGCACACCTACCCCGCTTGAATGTCCCCGTTGCCTGATGGCGAATCCTGACGCCGCTCAATATTGCGAATGCGGCTACGACTTTACGCCGCACTTCCAGGGATTCCCCATAAAACCCGCCTCCGACATAACGGTTCGCAAACGCCTGTTCCCGGACGAAATGGGGCGCGGCAGTTTTCTGCTCGGCATTCTGCTGATCTGGCTGGCGCTCTCTGTCGGCGAACTCTATCGCATACGCATCGAGCTACCACGCCGCCCGAAGATGGAATTAGGACTCAGCAGTCTGATGGTCGGCATGACCGATCTTGCCGCCGCGCTTGTCGTCGGGGCGATCGGCTGGGCCTGCGTGTGGATTGTGCTGGCAGCTCAGAGCAAGCGTGACGGCAGTCTCTGCCCGAAGCGCACCACGTTCGTCGTGACGTTAGTGGCTGCCGGCGTGCTCTTCGTGACTCGAACGATCGACCCGAGCGTGCTCGTCCAGCACGTGATGCAGATTCTGTTCATCCTGGCCATCGCGATTGCGTCGTATTATGCAGGCTGTCGGAACTGGTTGGGGAAATGGTGATCGCCATCCGGCCGACTCTGCTTCGGATGACCGAAAAGTGAATCGCTGGGGGAAACTGCGGCGGAGACGGGAGGAAGACCTGATCGTATCGACTGCGACCACGTCACTTTTGGCAGAAGTAGAGATAGAAGTCGGCAAATTCCTCAGCGGGAATGCCTAAATGCACCCGCTTCGTCGTATTGCCACACAGCAGGCTCCATTCCGCCGCAATCTTTGCCAGTTGCTCATCGTTCACACCGTGCGTGCTCCACAGATTGACCGACGCAGAGCTGAGCACAACGGTGACCGTCTGCAGTGACGGCCCGTAGCTGAACTTGAACTCATACCCGCCTCGAAACAAGAGGATCACCCCTTCACGGGATCGAAAACCTCGATGCCCGCACTGCGTGCACACCAACACTTCCAACCCTGTACGAGAATCGTATCCGGAGACATCAGCATTCAAGAACCCGTCACATTTGTGGGTCGGACAGCGGAGAGGGGTCGGGCCGTTCGATGCGATCAGGTCAGGACCAGGAACTGCTCCTGCGGGTAATCCCCGGTGATCTGCCGGCCCTGAAGAATTATCGTGCTGCACAGTGACCTCGGCGGTGCGTTGTACCATCCCTGGATCTCCCGCAAGAGCGCGTCAAAAGTACGATGCCACGGTCAACTATGGCAAGTATATCAGACATCGTCATAAGGCCAGGACGCGGAATAAACCAGCAAATGCCCTTCGGAAAAAGGTCCGAAACCTAGAAGATCGATGAGTGCGCCACCCCACTCTAGCACGTTGAGTTTCTTCATAAAGCCTTTTGACAGTGGTCCATGTGTGCAGAGAATGGTTCGCACATCGCACCGGCTCAAATTGCACGCTGGCAGGTCCTGCGACCGTCGCCCTCACAATCACCATTGACAGAAACAGCCCGGTCATGTATCCATTGGATACATGACGCCCGATGAATTTAAACGCGCCAGGTTGGCTCTCGGCCTCACCCAACAAGCCCTTGCGGATCAGCTCAAACGCAAGCGGCTTGCCATTGCCAGATATGAAGGCGGGACACGCACAATCCCCGGCGTCGTCGAGGTGGCGCTGCAGTCCATCGGACAATCATCCCGGATTCCACTCGTCGGGATTGTGGCCGCAGGCGATCCCATCGAACCCATCCCCCAAACCGAACGTATTGAGGTTCCCACGAGCATGCTCGGGCGAGGAGAAACTTTTGCCTTACGGGTCAAGGGGACCTCCATGCGCGACGATGGCATTCTCCCCGGCGATGTGGTCGTCGTCCAGAAACAGGATGGGGCTCGAAACGGCCAAACCGTGATTGCCCTTTTGAACGGCGAGGCCACGATCAAGACATATCACCGCACCGCAGGCGTGATCGAGTTGCACCCGGCCAACGAAGCCATGACACCCATCCTGGTGCACGAAACCGACAGCTTCCACATTGAGGGCATTGTCGTCGGCGTGATCCGGCATCTGAAACGATAGGTGCGCTCATCAGACCGCGTGAGCGAAGACCATGGATCGTCAGATTGTCTGCTTTGCCATTCCCTCTCTGGAAATCGCGCTAGCACGGTTGAGTCAGCTATCACTCCGAACCCGTCCGCTCGCGGTCGCCGCGATCGACACTCCTCGTGCGCTTCTCCGTGAGGTCTCCACCGAGGCGGAACGAGAAGGCCTCTACGTCGGCATGACACTCGACCGGGCGCGCCACCTCTGCCCATCCCTGCACGTCAGTCCCCCGAATCCTCGTCAGGTCGCCACCGCCAACCACTCAATCCTTAGTGTTATCCAGCGTTATGCCCCGACCTGGGAACCCTTTCTCCCCGGTTCTCTCATGATGGACCTCACCGGTACCACACGCCTCTTCGGGTCAGCCTGTGATGTGGCGGCCAAGATTCAAGCGGATGTACTCACGCAGTTTCACCTCGAAGGCGTGGCCGGTGTGGGTACAAATAAACTCGTCGCACAGACAGCCGCAACCCTGGTGGAACCCTCTGAACTCTATGATGTCCGCTCGGGATCGGAGCGCCTCTTTATGTCTCCTCTCTCGATTCGAACCTTGCCCGGCGTACATCGCCCCTGCATGCGCATAGTGCTGAAGCGATTGGACGATCTCAACCTCCGCTCGTTGGGAGACGTGGCTGACAGCCCCCTCGACGCCCTCGAAGTGGTGCTGGGCAACTATGCCGGACAACTATCCCGATGGGCGCAGGGCATCGACCCAACGCCGGTCCTTCCGCCGGTCGCCCATCCAGCCCTGAACGACACCATCACCCTCAACCCCGATGAGGTGGACGATGCACGGCTCCAGAGACGACTGGCAGATAGCCTGCAACAACTTTGTCGCACCCTCCGCAGCCAGCGCCGGATATGCGGCGGGCTCTCCTTGACCCTTCGCTACAGCGATCAACGCGAGGTGACCACGAAGGCGCGGGTGATTCCGGAGACCTGTTGGGAGATCGATCTCTCCGGACTGCTTCAGGGGCTTTTTCAACGAGCCTTCCGGCGGCGTATCCGTCTTCGCATGATGACGGTCACGTTGACCGACCTCACCGGCTTTGCTGAGCAGGGATCGCTGTTCGAAGAACGACCACCGGAGGAGCAATGGGCTCGCAACCGGAGCCAGCGACTCGCCGTCGCCCTCGACCACCTGCATCAACGGTTCGGTGAACAGGCGATCCGTTATGGGAGAACGCAGTAAATGTCGTCCGGCTTCGTGCATCTCCACACCCATTCATCCTATTCGCCCATGTGGGGCATCCCGACGCTTGAAGCCCTCTGTCAGGCCGCTCGCACACAAGGGCAGGACAGGCTTGCCCTCACCGATACCAACGGCCTGTATGGAGCCATCCGGTTTTTAGAGGTCGCGAAGCACGAAGGGTTGAAACCGATCCTCGGGGCTGAGCTCGTTCATAAGGCACACCGTGCAGTGCTGTTGGCCAAAACGCCGGCTGGTTATGCCAATCTCTGCCGTCTTCTCTCCGCTCGTCACGAGGAGAGCACCTTCGATTTCATCGCGGCTGTGGCACGCTATCGAGCCGGGTTGATCATTCTGTCCGACGACTTGTCAGCACTAAGAACCTGGCGCAAGGACTCACCGAAGGATGTGTATGTCGAACTCACGCCCGGATCGGATATCCAGGAGGCCATCACTTTCAGCCGGCGCAACGGGCTGTCACCGGTCGCTACCACCCGCGCCGCCTGCCTTCATCCCACAGACTTCGAGGCGCATCGCCTGCTGCGCGCCATCGCCGACAACACGACATTGTCCCGGCTCCGGCCGGAGCGCTGTTGTGCGCCATCCCATTGGCTCATGCCGCCGACAGTCATTGAGCGGTATCTGCCGCATGTGTCCGAAGCGCTTACCAACAGCCGGCGTATTGCAGACGACTGTTTCACCGACTGGAGCTTCAAAGAAACGATCTTCCCCTTATTCCGTCAACTTTCGGCAGAAGCCGCATTTGAGTCGCTGCGCACGAAGACCTATGAGGGCGCACAGCGGCGCTATGGCACTCTGTCCGAGACGGTGCGGCACCGGATCGAAACAGAGTTAGCGGTGATTCGAGAAAAACGCTATGCCGACTACTTTCTGGTGGTCGATGAGATTGTCCGGGAAGCGCCTCGTACCTGTGGACGAGGATCCGCGGCCGCCTCGATCGTCTCCTATTGTCTGGGCATCACTCATGTCGATCCGATTCGGCACAATCTGCTGTTCGAGCGCTTCCTGAACCCAGGCCGGCATGACCCACCGGATATCGACATCGACTTTCCATGGGACGAACGTCCCCAAATTCTCGAATGGGTCTTTGTACGATACGGAGCGAAACAAGCTGCGATGGTCGCCAATCAAAATACCCTTGCCCCGCGTGCAGCCATGCGTGAGATCGCCAAGGTCTACGGCCTGCCGGCCGCTGAGATCGGCAAGGCGCTGGATCTGCTTCATCGACGCGCCGATTTCGTGAACGTGACCGAGGGTTCGACCTTACAAACCTGGGCAAGCGAAGTCTGTCGCGCCCTGCAATTGCGCCCACCCTGGCCGGACATTCTCTTCCGGGCCGGACAACTGCAGGGACACTTCCGCCATCTCAGCCTCCACCCCGGCGGAGTGGTCTTGGTTCCCGATGAGATCCGCCGGTATGTTCCGGTGGAAACCTCTGCTTCCGGTTGGCCCGTCATTCAATGGGAAAAAGACCAGGCTGAGGATGCGGGGCTGGTCAAAATCGACCTGCTCGGCAATCGTTCCCTCGCCGTCATTCGTGATGCCCTGGCTGCTGTCCACCACAACACCGGCCGCCTGATCGACTACGAACTCTGGGATCCGATCAGCGATCCGGTCACGCAGGAATTGATCCGCCGCGGGGATACAATGGGCTGCTTCTATGTCGAGTCTCCGGCAACCAGACTCCTGCTCAAAAAACTGTGGACGACCATGCCGCAGGCGCGCCGGGCCCATGCGGATGTCTTTGAATATCTGGTGGTTGTGTCTTCCATCATCCGTCCCGCCGCCAATGTCTATGCCGATGACTTTATCCGCCGATCCCACGGCCATCCCTACCGCTCGTGGCATCCCTTGCTGGATGAGGTCTTGGCTGAGACGCACGGGATCATGGTCTACCAGGAAGATGTGATGAAGGTGGCGGTGGCCTTGGGCGGATTTTCCGTACACGACGGTGATCAGCTGCGCAAGATCCTCAGCAAGAAGCACAAGGAACGGCAGCTGCGAGACTATCAGCGACAGTTCTACGAAGGGGCTGCAGCACGAGACGTTCACCGATCGACGACCGACAAGATCTGGGCCATGATCATGAGCTTTTCGGGCTATAGCTTTTGTAAGCCGCACAGTGCGAGCTACGCCCAGGTGTCCTTCAAATCGGCCTACTTGCGGGCACATTATCCGGCTGAGTTCCTGGCCGCCGTCATCAGTAACCAAGGCGGGTATTATTCCGCCTTCGCCTATCTGTCAGAGGGGCGGCGCATGGGGCTCACGATCTTTCCACCGGACATCAACGCCAGCGACTGGGCCTATCGTGGATCGGACCGGGCCGTCCGGGTTGGCCTGATGCAGCTCAAAGCCCTACGCGAAGAATTCGCCCAGAGGATTGTTGTGGAGCGGCAGGATCACGGCGCCTACCGCTCGCTACAGGATTTTCTCGACCGACTGAAACCCGAGATCGCCCAGGCCACACTGCTCATCAAAGCAGGCTGTTTCGATTCCATCGCCGGAGAACTGACCCGACCGGCGCTGATCTGGAGGCTCTTCGCCGCCCAGTCAGAGAAACCTGCCGGTTATCTGCCGATTCCACCGGAATACTCGGCTCAGCAGAAGCTCAGCCATGAGCTGGAGCTGTTCGGCTTTCCCCTGAGCGGACATCCACTGGAGCTCTTCGCAGACAGGGTCGCGGGCCTGTCGCATCTCCCGGCACGGGACCTGGCACAACATGTCGGGAAGCACGTGACCCTCCTCGGTTGGATGGTAACGGAGAAAATCGTGTCCACGAAGCAAGGCGAGCCGATGGAGTTTGTCACCTTTGAGGATCAGACCAGCCTCTATGATGCCACCTTCTTTCCCGGCACCTACCGGCGATACTGCCACCTCCTCGCCTCAGATCAGGCCTACCTCGTCACCGGTGTGGTGGAAGAACATTTTGCGACCGTGACGGTCACGGTCACACGATTTCGCCCCTTATCCGCTTCCGACGCGGAGGATACCATCGTACTTGAGGAGGACGCGGCAGAACCGTACACTGAGCGGCATGACACTCTCTCCCCTGATCCGCTTCGGCACTTCCACCTGGACCTATGAAGGCTGGAAGGGACAAATCTATACACGCGCCTATACGAAAACCGGCTTCACACGGGACTGTCTCGGGGAATTCTGTCAGTATCTCTACAAAGGCGAGCCACTCTTTCGCACCGTGGGGAATGATGCGACGTTTTACCGGCCTCCCACGGTCAACCAGCTCATCCGTTATCTAAGTCAGATTCCGGAAGACTTCGAGATGTGCGCCAAGGTCTGGGAAGAAATCACCATCCCCACCTATGCCACACATGCCAGGTACGGGATCAAAGCCGGACAGCGGAATCCGAACTTTCTCAACGCGGACGCCTTCATCAAGCTGGTTTTACAACCCTATCGGGACGCACGATTCGGCCCGCACACAGGGCCGTTCCTATTCGAATTTCAACGCCACGGACTGTCCGTCCAGGAATTCTGCAACGAATTAGACGGGTTCTTCGCACGTCTGCCGAAAGACTTCCGGTATGCCGTTGAAATCCGGAATGCGGGGATGCTGGGCCCTCAGTACCACGAGGTGCTCAGACGACATGACGTGGCGCATGTGTACAATCACTGGACCTTCATGCCGTCCCTCGCCGAGCAGCATCAACGGATGAGGACCTTTACCGCACCGTTCAGTGTGTTTCGTCTCCAGACCCCCCTCAAGATGACCCACGAGGCAGCTAAAAAACGTGCCGAACCGTACAACAAAATTGTCGGTGAATTGCCTGAGATGCGGCAGGACACCGTACGACTTGTTCGACAAGCAGTCGGCGAAAATCGAACCACTTATGTACTGGTCAACAACCGGGCGGAAGGCAATGCGCCCCTGACGATTCAGGCCCTCGTAGAATCACTGCGCGAGTAAGGGCACCTTCTGACAGTGTGATGTTGGCCCATCACCTGCTTCCCACGCAGGCGCCCTCCAATTCGACCCGGCTATCCCCGCTCTAAGCTTTCCCATCACCACACGCAACCGGACCATCCGGTCCAGGGGTTCATTCGACGAGCCCATACCTTTATCGCGCCCGCCTCCGTCTTTCGATGCATAGCGCAGACTGCTGATCGCGACTATTCTTCATCAAGAGCGTTTCACAACGGATACCAAGCCGAGGTGGGAATCTCCTACCACCTTCAGGGGGTATATATGAGTCCTGTTGCCACTCCAACCACACCGCCGCTCCAACTCATCACCATCGATCGCCGCGTAGAAGACCATCACAGCTCCTGCAAAATTCCTGCTCCAGGCACACAGGCGCCGACAAAACGCCATACCTACCGTATGATGGCGTTGGCCGCGGTGCATGCCTATATCGTGTTTCACCTTATTTCATGGCATGTCTTCGGGATCGAACTCTGGGGAAAGACGGCCATGATGGGTGTACCGTCCTTGGCCAAAGGAACCATCAACGCGGCCTCGATCATGGTGCTGCTGATCTTGGGCTCCATCCTGATCTGGGGGCGTGGATTCTGTGGCTGGGCCTGCCACATGCGCGGAGCGATCGAATTTGCCGATTGGATTCTTCGTAAGTTGAAGGTCCGCCGGTATCTCGCCCTCCGAGAGAAGAATATTCTGGTCAACACCCCTCACCGCTGGCTCCTGAGAATCGGGGCCCTGTTCGTTCTCCTGCTGCCGGTCATCATTCTGATTCACAACGTCGGATTCACGCCCAAAGTCAATGTGATGACTCCACCGCCTATTGCAGACTTGCCAGGGTATGAAGGTAAGGCATTCGCCAAGGCCGCCTTCTTCAATTTCGAAATCAAACCGACGTGGAATGACTTCCTGCTGGCCTTCGGGTTGGCGGTCTTTATTCAGTTCACCATGAGCGTCCTGTTGAATCTGCGCTACGGCCAAGGCGCATTCTGCCGAATTCTCTGCCCCTATGCCACGATGATGGTCCCGCTCATGAACATCTCCCCGGTTCAAAAAAAGATCACACGCGTGGCTCAGTGCACCGGCTGCCGGGATTGCAGCAACGCCTGCCCCCAGGGTATCGATGTCAGCCGCGAAATTTTTCATTTCAACGGCAAGGTGGTGAACACGGAATGCATCAAGTGCTACGCCTGCATCGATGCCTGTGATGACAACGTGCTTCAGGATACGGCGGCGCCGGGCGTGCCGCAAACCGATCGCTTAAAGCCGTATGAAAAACGCCCCTGGCAGCAGGAATTGATTCGAAAAGACGGGCTGCTTACCAATGCCAGACACATGCAGGTGTTCGAACCTCTCGGACCCGTTGCTGATTTCTCATCGATGATCGTGGCGTTGATTTGCGGAGGAATCACGTCCCGCTTCGGAGGCTTCTGGTTTTACCCCGGAGCCATCATTTCGTTCATTGTGTTCAGGGAATGTTGTTTGCGCGTGCAGCGATGGCGGGCTGTGGAGAGAATCCAGACATCTATCGTATCCGTCAAATCGTGATGTGTCGACCGGCAGTCGGTTCAAGATAGGTTCTCATCAATCGTTTACAAGGAGGCGCATATGAATACAGTCGCACGAGTGAGAGACTACTCAGGCCTGGTTGCAGAGTTTACGATCTACTTGAAGGAGAAAAAGTCTTATTGGCTGGCGCCGATCATTTTCGTCTTAATGGCCCTGAGTGCGCTCGCGTTCTTCCTCGAGGGAAGCGTGTTAGCGCCCGCCATCTACTCCGTGTTCTAATTCTTGTACGCGCGCCCGCCCCCAGAGCGGGCGCGCGCCGCTTGCCCCACGACACAGCCAGCATTCCTCGCTGCCGCATTGCCTCACATCGCAACACTTGTAAGTCCGAAACCTTCCGCAGGAATCACTGCCTGCCCGGTTGCAGCTGCGTACGCCTAACTCTCACCGGGATCACACGTATTCATCGTGATCGGGCGGTGAGATGTGCTTGTCGTTTTATGTAAGAAGTTGTATGGTGCGCCCATCTAGTCACGACGTGCTCATGAACGAGCGCGACCATCACAATCCAAAGGAGGTCTCCGATGGCAAAACAACCAAGCGGGCGCGGATCCGTGAAGTTAAGCGCTGCGGCAAGTGCGATCAAGAAACGGCTGAAGGGTGTCAAGGTAATCGATTGGCATGAGGTCGGCACGCCGCATCCGGAAGTCGTGATCGGCACCGTGCAGACGGGCGTGGCGAACTTCAAGGCCAACCTCGGCACGCTGGCGAAATTGAAGGAACTGCGTGATCTCCATATCCTCATCAACGGCACGCCGCGGCCGGACATCGCCCAAATCAAGTTCACGCTGCGAGGCTAAGTACCGATCGTGCAAGGACCAGCCGGACAGTACCCGACATTGCAGGTCCATCCGGGCCGACGATGCAACCTGCAATGCTTGCATTGTTATTCCGATTCGGGACCGGCGGTGTCTGAACAGTTGGAGATCGATCTGCTGGAGGGAGTGGTCGCCGATGCGGCCGCCATCGGATACAGGGTTATGTCGGTGTCGGGCGGCGAGCCCTTGTTGTATCCCGGGCTTGCCCAACTCCTTCGGGCGGCCCATACCTCGGGGCTCGTGACCACCGTCACGACGAACGGCATGCTTCTCGATCAGCGTCAACTGAACGTCTTAGGGGCTGATTGCGACCTGGTCGCGATCAGCCTCGACGGCATCCCGGAATCCCACAACTTCATGCGGAACTCCACGCGGGCATTCGACGACATGTGCGCGCGTTTGCCGGCACTCCGGGCCTCCGGCATCCCCTTCGGCTTTATCTTCACGCTCACGTTCCACAACGTACACGAGTTGGAGTGGGTCGCAGATTTTGCCGTCGAGCAGGGCGCCTCCCTTCTGCAGCTCCATCCGCTTGAACCGGTCGGCAGAGCCACCTGCAGACTGGGCGAATCCTATCCTGACGGCGAAGAGAATGCGGCGGCCGTCTGCGAGGCCGGACGTATCCGCGAGTTGTACGAGGGCCAGCTGGAAGTGCAAATCGATCTCGCAACGGTTCCGGCGATGCTGGAGCATCCGACGCGCGTCTTCGTGAGGGAAGCGACATTGTGTGGCGCGCAGACCGTGGCCGACGTCATTGCCCCGCTGGTGATCGAAACCAGCGGCATCGTCTCACCGTTGCAGTATGGATTCCCGCGTGCCTGGTCCTGGGGAAACATCAAGGAGCGATCGTTGCCGGATCTTGCCGCAGACTGGCTCGCCCGCGACTATGCAGCCTTCCTCACGCTGTGCCGCCTCGTCTATGAACAGGCGGTGCGCAACGACGACGAGCCGGTGTTGAATTGGTACGAACAGGCGTATGCCGCGGCCGCGCAATTTTCCCCCACGCAGGTGCGCGAGAACCTGATGCAGACCTGTTCATCTGAAAGAAGCAGTCAGTAGCAGGCGGGTCGCATCCCTCCCTCTCACAGAGCCCACCTCGGAAGATCACCGCAGTTTGTCCCTTGCCACTCGCCCTCTTTGTATTCCTTCAACACGATCCCGGCGAACCGCTCGAGTTGACCGGGAGTCCTGGTATCGGCCGGATCACTCGCGTTCACAAAACTATCCTGCGCTGAATCCCAGATGTAGACCTTGATCTCTTTACCCGGTTCATTGGGGACGAAGTGGAGGGAGTTGCACTGGTCATCGTAATGGATCTTGTGTGTTTTGCCCCACATACCCTGGGTATGGTCGACGATGTTCGGCAGCAACGACGTCGATGAAGGCGCACGACCGGGAACGACGGCCGATGCCGACTCCCCCTTGACCGTACCGATGCCCTCCACATTCAAGGTCTCCTCCCGTCCGCACATGTTCATCACGGTCATCTCCGAGGTGGTGATCTCGAGAATTCTCCATTGGTTCGCCAACCAGAAGTCGTGGTGTTTCTGGTCGCCATAGTCGCAGTCCGGTTTGCCTTCCAGTTGATGGTCTGCACGAAAAATGCCCGTGAGGTTTCTATTGTTCCTATCATGCACCTGGGCGAAACAGCATTCCGGTCGCTGGGGACAGTGAATCGCTCCGAGCAGAAACACATCCGCCACGCGGGTGTCGCAATCCGGTTCGGATAAACCGGCAGCCTGATTCTCAGGCCCATTCGACGCAGACGAGGCTTGTCCCTGCGTGTCGTTCGGCACCTCAAGTCCGGAACGTTGCAGCACACCGGGATGCCCAGAGCTCAGGAACGCCCTTTCCTGTTGCACCACGTGGGACAGTTCGTGGCCAAGGAGGGATACGGTTCCTCTTCTCCCCAAACCGGCCGCCGCCGAGCCCAACACAATCTCATGGCCGACCGTGTACGCCCTGGCCTGGACGGCCGTGGCCGAATCCGCGGCCTTGCCATCGCGATGCACACGCACCTTCCCAAAATCATGCCCGAAACGCGACTCCATCTGCGCGCGCAGTCCGGCCTCTAGCGGCTCCCCCGGCGACGCAAGCACCTCATGGACGAGGGATGGGGTCGCGCCAGTCCAGGCATGCGGAAGTCTCTCTGTCACCTGTCTGGCGCGACAATCCGGACAGGTGTTGCCGCAGGAGCAAGATCGATCACCCCGACGGCCATCAAACGAGGCACTCCGTTTCGTGGACAAAACAGCCGAACTGGGCGAGTAAACCTGAAGTCTTCGTATCATCATCGACCTCCTGTCGCCATGCTTGCACCTTCTCTTCGGTCCGGATCGCTACTGCATGAAGCTGAATTGTTCCGCGTACCACTTGAGATACGAGCCATCGGAGTTCTCTTGATTCATGAGATTGATGCGATCTTGCTCCAACCCTGCCTCATCGAGTCGATCGTACTCACGGAGTTGATCATCTGTGACATCGTGCAGTCTCTCAAAAGTGAGTCTGTCCTCGCCTGCGATCTCAACGAAATACCGATCGATGGTCGCATCATACCCATACTTCACTGAATTCCAGCTCCCTTCTGGCGTCTGGAAATGAATCCACTTTCTGACGCCTCCGACAAGCTTTTCGAGCCGGACTGTATCCTCCTCAGCCGCGGCGAGGTCCACGAGCGAAGGATGGCGATAACCAGGCTCATTCGCCACACCAGGGTGCACATGGGAGATGGTCAACCACCTGACTCCCGGTGTATTTCCCGGATAGACCACACCGTTCCTTGAGCCGACCACAACCGCATAGGTCCCGGCCGGATACTCACCCGTTCCAGAAATCGCCTTGAGTATCGCCACCTCAACTTGATCCGCGCCGCGATTCGTGGCCCATGCCGTGTAACGTTCCAGCAGTGATTCTCTATCCGCAGCCTTCGCCACGATCGTTCCTGGTGACACTGGGCCTGGCGTCGGTACCAGCGCGGTGCAGTTGGTCGGGTTGTCTGAGAACCGGCACCAGGTCCCATTAGGTTGCTCTTTCCACCTATGGCCGTTGCTCAGATCGACCTCGTTGATGTACTTGCCGTCACCGTCGCTGATCGAAACCTTCTCCGCACGCTTCACGATGGCGAGTTCTTGATCGGCCAGGTCCTTCGGCAATGCATCGGGAAACTCCGTCCGATTCCCGGTTCTGGCCAAGAGCGCCGACTCTTCCGATGACAGGTCGGGAAGTCCCCTTGGAACCTGTCTCGGCGACACAAGCCCCTCTGGAGAGAGCAACTCAGTGATCGTTCGGCTGCTCGACGCCTCGTCGGGAATCAGCTTGGACGGCATCATCGGACCATTGGGCAGATTCGGAAACACCAGTGTCAGGTCACGGACTACGCCCGCCATGCGCGGGATCTGTTTCATCGCCGCCAACGATTTCTGCACCATCGCCACCGGACCGATTTCGATGCCGACCAGCGCGAGCAGAAGTTCCACGATCGTCGGGCCGATCAACTTGCCGACCTCATAGGCGAAAATCGGTAGGCTCTGCTGCAGGAGGCCATCGAGTGCAGCCGCCTGGTTTCTGCCGAACTCTTCCCCCAGCGTGGCGGCTAATATCTCGCCATCGGGATCGTTCAGCAGCAGGATCGTCTCCCGAGCCGCCGCCTCGATGGCCGTCCACTGTTGCGGATTCAGCAATTGCACGAGGTCGAGCATTTCGTCCACCACGCCCCGGA
>Ga0209582_1000399_pt1 | contig 29761 bp, 37 predicted proteins | sample KloWWTmetKNB5Kit_FD_187176 | JGI IMG/M metagenome (GOLD analysis project Ga0209582, IMG submission 187176) | Active sludge microbial communities from Klosterneuburg, Austria, studying microevolution and ecology of nitrifiers - Klosterneuburg... | ecosystem: Engineered > WWTP > Aerobic digester >...
TGGCTATGCCTGGTTTCAGAGCTTCGGCAATGGCGGCCAGCACTACAGCAACGCCCGCCTCAAGCTCCGCGCCCGAGCCGTCCGCAGATTAGAAATTCAGTAATTTAACTATTCGATTTTCATCAGCCTGGCGCTGCTCGTCACCGACAGCGGCGAACGCCTGACCATGCAGATGCTGCGCGGCCGCTTCGAAAAAGCCCGCCGCCTGGCTGCCGCCGAAGCAGACAAAACCGGCGCGCACGACATGGCCGCAGAAATCAGAAACTTCCAATTCCGCGACCTGCGCGCCAAGGCCGGGTCGGACAAAGCCGAAGCGACCGGCAGCATGATCGAAGCGCAGAAGATGCTTGGGCACTCGGCGGCCAGCACCACGGAAATCTATGTACGGCACCGGTGCGGGGCGCTGGTTAAGCCCACGCGATAAATTGATTTAGTAGCACAAATAATGCTTGACTTCGTTTGATTTCGCGCTACAATAACAACATCAACTAAGCAAACGAAGGGGAAACAAAATGGCCAAGCAAGAAAAACAAATCCGCGCCAAGATCAACGCAGCATGGGCGAACAATGACAAAGCCACAGCCGACAAACTGACCGAAGAACTTCACCAGAAATTCACGGGAAAGAACGCCGAAAAGTTCGCATGGAAAAAACTCTAGCCGTCAGCAAGTACATCGAGGCAGCGCACCGGCGCTGCCTAAAAGAAGCATCGGAAAACAGAGTTCATAAAAGATACTGGTGGTGGATATGGAGCGCGCAGGAAGCACGAAAAGCACTCGCGGCGGCCCTGGTAAGGGGCAAGGCCGAAAGCCGATCAAGGCCGGGGAGGACACCGTAACGGTGTCGCTCCGCATGACGGCAGCGCAGCGTGAAAAACTGGCACGTATTGGCGGCGCCGAATGGGTGCGAGGAAAGATCGACGCCACCAAAGAAAATAATACCGGAGCAGATTTTAACCCCTGAACGGGTATTTTCGCCAGCGCCATTCAAGCCACCAGCGGCGCCAGCTTCCACTGGTGGCGATCATTCCCAAGTGCCGCAGGTTCGGCGAGCCGCCCATTTCAGCGGCGGATGATGAACATCGACAGCCACGCGCGCCAGGCGTTGCGCTGGTAGGCGAAGCTGGCCATCATCAGATGGCCGGAGATATGCGCCAGGCGGACCAACGGCGGGTGTGCTTCGCTCCACTTCGCAAGATCGACGATACGCGCGGTCATCGCCTAGCGCTCCGCCATGATGTCGGTCTTGCGCTGGCTGGAATAGCTGGTCCCGAGAAAGAACCCCGTGATCGAGCCGAGCACCAGACTGATGACGCTGGACACGACCATTGCCTTGATGTCGCTGGCCCAGTCGCTACCGAATACGACGGCGGAAACGACTAGATAGACCAGCGGCAGCAGGGCGCCGGCCACCCACAGCGCTGGTGACATCCACGGCTTAACGCTGGCTTGCGCGGCCGTGTTTGCCTTGCGCGCGCCATCGATGCCGCCGCCGCCCGCTTCGCCAGTCAGGGCAAACCAGTTGTTTTCAATCGCATCTGAAAACTTCTTTGCCGCGGCCGGGTCGGCATTGATGGCGTTGACCGCGCCTTCAGCGGTCGGCTGGCCGGTGATTTCTTTGGCGATGCCTGCCACCGCTTCGGCGGCCGCGGCGTTCTTCTCTGACTGCTCACCCTTGCCGAAGATGCGAATCAAGGATGGCGCGGCTTGAATAAGCGCTGGAATAGCTGCTGCAATGAAAGGAGCCATGATGGTTTCTCCGGGTTCGGTAGTGGAAAAGGGGTGGGGGCCGGGGCTTCCTCCTTTCGCGTGTTTGCGTTCAGGAAGGAGAGGCAGGTTTCCAGTGATTTGGTTGGCTGGCCGTAGGGAGACCCCGGCAGGCTTGCCCATTCGCGGTTGCAGCGCTCAAGTGCGGTTTTCCAGTCGCCCTCAAGGATTGCCGACAGCGCCCGGCGGCGCTCGATCAAGAACAGGGCCGCCATGTCCTGCGACGCCGGCGAAAAGTCAGGCAGGGAACAAGCCGCGGCGCATTCGTCCCAGGTGCGGGAGAGGAACTGATAGGCGCCGGCCGCCGTCGAGGTGATCGGCTTTCCGCCGAGCGTCTTGGTGATCGCGCGGCGCGGATGATCGCCGAACGAGGCGAATTTTTCGCCACCGAACAGGGTTTGATAGCCGGCGCCCTCAGTGTATTTGATGAGCGCCAGGAAGGCCTTGATGTTGGGATCCGCGAGCAACTGCGCGTAGTCGGTCATTTAAGATTCTCCTTGGCCCAGGCAATGATCGCCCACAGCGTCGCAGCGGCCGCTGCCATGATCGGAAGCAGGATTTTCGATCCCTTCCACAGCGTCACCAGTTCTTCAAGCGCCGGGCGTATCTGGTCAGACTCGACCACATGCGCGTTCATCTTGTCGCGGATTTCAAGCAGCATCTTGTCCTGCTGGTCCATTCGACGATGCAGGTTCGCAATCAGCTCATGGTCAGTCATACCTGTTCCATTCCCCGGTCTTTGCCGGCGATGATTTAAAAACCCCTGATTGCCGATCAGAAGCTACTGCTCGCTGAAAACATGCGTCCGCCCCAGATCAACACGACGGCGCCATTGGCGCCATAACCGCCGTTGCCGACCAGGGTATGACCGGCATCTCCCCAGGCGCCGCCGCCGCCACCCGCCCCGGCGACAATTTCAGCGCCGGCCCCTTCAAAGGCAAGGACGCCGTGCCGGGTTGCCGACACGCTGGTATTTTCTGCCTGTGACCAGGAACCGTCGGTCAGGGTTATCCCCCCGCCTCGGCCGCCGCCGCGATAAATCGTCGACGCCCATGCTGGGGTTCCTACGCTGCCGTAGGTAGACGGGTTCCCCGAGCTTCCGCCGGTGCCGCCATAGTCGCCAACCTCATCTCTGCCGCCCGCGCCGCCGCCATGGAGGACGGTGCCGGTGCCGCCGGTCGCCCCGCCGCCGCCCACCGCGTCCGTCCCGCCGCCGCCGCCGTTGGCCTGCACCAGCACGGTGGAGGAACGCTTGACCGCACTGTTGCCGCCCGCGCTGCCCGACGCATACGCCGTGGTCGTCCCGCCAATGCCGCCGGCACCGACCTCGATGGTCAGTGTCTCGCCGGGCGTCACCGTCACGTTGTTGGTGTACGCGCAGGCGCCCGCACCGCCGCCACCGCCGACCGCGCCGCCACCCCCGCCGGCGCCGACGCACAGCATGGAGATATCCGTGACCCCGCCGGGCACGACAAAGCTGAACGTGCCGGCGCCGGTCGTATCGAGGTAGGCCATCCCACCCCACGCCGCATAGTCGACCGGCTGGCCGAAGGCGGCCAAAATCTGTTGCGCGGCGCTCATGTCAGGATAGCCCCGCGCCTGAAATAATCCATTCGGTCGACGTGACCTTGATCGCCGTCGCCACGCCGTTCGCCGCCAGCGTCCGGTTGCCGGTGCTGCCGGCGCCGGCCAAGCGCATCGTGTCGGTCGTGATGGAAATGGTCACAACGCCCGCCGCGTTCTGGTTGATAAACGTCAGCGCCGTGCCAATCGGATAGGCGACAGAAGCATTGGCCGGGATCGTGAAAATGCGCGCCGTCGTATCCACCGAGGGGTGAAAAATATGCTTTCCAGAATCCCCGAGCACCAGCGTATAGGCCGCCGACCGGCTGTTTTGCGGGATGGTCTTGAAGCCGACGGCATTTGTGCCATCAGCCGTACAATTTGTCAGGGTGCCGCTGGCTGGCGTCCCGAGCGCACTGTCCGGCGCCAAATAATCCGTGCCCGCACTCGCTGCACTAAAGGCGCCCGTGCCGTTGCCCTTGACGAGTCCGGTCAGGGTGGCCGCACCAGTGCCCCCGTAGGTCACAGAAATGACCCCGCCGTTCCACACGCAGCCGCTTCCCATCGTCTTGTTGGTCGGCGATTGCGTGTCTGTCGTGCCCAGTACCGCACCGGCCGGCGCCGTCTTTCCCGCGAAACTGGTCAGGTCGGCGTCATACGCCTGAACCTTGGAACCAATGTCCGCTTCATGGATAATTGTCGGATCAGAAGTGGCCGAAGCGGTGATCTGAATCCAGTTCGACGCATCGGCAGAGGGGTCTGTGGCACCGGCGCCCGCCGTCTTGCGGCGATAGGTCTGAAAATTGACCGGCGACCAGACGCAATCGCCCATCGCATACACCACGCCAGCGCCCCACGGCACCACGTTCGCCGTGCCGGCAGAATTCGCGGCACTGGCAGCGGCTTCGGCGGCGCGGCTGGTCGCCGAAGCCGCTGCATTGACAGCACTGGTCGCGTCGCCATTGACGGCGCCGGCAAGCGCATTGGTCTCGTCGACGAACGTATCCAGCGCGCCGACAAAGGCAAAGGCCTTGGTGTTGAAATCCTCGGGCGTATCGGTCAGCAGCGGGGCGTCTGGAAGTGGTGAAATGGTCATGTCAAACCCTCAATCTCAAGCGAGCAATCGGAATAAAGCGGGTAGGAAATCAGCACGTCGAATTCCTTGTAGAAACCGAAGACGACCGTGCCTTCGTAAAGTTGCGACGCGACCCAAAGGCACGGCGTGGCGCGCAAATCGGCCAGCAGGCGCAGCGTCGGATCGACCTGCGCCGCCGGCAACAGCAGATCGAACGCGGCACGGCGGGCGAAGGCGCGGCGCACCAGGATCGTGTCGCCGAAATCGTTGGTTTCCTTGCGCGAAAAGTCCTGGATGCCGAGCCGGGCACCGTAGCGCACGCCTTCACTGAACTGCTTGATCTGGCCAAGCAGCAGCACCCCGACAGCAAGATCGGCGGTGCCGGTCAGGGTCATTGTGATGTCGGCATTCGGCATTCCGGGCAGGTCAAGCAGGATGGCCTGCGTCGGCGCCTGGCGGTCGCCAAGGAAAAACTCCCACCAGCCAACGGAGGCCGGCAGCGCCGCCAGGCTGATCGTCTGGTCGTACAGCACGCCGTAGGTGGCGTGCGTCACCTCAACGCGCAGGGAAGATGCGCCGGTCAGGTTGAGCGCGGCAAAGGCCGTCACCGGCGTCGCAGGGCGCAGGGTGTAAGCGATGCTGCCCGCCTGCGCCGTCTGCGTGCTGTTCGACGTGTCGAACGCCTTCCAGCGATTGATCGGCGAGACTTCCAGCCAGTAAATCGGGGATGCCGCTGGCGAGTTGTTCAGGTTGTCAGCCTGCGCGCTTTCCCATACCGTGGATTCAAATACGGCACGGTCGCCGAGACCGTAGGTCGTGCCGGCGCTCCATTCGGCGTAATCCGCATCGGGCACATTGGTGGAAATCATCATCGCCGGCGCGATTTCCAGCGGCTTGATAACCTTCAGCGGTGTGGACATTAAACCTCCAGGCGCTCGGCGGGCAGACCGTCACGGTCCCAGCGAGCGTAGATTTTTTCCATCGACGTCAGCAGGCGCGCCATCGTCGCCGACTGCACCCGCTGCTCTTCGCGCAGCCCGCGAATCTCGTCGGCCGTCGCATCGCGCGGGGCGCCGGCATCAATGACGCCGGCCGTTGCCTCAAGGCTGGTGGCCAGCGATGCCGACAGGCGGGCCACGTCAAGCGATGATGCTGCCTGCCCGGTATAGCTGGCGAGCACGTCGGCGGACAGGCCGGACAACCGGCCGGCGGCGCCAGCGTCGCCAGCGCGGGCCGCGGCGGTATCGAGCGCGAACTGCGCCTGCAGCCGGGCGTAGTCATTCTGCCCGGCGATGTCGCCGCGCAACTGCCGGGCCTGTTCTCGTAATCCGTCGGTGATGCCCTTCCAGGTGCTGGCCCACTCGCTGGCGGCGGCTTGCTGGTCCTGCAACAGCCAGATTTGCTCCTGCAGCGCCCGATTGGCAGGATCGAGCGCGGCCAGTTCGGCGGCGCGCCAGGCGGCCGTGTTGCCCTGCGCTTGCCAAAGCTGCTTTTGCAGACCGAGCCGCTCGGATTCGACCGCTGCCGCTTTCTGCGCCGCCGCCGCCTGATCTTCGAGCAGCCAGATTTGTTCCTGCAGCGCGCGGTTCACCGGATTAAGCGCGGCCAGTTCGCGGGCGCGCAATTCGACGGTATTGCCCTGAAGTTGCAGAATCCGGTTTTCAAGCCCCTGGCGCTCCTGCGCGATCGCGCGGGCGATGCGCTCGGCCTCAGCCGCGGCTTCTGCCTTGGCACGCGCCTCTTCCTCGGCGGCCGCTTTAGCCAGTCGTGAGGCTTCGGCCGCATCGTTCAGCGCCCAGATTTGTTCCTGCAGCGCGCGATTGGATTCGTCGAGCGCCGACAACTCACGGGCGCGCAGCGCGGCGGTGTCGCCCTGCGCCTGCAGCAGTTGTGTTTGCAGCCCGTAACGCTCGCTGGCGATTGACGCTGCTGCCTGCGCGGCGGACTGTGCGGCGGCGGCCTCGTCGTTCAGCGCCCAGATTTGTTCCTGCAGCGCGCGATTGGATTCGTCAAGCGCCGACAACTCACGGGCGCGCAGCGCGGCGGTGTCGCCCTGCGCCTGCAGCAGCGCCACCTCCAGATTGCCCCGCTGCTGCGCGATCGCGGCTGCCTGTTGCGCCGCCGCTTCAGCCGCTGCGTTCAGGTCTTCCTGCGCATACACCTGGCGCATGAGCGCCTGCGTCACGGCGTCGGTCGTGCTGGCAAGATCAGCCTGCAGCGCCTGCTGGCGCTCGGTCGCCGATCCGGTTAGCAGATCGAGCTTGCCCTGCCAGGTCTGCCGTTCGGCGGCCATGCGGGCGGCGGCCTCGGCGGCGGCGGTGGCCGTCGCGTCGATCTGGGCGGCCAGATCGGCAAACTGCGGGGCGATCCGCATCATGACCGCAAAGGTCTGCTGGCCTGAAACAGTCGTCAGGTCAAGCGATTCGACGATTTCGCGGAACTGGTCCTTGCTTTTTGGCAGCTCAAGCTGCATGGCCGCGAACGAGGCTGTCAGGTCGTCGCGCAACTGGCCGGTCTTTTCTTCGGCATCGTAATAGGCGTCGTAATAAGCCGAGAATTGCGCGTTGAAGGCATCCATGCCGCCGGCCATCTGCACCAGGCTATCGGACAACATCAGGATGGTGTTCAGGTCGTTTCCGCCGAAAGCGCCCCGCAGCGTCTTGCCCATCAACTCGGCCACGCGGCTGACGGCATTGGTTTCGGCGACGACCCGGGTAAAGGTCGTCGCCATTGCCTCACCCGATTGACGCAGGCCGGCCAGGCTCGGGAAGACGGCATCCGCCAGCCCGGAGTAAAGGTCATCGGCGATGCCCTGCCAGGCGCTTTCCAGTCCGCTGGAAACATCGCGGCGCAGGGTGAAGGAAAACCGCTCAATGGCCGGGCCGACGGTGTCGTCGTCGAAGACGTCGGCCAGCGCCCTGAACTGCGCGGCGGCAGCGACCGCCAGCGCATCGAGGGCACCGTCGAGCTGGCCGGTGATGGCGTCGTATTCGACGCCCTCGCGGTCGCTGCCGAACCAGCCACCATCCTTGGTCCACGGGCGCCCGATGTCGCCCTGGAAGCCGCTTCCTGTGAAGGTGCCGACCACGTTGCTGGCGCCGGTGTACTCGCGCTTGCCGCCGAAGGCGCCGATACCGTCGAGAAGGCTGTAGACGGCGACGGCCGCCGCAAGATAGGGCGCCGCGGCGGCCACTGCACCAAGGGCCGCCGAGCCGGCACCAACGCCCGCCGACGACACGCCCCAGCTCGCCGCATTGCCGGCGATCAGCGTGCCGATGGCGTCGCCGCCGACCGCGCCGGCCACGTTCGCGGCCGCCAATGAGGCCGCCGAGGCACCGACCCCGGTGCCGACATTGAACAGCGAGGCGGCATTGCTCGCCGTGTTCAGCGCGCTACCGGCATCGGTGCCGCTGGTGCCGGTCATTGAACTGACGGCCGACCCCGCTGAATTTACCGTCATCTGCACGGCAAACTTGAGCACCATCGCCTTGAAGGTGTTCTGCAGCGACTTGGCGAAGGCTTCGCCGAAATCGTCGCCCGCTTCGAAAGCTCTGTAGAGCGAGTCGGTCAGGCTTTTTTCAATGTCGTCGGTGAATTTTTCCCAGGCCTTGGCGCTTTCCTCGGCGGCCTTTTTGCCGGCATCGAGCACCTCGTTCGTCTGCAGGGCGCTGCGCAGGCGCTGGCGGGCGGAAATCTCGCGGTCGAGATTGGCGACCAGTTCGGCCTGGCTATCGAAGCCGTCCGCGATCGCGCGCTGTTCTTCCAGGCGGGCAATCGTGACGGATTCGATCTCGCTGGCCGTTCTGCCGTAATTCGCATTTTCCTCTTCGGCCGCGCGTGCCCGGTCCTCGATCGCTTCGATCGATCTGGTCACTGCTTCGCGCGATTTTTCCATTTCGCGCTGATAGGCTTCCTCGTGCTTTTTCGCCTCGGTGACCGCATCGGTATGGAATTTTTGCTGCGTCGTCAGCTTTTCGACAGCGTCACGGTAGGCGTCGACGCTCAGGCGGCCGGACTGGTAGCCGGCGAACAGCGTCTGCAGGTCCTGCCAGTAGATGGCATCGAGGCCGGTATCCTTGGCGTTGAGACGATTGAGCACCTGCGCCAGGTCATCGACCGGCTTTTTCGCGGCGGCGGCGCCGGTCTTGAGTGATGACAGAAAGGCGGCGGCGCGTTTCTTCGCGTCGTCGCTGGCCTTGCCGGTCGCCTTGATGCCGTCGGCGGCGGCCACATTGACCGGCTGGCCGAGCTTGAGCACGAAATCGTCAAAGCTGGTTTTGGCTTTTGCGATGTCGGCCTGCCATGCGCTGCCAATTTCCAGCGCGCCGCTAAAATTGCCACTGCCGACCGCGACCAGTTGCGCGGCGGCAGCGCCGATGGTCTTGCCGACCACGGAAAACGTCGTCGCGACGGCGGCGCCAGTGGCCGCCAATCCCATCAGTAACTGATTAAGCCCTTCGCCGGCTGTCTTGAATGCGTATGAATTCTTGCTCGCGTCGAGCAGCTCGTCGGCCAGCACCTGCAGCGTCGGCAGCAGCGCCGAGGCCAGTTCTGCGCCGCTGGCCGCGGCGTTGAGGCCGATTTCTGCCAACGTATCGTTGAACTGGTCGGCCGGCGCCGCCATGGCGGCCATGACCTCGCCGTAGCGTTCGGCGGCCTGCGCCGACTTGTCCAGGCCTTGCGAGCCGAGGTTGAGCAGCGGAATCAGCTCACTGCCGATTTTTTTGCCGAAAAGTTCGCTGGACAGCGCCGCCTTGTCGACGCCGTCAGGCAAATCGGCGAAGAGGTCGGCGATCTGGCGCATCGCCTTGTCGGTGTCGCGCGTGTCGATGCCGAGCTTCTTGAAGGCATCGGCGTTGTTGACCATTTCGCTGGCCAGGCCGCGCATGCCCTTGGCCACCGTGTCCATGCCGGTGCCGGATTGTTCGGCGGCCAACTTGAAGGCGGCCAAGTTCTTGACCGACACGCCGGTCTTCTGCGCGAGGTCGTTGAATTCATCGGCGGCATCGACCGCCGATTTGACGAAGGCGGAAATCGCCGCGCCGGAGAAGGCGGCGGCGAGTTGCGGGGCGAGACCGGTCGCGACCTGACCAAGTTTTGACAGGCTGGCGGTCGCGGCGTTGACGGCGCTGCTCGTCTTGTCGACGGCGGTGATGATGACTTCGGTTTTGTTAACTGCCATGCTGCCGCTTCTCCGAAAAAACCTTCAACGCCTCGCCTTCCATAATCTGCAGCGCCGGGAAAACCCGCCGCTGCGTTTTTTTGCCAAGCCCCAAACGCCCCTCGACGACCGGCAGCGCCGAATAATCGAGGCCGGTCGGCCCGGCCATGCCCATGCGCCACTGCGTCTGCATGGCCAGAAAAACCCGTAGCACCGGCCAGTTTTCCGGCCAAATGCCAAGTTCATCGGCCACAATGGCGGCTTTTTTGATCGCCTCCGGGCTGGCGCCCATCGCGGCCAGCATCGCGACAACGCTGTCCTGCCCGCCGGCGATACGACGGGCAGCCGCGATTAGTTTTTTCGCCTGGCCTCCAACAGCTCCCGGCGATAGGCTTCGAACAGTTCGATAGACGCCGCCGGGTAGTTGTCGAGCAACGCTTCCAGCGACGCCGGGTTGTATTCGGCGTCGATGTCCGGCAGGTTGACGATGATTTCGCCAAGCGCCTCGGCGTCGGTCTTGCCCTGCAGCCCCTCGAAATAGGTCTTGATGCGTCTGCGGCTCAGGTGCCGGAATTCGACGGTCAGCGGTGCCGGTTCCGGTGACCCTGGCACGGTCATTGGCACCTGCACGGTGAATGTGGGGTTAGGTTGCAACTTGAACATAGCCTGATCCTTTCATTGGCCTGAGAGGTGCCGGGGAGGAGGTGCGTCAGGCCGGCGCACCTTGATGGAGAAGGGGGGGGCTACCCTCCCCGGCGGACGGGTTACGGCAGGACGTAGCGCGGGCGGGTCGCCATGTTGATAACGACGCTCGACTGTATGATCGACTGGTTGTTTTCGACGGTCGGCAGTCCGGAAGCGCCAATCGAGCCGAAGAACAGCATCTCGAGGCCATCCGGGAACAGCACCTTGAAGCCGATGTCGGCGCCGCTGGTGGCGGCGTTGACGATGGCCTGCATGGTGGCGTCGGTCGGGTCCCACAGCATCGGCAACTCGACGCTGCCGGCCGAGACGACGGTCGCCTTTCGACGAGTAATGCGGTCGCGCAGCAGGTTGTATTCGGCATATTGCTGCTCGAAGCCGGTGATCCTGAAGCCGGTGGCGTCGCCGATCTCGGTGGCGAGCGTGACGACCTGCATGTTGCCGGAGACGAAGGCTCCGTAATTGGTTGAGTTCTGATCTTCGGTTTCGAAGGTGTTGCCGGCGCCGTTGACGTTGGCAGCCTTGACCAGGGCGCCTTCGAATTCGGTCATGCCGAACATGTCGACCAGCGCGATGTAGTTGCCGTTGGTCGGGTCGACGCCGGTGTAGGTGACGACGCCGGGGTCGGTCTTGCTGATGCCGGTGACCTGCTGCTTGCTGCTGATGGCGGACTGCATGAAGATGCGAGTGCCGGCCGGGGTGCGTGCGGTTCCCATATTTGTTGCTCCTTAAGAGTAATCGATCCGGAGAATGACGGGCAGCCGGTAAGCCGGCTTTTCCATGCTGTCATCCACCTCCGGATCGGCGATGGATGCGAGCTGAACGAAATGAGCGAGGCCGCCGAGCGTGTTGTGCGCGCCGCTGTCGAACAGCGCGGCCTTGACTTCGTCGAGGATCTCGTTGGCGGTGGCGACAAAATCGCCGGTCGCCTTGACCAGGATGTCGACGCGCATGACCAGCGGATTGACGATGGGCAGACCGGACCTCATGAGGGTCGCGTCGCGTGGGTCCTCGCCGCCGGTTACAACAAACAGCGCCGGCAGATCGGCGCTGGCGAGCGGCGCTACGCGGGTGTCGTCGAAGACGCGCCCGGCCGTGGTCGCCAGGCCGGTGAGGCGGGCCTTGAGCGCGTTGCGTATCTCAGTGCGGCGGGAGGTCATTTAGGCGGCCTCCAGCCGGCACAGGTCGATGCCGGTGCCGTCCGGTTCGATACTGACCACGGTATAGTGGGTGCCATTGATGACCAGCGTATCGGCGCGCGCCATGCCGACCGAGGTCAGGCAACGGAAGACGGGATCGTTGCCGGAAATCAGGCCGAAGGCTTCGCCGTAGGCTTTGTCGAATAATCCGGTGACTGAGGTCGTGCCATTACGCACGGCCGCAGTGCCGAAATCTTCGAAGAAGGGGTCGAAGTCTTCGACGAAGGCCATCAGGATTCCTTGGCCTTGCGCGGGCGCGCAGGCTTGGCTTCCAGCGTCGCGACGGATACCGCGACGGCTTCGGCCTTGCCCAGGCGCACGAGAATGTCGGCGTCGCGGTCGGAAACCTCGCCGGGCACGGTGTAGACGGTGCCGGCGGCGAGGCTGACGCCCGAGGCGCCGCAACCGCGCAGGATGCGGATGGCGTCCATCATCAGGCGGTCAGGGCGTCCTTCATGGCCGAGAAGGACTCGGCATGACGGACGGCGATGTCGATGTCCTGTAGGGCAACGACGCGGACGGTGCCGGAGGTCGATGCCGTGTAGGGATCGACGATCAGGTCGAGGGTGCCCCAGTTACCGACGATCAGGTCGGCGAAGTTGCCGAACAGGATGGCCGAACAGACGCCGGACGAACTGCCTTTTGTCAGGTTAGACGGCACCTGGTTGGAGATACCGGCGCGGGCGCCGCCGAAGTTGGTGAGGCCGGAAGCATCCGGGAAGCTCGGGCAGACGAACTGCGCGGCACCGGAGGCCTTGTCGGTGGTCATCAGCTTGCCGGCCACCTTGGCGTTGGTCAGGTAGCCGGTGGAGCCAAAGTCAGCATTGGCGGTGGCGACATCGGACCACAGTTCAACGATGTGCGCCCAGGTCGGGGCGAGGCCGTTGGTGCCGCCGGCCACGTCGCCGATGCCGGAGGTGGCGAGGATGCCGGTCGGCTGGTTGGAGGCGCCGGAGCCGTTGATCGCGGCCTGGTCGATGGCCAGTGCCAGTACCTTGGCGAGGTCCATGCGGACGAAGGATTCGACATCGATCGACGACTGCAGCAACAGCTTGCGGCTGAGGTCGTTGAAGGCGCCGACGGTGCGCGGGGTCATCGTCACCTGGTCGAAGGCCTGCGTCGATTCGGTCGGGGCGCCGGACTCAGCGACCCAATAGGCGGTGGCGCCGCCGGTCTGACGCGGGATGGCGATGTTTCCGGTCAGGCCGGACAGCATCTGCGCGCCCATCTGCATAATCATCATGCGGTTGCGCAGCAGGTCGATGAAGTTGGCAGCGAGCAGATCGGTCGATACGGTGTAGCCACCGGCGCCGTTGGTGCCAACTGTCAGGTCGCGCTTTTGCACGTCGTTCGGAACGAAGAAGCCTTGCGCAGCGCGGCCAAGCTTCTGGCCGACGGCTTCCGAACATTCGCGCTCGAAGCCGGCGGCTTCCTGTGACTTGCGGTCGCCGGGGTTGGCCAGCGAATTGATGGCGCGCAGGAAGGAGAAGCGCTTGACTTCCTTCTCGGTCAGGCCGATGTCGGCGGTGTCGAGCGGCTTGTTGCTCATGCGCTCAATGATCGCGGTCTTGAGTTCGTCGGCCGAACGGCCGGCCTGGACGAATTCGGCGGCCAGCTCGCCGCACTTGTATTGCTTGCCGATGGCCAGTATTTCGTTGATGCGCTTGGCGGCATCGTTGGCGCCGGCGGAGCGGACTTCTTCGACGTTGATGTCGGACATGATTTGCTTCTCCTGGATGATTTGAATTTCGATGCGGTCGCCGGGCTGTTCGGCGCTGCGCCCGATGCCGACGGTGGCGTCGGCAGGGACGGAGACGAGCGACACTTCGAACGGCTCCCAATCGCTGACGCGATAGGTATCGGTGCCGGTGTCCTTGTTCGTCTCGATCAGCTTGGCGTTGTGGATGGCGTAGCCGACGGAGACGTTCTGGCGGATGCCGTCTTTCACGTCCTGGAACACCTCTTCGGCCCGCGCGCTTTTTCCGAAGCGCACCACGGCGCGACCTACCCGGTCTTCGCCGATCTGGACTGATTCGATGACGCCGACATGGTCGCGGCTGTCGTGATCCATGAGCAGCGGCCCGCCGGATTTCAGGCGGCCAAGGCGCACGGACTTGGCGGATAGGTCGAGAATTTCGACACCCCACCAGCGTTCGTAGGGAGTTTCGCTGGCGAAGGCCAGTTCGACCGTGCGCGTTTCGTCATTGACCAGGGCGCGGTCGACGGAAAATGCGCGGTGTGCGGTACTGCCGGGTTTGATCTGCTTCATGCAGGCCTCCTTTAGGCTGCATGAAACCGCGACGGCGTTCTCGCGTTTAAGGCGTGGCGCGAGAAAAGTTAGCGGCGCAGAAAAGAAAAACCCGCCGAAGCGGGTTGGATGTCCTGGCTATTTATTCCGATCAGTTCAGCGCATGATCGGATTGACTTCAGTGATGCCACGCTGTACGCCGATGATCGTGGTGTAGCCTTCGACGGCGTAGGCGGCGAGGAAGAGGGTGAGCAGGTAGATCATCATGGTAACTGAACCAACTGCAACACCGCCCAGTTGTGCATTGGGTAGTTGATCCCCCCTCCATCAAAGACAACCGTATCCCCTTGGGTGTCGCGCAAGTTCCCCTTGTCCGTTCCTTCTGATGTATTAGCCGGATCGCTGAAGCCGTAATAGACCTTGGCTCCAGCCGGCACGGTAGCCGCCGCCACGATTCTTACCGTATCCGCATTGAGAATCGACACGCTGGAAATCGTCAACGGCGAACCGCCAGAATCCACCAGTCGGAATCCGTGGTTTGTCTGTGCGGCTACCGTTGTGGTATCAAAGGCCAGCGCACCAGCCGGCACGTTGTAGGTGAGGTCGATATTCTGACCAGACACCGAAACCGTACTGACCATCAGCGGTTTCCATGCCGTGTTTCCATCAACAATGATCGCCTTGTAGGCTAGGCCAAAGTAGGCACCGATGACCTTTGAGGCGACGTTTGTTAAATGAACCCCATCGACAGTCGGAAGCTGGTACAGCGGCGACGCTACTCTGATGTTTCCGTAATCCTCTTGCGCGGCTAAATGCTGAAGGCCGATTTTAGCCATTGGGAGTTGATATGAAAGGCACCAGACATCTTCTGTTTGCAATGTGGTCGCCTTGATGTCTGTATTCAGATCAACTTTTAGTTGATTCAATAACGCGGAATAGCCAGATGTTGCCCCATCCGACTCGCCTTGCATGAAGGCAAAGGCGCGAACCTTGAACGACTGGAACTGCTCACGCGACCGTCTCCACCCATTCAAAATTGAAGATAAATATCCTGTATAAGCATTATCACCTTTAGACAAATCTGCAATGGCCGTTCCTGGGAAACCACCGACCATACCAATCGTTTTTCCGCCGAAGCCCGATTCGTGCAATGCTTCGGCAAAGCCACTTACCGGCGACTCGTCGGCGTTGCCACCGGAAATGATTTTTGACCCTTCGGCCAACGGTATGAGCGAGGTGTAATTCCCTGACGGCGACCATGCCTCGGTTCCGCCAGAGAACATATAATCAGTATCAAAACGCCTGACAGACGAAATAACTGGGGATGACGAAATGCCCATCGCCAAACTTTGGCCGTACAGCGAAATGAATGAATAATCTGAAGCCCCAGATGGCGGAGTCTCTGGAATGATTGGAATTGACGCGGCGGCTGCTGCCCATTTTTCCGCCTCATAAAGTTCATCAGCAGAAAGCGCACGACCTATCACGATCAGCCTGATAGCCTTACCTACAAGGCCAGTTCCCAAAAAACAATTAAGGAGAGTGAACGCGCCGTTAGAAAAGTGCGCCGTGCCTGCCGGTCCTGCAGCCTCCGTATTACACCCATAGGCTTCGCCGTCAACTCGCGTAACAACCTCGTTAAGCGCAGCAGCGCCTGCGTAATCATAAACAGACGAAATTACTTTTGGGGTCAGCGATGGCGTAGCGCGATTATTCGCCACATCTACAGAGGCGCTTCCGATAAGACGCGACGACCATTTCTGTCCGAAAACACCGCTCATCCACAGCAGACACGTTCCAGACGATGTCCCATTGCCGAGCTGTATCAGCCCTTGATTAGAACCAGAGTTTGTCTGCACACACGCAATAATGGTGAGCTTATCAAGGCCTGATAGCGTGATTGATGGCGTAACAAGCGATTTATTTCCGTCGGCCAGGGCGCCATCAGAAAACAAAGGACGGATACCGGCTGTGGCCTGCGTCGCGTGATTCGCATTACCAGACAAATCAGAAACATATCCAATCGGATCATTTTCTGCAGAAACAATGCCCGTCCCGTTTGAGTTTTGAAACAACTTCGACGGGTTTTTGAAATCGTAGGCAAAGCCGGCGTGCCCGCCAACGAACAAACTGGCAGGATCGAATCCCATTCGCCCGATCAACCTTCTCAGAATCAGCGGGTTCATTACAGGTACGCCCATTCATTCGCGCCGACCCGCATGATGCCCTGCGTTGAATACTGAGCAGCAGTCGGGGCGGTGCCGCGTAGGGTGACGCCCGAACCAGCGGCGAATGAAACCGCACCCGCCCCGCATTGGTAGGCTGCAATTGCGTCAATCCCTTCCCACACCACCGCCGCATCGTTCGGGATGGTCAGGACGATTGCACTGGCGCTGGTGCATTTCAGCAGCATTCCTGAATCGGCCTTTGTCAATGAACGTGATGCGGCAACTGGCGCGCTCAGGGCAGAAAAGAATGCGGCGCTGCGGGCAACGTCACCTTCCGTCACGCCGCTGGGGTTGTCGCCGACGCGGGTAGCGTAACCTTTGCCGATATAGAAGCTCGCCAGGTCGTCGGTAAGATCGTACTGACTGCCGGCGGAATGAACGTCGGAAGCCCCCGCGCTGCGGGTTTCGGTCATCAATACAGTCGTCGTCATGGTGTCTCCTTTGAGTTTGCTGGTTCAGGCGCCGCATAGAGCGGCAGCCCGGCCGCCAGCGCCGCGGCATTGGCTCGGGCGAGGTCGGCCTGGACGTCGTCGAGGTCGAGCCCCATCTGGCTGGCGATGGTGTAGGGGCTTTGCAGGCCGGCGCGGATGGCGGTCAGGCTGGCCTCGATGTCGCGCTGCGGATCGACCCAGGCCCAGCGCCGGCCCTGCCAGGCGTGGGCGGCGAACTTGTCGCGCTTGGCAGCGGGCAGCGGGCTTCCGTTGGGCATGGTCAGGGCGCCGTTGAGCAGGGCGAGACTGAGCCATTCGTCAAAGACGGGATCGAGAAAGGCCTCGATAAACCAGCCCTGAATGGTCATCCACTGGTCGCGCTCTTCCAGCGTGCCGCTGCGGATGCTGCTGAAGCTGACGCCTTCCAGGTCATTGGCCAGGTTGTTGTAAGCTACGTTCAGTCCGGAGGCGATGCGCCGCAAGTAGCCCTTGGTGAAATCGGCGAGCATTGCGTCGGGGTAGCGCGAGTCGTAGGGCTTGAAGTCGTAGCCATCGGGCAGCGTGTCGTAATGGCCAGGAACGGAGACGGTGATCGGCTCGCCGTCGGCACCCGTGGTATCGACGGCGGGCGGCGAGCCATCCGGGCTGGTGAAGAAGCCGAGGGTGTCGGCGCCCTTGCGCGCGGCGAGCAATGCGGATTGCTCGAATTCGCCGAGGTGGTGCATGGTCAGAATAACGGCCGACATCCACGGGGCGCCGCGCACCTGTTCCGGGTATTCGACAATCAGGCCGTGGATGATATCGGCGGCGGGCACGGCTTCGCGCTGGCGGCCGCCGGCAATGCCGTCCTGCGGATGGCTGGTGAACAGGTGGTAGTACAGCGGGCGGCGCCAAGCGTCGATTTCGATGCCCATCACGATTGCGTTTGCGTTGCTGCTGGCGGCGCGGTTCAGGTTGGTGTCGAGGCGGTCAACGTCGAGGTGCTGCAATGCGAAGCCGAACGGGTTGCCGGCGGTGCGGCCGCGCACCTTGCGCACGAGGAATTCGCCGTCGATGGCGACATCGCCGGCCAGGGCGCGGCAGAGGTCGGGAAAGCCCATGCGGCCGGTGATTTCGCAGACGCCGCGCTTGCTCCAGGCTGCGAAGCCGGCCTCGATGGCGTTGTTGGCGAGGTCGTCGGCGCGCTGCGGCGTATCCATGACGCGCGACTGCAGCTTGAATCCACTGGGGCCGACCAGATTGACCGTCACCATCTTCTTGAACTTGCGGGCGTAGTCGTTGTTTTTCGACAGGTCGCGCGAGCGGGCGCGCAGGCGGTCAAGGTCGCCGCGCAGTTCCTGATTGATGCTGTTCTGCGTGGCCAGCCAACTGGCGCTTAGACGGTCGACGCGGGCGGCGGTGAAAGCGCGGACTTGCGGTCGGCGCGCGGCCGCCAGGGTGCGCTGTGCTTCCCGCTCGGCTTTCCAGTTGTTGAGGATCGGCGATCCCGGCACCTGCGCCCGTGCTTGCGCGTTTTCCCACTTGGCCATCTCAGAATCTCACATAAAGTTTCGTGCCGGCGCTTTGCCCGGCAGCGATTCTGTCGGCGGCTTCTTCGCGCGCGACATCGGCGCGCAACCTGTCGCGCCAGGCGAGGAAATCGCCGACGCTCTTGAATTTCATCCGGCGGCCGGCAATCTCGTATTCCTGCGCCCAGGCATTGGCGCCGTGGGTGAGCATGGCGGCGTCGAGCAGATCGAGCGCCTTTTTGGCGGTGGTGCGGGTATCGAAGCCGGCGGCCTGCGCCGCCAGATCGGGCTTGACGGTGATCGGGCCGCTGCCGACGGTGTAACGCTCGGCGGCCTTCTCGACGTAGCTCTGCCAGGTGTAGGCGCCGGCCGCCCAGGCGGCGGTCGTCGCGGCGGCCACGGTAACGGCGTGGTCGTCGCCGGCTGCGCTGGCGGTAATGTCGATCTTGCCGGCGGCGTTGATCAGCCGGTACTTGAGCACCCAGCCGGCGGACGCGGGATAGTCGGCAAGCGCCTTGGTCCAGGCGACGGTATCGCCTGCGACCACGGCGGCGGGTTCGCTGGTAGGGACGGTTTGAGCCATGCCGCGTTTTACCGCGCCGGGTTTCTCGCGTTTAAGGCGCGGCGCGAGAAAGTTTCAGCACGGCATAGACGCGCTTGATGCTGATGCTGTAGCGGCGGGCAAGCAGCGGAATACGCTCGCCGTTGTGCCAGTCGCGCAACAACGCGGCATTGCGCGCCGACATCTGCTGCCGCACTTCGGCGGGCGGGCCGATGTAGGGCCGCTCGCCGCGCCAGTCGCGCGACACACCGGCCACCAGCTCGGCGGCCAGCATGCCGGCGGTGTCCGGGCTGATGCCAAGCTGTCCGGTCAGGCCTTCGATAATGCGGGAACGGAGGTCTTCGACGAATTCGCACATGGTCAATATCTCGGTTGGGCGGTGCTGACGACACGGCGCTTTGGCAGCGCGGGTTTTTTTAGCTTGGTTTCTTGGTTGACCGCAACCACCGGCGCCTTCAGATCGACGCCCGACAGGCGCACGGCGACCAGCGCCAGCAGCAGGCAATCGAGCGCTTCGTTGCGCGGGCGGGTCTGCACCCATTCGCTGTGCGGGCGGTGGCCCTTGAAGCGGGTCACCAGCTTTTCGGCGGCGAGCTGGGCAAAATATTCGTCGTCGAAGGCCGGTTCCTGCGGAAAATGGATATAGCCGGGGCCGGGCGCGGTCATTTTCAGGCGCGAATAGAGCAGCCCCTTGCCGCCGTCGACACCGACCGGCTCGATGGGGATTCCGCGCTTGCGCTTGACGCGCAGGCGCTGCTTGCGTTTTTTGTCGTCTTCGACCAGCGGCCTGGCCATGCCGGTGACACCCTTGGTGGCGTGACACCAGCGGCGATTCTGCACGAAGGCATAGACCTGCGTTGCGTTGTATCCTGAGTCGACAGCGGCGCAGCGGACGCCGAGATCGACCAGGGTGTCGTGCAGTTCTTCCCACACTGCCGGCTGCGCGGTGTCGCCGGGCAGAATGATGTGGTCGTGCAGCCAGCCTTCCTCGCCCTGCCCCCAATCGACGACGGTGATTTCGAGGCGGTCTTTTTGCACGTCGACCCCGGCGCTGCGGAAAACGACGGGCAGCGCGGCGGGATAGACTTCCAGCCGGGTAATCAGGCTGATGTTGTCGATGTTGTCGCCCTTCTCGCTGAACACTTCGCCGAGGTAGGTATTCCAGAAGGCTTTGAGTTCGGCGCTGTCGCCCTGGCAGTCGAGCCACTTCTGCGCGACCTTGACCCAGGACAGGCCGAGGCCGACCGGCGCGTACAGCGCGTTGATGTGGTAGCCCCGGTGGTGCTTGATGTGCGGGCGTTCGGCGATCCAGCGGCCCTTGGCCAGCATCTCGGTCTTGGCCGATTCGGGGATTTCGGCGGCGCATTCGCGGCACAGATACCAGGCGCTGGCGACGATGTCCGGGCCTTCCTGACCTTCTTCGCGCGGCGCGCGCTTGAACTTGAGGCCGAAGGGCGCGTCCTTGCCGCCGAATTCCAGCGGCTGCATTTCGCCGCAGTGCGGGCACGGCACCCAATAGCGGCGCATGTCGCTGCGCGCGTATTGCTGGCTGATGCGCGACTGCCCTTCCTTGGTCGGCGTGCTGACCAGATAGGTCTTGGCGCGGGTGAAGGTGCGCTGGCGGTTTTCGATCAGCGTCATCGGGTCGCCCTCGCCGCCGACATCCCACGGAAAGGCGTCGACCTCGTCGCAGATGACGTAGGGCAGATGGTCGGAGCGCAGCGAATCCGGCGAATTGGCGCCGGCCTTGATGATCCGCGAGCGGGCGCCGTATTCCAGCAGGTCGCCGCGATTCGCCTTGTTGCGGGAGGAGTTGCTAACCAGCCCGGCCAGCACCGCCGATTCGTCGATCATCTTCGACAACCGGGGATTGAACGAGCGGTCGCGCAGTTCCAGCGTCGGCATCACGCACAGCAGATCCTTATTGCCGAGGTGGTGCATCAGGTAGCCGATCCAGTTGAACATGGCCTCGGTGCCGCCGACGCCGGAGGACTTGATGAACGTCACCTGGCGCACGCTGCTGTGTTCGGACAGCGCATCCATGATCTCGCGCAGGTAGGGCGTCAGGTCGGTATGCCACGGCCCCGGCGCGTTGGTGCCGCTGCGCAGCTCGCGGTGACGGTCGGCCCATTCCGACACGGTGATCAGGTCGCGCGGCTTGACGCCCCGGCGGAAGCGGTCGCCGAGTTCCGGCAGGGTCGGCGTCGCCTGCGCCACCCGTTCGCCCAACCCGGTAGCGAGCTGGTGCGCCGCTTCGGACAGCAGGTAATGCACGCGCGTTTCGTCGCGCTCGCCGGCAATCGCCGAGACGAAATCCACCGCCGCCGCATCCAGCGCGCCGAGGATCAGGCGCCGCACCGCCTGGCCGGCGGCGAGCATGTCCTTGGCGTCGCAGGTTTCCGCCAGCGCCGCTTCAAAGGCGGTCTTGGCTTCGGCCGCGTGCAGGCGCTCGCGTTCGGTCTGGAGGTCGGCGAGGTTGGCAGTCATTGGCGCATCAGTGTTTTGCCCACAGCCGGCGCGGGCCGAGTCCCGGTTGCCGCGCATGCAGTTGGCGCCAGCCGAGCCGACGCAAGACCCGGCCGGCGGTCGGCGACTGCTGCTCGAAACGCTTGCTGGCGGGATCGATGCCGCAGGCTTCGCGCAGGATGTCGGCCATCCGGTAGACGCCATCGGCCGGCGCCTGCTCGGCCCAGCGTTCGAGCGCCTCGGTCATCGGATCGGGCAGCGCATCGACTTCCGGGGCTGGGCGCAGTGGGACAGCATCGGGGTCGACGCCAAGTTCGGCCAGCATATCCATGCCGGTGCGCGCCAGCGTCTGCTGGTTGGCGACGCGCAACGCGGCGGGCAGCGCCATGCCGGCAGAGCGCCCGGCGCGCATGAAACTGCGGAAGGTGCGATCGGCGGCGACGGCGAGGTCGGCGCCGTGCGCCAGATTGCCGGTGAGGAACTGCGGGCCGGGGTCGCCGCGCAGGCGGTCGCGGAGTTCGTAGAAGGCTTTGACCAGGGCAATCTTGAAACGGCGGACGGTTTCCGAGTTGCGCAGGTAGGTGATCAGCAGGGTGGCCTGCGGTTCGTTGAGGTATGCCACTTCTGTCGGCCTTCCGCCCGACTTCTGGATTTCAAATCCGAAAGGTCCGAACTCTTGAAGGTCTTCGACGTACTTTCTCACCAACTTAATCACCGACTCGTGCGTGTTTTCCGTCCCGTCGGCAATCGCCAGCGAGGTCGTCATCGGTTCGTTATGGTGCAGCAGGACGAGTTCGCTCATGATTGCTCTCCCCGTTCGGCGGCATAGGCGGCCTTGACGGTCGAATCGAGCACGGCGCGCGCCAGCTTGCACAGGTAGTGCGCGCCCCACAGGGTTTCATCGCCGCCGCCTTCGGCGTGCATGGCCGCCGAGGCGGTCGCACTGACGGCCGCCGACAGGTAGCAGGCGGCGCTTTCCAGCGCGTCGACCAGCGGGATGCCGTCATTGACCGTGAACAGCAGTTCACCAGCGCTTCCGGCTGTTTCGAAGGCGTGATTGGCGGTTGTTTTCGGCGCAATCGCGCCTTGGGTGGTGTTTGTCATGGTGTTGCTCCAGTTGCGGTTATGAACCGCCAGCCCGCTGTCAAACGGGTGGGCGGCGCCGAACGGGGTTGACAGACCGGTGGAGCACCGGCGAGCCTTGCGGCTCCCCCGCCCGGACCGCCCATAAATGGGCGCACCAAGGCGACAAAAAAGCCGCATTGCAAACGCTGTGCGGCTCATCGCCGCTCCACTCGGGCTGTCAAACCCGGTCGCTGTTGTTTCAGCGACGGCGGGATTGTGCGCCCAGTGGCGCGCGACGGTCAAGTGCTTCATTCGCCACCCCTTGCCTTGCCGGGTTCAGACTTCATCCGCCGCAGCGCCCGTGGCATTTCTCGCTTCATCATCCAGCGCAGGCGGCGGATTTCCTTGTCGATGATCAGTCGGCGCTCCAGGTCGTTGCCGGCGGCGGCGAGGCGCGGGGCGGTCTGGTCGATGACGCGCTCGATGCCGGCGCGCAGCATGGCGCCGAGGCTGCCGGCTTCGCGGCGCACCGCAGCGCGTTCGTAGCGCAGGCCACGGCGCAGGCCCATTTCGAGTTTGAGCGTGCTGTTCTCAAAGTGCATGCGCAGCGCCTTGGCGCGGGCGCGGCCGGATGGGTCAAGGCCGAGGCCGTCGCCCGAGAGTTCCGGCGCCGGCAGCGGCGCGGCAGCGGGCGCCCGGCCCTTGCCGGCGCGCTCGGCGGCGTGGCGTTCGACGACATCCATGCGGCCGGGGTCGGCGGTTTCGGCCATGCGCGCCAGGCTGGCTTCGACTTCGATCAGCTTGCCGTCGGCAGTCAGCACCACGCGCCCCTGCCCGGCAAGTTGCGTGATGCGGCTGCGGTCGAAGCCGAGGCGACGGGCAAAGGCGGCGCGGGTTTCGGTGGTCATCTTGCCGTGGCCAGCGCGTTTTTGAGCGCGGCGGCGAAGAGGGCGTCGAATTCGCGGCGGGCGATGGTGGCGCCGAAGCGCTGGAAATCGAAGCGCGGCTTGTAGCGGGCTGGTTTGTTAGGGAAGACGACCAGCGGTATCAGCCGGCCTTCGACGGCCTTGTAGATGCCGCGCGGCCAGTCCTTGCCGGTCTGGTCCTTGGGGTCACCATAGAATAGCTCGACCTTGTTGCTGACCTTGATTCGGCGGGTGGTGGCCTTGGCCAGCTTGCGCTCCTTGCGGGCGACGGCGATCAGCTTGCCGATGATGCCCTTGGGGATGTTGCCGAAGGCGTCGGTGTTGATGGCGACGGGCAGCTTGAGGCCACCGGCGCCGGGGTTGCGGGTGCCACCTTCGATCTGGTAGCGCATGTAGGCGGCCTGGGCGGGCATGAAGCCGACGACGGCGGTCAGGTTGGCTCGGGTGGCGCGGCGGACGAACAGGCCGCGCTTGGTGAAGGCTACCGGGCGGTCGAGCGCCTTGTCGAGTTCGGCCGGGGTGGCGTCCTTGATCTTGCCGGCGGTTTGCGTGAGGGCTTGCGCTGCGGCGAAGGCGACCTGCTTGCCGAGGCCGGCCAGGTGCGCCTTGACGGCGTCGACGCCGGTGATTTTGACGGTGATCATGGTTAGAACGGAAACCCGTCAAAATCCCAGGCGGATTTTGCCGGCGACTTGTTCAAAGAAATCGGCGCGGCAGGCTTTGGCCACGCTTTATCAAAAACTTCCTGGTCAAAAGCGAGAGGTTTTGAGGAAGCCTCTTCCAACAAGCGGTCATGCTCTTCCATGATGTCGGCGAAGCTGCGGCCGCATTCCTTCATTGCGGTGTTTATTTGTCGGCAATTTTCCATGTACGCCTTGCCGTGGTTCGGGTTTTTCGCCATGAACCATTCGTCAATTTTTTGCTCTTCCGCCAAGCCAAGGATGCGCCGGACGATACGAATATCGAAATCTTCGTCATCGCCCCAGCCGTACCAGTAGATCATTCCGACCAGCGGCTTGATTGGCTTCCCGTCAATCGGAAAAAAACCCCATGATTCCCGCGTGCTCTTTCCGTCTGCCATCGTTTTCATTTCATTGCCTCCGTTTTGATGATGATTACTTTGATCGTTCGCGCTTCTGCAGGTCTTCCAGACATTCGCGCCAGCCTTCGCAGGCGCGGCCGTAGTTGGTTTTTGTGGCGTACTGGCAGCCGGGACATACCTCGGCTTCAAAATCGCGTTGTGTCGCGCTTCTGGCGTTATGGAGGCAGATGGCGCGATCCTGTTGCTCGCGTTCCTGGGCGCGTTCAATGTCATCCATGGTGGGACTCCTTGGCGGGCAGATTCATGGGGCCGAGGATGCAGTCGGCCAGGCAGACGGTCTTGGCCGGGTCGGGCACGAAGCGGGTGCCGATTTCCTGGCCGTTTTCGCGGGCGTAGAAGGTGGGCTGGCCATCGATGCCGGCGCGGATGGAGGCATTGATTGACTCGGCGCCAAAGGTTTCGCGCAATTCGTCGATCCAGCAGGCGACGGTGGGCATGGTTTTCCGTAAAGGTTTGCTCATGTTCCGGGCTTGGGCCTCATGTTCCGGGTTCACTTTCAAGCCCGGAACGCCTTGAGGCCGCATGGAATAATGGACGTTCCATGTGTTCCGGGTGTACCTGATAAATGTGTACACGCGAGAGAGAGAAAAAGGTTTCTTGGTTTGCGCGCGCGTATCAGGCGCCCGCGCGCCTGACCCGGAACGCCAGGAACGCCCGGAACGTGCCTGTATTGGCGCGGGTTTCGGGAAGATGAAGCCCGGAACGTAGCCCGGAACATGGCCGCCAAGCCCGGAACATCCAGCACGAATCATCACGCCGCCCATTCGTTGCGCTCCTCATTGGCGCCGAAGACGGCCTGGCGGAAGCTGCTGACGCTGTCGGTCAGCCAGCGGGCGACCGGCGTGCCTTCGCGCATGGCGGTTCCTTCGCGCTGCATGGCATCGGGCGGCGGCAGCACCAGCGGTTTCGGCTCGGTGGCCGTGGCGGTGCGGCTGGTGTAGATGCGGCACTTCTTCTTTTCCCAGCCGCATCCGAGGTGGGCGATGGTGGCATGGAAGACGTTGGACGGGCGCGGCCGTGATTCGCCGTTGTTGCGGCACCAGCGGACGTAGGCGGAATAGACATCGTCGGCCAGCGCCGGGCAGACGGGCAGGCCGAGATCGCCGAGCGCCCAATCGGTCAGGAAGCGCAGCTCGCTGCTCGACGACAGGCGCTGCAACTGTTTCTTGGCGGTGGTCATCGGCGGCCGGGTGTGGTCGAAATCGCTGCAATCGACTTCGGTCAGCAGATGATGGTAGAAGGCGGCGCGGCCGCCATTGGCGATTTCTTCAACCAGGCGCTTAAAAAACTCTTTTGGCAGCGGCGGCGGGGTGTAGATGACGCAGTGTCGGCGGTCATCGGCCTCAATCGGGAACGGCAGCAGATCGTTGGACAGAAAGGAGATGTTGACGCGGTTGGTGTTGTGTACCGCGTTCATGTGCTTACCTTCGACGCGGATGGTCTGGCCAGTGACGAGGTGCTTGAGCTGGTTTTTCAGCTCCCACTTGTCCTGCGCGTTGACGACTTCCTCGGCATTGATGAATAGCTTGTTTTCCCAGTCGAGATTAAAGTTGGCGTGTAGAGCCTGGCCGTCAATCACGATGGCGTAGTTGCGGCGGCGCCGACCATAGCCGTAGATTTCTGCCAGCGTGGTGAAGATCATCGATTTTCCGGTCCCCTGCGGCCCGTGCATGACGACCGCCGACCCCATTTTTGCGCCCGGGTTCTGCAGCGGCCAGGCCATCCATTGCAGCAGCCATTTGTAGAGCGCGCTGGCGATCTCGGCCTCTTTGCTGCATTGCTGAAAGACCAACTCCAGCATCAGTTCGCAGGAACCTGAAGCCGGCTTGAGCGGCCAGCCCTGCCAGGTATTGAGGCGAACTTCCTTGTCCTTGCCGGCCGGATCGAAGCCGATTTCGTCCAGGTAATAGGCGCCGCGCTGATACCAGACCGGGTGCCGCTTGATGTCATCGCCGCGCACCCCGGCGGCGAGCAGCGCGACCATCTGGTCCTTGTGCGCCAGCTTGTTGGTCCACGTGTCGAATACCACCTTGCCGGTGCCGTCGTCGATTGGCAGAAAGCGCTCCACCAGGGCGTCGAGTTCCATGATCGAAACCGCAGCCGGCCTCGGGTCGTCTTCCTCCCCGCTCCCCGTGGGCGAAAACCCCGCGCGCGGAACGTCCGGCGTAGCCACATCCCACCCCAAAGCCGAGAGGCGGGCCTCGATCTGGCTACGCACGGCGCCGATGCCTTCGACGGCCTGCAGGTCGTTGAAGTCGGTCAGCTTCTTGCCACCACGGTCGACGGCGAATTCCGGCACGACATAGGCGCCGGATACCGCCAGCGCGGCATTGGCTGCCGCCATGAAGCCAGGGTTTCCCTTGGTAAGGTAGTCGTCATCGCCGCAGATCATGATCTTGGCGCGCCGGTATTTCTTGGCGATCGCCTGGGCAACCGGCAGCAGGTTTCCGGCGTCGAATGCGACCACCGCCGGCAGGCCGGTGGCGGCATGCAGCGTCGCCGCCGTCGCATACCCTTCGGCGATCAGGACCAGCGTCGACGGCGTTCCGATCTGGAAAAAATGGCCCTTCTTGGCCAGGCCAGCCGGCCAAAAATCCTTGTCGCGCCCGCCGGTTTTGCCCGGGCGAATCACCTGCAGGCCATGAATCCGGCCGTGCGTGTCGTTCAGCGGAATGACCAGCGCCCCGGACGGCGAGTATTTCACCCCGTAGCCGGCGACGCCCTTGCGTTTCAGATAGGCCGCCTCACCATCCGGCAGACACAGCGACCAGGTGTGCATCGCCTGGCGTGCCGCCTTGTCGTTCTTCGCTTTCTGCTGGAGCTCGGCTGCGGCGGCGGTCGCCTTCTGCTGCGCCGCAATCGCCGCCCGCTGCTCGGGCGACATCTTCGCCACCTTGCCGTCGACGCGCAGCACGATTTTCTCAAGGTTCGTCTCGGCACTGGTGTACCAGCAATAAGCGCCGATCAGCGCGGACTGCCCGTCATCAAGCCGGATCGTATGCAGCGCAAACCACCCGCCCTGCCGCGCCCCTTTGACATGGCACCGCTGCCCCGTCTTCCGGCCGCAGTCAATCCCGGCAACCCACCCGGACTTCGGCTCAATGAACCCGTGGTCAACGAGCTGCTGCACCACATCATCAAAATTAACCCAGCTCATAAAACCCGGCCAGCCCCCACGTTGACTATGCCAACCCCCCAAACCCTAGCGCCAGCGGGCGCGCGAATTACCCGCGATAGAAAGAGGCTTGGAAGGACCCGTGAATCGGCATCTGTGTTTGTTGATTGTTGAATTGATTCAACACCAGCCGCGCTTTCCACGCGCTTGCTTGTAGGGGAATGGGGCTTGGTCATCTGTCGCGCCGTATTGTCTGGCATGAATCGGCATCGCTGGCGCTCGGTCGACCGCAACGCACGATCAGCCAGATGCAAGCCGCGTAAGCGAAAGCAATCAGGCCGGCCACCACGGAATTCATCATGGGATCACTCGCCCCGCTTTGCCGGACATGAATCGGCTTTACCGCAGGCCATGTCGGCGCGCATCTTGTGGCCATAGAGATACAACTCCAAGGCCCGGCGAATGACCTCAGACAGCGTGCGATCCTCGAAGGCCGCCACGTCCTACGCATCGCGCTTGATCGTGTCGGAGAGGCGTACCGTCACCTCGCTGATTTTCTTCTCGTCCATAGTTCAGCCGAAAAAATACCGGCACCGCCAAGGCTGGCGGGCCGGTTTGCGAAAGATGCCGAAGCATCGGAGGGAGACACTAGAAGTCATATCAGGCGGCTTTGTCGCCGTGCCCGTTGGTAATGCGCCGACCACCGCAGGGCGGATCGCGGCGGTCAGGTGTGTGGCGCGGGTCGCTTGATCCGCACTCGACGAGGCGGTCCACGCCAGATGCATGTATCTGCTCGGCGACGTTTGCCGGCAACGCATCGGTCGGGTTCGGGTAGAGGTCGGGGCGCAGGTCGTGCGGGGTCAGGCGGTAATCGAGGAAGGCGGCGATGGGGATCACCACATCGGCCGGCGGCACCTCGATCTTGACCTGATTGAGCCAGCCCCAGACATGCACCTGGCCGATCTTCGAATCGGGAATGCGCTCGCGGATGCCGCGCGCCAGATTGACCTGGCTACCGGCCAGCTCGACCGCTTTGAGAAGGGATTGCTTTGACATGGGAACAAATATAAATACCTCTATATCGAATGTCAATAGATACCTCTATTTGACTTGCAATAGAGCGGCTTATAGCTTGTTGCGCATGGACTATGGCGACCGACTAAAGCTGGCCAGGAAGCACGCCAGAATGACGCAAGAGGTGCTTGCAGAAGCCGCAGAGCTGAAGCAGCCGTCGATTTCGTATCTGGAAAACACAACTAATGGCTGCACCGGTTCTGAATTTACGGCTCGCTTTGCGCGCATCCTTGGGGTAAGCGTTGATTGGCTTTCCGACGAAATCGGCGAAATGCTCCCTGACTACTACCAGACGACCGACCCGAAGATCATTGCCGTGGCCCGCGTCATGGAGCCGATGCCGGAATACGGCAAGGATGCGGCGGTCAAGGATGTAGCTGAAGTTGCGGAACTAATTGCCCACGCCAAGGCCAACGGCACCCATGGCTAGGATCTACCGATTCCCGACCAAACCCGACCACGCCCCGGATTGACCATGAAAATCGCCCTTGTATTGGCGTTGACCGCAACCATCAACCGCGCCGGCACGACCGGGGAGCGAACGGCCGGTGCTTGAGCTTTTCCAGAAACTCATCAACGAGCACGGCTCGTCGACGATCCTCAAGGAGCGACTGGGGTTCCTGCAGGCGCAATATGCGGCACTTGAAACCCGCTGTCGCGATCTGGAGGCCGAGAATGCGGCGCTGCGTGCGCAGCTTGAGCAGGTTCAGACGCAGGCGCAGGAAGTGCAGCGCGTAGCAGGGAAGGCGGTATTTTGCAGTCATTGTGGCAGCTCCAATCTCAAACGCACCGGCAGCAGGCCGGACAGTATTTTCGGCGACGTGGGCATCGACCGCATTCATTTCATGTGCAATGACTGCCGCCAGGCCTCGGACTTTCTGAACCAGTAAGCCGCCCACCCCGGCGACCAATCCGCCCGCGAGGCGGATTTTTTTCGTCGACGATTTGGCGGCGCTTTTATTTTGCCACAAAATATAGACACATCTATTGACATATAAAATAGAGATGTTTATATTTATCCCAACGCCACACCAAACCGGGAGCCGCCATGAAACACCTAGCCCTCTTCGCCCAGATCGCTACCTTGACCCTGTCATGGTCCAGCAATCGCGCCGATGCCATGGCGGCCGCCGCGATGTTCAGCGTGCTCTGTGTCCTCGCCGTCCTGCTCAAGATCCGCCGCCAGTCGGTACGGGTGGCGAAGTAACACGGCTGCCTGATTCGTTTTTTTCAACGCACCACCAAGGAGTCACCATGATCGGTAAAACATGCATCGTCCGCACCTATAGCGCGGGCGTCTTTCTCGGCACCATCAAGGAACGCAACGGCAAGGAAGTCCTGCTCGAAAACGCCCGTCGCATCTGGTACTGGGACGGCGCCGCATCGCTTTCACAGCTTGCCAATGAAGGCACCAGCAAGCCGGGAAACTGCAAATTCCCGGCCCCTGTTTCCGAGGTGCTGCTGACCGAAACTATTGAAATCATCCCTGCCACGGAGGCGGCCATCGCGTCTATCGCAGCCGTGCCGGTATGGAAGAAGTAATCAATTCCGGGTCCGGGGACGGGTCCGG
>Ga0209582_1000410_pt1 | contig 28806 bp, 30 predicted proteins | sample KloWWTmetKNB5Kit_FD_187176 | JGI IMG/M metagenome (GOLD analysis project Ga0209582, IMG submission 187176) | Active sludge microbial communities from Klosterneuburg, Austria, studying microevolution and ecology of nitrifiers - Klosterneuburg... | ecosystem: Engineered > WWTP > Aerobic digester >...
AAGGAATTTCGCTACCTTAGGACCGTTATAGTTACGGCCGCCGTTTACCGGGGCTTCAATCAAGAGCTTGCACCCCATCATTTAACCTTCCGGCACCGGGCAGGCGTCACACTCTATACGTCCACTTTCGTGTTTGCAGAGTGCTATGTTTTTATTAAACAGTCGCAGCCACCATTTCATTGCAACCCTATTCTGCTTCACGCGCGAGGCGCTACACATACAAAGGGCACACCTTTTCCCGAAGTTACGGTGCTATTTTGCCGAGTTCCTTCTCCTGAGTTCTCTCAAGCGCCTTAGAATTCTCATCCTACCCACCTGTGTCGGTTTACGGTACGGTCTTCATTCAACTGAAGCTTAGTGGCTTTTCCTGGAAGCATGGTATCGCTCACTTGGCACTCCGAGGAGTGTTGCGTTATCACGTCTCAACTAAGCCGTCCGGATTTGCCTAAACAGCACGTCTACACGCTTGAACCGGGACATCCAACACCCGGCTGAGTTAACCTTCTCCGTCCCCACATCGCATTGAACAAAGGTACTGGAATATTAACCAGTTTCCCATCAGTTACGCATTTCTGCCTCACCTTAGGGGCCGACTCACCCTGCGCCGATGAACGTTGCACAGGAAACCTTGGGTTTTCGGCGAGGGAGCCTTTCACTCCCTTTATCGCTACTCATGTCAGCATTCGCACTTCCGATACCTCCAGCAGCCTTTACAAGCCACCTTCACAGGCCTACGGAACGCTCTCCTACCATTTACATAAATGTAAATCCCTAGCTTCGGTGCACAGTTTGAGCCCCGTTACATCTTCCGCGCAGGACGACTCGATCAGTGAGCTATTACGCTTTCTTTAAAGGGTGGCTGCTTCTAAGCCAACCTCCTGACTGTTTATGCCTTCCCACTTCGTTTCCCACTTAACTGTGTCTTGGGGACCTTAGCTGAGGGTCTGGGTTGTTTCCCTTTTGACACCGGACGTTAGCACCCGATGTCTGTCTCCCACGCTCGCACTCTTTGGTATTCGGAGTTTGCAATGGTTTGGTAAGTCTCAATGACCCCCTAGCCATAACAGTGCTCTACCCCCAAAGGTGATACGTGAGGCACTACCTAAATAGTTTTCGGAGAGAACCAGCTATTTCCAGATTTGTTTAGCCTTTCACCCCTACCCACAGCTCATCCCCTAATTTTTCAACATTAGTGGGTTCGGACCTCCACGAGGTGTTACCCTCGCTTCATCCTGGCCATGAGTAGATCATCTGGTTTCGGGTCTACACCCAGCAACTAAACGCCCTATTAAGACTCGCTTTCGCTGCGCTTCCCCTACTCGGTTAAGCTTGCTACTGAATGTAAGTCGCTGACCCATTATACAAAAGGTACGCAGTCACGGAACAAGTCCGCTCCCACTGTTTGTATGCATGCGGTTTCAGGATCTATTTCACTCCCCTTCCGGGGTTCTTTTCGCCTTTCCCTCACGGTACTGGTTCACTATCGGTCGATTACGAGTATTTAGCCTTGGAGGATGGTCCCCCCATATTCAAACAGGATTTCACGTGTCCCGCCCTACTTGTCTCAATCTTAGTTCCACATTTGAATTTTCATCTACAGGGCTATCACCTACTATGGCTTAACTTTCCAGAAAATTCGATTAATTCAAATGCTAAATATTGAAGGCTGTTCCCATTTCGCTCGCCACTACTTTGGGAATCTCGGTTGATTTATTTTCCTCTGGATACTTAGATGTTTCAGTTCCCCAGGTTCGCTACACTTAACCTATATATTCAGTTAAGGTTGACTCTTGCTCAATAAGCTCTTCTTAAATTAACTAAGAGCTCATTAAGCAAGAGTCAGGTTTCCCCATTCGGACATCTCCGGATCAAAGCTTGTTTGCCAGCTCCCCGAAGCTTTTCGCAGGCTTCCACGTCCTTCATCGCCTGTAATCGCCAAGGCATCCACCACATGCACTTATTCACTTGATCCTATAACTTTAATAACTTAATATGTTATAGGTGTTTGCATATATTGCGATTTTACCGCTATATAAAGATACAATCTAACCCAATATATCATCAATTCAAATAATAAATCAGTAAACTGATACTATTATTTGATTAGAATCAAATACTTTACTTCTTCCAATTTTTTAAAGAACAAAAAAAATAATCCATATAGGCAGTAACCATTATACACTAACTCATGCCGCCAAAAACACACGCCATTTTTTCTCTAAAAACGAATAGAGAGTTATATTGGTGGAGGTGAACGGGATCGAACCGATGACCCCCTGCTTGCAAAGCAGGTGCTCTCCCAGCTGAGCTACACCCCCTAATCTGTTGGTGGGTCTGGGTGGACTTGAACCACCGACCCCACGCTTATCAAGCGTGTGCTCTAACCAACTGAGCTACAGACCCTAATTATAAGTCTAAGCACCTTCTGTTGGCAGTTCATTCACATCCAGCAGATACATACTTTGGTTCTTAGCTCTGCCTATAAACAATCGATAGGTTGTGGGTACTCAAATAAGATTTTCTCTAGAAAGGAGGTGATCCAGCCGCAGGTTCCCCTACGGCTACCTTGTTACGACTTCACCCCAGTCATGAATCTCACCGTGGCAAGCGCCCTCCTTACGGTTAGACTACCTGCTTCTGGTGAAACCCACTCCCATGGTGTGACGGGCGGTGTGTACAAGACCCGGGAACGTATTCACCGCGACATGCTGATCCGCGATTACTAGCGATTCCGACTTCACGGAGTCGAGTTGCAGACTCCGATCCGGACTACGACGCGCTTTCTGAGATTAGCTCCCCCTCGCGGGTTGGCAACCCTCTGTACGCGCCATTGTATTACGTGTGAAGCCCTACCCATAAGGGCCATGAGGACTTGACGTCATCCCCACCTTCCTCCGGTTTGTCACCGGCAGTCTCATTAAAGTGCCCAACTAAATGATGGCAATTAATGACAAGGGTTGCGCTCGTTGCGGGACTTAACCCAACATCTCACGACACGAGCTGACGACAGCCATGCAGCACCTGTGTTCAGATTCCCTTTCGGGCACAAATTCATCTCTGAAAATTTTCTGACATGTCAAGGGTAGGTAAGGTTTTTCGCGTTGCATCGAATTAATCCACATAATCCACCGCTTGTGCGGGTCCCCGTCAATTCCTTTGAGTTTTAATCTTGCGACCGTACTCCCCAGGCGGTCAACTTCACGCGTTAGCTACGTTACCAAACCTAATAAGGCCCGACAACTAGTTGACATAGTTTAGGGCGTGGACTACCAGGGTATCTAATCCTGTTTGCTCCCCACGCTTTCGTGCATGAGCGTCAGTGTTGACCCAGGGGGCTGCCTTCGCCATCGATGTTCTTCCATATCTCTACGCATTTCACTGCTACACATGGAATTCCACCCCCCTCTGCCACACTCTAGCTCTGTAGTTTCAAACGCAGTTCCCAGGTTAAGCCCGGGGATTTCACATCTGACTTACAGAACCGCCTGCGCACCCTTTACGCCCAGTAATTCCGATTAACGCTCGCACCCTACGTATTACCGCGGCTGCTGGCACGTAGTTAGCCGGTGCTTCTTCTGTTGATACCGTCATGAATTGCAATTATTAGTCACAATCTTTTCTTCTCAACTGAAAGAGCTTTACAACCCGAAGGCCTTCTTCACTCACGCGGCATTGCTGGATCAGGCTTGCGCCCATTGTCCAAAATTCCCCACTGCTGCCTCCCGTAGGAGTCTGGGCCGTGTCTCAGTCCCAGTGTGGCTGGTCGTCCTCTCAGACCAACTACTGATCGTTGCCTTGGTAAGCCATTACCTTACCAACTAGCTAATCAGACATCGGCCGCTCCAAAAGCATAAGGTCTTTCGATCCCCTACTTTCCTCCTCAGAGTGTATGCGGTATTAGCACATCTTTCGATGCGTTATCCCCCACTTTAGGATACGTTCCGATGTATTACTCACCCGTCCGCCACTCGCCACCAGGTGCAAGCACCCGTGCTGCCGTTCGACTTGCATGTGTAAAGCATGCCGCCAGCGTTCAATCTGAGCCAGGATCAAACTCTTAAGTTTAATTCTGTTAAAACTCTCGCTTGACGTTTTATTGGAAAAAACCAAATTAATTCCAATTTATTTCTTGCGAATACTTATTTATTTTAGATTATATTTCAAATCTTTCTCTTATTAAGTACCCACACCTATCGATTGTATTTTTTTAAAGAACATTAACACTTTTTAATTCTCGCTAAGCAGCGAAGAACAGAATTATACAGTGTCTACGCAGATGGTCAAGTATTTCCTCGATGCATCTTCATTTAATTCACCTTTTAATAGCTCCCGCAACCTAGATTATTTAGAAAAACATTTAAATACAATCGCTCACTTTCATTTTTTATATTGCATCTTTTATCTGACACCTTGTTTGAGACTCGCTTCTATAAAATCATTCAGATCCCCATCAAGAACACTTTGGGTATTACCTACCTCAAGATTTGTTCGCAAATCCTTTATGCGCGATTGATCCAGCACATAGGATCTGATTTGATGCCCCCAACCAATATCTGTTTTTGTTTCTTCTATCGCTTGCTTCTCATCATTGCGCTTACGCAATTCAGCTTCATATAATTTGGATTTTAGCATTGCAAGCGCATCTGCTTTATTACGATGCTGTGAACGCCCACTTTGACACTGCACCACTATTCCCGTTGGATTATGAGTAATACGAATAGCAGAATCTGTTTTATTGATATGCTGTCCACCGGCTCCCGATGCTCGGAATGTGTCAATCCTTAAATCTGCCGGATTAATTTCTATCTCGATCGTATCATCGATTTCAGGGTACACGAATACACTCGCAAAAGAAGTGTGCCGCCTATTGCCAGAATCGAATGGTGACTTCCTTACTAGGCGGTGCACCCCTGTTTCGGTTCGCAGGTAGCCATAAGAATATTCACCCGTGACTTTCAAACTGGCACTTTTAATACCTGCAATATCTCCAGGAGATTCCTCTAGCACTTCCACATTCAGTCCCTGCCGCTCACAATATCGCAGATACATACGTTCAAGCATCGCGGCCCAATCTTGCGCTTCCGTCCCTCCAGATCCTGATTGTATATCTACAAAGCAATTGTTAGGATCCATAGGATCCGAGAACATGCGTCGAAACTCCAAATCAGCGATTACTTTTTCAACGTTATTGACATCAGCAGAAATACTTTTTAGCGCCTCATCATCTGATTCGCTCCTGGCCAGATCAAATAATTCCTGCGCATCTTGCAGCTGTTGTTCCATTTTCCCCAATGTCACAACAGTATCTTCGAGTAGTTTTTTTTCCCGACCTATTTCTTGAGTACGTTTACTGTCATTCCAAATAGTCGGATCTTCAAGTAATCGATTTAATTCGCTTAGTCGTATTTGTTTCTCATCGAAGTCAAAGCAACCTCCGTAATTCACTGGCCCGATTATCCAAGCCCTGAAGGTGATTTGAGATGGCATTAATTTGTTCTGCTTCCATTATATTTACCTTAAATTTAGTTTATTAATTATACCCATAAGTCAACCCGAATTTTTTGTATACCTACCATTATCTTAGATCAACCATCTTTCCTTCTAATACAATATTAAAATCCCATGCTCAGAATTCATGATTTCTGAACTCCTGATTTAAAAAATACATATAATCTATTTCTAATACTTATTATTCTGCAGACTCTATTTTTAAATTCAATTTTCTAACCAATCATTTCACAAGCTCAACGATGTCAAAGTTTCTTGCTTTAATCCCAGCAGCTGGTTCCGGTTCTCGCATGGGTAACGAATTACCCAAACAATATTTGTCATTAAATAGTAGGCCAATGATATACCATGCAATCAACACGCTATATCAAAACCACTGGATAAGCCATATTTTTGTCATACTCACTCCTAGCGATGATGAATGGGTCAAATATAATTGGTCAGAGTTTTCAGAAAAACTCATTGTACTTAACTGTGGCGGAGCCACTAGAGCAGAAAGTGTATTAAATGGGCTTATCACCGCAAAACAAAGGAGTCTGGTCGATACAAACGATTGGATATTAGTGCATGATGCTGCACGACCTTGCTTAACTCAAACTCAGCTAGATAAATTAATCAATGAATTAGCCAATGACAAAGTCGGCGGATTACTGGCGGTACCCGTAGCCGATACATTAAAGCGCAGTAACACTCAAGACCGAATTGCGCATACCGAATCTAGGGAAAATCTATGGCAAGCGCAAACACCTCAGATGTTTAGATACGATCTACTCACTAAAGCATTGCACAACACAATGAATATAACCGATGACGCCAGCGCCGTTGAAGCCATGGGACTGCAACCTAAACTGGTACTCAGCGATACTTACAACTTCAAAGTGACTTATCCCCAAGATCTGGCCCTAGCAGAATTAATCATACAAAAAAGGAATAATCCATGAGCACAATCAGAATCGGACAAGGCTTTGATGTACATCAACTGGTTGAAGGTCGTCAATTGATTATTGGTGGAGTAACGATCCCCTATGACAAAGGGTTGCTAGGCCATTCTGATGCTGATGTATTACTTCATGCAATTTGTGATGCACTGATCGGTGCTGCAGCGCTAGGGGACATCGGCAAACACTTTTCTGATTCGGATCCACGCTATAAAAATATCGATAGCCGCGTATTACTGCGCAATGTACATAGCTTATTAGAAAGCAATGAGTACAAAATCATCAATATTGATGCCACTATTATTGCTCAAGCGCCGAAAATGGCACCTCATATTCCTGCCATGATTTCTAACATTGCACAAGACCTCAATATTCACATCAGCAATATCAACATCAAAGCTAAAACTGCCGAGCGGCTAGGTGCAATTGGTCGTCAAGAAGGTATTGTGGCAGAAGCTGTATGCTTAATTGAGCGGATGTAGGCTAGATTGATTGGCCGGTGCAGTCATATTGCTGGCAGGCCCCTTCGGGTATTTTTTGCTATTTTTCCGAATCAAGCTGCGCAAGATCAATTGACTCGGCAGACTGAACTGCTCGAGCCGATCTGTGGAGGATACAAAGTAAAAAAAACACACCTGCATCTCACATTGCTATTTCTAGGAAATGTAAGCATTCACCGCATTGAACCCCTGCAAGAAGCTATGAAGGCTATTTCAGAAAAGGAATTTGAAATAAGTTTAGAGGTAATTGGTTATTGGAAAAAAAGCCAAATTATTTATATGCAAGCAAAGCGATTTCCCAATGAACTATTTTCACTTGTCGATTCAATCAAGGGGAAATTGTCAGAAGCCGAATTCTTATTCGACGAACGCACTTTTAAACCACACATTACACTCATCAGAAAGGCGACGCGTCCAGCAAGGATTGAACTGCCCCAACCCATTCAATGGCATGTCAACGAGTGGTTTCTCGTACAGTCGAAACAAACTAATCAGGGCATCAATTACATTCCATTGGCACAATGGTTCTTGAAATGACCAGTGGTTTCTTGTGAAATGGAAGCAAAATAACTTTTTAATCATTACTCAATTACCATCAAAGCAAACTTTATCCTATTTTATCCATTTATATTATCTTGAAAATTCTCGCCCTCGAAACGTCTACTGAATTCTGCTCTGTTGCACTTTACCTTGATGACAAAATACTCACTCAGGAGATTCTTGCCGAGCGTCGGCATTCTGAAATTGTATTGCCTATGGTTCAAGAAATATTGGCGGATGCAGAACTCACACTGGCACAATTAGATGGTATCGCTTTTGGCGCAGGCCCTGGCTCCTTTACAGGGCTCCGCATAGCTTGTGGAGTCGCCCAAGGCCTAGCATTTGCCACTAATCTTCCTATTGTAGGTGTCAGTACGCTAGAAGCGATTGCCCAGCAAACTGGTGAACAAAAAATCATTGCGGCACTTGATGCCCGCATGGGTGAGATTTATCATGCGGCCTATCAGCGACTAGCTCAGCACTGCTGGCAAGCCATTAGCCCACCGATGCTATGCCACCCTCAACAAGCCCCTTCAGTGGTAGGTGACGAATGGCATGGATGTGGTAGTGGTTTTGATGCTTATACTCAAGAGTTGTCGATAATTTATACTAAAAATATTCACCAGATTCACTTTGGACATCACCCGCATGCACGTGAAATAGCACAACTGGCAATCCCCAAATTTACTGATGGCACTGACACTGAACCAGCCAATGCAGCGCCTGTTTATATCCGTAACAAAGTAGCATTAAAGGAAAACGAACGATGAATATTCCATCGCCCGGAAGAGCTGAGATCAGAAAAATGCAGTCTTCAGATCTAGATCGGATTATCCAAATTGAACGTGAAATTTTTCTTTTTCCTTGGTCACTGGGTAACTTTGCAGATTCACTCAAAACCGGATATTTATGCCACGTACTGGAACAAGACAATATCCTGTTTGGATATGGAATCATGATGATGAGCCCAGAAGAAGCGCATGTGCTTACGCTTGGTATCGCCGCCAATTGGCAGAAAAAAGGCTGGGGAAGAAGATTACTGCATCATTTCATTCAGCTTGCCCAGGAAAATCATGCAAAATCAATATTCCTGGATGTCCGGGAATCAAATCACGGCGCTGCGCAGCTCTATAAACAAATGGGTTTTCAACATATTGCTACGCGCAAAGGATATTATCCGGCCATGTGTGGACGAGAAGATGCACTAGTCATGCAATTAATGCTATGAACAAGCGGCGTAAACAATTATTGAGAGAATTAGGTCTCTCGCCTATATGGCATTTAAAATCAGATACCTCAGAGCAGAACGAAATTTCCGCATCATCACTCACTGAAATTAAAGGTTCGATACTGCCGCCTGCTGACGTCACAAAAGATACTCAGGATTCCCAACCAATTCATTTGATGAATTGGGATCAACTAAAATCAGCAGTATCCGGTTGTATGTCATGTCCATTAAGTCAAACACGAACACACACGGTATTTGGTGTCGGCGATGAAAATGCGAACTGGCTCTTTGTCGGAGAAGGACCAGGTGCAAGAGAAGATGCAATCGGCGAACCATTTGTAGGACAAGCCGGCAAGCTGCTTGATCAAATGTTGGCGGCCATCAGGCTGAAACGGGGCGATCAAGTTTATATTACCAATATTGTCAAATGCCGCCCGCCCAACAATAGAAACCCAAGTTCGGGCGAGGCTCGACAGTGCGAGCCATACCTGACGCGGCAAATTGAATTAATCAACCCCAAACTCATTGTTGCACTGGGAAAAGTCGCCGCACAAAATCTTCTTGGAAGTGAAGACAGTATTTCCAACTTACGCGGAAAAATCCATCATTACTCCGGTATACCCTTGATTGTTACTTACCATCCCGCTTATTTATTGCGCGCTCTTCCAGAAAAAGCCAAAGCTTGGAAAGATTTATGTTTTGCTCAATCAACCATGCAATCACTCAGATAGATATTCATCATAGGAAGCTTACAAAATTAGTTTAACGATATTAGTGTTTCTTATTTTCACCAATCAGATGCAATGAATCTTCCTTGCTTTGATTCAACAGATGCCACTTCCGAATTAAGGCCATCATCACAGATACAAATAATCCAAAAGCGACGATCACGACATAGATATGCACATCGAGCAATATCAGTGCAGCGTACAGTGACAGCATCAGCAGAATACTCAAATTTTCATTGAAATTTTGCACTGCAATGGAATGCCCCGCCCCCATCAGAATATGTCCACGATGCTGCAATAGCGCATTCATCGGAACAACAAAGAATCCTGCCAACCCACCGATTAGCATCAACAATGCAATTGCAATCCATAAATCTTTCACTAAAATCATGGCCATCACAACAATCCCCATCGCAATACCTAGCGGAATGACTTTGACTGATTGTCTTAATGAAACCCATCGGGCGGCCATGATTGCACCTATTGCAATACCCACAGCCACCACACCTTGTAGTTGAGCAGCCTGGTTCAGAGGATAATTCATTGCCACTTCAGCCCATTTCAGCACAATAAACTGTAGTGTTGCGCCTGCCCCCCAGAATAAAGTTGTTACAGCCAGTGATATCTGTCCGAGTTTGTCTGTCCATAACAGCTTCACACAATGTCTAAATTCATGGATCAGATAAAATGGATTCTTCTTGGGAATACGGTGATCTACACCGGTATTAGGAATATACAGATTGAATAATGCTGCAATCGCATAAATGATAGCAACCAACAAAATACTGACTTCCAATGCGCTATCAATTCCTGTATCAATGAATGGAAAATCAAATCCCATGAGAACATTCGCTACGGCAGGGGTAATCAGAACACCTCCCAATACCGTGCCTAATACGATAGAAGCTACCGTAAGTCCTTCAATCCAACCATTCGCGATTACCAGCTTTTCCGGGGGCAGTAACTCAGTCAAAATGCCATATTTAGCCGGTGAATAGGCAGCGGCACCCAAGCCTACAACTGCATAGGCAGCTAATGCGTGATATTGATGCATGGCGAAAAACAATAATCCGCAACCGGTGATTTTGATAGTATTGCTAATAAACATGACGCGTCCCTTGGGCATGGAATCAGCAAAGGCACCCACAAAAGGAGCAAGAATGACATAGAACAACACAAACACAAACTTCAGCATGGGTGTTAAGTAGGCGGGAGCATGCAAATCAATTAACAATGCAATCGCGATAACCAACAATGCATTATCTGCCAGAGAAGAAAAGAATTGCGCCGCCATAATCGTATAAAAACCGCGTTCCAAGCCATTTCCTTATTAGGTTTAAGTTATATTTCCCAAATTCTTAGCCACAAAATCATCTTTTTGCCTTGAAACTATTTACTAATAAATCGCTGACGACTTTAATCATTCATTTAATCCTATATGAAACCATGCATATATGTAGTTTATGCTTAGATGATGACAACAAAATTAAATGCAGCTTACCGAATTTAGATTATTATAAAAAGTTTTGTGAATAATACTCGCATCCGCTTATTCTGGACATAAAATTAATGCCTCGCCCTACTCAAGCTTTTATCGATCTTTCTGCTCTAGCACATAACTTAGGCGTAGTTCGTCAATATGTTCCTTGTTCTCGCATCATGGCTGTCGTCAAAGCAGATGCTTATGGTCATGGATTATTGCATACTGCAAGCGCTCTAAAAGATGTCGATGGATTTGCGCTGTTAGAATTAGATGCAGCGATATCTCTACGTGACGCCGGTTATCAACAACCCATTCTTCTCTTGGAGGGTTTTTTCTCTACAGAAGAATTAGCTTTATTTGAGCAATATCGTCTAAGCGCTGTTATTCACCATAGCGAACAAATTGCCATGTTGTCAGATTCAAAGCATCACAACCTGGATTTGTTTCTAAAAATCAATACTGGAATGAATCGTTTAGGACTGGCGCCCGAGCAATTTCCACAAATCATGAAGGCGCTGACAGACCACCCAGGCATCGACAGCATCACATTGATGACACACTTTGCAAGTGCCGATGATCCTTTGGAGGAAGATGAAGTATTTCAACAACTACAATACTTTGAAGCCATTACGCAAAATCACAAGTATCCGCATTCACTTGCAAATTCAGCGGCTATCATACGCTACCCCGTAACTCATGCCGACTGGGTGCGCCCGGGCATCATGCTATATGGCGCTTCTCCCTTTGCCGATAAAACTGCATCAGAGCTTAATTTAAAGCCAGTGATGACTCTATCGAGCAAAATTATTGCCATTCACGATTTAAAAATTGGCGATAGAGTGGGCTATCACGGACTTTTCCAGGCCGATCGCCCAATGCGCATCGGCGTTGTGGCATGTGGTTACGCAGACGGATATCCACGACATGCGCCAACCAATACACCTGTATTAGTCAACAATCAGCGAAGTCGGCTATTGGGCCGGATATCCATGGATATGCTAGCCATAGATTTAACTGAGATTAGAGATGTCGAGCTCAATAGCCCGGTGATTCTTTGGGGAAATGGAATGCCGGTTGATGAAGTCGCTCATCAGGCAGGCACAACCAGTTATGAGTTACTATGTGCACTAGCCCCACGTGTAGAAAAAATTGCCATGACACAACCCTAGCAATTATTCTACACGTGGCAATTCATAAAAAAACAGAATTATTCTACCTTTGCTTTACTACGCAGGTCTTGCACAACATTTGCAAATTCACGTTGCAATATGCGTTGCTGTATATTTTGCTTCACTTCCTCAAATGGAGGCACTTGCATCGTACGAACATCCATGAGTTCTATAACATGCCAACCAAAAGAAGTTTGAACAGGCTGCTGCGTTACCTTCCCTTTTGATAAGCTTACCAATGCATCAGCAAAAGGTTTTACATACGCTGCTGGTGGACTCCAGTTTAATTCACCACCATTTTCCTTGCTACCATCGTCAAGTGATTTTTCTTCGGCCAGTTTAGCGAATTTTGTGCCTTTCTTGAGTTTGGCAATAATATCCTTAGCTTCTGCTTCCGTTTCTACAAGTATATGACGTGCCTTATATTCTTTATCGCCCATCTGTACTTTAAGAACATCATATTCCTTACGTAAAGTATCCTCACTAACTGCGTTATTTCGTATGTAGTCAGCTTGGTAAGCTCTGACCAACACTGCTTGGCGAGACATCGCAAGTTGTGTAACTACATCGGGATCAAGATCCAATCTTTTTTTGACTGCTTCTTGCGCCAGAATTTCTTCAGCAATCAGGTTCTCACGCAAAGCTTTTCTCATTTCTGGACCGTCTTGCTGACCCTGCGCAACATTTGCTTTCACCATGAGTTCCAGACGCGATTGCGGAATCTCTACACCATTCACTTTAGCTACCACCCCTGTTGATTGGGCTTGAGCTGCCATAGTAACCAAGCCAAAAATACTAACTATCATTACTTGTGAAAATTTCGTCAAACGCATGGAATTTCCTTTTTTGTGATTTGGATAAAATTTATATTCACCAGAATATACTTGCTGACAGAGAGAAAGTATACGCTTTAACTTAATTGACGTGAATCACTACATGCCGTCATTTACAATGGAACGTAATCAGTTGTTATTAACAATTACAATCCCCTTATGCGGGTAATACCTTTTTGAAAGGTTTTACAGTCACGGATTTATAGATGCCTGTACTGACATATGGATCTGCATCAGCCCAAGCCTGCGCAGCTTCTAAAGATTCAAATTCCGCCACAATCAGGCTCCCGGAAAAACCTGCTGTACCAGGATCGTGACTGTCTATAGCGGGATAAGGTCCTGCCAAAATGAGACGCCCCTCTTCCTGCAGCGCTTGAATTCTTTTCAGATGCTCCGAACGCACCGCCATTCTTTTCTCTAAGCTGTTTGGCACATCTTCACCATTTATGACATATAACATCATTGCTCTTTGCTCACCTTCGATTGTCCATCTTGATTGCTCGGCGTATGAATTATTTCATTTTCAATTACTATGGGCACCGTATCTTTCAAATATTTTCCCAGCATTATTACTTGCAACACAATAAAAACAAGCATTAATCCGGTAGCACCAAATAATTTAAATGTAACCCACGTATCGATTGGAAAATTAAATGCGACATAAATATTGATACAACCCATGGACATAAAAAAACCTATCCAACCCAGATTGAGTTTATTCCAAACGAAAAAAGGCAAACTCATCTGCTTTTCCAGCATAGCTTGAATTAAATTCTTTTTGAAGAATTGATTTGAAATCAATAAAACAGTTGCAATCAACCAATACAAAACTGTCGGCTTCCATTTAATGAATGTCTCATCCTGGGATACTAATGTTGCTCCTCCAAAAACAACAATGACCGCTAGATTTATCCACATCATTTTGTCAACTTGATGACGGCGAAACCAAAGCCAGCCAATTTGCAGTACTGCAGCCGCCATTGCTACAGCGGTTGCAACAAAAATATCATAGACTTTAAAAGCCAGAAAAAACAAAACTACCGGAAAAAGATCAAATAAAAATTTCATAATTACTGATACTCAGAGTGTAATTTAACTATCAACAAGAGAAATTGATCGTTCAAAAAAGTATTTTCTTCATTTCAAGATGAAAGGTAATTGGGGAGTCAGATTATTCTTCTCCTTGGTTGCAACACCTAATAATGCAAAACCTAACAAATTACCTGCTTCATCCTTAAAAAGTGCTTTCACTCCGTCTTCATCTGTCTCAACTTGCCACTCCCCAATAGCACCCAAATCAGGTGGAGAAACCACGGTAGGACATGCCGGAGTTTTGACCATTACTGGCATTGCCGGATAAACAACCGGTGTTGGATTACCCGCAAGTGTTGCAGCCAAAGCTCGAGCAGCATGTGTAATCGGCATCACAAAAGGTAGGATCTTACCTTCAACTTCTGCACAATCACCCAGTGCATAAATATTGAGACACTGGGTTTGTAGTAGACGATTAACCAAAATCCCCCGATTAATCTGAATACCGGCTGCCTCTGCAAGTTGAGTTCGAGGACGCAATCCTACAGCAGAGAGGACTATATCCGACTCAATCGAGTCTCCATTGGTCAATATCAAATGCAAATGCTCATCAATTTGATTGATCGATTGAGTGGCTGTATCCAAATGAAAAATCACACCAGCAGCTTCTAATTTTTGTTGCAAAAATACACCGCCCGCCGAAGGCAAAAGTCGACCTAAAGGCTGAGCACTGATATCGATCACATCCACCTGATAACCTGCAGTAACCAGGTCGTTTGCAAATTCACAACCAATCAAACCCGCGCCAATAATACTAATCCGTTTTTTGTCTTTTATCACATCACGGAAGTTTTGATAATCATCAAGATCATTTACTGTTAATACCTTCGCCACACCATCACCCTGCAATGGCAAACGTATTTGGTCTGCACCCAATGCAAAAACCAGTTGGTCGTAGAATATTTCCTCACCATCAACTAATGTCAGCGTATTTTGAGCTTGATTAATAGCAACTACCCGGCAATGTGGACGAATGGCAATTTTCAATTGCGCTGCCATCTGAACTGCATCGCCATTTAAAATAGACTCGGGTGTTTTACCCGTAGATAGCGCATTGGACAACATAGGCTTGGAATAAAAACCACCATGATCAGCTGATATCATAGTAATGGGAATACTTGAATCTAATTTTCGCAGCTCACGCGCTACGGCATACCCAGCCAATCCACTGCCTATAATTACCACCGCATTACCCATCGCTTAAATCTCCACCATTTCAAAATCTGCTTTACTCACTCCGCATTCCGGGCAAGTCCAATCTTCTGGCACATCTTCCCAACGAGTTCCAGCTTTAATACCGTGTTCTGGATCACCCGTCGATTCATCATAAATAAATCCACATAAGTTACATTGAAATCTTTTCATTATTGCTAACTATTTCTAATAGTCTATAAATAAAATGCACATTGACTTGAAGAAAATTTCTTCCATCAATGTGCCTTTTTTAAAAATTGGATTTCTTCAATAAAAGATGTCAATCCGCGCAGATATTGTCTTGATTTAACTTTCTCATGGACGCCTACAATAATGAAGAGCGGTAGTTAATCCACAAAATGCTTCCAGAAAGACTCCTCTCTTGCTTTCTATTTAACTTCTTTAGTATCTGTATTATTAATTAAGCTAGTTCTTCTTTGGATATATGCATCACGCATAAACTCATATTTGTCCAATGCTGCTTCTTCCAATGTTTTCTCTGCATCCAATAATTGTGCTCGTGTATTGATCGTCCTACCTGTTGCAACGGGAAGTCGCAAAGCCACCGAATTAAGTAAAGCAACATCTTTCAAGAAAATTCCTGTTATCCCTTGTGTAACAGGATCCATAAAGAAACCATCAACTCCAATTCCCACCGTATCACGTAAGGAACTTGGCCCCAAGAATGGCAACACTATATAAGGTCCACTACCGACACCATACCGTCCCAATGTTTGTCCAAAATCCTCATTCCGCTTAGTCAGATTAATATCGCTCGCAGCACTAATATCACTAGCAATGTCAATCATCCCGAATATACCGAAAGTCGTGTTAATTAATAGCCGTCCACTGCTGGCAAGTGCACTTTCATAATTCAATTGCAGAATGGAATTAGTTAATACCACGACATCATTTAAATTGGAGAAGAAATTGCCAACCACCAATTCAATGGGATCCGGTGTAATCTTCTTATATCCTCTAGCGACCGGTTCTAATATGTTGTTATCGACCATTTCATTAAAATTAAAAACGGCACGATTCATAGGCTCCAGTGGATCCCGATAGTCTTTCTGATTATTTGTATTTGTTGACGCACAACCCGTTAACAATAAACCTAGCATCAGAATCACAGTTACTTTGAAGCGGATAAAATTAGTCATATTTTTATTTATTTTAAAAAAATTCATGAATCTTGCCACATTGATAAAAAATAGCCTCAACAGGCTTTGTTACCAAGCGCTACTTTTTCTGACATCCATAAATGATACTACACACGATAATTAAAAAGCCATCATTAAAACAAGCATCAAGTCCCAGATATACGACAAATCACTCATGGTACTTTACAACCGCATCTATACAATTCAAAGTTAATTATAGCTAAATAGCCAGAGAATATAACTTAACAATCAAGCAATTTCCATCCCATTATGGCGCAACAATGCGTCCAACTCCGGTTCGCGCCCTCGAAATGCAACGAATGATTCCAATGCGGACCGGCTTCCTCCCTTTGCAAGTACTTCTTCTAGGAAACGTGCACCTGTTGCCGCGTTGACTACTCCGTCTGAAGCTGTTTCTTCAAACATACTATAAGCATCCGCAGATAACACCTCTGCCCATTTATAACTGTAATAACCTGCGGCATAGCCTCCAGCAAAAATATGTGCAAAACTATTTGGAAAACGATTGAAGTCAGGTGGGATAATCACAGCGACAGTTTTACGAATATCATTGAGCAGTTGAATCACTGTTTTATTGCCACTGGGTTTGAAATCAAAATGTATATGCATATCAAACAGAGCAAACTCAATTTGCCGTAACATCTGCAATCCACTTTGAAAATTCTTAGCTTTCATCATCTTATCGAATAGTGCCCTGGGCAATGATACACCTGTATCGACATGCTGAGTCATGCCGGCAAGCACATCCCATTCCCAACAAAAATTTTCCATAAACTGACTGGGCAACTCTACCGCATCCCATTCAACACCGTTGATGCCTGACACTCCCAAATCTTCGACTTGCGTCAATAGATGATGTAATCCATGCCCAAATTCGTGGAACAATACAATCACTTCATTGTGTGTAAATAAAGCCGGGCGCAGCTGATTATTAATAGTTACAGGCGCTGAAAAATTACAAGTCAGATAAGCAACTGGTATTTGTATGTCATGATTTCCCGTGCGTTGATTCTCAATTCGCCGACGCGTTACGGCATCGTCCATCCAAGCCCCCCCTCGCTTGGTAGGGCGCGCATATAAATCAAGGTAGAATTGTCCAATTAATTGACCATTTGCATCGTTAATATCGAAAAACTTCACATCGGAGTGCCAACTTTGAACATGCCGTGAAGCCGCCGCCGGAACAATATGAATACCATATAATCTCTCAACCAGCTTAAACATACCCATCAAGACCTTATCTTCAGGGAAATATTGCTTAACCTCCTGATCAGAAAAAGCATAGCGCTCTTCACGCAACTTTTCACTGACATAAGCCAGATCCCAAGCCTCAAGTGTCGACAGATTCAATCTCTCCGCGGCAAACTGCTTCAGTGCTTGAAGATCCTGCTCAGCATAGGGCTTTGCTTTGGCAGCCAATTTACCCAGAAAATCCAATACCTGCTGAGGAGATGTCGCCATTTTTGTCGCCAATGAAACTTCCGCATAATTCTCATAGCCAAGCATTTGTGCCGCTTCCTGACGAAGATCAAGTATCTTGTTAATGAGCGGCATATTGTCTCGCTCAGCACCTGTCTGGCTATCAAATTCACTAGCGCGAGTGGCGTAAGCTCGGTACATCTGTTCACGCAAATCGCGATTGTCAGCATATTGCAGCACGGGAAGATACGCAGGCATATGCAAAGTAAATTTCCAGCCTGTTTTGCTATCTTCTTCAGCTAATTCTTTGGCTGTTTGCAGAACATCAGCAGGAATTCCTGATAAGGCTTTCTCATCATCAATCAATAATGAGTAGGCATTAGTCGCGTCCAACAAATTGTCATTGAATTTTGAAGACAAGCCCGACAGCGCTTCCTGAATCTGTAAAAACCTTTGCTTCTTGTCAGATGGTAATTCCGCGCCACCCAACCGAAAATCTCTTAATTCATTGTCAATAATCTTTTTTCGTGCTGGATTTAAATGCCCAAATTCCGCACTTGCACGTAACTGCTTAAATTTCTCGAATAACAATAAATCCTGTGATAACTCTGCATAAAACTGGGTAATGAGCGGGAGATTTGCATTGTAGATTTCTCGCAACTGAGGGCTGTTCATCACGGCATTCAAATGCGACACCTGTCCCCAAGCTCGTGACAACCGCTCGCTCGCATCCACCATCGGTTGTACAAAATTCTGCCACGTAGGCATATCTTGTCCCGCGCGTACTTTCTCAATCACCATTCGATTTTCGTTCAGCAGCGCCTCAATCGCTGGCGTAATATGCTCATTCTTTATTTCTGCAAAACGAGGCAGTCCAGAAAAATCAAGTAATGGGTTTGACATGTTGCTCCAAATAATGGGTTAGAAACGAATAGAATAATTATTGCAAATTAGTACATAAGCCATGCTAATGAGTTCACCGTTCATAAACAATGTGCCCATTCACCAAGGTATATTTAATTCCCCCCGGTAACTCCATGCCCAGGAATGGAGTATTCTTACCTTGACTCAGAATGGCTGATGATGTCACCTTCCAATAATGTTCTGGATCAAAAATGCATATATCCGCGGCGCTTCCAACAGACAAATGCCCTGCATCTATACCCAATATTTCTGCCGGATCGGAAGTAATCTTAGCCAGCACTTTGAGCATAGGCAAACGCATTTCCATGCCCCATTTTAAGGTTAACGGTAATAATAATTCCACACCGGTTGCGCCAATTTCTGAAAGACCGAATGGAAGCAACTTAGCATCTTCATCCACCGGCGCATGATCCGAGCATATCGCATCAATCGTGCCATCCAGCAAACCGTTACGCAACGCATCCCGATCTCCAGAGCTTCGCAGTGGCGGCATCAAATGACAATTTGAATCGAAGAACCCAATATCCATATCAGATAGGTGTATATGATTGATAGTGACATCGCAAGTCATCGGCAATCCCTGCTGTTTAGCTGCGCGAATCATTGCCAGTCCCTCCGCGCTGGAAATCCGGCACAAATGCACCCTGACTCCTGTTTCTTTAGTCAATAAAATAATATTGGATAAAGCCACCGTCTCGGCACAAACAGGAACAGTAGGCAAACCCAATCGAGTTGCCACCTCTCCATCATGTGCCACCCCATCATTGGTCAGGCTGATTTCTTGCGGACGCAGCCACACGCTAAAATCAAAAGTAGAGGCATACCGCATGGCCTGCATTAGCACGCGCAGATTAGGCAATAGACCGTCCGGTTGGCCGAAGACGATGCAGCCCGCATCATTTAATTCTGCCATTTCGGTTAATCGCTCTCCCCGCAATCCCTGAGTAAGCGCACCGATGGGATAAACATGCGCTTGATTGAGGTTTTTGGCACGATGTTTCAACATTTCCACCAGCCCTGGCTCATCTAATGGCGGATCGGTATCGGGTGGACAGGCAAAACTCGTCACTCCGCCAGCAACTGCCGCCCCCATTTCCGATTCCAGCGTGGCCTTATATTCAAGTCCAGGCTCGCGTAAACGTACAGATAAATCAACTAGACCCGGGCACACAATGAATGACTGCGCATCAATGATCCGGCTCGCTTGGAATTCATCGGGAGGCATGCCTATGGCAATGATTTTGCCTTTGGCAATAAAAACATCCCGAACCGCATCAATACCGTTCTTAGGATCAATTAACCGCCCATTTTTGATATGAATTTTCATGACGACAGCCTTTAGACCTGATTACCAGCCAAAATTGACATCACCGCCATACGCACCGCTATACCGAATGTCACTTGAGGCAAAATCACCGACTGCTTACCATCCGCGACCGCGGAATCAATTTCCACGCCACGATTCATTGGACCGGGATGCATGACAATGGCATCGCGCCGAGCGAGGGATAATTTTTCAGGTGTCAAACCATAGTATTTAAAATATTCCTCTGGGCTTGGCAGATTTGCGCCTTGCATGCGTTCATTCTGTAAACGCAACATCATCAGCACATCAATATCTTTTAGTCCCTTCGCCATATCGTGATAAACCTGCACACCGAGACGTTCTACCATTTTTGGTAATAAAGTTTTAGGGGCAATCACCCGAACTTCAGGAACTCCCAAGGTGGTCAACGCATGAATTTGAGAACGCGCAACCCGGGAATGCAAAATATCGCCAATGATAGCGACTCGCAAATTATGAAAATCATGCTTGTAACGCCGAATAGTAAACATATCCAACAAAGCTTGTGTTGGGTGAGCATGACTGCCATCCCCCGCATTAATCACGTGAATCTCAGACCGAACATGCTTTGCGATCAGATGTGCAGCGCCACTTTGTGCGTGCCGCACCACAAACATATCCGCATTCATAGCGGAGAGATTGTTAACCGTATCCAGCAATGTCTCACCTTTTGACTGCGCAGAAACCGCAATATTGAGGTTGAAGACATCTGCCGACAAACGCTTGGCAGCAATTTCAAATGTTGTACGTGTACGAGTGCTGGGTTCAAAAAAAAGATTGAATATCGATTTCCCGCGTAATAGTGGAATTTTCTTGACATCACGCTCAGTCACACCGACGAACGACTCAGCCGTATCCAATATCTGCAATAAAATCGAAGCGGGCAGACCTTCCGTTGTCAGCAAGTGCTGTAGCACGCCGTGTGCGTCCAATTGCGGGTTTCTATTGATCATTCCGAAAGGCTCTTATGATACAAATTCAAACTCAACTTTCCATGATCATCACATCTCAGTTCCAGCATTTTATCCGTAGGTAGTTTGAGTGTCTCTCCGATATATTGAGCGGCAATCGGCAATTCTCTGCCACCCCGATCGACCAAAGTAGCCAGACTGACAGAGGCAGGTCGTCCATAATCAAACAACTCATTGATTGCTGCGCGAATTGTACGCCCTGTATATAGTACATCGTCGACCAATAAAATATGGGCGCCCTCGACTTCAAAAGGAATTTCTGAAGGTTTAACTTGTGAATGCAGGCCAATTTTGTCGAAATCATCGCGATAAAACGACACATCCAACGCACCCAGCGGCAGTGTAATGGCTAGCTCTTGATGCAAGCGCTCAGCCAACCACACTCCGCCAGTATGAATACCGATGAGTGCAAAATGTTTACTAGCCACATCGGGCTGTATTTCTTTCACAAGATTTTTCAATAGTAGTTCAGCGTCTGGTAATTGCATGCTGTTCATCAAAAAATGATTGAAGGATATGTTGTGCGGCCACTTGATCGAGAACTGTTTTTTGTTTTCTACCCGTGATGCCCACTTCCCGCAGTGCGGCACTGGCTGATTGACTGGTATAGCGTTCGTCTTTCAATATCACCTTGATTTTAAAACGCCCTGCTAAACGTCGTGCAAAGCGCTGACTTAAATGGGTCAACTCATGCGCTGTCCCATCACTATGCATCGGCAATCCGACCACGAGCAAAACGGGTTGCCATGTTTCAATCAGTTTGGCAATCATAGCGAAGCGTTGCTCCGTATTTTCGCTGTCTACCGTTATCAGTGGTTGCGCTGTGCTTAGCAGGTTGTTACCAACCGCCACTCCAATGCGTTTTTTTCCAAAATCAAAAGCCAGCACCGTTCCTTCAGGCAATCGTTCTGATATTTGGCTTGTGATTAGATCATTGGCAAGATTCTCTGTCATTAGCAGTGAACTTATGCGTGCCCAATTTCATTGGATAAATTTGCATAGCTAACGCCTAGCAATCGCATAGCTGCGGGCAATCGTTCTTCCGATGGCAAATCAAATATTACCCCAGGTGAAGCAGGCACCGTCAACCAGGCATTCTGTGCCAATTCTTGCTCGATTTGACCCGCGGCCCACCCCGCATAACCCAGTGCAATCAGCGCTTGATCAGGACCCTCATCATTGGCGATAGCCTTTAAGATATCCATCGATGTTGTCAAACCCATGTCTTGATTCACAGTTAGCGTTGACTGCCACTTACCCACAGGATGATGCAATACAAATCCACAATCCAGTTGAACGGGGCCGCCAAAAAGCACTGGCGTTGATTCCATTAGAGAATCAACCTGCGGTATACCCAGTTGCTTAAAGAGATTAACCAGGGTAAGGTCGGTAGGTCGGTTAATGACGATACCCAACGCACCCTGCTCATTATGTTCGCAAACATACGTTAATGTCTTAGAAAACATAGAATCCACTAACGTGGGCATCGCAATTAGAAAATGGTGAGTCAGATTAACATTTTTCATAATGGAATCAGTTTTCTATTGACCATTTCATATTCAATTTTTTTACGATATAAGCTTTCTGTTTTGCTATATCCAATAAGCTGTTCGAGTCATTACTTTTGACCCCAGCTTCATCGTGAATTTTACTGGTAGCGGCAATTCTGCCCCGCCATGAGATAATGCCATGGTGGCATGACTAGCCTCATCTATTTCCATCTGCGTCACAATTGCCCGGCTTTTTTCGTCGTTATTTGGCAATTGCTGCAAATGACTCGCCAAGTGCGCTCCCACTTGATGCTCTGTTTCCGCAAGAAACCCCAGATTCCATTTATCTCCCAGCAGCCCCGCTACGACACCGATTGCAAAAGATCCACCATACCAAAGCGGATTTAGCAAGCTTTTGCGCCCGCCCAATTCAGCGATGCGCCGTTCCGTCCATGCCAAATGCTCGGTTTCTTCCCGCGCTGCTTGCATCAGAGTTTGTTGCACTGCCTCATTACGCGCTGTTAAACCTTGTCCTTGATACAACGCTTGCGCGCAGACCTCACCCACATGATTCACACGCATGAGTGCAGAAGACAACTGTTTCTCCGTATCAGTCAGATCCGCTTCTGGCAGCTCGCTTCCTGGGACGGGCCTCATAGTTTGGGCTGAAGTCAGCAAAGTTCGCAAAGCGCTGTCAAAACCAATGATAAGCTTATCAATATTGATCATAGTCTTTTATTAAATAAGGTGAGTCGATGAGAGCTAAGTATCCATTATAGGCTGATATTTATGAAGTCCAAACCATCTTCATCCAAAGATGGGTCGTATCGCTTCTATTGATTCCTGCCTGCTTTAACCAGCTGTCAACTTACATTAGACAAGAATCATTCCAATTATAATTCCAAACCCATTTGCCGTGCCAACAATGTCACCGGATGCAACACCTCAATATTGATTTTTTTCTCGGATAATCCATAAGTAATATGCATTGAGCAACCGATATTTGATGTTACCAAGTATTTAGCTTCCCCATCTATGATGGCAGAGACTTTATCATCCAGCAATCGATCTGCAATATCAGGCTGATCAATAAAATATGTACCAGCCGCACCACAACATTGATCATTACCCGTCAAAGGCACTACTTGCACTTCGGGTATACGTGAAATCAATTCGTAAGGGTATGTTTGATCACGCAATACATTGCGTAAAGTGCACGGATCATGCACCAAAACTCTTTGCGGCAACGGTAATATTTTCACATTTTCCCAGCCTTCAGCCGCGACCAGGAATTGACTAATATCTGTAATACTTGATAGCACCTGTACGTTTTCCACATTATTGGATTCTAAAGATAGCTTGTGGTGCAACCCCACCCCAGATTCCAGTAATTGCACACCACACCCCGATGCCGTATTGATAACTATATTAGTAGTAAGCCCACCGAAGACTGATTTATTTTGTTGCGCCAACTCAGCAGCTTGTTTGAGTGCGCCACTATGTTGATGTATGGCGCCACAACAGGCTTGATTGCGGGGAACATGGACGGTATAGCCTAAGCGATTGAGCACATATATGCTCGAATTCAGTGTTGCGACATCTGTTATACGAGCCACACACCCTAAAAATAGACTGACTTCCCCACGTTTTTTTCCTTCCGCCGGATAAATTTCCTGCCAATGACTACTTGCGGCATACTTTTTATTTTTAATTGCCGAATAGGGAAATTTAACAAACGGCAACTGACTAATTAATTTAAGGATTCTACTCTCACCAAATAACCTAAACTTCATCAGCCATGATAAAGAACCCCCTTTTTGAATTAGATAAAACAGTTGGCGCAAAAGATCTAGACGCTCAGGTCGAGTCAGCAATATTTTTTCCATCAACATGCGTACCCATGATTTCCGATTTATTGTAGTCAGCCCTGATTGCTCATTAATCAGAGCCCGTGTTTCATCCATCAAATGTCCAAATGAAACATGATTAGGACAAACCGCCTCACAAGCTCTGCAAGTCAAACACCGATCCATATGTTGCATAAATCGCGCATTTAGAGGAATACGCCCATTAGCCATTCCACTCATCAAAGCAATACGACCACGCGGAGAATCGGCTTCTGATTTCAGCAATCGATAGGTAGGACAGTGCGGCAAGCACAGGCCACATGAAACACACTGATTGGATTCATCAATAATAAAATTTTTAGAAAATTCTGAGGACAATTTCATAAATCCCACAATATATACAAAAAATTATTAGATAAGAGGTCGCTAATAAACTAATTAATTACTTATCACTTGTCATGATTACAAAAATTACTGTAAAATCTGCGGTTCTTTGAATTTAGAATTCATGTAATTATAGGCTTATAGGCAAAAATATGGTTATTATTCGGTTAGCTAGGGGTGGTGCTAAAAAACGTCCATTTTTTAATATGGTTGTTGCAAATTCTCGTGATGCTCGTGATGGTCGATTTATAGAACGCATTGGTTTTTATAATCCAAGAGCTATTGGTGGTGAAGAAAAATTACGAGTTCAATTAGATCGAGTTGCTTATTGGCAATCCCAAGGCGCGCAGTTATCTTCAACAGCAACCCGACTGATTAAGCAATTTGCCATCAAAAAAGAAGCTGCAATAAATAGTTAATACTAATAAGTCGTCAATGATAGTGATGGGGCATATCATTGGCCCTTTTGGTATTTATGGCTGGGTAAAAGTTCATCCGTACACTGAATATTTCGATGGGCTATTAGAATATTCATCATGGTGGCTCAGCAAGGAAAATGAGGAATGGTTCGAGGTGCAAGTCATTACGGGTCAAATCCATGGAAGCACCCTAAATGTCAAAATAAAGGAATATACAGACCGCACCCAAGCCCTGAAACTCAAAGGAATGCAAATAGGGATTCCACGAGATCAATTGCCTGCTCTACCAGATGACGGTAATAGTGGATATTATTGGTCAGATTTAATTGGCTCTGAAGTAACTAATTTAAACGATGAAAAACTCGGCACAGTCATAGGATTATTTGAAACCGGCGCTAATGATGTTTTGCGCATACATAGTATCGATAAAAAAGAAATCCTTATCCCTTTTATTGAGCAAACTATCATAAAAGTGGATTTGAAGCTTTCTCGAATAGTGGTTGATTGGAATAAAGATTACTGAGGTATTCGACGATGCCTTTTGAGTTTGATGTTGTAACTCTGTTCCCAGATATGTTTAACGCCATTACGCAGTATGGTGTAACCGGAAAAGCAAATAAGAACAACATTTTTCAGCTCAGCGTATGGAATCCGCGTGACTTTACCCAGGACAATTATCGTACTGTTGACGACAGTCCTTATGGTGGAGGACCTGGAATGGTTATGATGGCACAGCCGTTAGAAGATGCCATTATTCAGGCCAGAAATAGGCAAACAGCACAGGGAATTGTTAATACTCAAGTTGTCTATCTGTCTCCACAAGGCAAGCAACTTAATCATCAAATGGTTACACGATTGAGCGCATTACCAGGATTAATTCTGCTCTGTGGTCGATATGAAGGGATTGATGAGCGATTAATTGCTCGCGAAGTTGATATGGAGATCTCCATTGGCGATTATGTAGTTTCAGGTGGTGAATTAGCTGCTATGGTATTAATTGATAGCATAGTTAGGCAAATTCCAGGAACATTAGGCGATCCGGAGTCAGCTAATCAGGATTCATTTGTAGATGGGCTATTAGATTATCCACACTACACTCGACCTGAGATATACAAAGGTAATCAAGTACCAGAAATATTAATGTCGGGCAACCATGCACACATTAGGCGTTGGCGTCTACAGCAAGTTCTTGGTAGAACATGGCTAAAACGACCAGATCTATTTGAGCTGAAGTTTGCAAATGGCATGTCAGTAGAAGAAGAGAAGCTTTTGGAAGAATTTAAACAATCCTGTAAATCCAGGTAGAATCGGCAAAATAGGGAAGAAGATATGAACTTAATTGATCAATTAGAAGCTGAAGAAATAAAACGTCTCAACAAAGATATCCCTGATTTCTCACCTGGAGATACAGTGATCGTTAATGTCAACGTAGTTGAGGGAGATCGCAAACGTGTACAAGCTTATGAAGGTGTAGTAATAGCCAAACGCAATCGAGGTCTAAACTCAGCCTTTATGGTTCGCAAAATTTCAAGTGGAGAAGGCGTAGAGCGAACTTTCCAAACATATTCTCCGCTAATAGCCAGTATAGAAGTTAAGCGTAGAGGTGCGGTTTGTCGTGCAAAACTTTATTATCTTAGAGACCGTGCTGGTAAATCAGCTCGTATCCGCGAAAAGTTACCAGCCCGAGTTGGTAACAAGCATTCTGCAGCGGCTCAGAATACCACGGAGCAAGCAGCTGCTTCTGAATAGGAATCAAAGAATAGTCAATAAGAAAAGCCGTACATTTTTCTCATGTACGGCTTTTCTTATTATTAAATTGGATTAACCCATAACTTTAAAATACTTGTTACACTATTTATTCGAGCAATTCCATAACATTTTCTGGTGGTCGGCATAACTTGGCTTTGTCGCCACGAACCACAATCGGGCGTTGCATAAGATCAGGATTCTCCACCATTGCTCTCATCAGTTCATCATCAGATGCAGCATCTAAACCACGAGCCAATGGCTCATCTTGTCGCAATAAATCACGTACTGGCACATCTAGCTTTTGAATCAATTCTCTCAATTGCTCAATAGTTAAAGGGGTCTCATAGTAATTAACAGACTCGAATTCCTCTCCACTATTATTAAGTAATGCCAATGTAGCCCTACATTTGCTGCAAGTAGGCTTCTGATAAATAACTATTTTGTCACTCATAACACTTTCCTCTTCAGCGAGAGAGCTTCCCATCAAGCATATAGCTCTTAAAAATATATTATTTCACACCACATTCAGATGAAATTGCTTTATGAGCGGATGATGAACCACTTAATCCAAAAGTATCCACGGTTTCTGTCCCACGCGCTGATGATCCTTTGACTACCAGCGAACTTCCACGCTTGATCGCGTCAGTTATCTTATTGTCAGTTGCTTCATCAGGAGCCCAAGCGGAATCATCTTGAGTAAAAAGTCGAAAATTCTGGTTGTTCACCGTGACTGTCGCTTCGCTACCAGGCTTATATGAATAACCGGCAATATAGCTAAACACATTCTTACTCTTTTCTGCTGGACGATGCGTTATCAAAGCAAACACATCACCTCTTTTTGTATAATTCCCTGATGTTTTTTTAGGGTGACTGACCATATAGCAAACTTTGCTATTGTTCTCCATAAACATATAAGCCGTCCAATCACCGTGCTCCCCTAACAGCTTTGGTTCCGTAGCTTGAGCTGAGTTACACAGTATAAAGATTGCGCTGGAAATGATTACTTTTCTGAAATTTAGCTTCATTTGGTAAACCTTGAGAATGATGATTGATAGACTGCAATAATTGACGACATAAACCAGAAAATGCTGCAATTCTGGCTATTATTCGTGCTCAACGACAATGACCTAGCAACCTTCCATCTTATAAATATAAAATCCATCCTTATTAATCGCATCGATGACATCTGCCGGTGCACTTTGACTATGACAGAAGCTACATTCCTTACTGGTAACCGTCGCATTGCCCTCACCAATTGAAGTAAGCCATTGCTTAGCATATTCAACTGCTTTTTGATCATCTTTCACAGCCGTGAATACATCAAAATGCATCGTATGCCCGTCTTTGGCTTTAACATAAGTATCATAAACATGAATTTGCATTTTATTATTTCCTTAAAATTCTAAAAAAACTATCAGTCACCGCTAATGGAATAGCCTTAGCTAGGCACTATTTTACAAATCTGTAAGCATCAACTATACCAATTAATTAATTAAACTGCCATGATGAATTACACCACCCAGATAACAGGCACCAACACGACAAATCACTTAAATTCATTGCCGTTTCTCAAACAAATCCATACATCATTTCTTTCTTGCAATAATTACTCCATCACGAGTTGGATTAATGAATGCATCAAATTCCGGATCATTAAAAACCTGTCGATTATGCTCTACAATCGCTTCCGTTGAACCAAGCGCAGTCTCGGTAAAATTCTCCATAGCTACCCGACCATGCCATAAAGCGTTATCAGCAATATAGAGACCACCCGAACGAATTCGCTGTCTGGCCAACTGCCAAACCTCAGGATAATCCCCTTTATCCACATCGTTGTAGCAGATATCAAACAAACCATCTGTTT
>Ga0209582_1000411_pt1 | contig 28775 bp, 26 predicted proteins | sample KloWWTmetKNB5Kit_FD_187176 | JGI IMG/M metagenome (GOLD analysis project Ga0209582, IMG submission 187176) | Active sludge microbial communities from Klosterneuburg, Austria, studying microevolution and ecology of nitrifiers - Klosterneuburg... | ecosystem: Engineered > WWTP > Aerobic digester >...
ATCCCGTCAGTTTGTATATTGTTTCACATCCCAATGACAAATCGAGGTTGCGCCCTTTAATCCGCATTCTGATCAATATGATCATCCGAAAGCTGGCCGATAAAATTACATTTAATGACGGTCAACCAGTTGCTCATTACAAACATAAGCTGCTATTAATGCTCGATGAGTTCCCAAGCTTAGGCAAGCTTGAAATCTTTCAGGAATCACTCGCGTTTATCGCAGGCTACGGCATGAAAGCCTATCTGATCTGCCAAGATTTGAATCAGCTTAGAAGCCGTGAGACCGGTTACGGACATGATGAAGCGATTTCTTCCAATTGTCATATCCAGAGTGCATTTGCACCCAACCGGATTGAAACTGCGGAACACTTATCCAAGCTAACCGGGCAAACCACGGTCATCAAAGAACAGATTACCACCAGTGGCCGCCGCTCATCGATGATGCATGGGCATGTCACCCGTACCCTACAGGAGACACAGCGCGCGTTATTAACGCCGGATGAATGTATGCGATTGCCGGGTCCCATGAAAGATGCTAACGGCAAAATCACCAAGCCAGGTGACATGATTATTTATGTGGCCGGTTTTCCGGCCATTTACGGCACGCAGCCTTTGTACTTTCAGGATCAGACCTTTAGTGCACGAGCACAAGTAAAACCCCCGAGTTTCAGCGATAAATTAATCGGATTGTAAGATACCTCGACCGCATGAAAACCAACTTCATGAAAAAAACCATCAAAATCCTGGTTGTTTTGATTCTGATTCTAAGCATTAGCGTATTTGTACTAAGTATTGGTGCCCAAATCAGCGGGATTTATATTAATACCTCACCCAGCTTGCCAGTGGGCTTTTACAAAATCGTTGATGAACCGATTGCAAACGGTGCTTATGTCGCTTTCTGCCCACCACCGAATGCGGTTTTTGATATGGCTATGGATAGATCCTACATCAACCGAGGGGATTGTCCGGGCGGTTATGGCTTGCTTCTCAAACGTGTTTTTGCACAATCCGGAGATACGGTTTCCATCGATCAGGCTGGCATCTTTGTGAATGGTGAACATATACCCAAAAGTGCACAGTTAACAACCGATGCTGAAGACCATGCATTGCCGCAATACCGCTTGGATCAAAGAGTGTTAGATGATTTTGAATACCTGCTGCTATCCGATGTCAATCCACAATCCTTTGATGCGCGGTATTTTGGATTGATTGCGCGTGATCAGATTCAACAGGTTGTCCGTCCGATTTTTACCTGGAGTCATTAATTAAACTTTAAAGGAGGCAATCCTATGCATAGACCACCGATTGATGTTGAAACCGATATTTCTGACCTAACAGAAATCATTCAGGAAAAGCTGCTCGATGCTGAGACACCGGGCTTTCAAGCTCGATTTGATCCCTTGGAGGCGGAAATGCTGGGCGCGTTCACAGAAGATGCTTTGAGTGAGGAAGATGCGTTGGATAGCACAATTGATCAGATTGCGGAGGTTGATGATGAAAGAGGTTAAGAAAGCTTTTCATGAACGAGTCGCCGAGAATCTGATTGAACAACTCAAAAAAGGAACTGCACCCTGGCAAAAACCTTGGGAACCCGGCGGTTTGCTACCCATGAATCCAACAACCGGTAAGCGCTACCGAGGTATTAATAGTCTCAACCTGATGAGTATTGGGTTTACGGATCCACGTTGGTTAACCTACAAGCAAGCGATCGGCATGGGTGCACAGGTGCGCAAAGGTGAAAAAAGTACGCTCGTGCAATACTGGAAATTTACTGAAGAGTGCATCAAAACCGATGGCAACAATAATCCTATTCTAAATAGCGAAGGAATTCCTAGCAAAGTACAGGTTAGACTTGAACACCCCAGGGTGTTTTATGCCGCCGTATTTAATGCGCAGCAAATGGATAATCTGCCAAAACTCAGTGTTAAAGTTTTTGAATGGGATCCATTGGAGCGCGCTGAGAACATCATACAAGCTTCCCATGCAGTGATCCATCATGGTGAAGCTGATCGCGCATTTTACCGGTCATCCACCGACAGTATTCATCTGCCCCATAAGCACCAATTCCAGACTTCTGATCGCTATTACGCAACCGTCTTGCATGAACTGGGCCACTGGAGTGGCCATGAGTCACGCTTAAATCGGGATCTCACACATCCCTTCGGTAGCGAAGGTTACGGCCGCGAAGAATTGCGTGCAGAGATTGCCAGCATGTTGCTCAGCGGTGAATTGGGTATCGGCCATGATCCAGGACAACATGTGGCCTATGTAAACTCATGGATCAAAGCGCTGCAGAAAGATCCGACAGAAATATTTCGTGCCGCTGCGGATGCGGAAAAAATTCAGGAATATGTACTGGCATTGTCACAACACCAGGAAGTTGCAAAGCAAGTTAATGTAGAGGAGGCAATCATAATGGATAAAATCAAGCAAAACACCGCCAGCTATTTACTGAATGTATCGCCTGATCTGGCCACCGTCGTTATCAGCAATATCAAAAAGTTTAATGAGTTGACGCAAGATATGCCCAAAAAAAGTCAGGATGCCATCGTTCTGGTTGCAGAAGCACTCAAGTTTTTGAGAAATGGGGGCATTGATAATTTGGAGTTTGAACAAGTGTGTTCAGACAAATTAGGATTTAGCATTCCGGCTGACTGGAATGGTCAGATTCGGGTGCAAGGCAATGCAATTAAAACCGATGAGAATGGCATTGAGTCTATAGTATCCGCAGATTCAATGAACACGGAGCCCCAATTCTGGGGAGTGACTATGCAGCGCGATGATCAGACTTTCCAGTGGGTCAGGGATTGCAAGTCTATACAGGAAGCGCACGATTTAACCAATTTGCTTGAACTCATCGATGTTGCTGCCGAAAAGAATGAACACATAAAATCCGATCAGCTTGCCAACATTCATGAAAATCGCATTCGAAATGATCCATTTAGTACCCATGTATCGATACCAGGAGCCAGGTCCGATCAAAACGACGGTAACACTCGTCAATACTTGATTGTTCCTTATCATGATAAGGATTTAGCAAAATCCGCTGGCGCTCGTTGGGACAATAAGGCCCGTGCCTGGTATATAGGACCAGAAGCAGATATCCAAATATTGCAACGCTGGCTGCCGGAGAATGTTTCTATAAAGCAGGAACCGGCTATCGATCCGCAAGTGGAATTTGCTGATTTGCTGCGCGATCAAGGTTGCCATGTTGATGGCAATCATCCGGTGATGGATGGCAGTACACACAGAATTAAAGTTGAAAGTGACAAGTCCGGTGAGAAATCTGGTTTTTATGTGGCACACCTGGATGGTCATCCTGCCGGATATTTCAAGAATAATCGAACCGGTATAGAGATTCGCTGGAAGGCTAAGGGCTATTCGTTCACGAATGAGCAAAAAGCAGAACTAGTAGCGCAGGCTGCTATCAAGCAGCAAAGTAGAAAAGCAGAGCAACTGGCACTGCACATCAAGGTTGCTGATGCAATTCAAGAATTGCTGGCGATCGCACCTGCTGCCGATTCCGAACATCCTTATCTGAAAGATAAGCATGCCCGACCATGCGATATGAAAATCGTGCCACAGAATGCGGATGATTTGCCAACCGATTCAATCATCAAAATTGGCCAAAACTGGTTGGAAGTTAAAGCGCTACGAGAAGATAATCCAGAAAGTATCGTGCTGACGGTCGGTGATTTATTGCTGACTGCACAAGATGTAGATGGACAAATCTGGAGTGTGCAAACGATACAACCCAGTGGCGCAAAGTTTTTTGCATCTGGTAGCAGAAAGGAGAATAACTTTCATGTAGTGGGCAATAATGGACAGGGATTAGATGCAACTATTAGCACAGTACCTGCCATTGTGATTGCTGAAGGGTATGCTACTGCAGACACGCTATCTCAGGCGCTGAATTTTCCTGTCATAGCCGCATTTGATTCGGGCAATCTGTCGAAAGTGGCAAAAGACTTGTATGAAAAATACCCGCACAAACCCATCATAATCGCAGGGGACGATGATCAACACCTGGAATCTACCATTGGCAAAAACCCTGGCAAAGAACAAGCACTGAAAGCAGCAAGTTTAGTTAATGGTGTGGCGGTATTTCCGGTTTTTGCGCCAGGCGAGCAGGACTCAAAGAAACTAAATGATTTTAATGATCTGGCCAATAAAAGCGCGTTGGGTATTGAGGCCGTTAAACGACAAGTTGGATCGGTTGTTGAAAAAATATCTCAGCAGGCGAAACAGGACAGTTTATTGAAGTTACAAGTCTCTATTGATCCTAAGCAGCAGGAAATAAACCAAAAACGGGCATTGGCCAGGTAATAACGTAAAGAGGTGTCATTATGCGCAATAATAAGCTGAAGGTATCAGAAATCCCGTCCAATACTGATATAGGTGATCTTTATGAAAACATTGAGACTCGTCCCGGTACTACCGAAGAGCAAAAAGAAGCAGGTCGATGCGCCTATACAGAACTGCTCGAAGCTCATGCTCGATGGGCAGGCGGCACCTTATTGGGTTGTGATTTCCCGAAAGACTTCCAAGAAAAAGGAGGGACCACCTTCTTGAATCAATCCATCAAGTCAGGCCACGATCTGGCAGTAATGGCGCAAATACTGCGCGATCCGCGTTTTGAGACGATGAGAATCTTCTATACTCGTATGAATCGCATCGTTCATCATACGGCTGTGAGTTCCAGATTACCGGGTGCAGTCTATCTGGAGAAGATTGGACAGGCCAAACATGATCTGGATGTTTTAGTAGAAAAGACTAGGCGACATGTTAAAGCCGATGGTTACTGGTTATTGCATAATCATCCATCGGGGAATGCTACACCATCGAGTCAGGATATCAGGCTTACAGAAATAATTGCATCAACTGTTCCGAGTTTCAAAGGCCATGTGGTTATCAATACCAGCCAATACAGTGTCATCAATAAAGACGGTCATGTCGATTTTATGGATTGGATGGGTGATGAGGCAGGAGGTTATCAGAATAATCGTTATAAAAGTCATGAATTGCTGTTGGAGAAAATAGCCTCACCGCAGGATTTAGCAAAGATAGGACATGCTTTAAAAAATCGGGAGCATTTTTTTAATTTGATAGGCATTAGTGCAACAGGTTTAGTATTATCATTAAGTGAGTTACCAATATCGGTACTTGATCGTCCTCAAAATCTGCTATTAGCACGATTACAAAATTTTGCGCGCAATTCCGGCATCAATACGGTATTTGCTATCACGAATGCCAATGATTACAGACATCCGGTATTATCCAAAGCCTGTGAAGTTGGCATACTAAGAGATGTGCTAACCATAGAGGGCTCTGATCATCGTTCATTGCGAGAAGAAGGAGTAATTGCATCGATATCTGATGAGATAAGCGCCATTTATAGGAAGCCGAGAGCCTTTATGAAGGAAGATGGCGGATTGGGCAAATCCACACGAGGCAAAGTACGCAGCAGGTAACGGACTGGATGATTATGTGGACGATATTGAATGCCATTCAGAGGTTGATGCTGATTGGGAATTGGCTGTAATAACAGAGGCATTGCCAACTGAGATCCCGCCGGTAAAATAATCTATGAATATTATGACTTAATGGGCATATTACTACTGAACTGTAGCCGCCAATATCTTTCGCATCATGCAAACCGCTGAACGAATGAGACGAAACAGCACAAAAGGCATCGATCAATCCGCACAGACCGCAAAACAAGTCGGTAAAGAGATCAAGAGAGATCATGCTGCGCTCATCGGGTGTCGCACCAGAAAACTTGCCGGTGAAAGGCGATATTTCGTCAGTGAAGAAGCAAATCAAATCGACTAATAAAAAAATGAAAAACCTCGATGTAAATGCGCCGAAGGATAAGGAAGAATGAAGGTCACAAAAACAATGATTGCATAATGTAACCAACAATTCTATAGTGCTTTTTTAGTACTAAAAGTGCCTAGGGAAAATCGCCTAGAAGTAACGATTTTCATCTCTAAAACTAACCTATTGATTAAAATTCTCGATCTATCAAAAATCCTAGATAAAGCGGGAGAGGTTAAAATTTTGCAGTGTGTACTTCGATTATAGTCAGCAAATGAATAAGATTAGTAAAATTAAGCTTACAGCAAATATCAGTAACCTAACCATAGTTAATTCATTACCAAAGTTCCATCGACAACAATATTTATTGGCTTTATTAGAGCTTTCTGGCGGAACTTTAAGCATAATGCATTTGCAAAAACTTCTGTTTCTAGCTGAAAAAGTAACAAATAACGAATATTATCACTTCATCCCTTTTCACTATGGATGCTATTCCTTTCAAGCGCAAGCAGATATTGAGTCATTGGAATTGCAGGGGTGGTTAACCATTGATGGCAATAGCATTACCATAAAGAATAATATTGTTCAGTATTTGAAACAATCTTTTACAAGACCCATTATATTTACAATTGCAAAATATAATGCATATAGCACTACTGAGATATTGCTTTATATTTTTGAAAAATATCCTTATTTCAGTATCAAAAGTAAAAATAACAACCGAGTATTAAGAGATGAGACTGATCAATCAATATCTCAAAACGAAATTTACCTAATTCATCAAAAAAGTATTTTGTTTACTTTGGGCTATGAAGGAATAACATTAGAGCAATACATTAATTTGCTGATAAAAAACAACATAAAATTATTATGTGATGTGAGAAGCAACCCAATCAGCAGAAAATTTGGGTTTTCTAAAAAAACATTAAGTAATGTTTTACAGCAAATCGATATTGAATATATACATTTTCCAGAACTTGGAGTTGAATCAAAAAAAAGAATTAACCTGGAAACGAAACAAGATTATGCAAGATTATTTGTTTCGTATCGCAAATCACTTTCACAAAAATTTCTAGAAGTTTCTAAAATAATGCAATTGGTGGAAAGATATGGAAGCATAGCTCTTACTTGTTTTGAAAAACAACATAAGGAATGCCATCGTCACTGTCTGAGCGATTTTATTTTGCAAAACAGTAATTCAATAAAAGTCGTTCATTTATGAGTGAAATACACCAAGTTTTTATTACAGTTAAAACCTACCCCACACTATCTAGGAATTATGACGAGCTGGTATGTACTGCGGGGTTTTTAGAAAATGGAAGCTGGATTAGAGTTTATCCATTGCCTTTTAGAAAGCTTGATTACGAAAATCGATACAGAAAATACCAATGGATAGAGTTGCCTATCGAACGCAATTTTTCAGATCCTAGACCAGAGAGTTTTAGGGTTACTGATTTGTCTAAGATCAAACTGATTGGAGATCCAATTGGAACTGAGCAAGGTTGGTTTAAGAGAAAAGAAATCGTTTTTGCAAAAAAAACAATTTTTTCGAACTTAGAAAAGTTAATTGAACTCGCAAACAAAAATTGCCTGTCACTAGCAACATTCAAGCCTCGACAATTTCTAAACTTTATCATAGAACAGACGGATCGAGATTGGAGTGTCGACCATTTGCAAACCCTTAAGCAGAAGGCCAATCATTTATCTTTATTTCAAACCGAACAAGAAGTTAGGAAAGAATTATCGGTAGTAAAGAAGCTACCCTATAAATTTTCTTATCAATTTCGTGATGATGAAGATAGGGTAAGCACGCTAATGATAGAAGATTGGGAAATTGGAGCGCTATACTGGAAATGTCTAGAAAAAAGTAACAGTGAGCAAAAAGCCATAGAACAAGTGAAGCAACGATACGGGGATAAGTTTTTGCAAAATGATTTGTACCTATTTTTAGGTACAACAAGACAGTTTCACTGATGGGCCAGAAATCCTTTTGTTATTATTGGTGTATTCTATCCGCCGATATTCCAACAGCAATCATTATTTTGATTGAGCAAAGCGAACACATGGTGCTCAATCAGACAGGTGCCAAGTTAGCCATTGCTGCATCAAAAAAATCAAGTCGCACTGTGATTGCGTCAGCGGATTGCTTGAAGTACAATAGAAGTAGCCATCAAGCCCCGCAATACCGAGCTAATCATTTTCTTACCGTAGAAGGTTATGTGTGTTTTTCTGGGGGAACAACAAAAGCTTCTGCTGTATTGTTCGTAGTATTTAAAGTATCGTTTTTAACATTTCTGTCAGCGTTCAATGCCCGGACTAATTTTTCTATTTTCCCAGAATCATCATTTTTGAAACTACCAAAGAGAAACCGATGGCATTGTGTAGTGGCTATCATAAAAGCACCTGGAACAATACATGAAAAAACCAGGAAAAAATAAAGAAAACTCCAGAGAGTACCACGGTAATTTTCGATATTTAGATCTATTCCAATGTCTCTAAAAGAGTAATAGTTAGATGCGGTAATGATCATCAACAACAATATGATGATTATTAACAATGCATTAACAATCTTTAGAGCCCATCCGCCTCGTAGAAACCGCTCAAAAAATATCTCAAGCAATTGATGACCGTTCCAAGCGTCTTTTATATAGTCACTATTCTTGATTTCTTCTGCTAATTTGCGATTAACGAGGCTAGCAAGCTGCCGATAATAAATGCTTTTAGTCAATTCTTTATCGGTAATAGATTGTTGAATTTTTGCTATTTCATCATTTAGATCTTCAACTAAATTGTGGTATTTAATTTCCCGAAAAGCCAAATTAAGAACCACCGATATTTCGATGATATAAGCCAGCTTAAAGAAATCCGGGTATGCTTCCAAAACTACCTATCCGTGCTTGGAGTTATAGTGCACCTTGTCTACTATTTAGCTCCTTGATAATCAATGGCGTCCATGAACATAATATCAAATTGACGTTTGAGATTACTCACGGTTTTAGGGCGCTTGAAAGAAGCCACGGCTTGTCGGTTAGGATTAGTCTTGTCCTCGCAAAATCGATAAGCATCATCATCCATCGTCATGAAGTGCGACAGAATGTCTTTATGTTCTTTTTTCGAAATTTTTAAGAAAATCTGACTATCATCCGAAGGCGGACGTGAAACTGCACTTACGCAACGATTCAAAAACTTACTCTCTTGATAAGATCCGGTATTCTCATCAATACTATTTTCAGGTTCTTGCAGCAAAATTTCGAGCTTTATTTTTCGATCATTAATAACATGATCAAGCGCATCAAGTATGGCTTCGTCATCATAAATATCGCTACTTAAATAAGAACTAAATAATTTAACCTCACTCTTTGCTCTGGATAATAATGCATGGATTAGAACCTTAGCGTGATCTTTAGAGCCATTTGAGATCAATTCATCTGAATGAGCATCGGCTAATTCAGAAACTTTTTCAATATAAGCAGCTTGTTCAATAGTCAATTTTCCTGATTTGCTTAAGCCAGGAATCAGTTGTGCCATTTTTTTTAGTTGTGTCATTTTTCCCTTCCGAACAAAGATTCCAGCAGAGTGCTTATTATAACGACACGCTTTAAAAAAGATTCATTTTTCATAGCAGTGACAATGAGAGAATAGAGTTATTTCTTTGAAATAGCTTGTTGAATAGTCTAACTTCGGCGCCTATTCTACGACATTTAATCATTATATACAAGAACAAGAGCAATAGAATAATACAATCCATTAAAATTTGTTGTAATTATGCTGAATTAAATAGGAATTGACATTCAATAGCATCCCAAATATCCTGTAAGCTCATTCCAATCAATGCCGTAGAGGAACCCCTTCCGACTTAACGCCCAACCCACTCGCTGCGATCATGGCAGCATGACAAAACGTTTAATCACTGGCATCGTTATTCACTATTCGGCAACGCCAAACGGCCGTTGGACGACGACCGCCGGTATCGACAATTCGCACCGCGAGCGTGGCTTTTCGCGCACGCTGGATTTTCACAAAATATTCAACCAATCGTTAACCTCGATTGGCTACTGTTTTGTCGTTTACACCAATGGTGAGGTAACAACCGGACGCCATTTGGACGAAGTGGGCGCGTACGAAAAAATATTCAATGCCAATAGCCCCGGCGTTTGTTTGGTTGGGACCGATCGATTTTCCGTCATTCAACGGGATTCCCTGGGCGACAACCTTGCCGGGTTATTAAAAATATATCCCAATGCAAGTATTCGTGGTCATCGAGATTTGTCTGGTATGCATAAAACATGCCCAGGGTTCGATGTGTCGGCATGGCTTAACAATGACAAAAAGCCATTGCCTGAACATATTCTTGAAACGGAAAAGCTATAATGAGAGCGCTGGATCTGATCACTGATGCAGGGACGGGTCAGTTATCGCATACCAAGCTCTGGACAAACATTGCTTATTTTTCGGCTACCCTTGCTTTTTTCATATCACGCTGATATTGCCAGAGCCTTTAAAATAATACTGAGGAATTCCAAAGGCTCTAGACTAGCAGATACAATATGTTAGTCTAGTGAGATGTTAAGAAACAGTAAATTAAGTGATTATTTTGTTAAAAAAATAATTCAATGTTTTAGTATTGATATACCAGCCAGCGAAACAGCACTGCTGTTGGGTAAGAATCGTAACACGATCAATCGCTGGTATGGCCTATTCAGGCAAGTGATATACCGCCTCAGACTGCCCTTAAAGACAAGCTGTTAGGTAGAGTGGAAGTTGATGAAAGCTATTTTGGTGCGAAACGGCATCGTGGTTATCACGGTAAACTCAAATGCGGTGGCGATACATTAAAACAACCTGTTTTCGAAGTGTTTGAGCGAGATGGTAGGGTAAACACTGAGATAGTGCCGGGTTGTAAGTGATTGACTTTACAGGCAGTAATACTAGGTAGAGTGTCCATTGGAAGTGTTATTTATAGTGATGGCTGGTGTGGTTATAATGGTTTGGTAGATGTGGGATAATCCAAGCATTTTCGAGTATCGCATGGTGATAATGAATTTGCCCGAGATCGACACTGCCACATTAACGGTATTGAATCATTTTGGAGTTTACCAAGCGACGACTTGCAAAGTCTGACGGCGTATCAGCTAACTTCGAGTTGCGTTTGAAAGAATCTGAATGGCGCTGGAAAAAGCAACCCGATGAACTTGCTACTGAACTATGGCAGCTCACTAGATATTATTAACCTCTGCTAGTCTAGAGCCTTCCAAAATATAAATCGAACGTTCGTTTGTTGTTGTAACCAGAAATGATTATTCGTGAGGCGAGGCAGTTACCAAAACATTAGAGGAATGCTCACTGGTGGTCTGTTTACGTGATCGTGAGAATCAGCAAGCTAAGCTATACACTCAAATTCAAAATCGACTGCAACAACATCAGCGAGCTAGAACTAAGGTTGGTTAATCTAAATGAAGATCATTCTATGATCTTTCCAAGATTAGGATCATATCGATAATTCACAATTGAACCGTCTCGGATCTTCTCAATTGTTTCATCAATCACGAATAGGGGAACTAAGAACCATTCGCGCGGCACAATAGGATTTCCAAACCTATCCATAATTTCAATATCAAGTTTTGCTGGTTCAAAAAACCTGTGAATCAGATTCTCCAGCTTCGTGCGATTTATGTTTGAAAGCTCATAAGTAGCCACAATCTCAACGTCAGCCATGAGGAAAGTGGGGTCTAGCTTGGCATTGCCGATACGCCTTTCAATATTGCCGTTGGTTACGCCGATTTTATGAATAACGTCGCGATGTTCCTTGATTAGAGGATGATCGGATTTGCTGCGGAGCACATAAATGGTGCCAGTTTCCTGATCTCCTTCTTCAGTTACACCAGAAAACAAGGGGCCAGCTGCGGTATCGATAATCCTACGGCTAGCTTCATCCCTGTTCAATGCCCGCTGCAACGATCTCATTAAAATATCGCTTTCGGTACCATTGTCGTATATCACACGCAACCTACGGTCTGGTCGACCATATTCCGCTATGAATTCCACCCCCATTTCTGCAACATAGATTTTCTGACCGCCAAGAATGAAAAAATCACCCTGCCTGATCTGCGCATCGTCTTTGAATTTACGGGTTACGCGGGCACCGGAAGCCAGTTCTTCCTGTACCTTAGTAAACAGCGGTTTGAAAGTATCGAAATCCAGGCAGGGAGTCCGCTTAGCAATCTCTTCGGCAGCTTTGATTTCTGCGCGGGATTTGACATGCGTTAATTTGGTGATGTCATCGTTACCTGTATCCAAAACGCCTAGTTCGGCCAGTAACGCATCGTCGTCCAGATCATTTTGCTCGTGAACAGCAGCCGTTGGTTCACCGGTAATAAGGCCATGCTTATCCCGGCCTGCTAAAACTGAGCGGCATTCGGGTGAGGAACGAATTTTGTCGAGCCTTACAGCATATAGTCGTTCGAAAATATCGCGATCCTCACCGTGTAAGGGTGTTCGGCCATGTTGTTCATAGAACCGTTCAATATCTTCAAAACCGGCAATGATGCGTTCTTCACAAGGCGTGCGGCCTCCCGTGTTTTTAACTTCAACTTCAACACCCAGCTCTTCGAGAAGTGCATCATCTTCATCAGTGAAGCTCGTTTTAGCCATTGGCCGCCTCTGCCTTCATTCTCGCTAGAAAAGCAACCCCCTCGGCCATCCTTTTCTCCCAGGGGTCTTGGGATGTTAGCGATGGAAGCCTTCCACGTTCTTGCTTGAATTTCAGCGCACGCTTAGCAAGTTCCCGCGCTTCCTCAATGGTGAGATTTACTTTCTTACCGGCAATCACCAATGCTACCTGCTTCAGACTATCCTCATTCATGGCCTTGGCCAGAATTGCATAAGCTTCACCAAAAGGGTTGATACGATCAATCAAATCAATATCAAGATCTCGTACATCCATTGCAAATTTGCGAACCCCATCAATCAGAGCGGTATTGCCAGCTTTCAATGCATCGTCAGCGGAATTGAGGATTTTCTTAGCCTGCTGAGTAAGGTTCAAGGCAGCAATCGCGTGCTGACGCACAGCTTCTTGATCATTTTCATCCAGTTCCGGGTATTTGTCTTTGACGATTTTACCCATACGTACTTGCGTGAGTTCCTCTGGCACCATCTCGGAATCAAATAAGCCCCGTTCCAGCGATGTTTTATCCTGAACGAATGCCGCAATGACCTCGTTCAAATCTTCCTGGCAAATACGGGTAGCCTCCTTGCTCTTTGGTTCTGCCAGACCTTTTATTTCAATTTGGAATTGCCCGGTTCGTTGGTTAAAGCCGACATTCTCTTTTTTGGGATCGTAACCGCCTTCGCCATAATCGAAGCCTTCTACCGGACCGTTTCCGCTATTTTTGGGCATGAAATTGAATTTCGGTGCCAGCACCTGTTCCATCAGCAGGCTGGCTGCTATGGCTTTGAGCGTATCGTTCACTGCATCCGTTACAGCATCTTCGGCGGCATCTGGTTCGGCAATCAGGTTAGTAAAGCGTGCTTTGGTTTTGCCTTTAGCATCGCGGGTAGCACGGCCAATGATTTGAATGATTTCCGTTAAGCTGGAACGGTAACCTACAGTCAATGCATGTTCGCACCAAATCCAGTCAAAACCTTCCTTGGCCATGCCGAGGGCGATAATGATGTCCACATGGTTACGGTTATCTTTGGCGGAAGGGTCACGCAAGGCACTCAGTACGATGTCCCGCTTGGTATCATCATCCACCAGATCGGCAATCTTCAGCACGCCTCTGGGTGTCTTTACCATGTGAAAGCCGGTTTTATCATCAATGCCTTGCCATTCACCCAGTTCATGAATGATATGCTCGACTTCTTTGATTTTATCTTTGGTGCTTTCGCGTGAATTGACGTTCGGAATATGGATGATCGTTTTTTCTTCCGGATTCAGAACGCTGAGGATTTCATCGGTGTACGAGCCGGTGTAGAAATAATAACCAATGTCTAATTGCTTTAGGTATTGATACCCGTTCAGTTGTTCGTAATAGGTATACGTTACCGTCTCGAACTTGGCTTCATCCTGCGGTGAAAGAACTGCCTCAGCATCGCCACGAAAATACGAGCCGGTCATGGCGATGATATGCACCTTATCACGCGACATGAACTGACCGAGATGCGCACCCAGCTTGTTATCGGGATTGGCGCTCACATGATGGAATTCATCGACGGCAATCAGGCAACCATCAAATGCTTCTACGCCGAACCGGTCAACTGCAAAGCGGAATGTGGCGTGCGTGCAAACCAGTACGCGATCAGCGCTATCAAGGAAAGCCTTCACCGCGCTGACTTTGCCACCATTGTCATCCCCCGGTGCGTTGCAGAGATTCCATTGCGGCGCCACTTCCCAATCCGCCCAGAAACCGTATTGGGTCAACGGTTCGTTGTTGAAGCTGGCACCGATGGTTTTCTCCGGCACCACGATAAAGGCTTTTTTCAGCCCTTGGTTATAGAGTTTATCCAGCGTAATGAACATCAAAGCACGGCTTTTGCCGGAAGCCGGTGGGGACTTGATCAGCAGATATTGCTCGCCGCGTTTTTCATACGCTCGTTCCTGCATGACACGCATACCCATTTCGTTGGCTCTGGTGGAGCTGCCATTGCAGGCGTAATTGACGGAAACTGACGGGATGGATTTGATGTTTGTCATGACGGAATAATCTATTATTTATTTTCGGTGGCTAATTTTGGTTTAGTGGTCATTTTGGTATACAGCTCGAATAGTTTCTCCAGTCTCTCGGTATCATTCTTGAAGCGACGTCCAATATAGATGCGTTCCAGCACTTCATCGTTGCGCTCATGCGCATGGCGTAAATTTTCCGGCATGTTGCCAGGGTCATAAAGTTCGGCGATGGTCGCCGGAAAATGTGCTTCGCGAGCCAGCAGAATATCTTTCGCGCAGTGGGCGAGATCGGCTTTATTTTTTTCGGTGAGAAGTGGAACGGGAAAAGTATTCCAGCCGAGAGTATTGGAGTAACGGAAATCAGACTTCATTTTTCCACAGACAGTTGCAATCCAAACCAGATGCATTCTTGATGCTATCAAAGCCATATTCCATAAGGGGGGATCATACATACCGAATGCGTAATTCACTATTGATCTTCTTGGTAGGAATCCTACCGGCAAATAGGATCTATTCTCCGAACTAACAATGGGGATTACTAGCGCTTCCTCATATTCAGGTGAGCGTATTTCAACAAATCTAAAAGGTTTTGAGCTCCACGCGACTGTGGCTTTCTTGGTGCTCTTGAGCCTATTTTCTTTCACTCGTTCGAAACGTAGCTGTAATTCTTTGCTTTTGAGTGCTTCTGGGAGATCTTTCTCAGTAATCCAAAAACAGTATCGACAAATGCCTTTTATAAACTCTTGTCCACCAAACATTGGCCTTAAGAATACTTTGGCATAATCATCCAGACTGTGGATTTCATGATGATCACAAATCAAATTCCCGTCATCTTTAGCAAAATTACCGAGAAGCATTTCTGATAAATCAGATAATGGTTTTGAGCGCGCTCTGACGTAAATAGGTTCACCAGCTATCATGTAAGGTGAAATTGCTTCTACTTTTCGTGCAATGTCTTCTTCAAAGAGAGTTACTTTGCTGTTCTTTTTTATCGAGCAAATACCAATTACTACACAAATGACACCCGCATTATTTGATGCGAGATTTGACCATTTGAATGATTTTCTGGCAAAAAATATTTTTAAGTCATTCAATATTAATGGCCAAAATTCAGAAACTTGGATTCCCTGTGAAATTGAATTCGTGGAAACGAATGCACATGAGCCACTTTCTACCTGGTGGATATATTTAGCTGCTTTGAAAAAGAAGCCACATACGTAGTCGAAAGATCTCCAACGAGAAGATACGGAAGAAAAAACTTTCTCCATATCATTTTTCTGATCTTTGCTTTGTTTTTTATCACCCACATAAGGAGGATTGCCACAAATGTAAGTTTCACCACCCTCATTCTCAAAATCAATTTGCGTTTGCTCTAATGGGGTATTAAATAAGTCATCGCTATACAGTTTCACTCCAGTACCAGTTGACTGGAAAATATTTAACCAGTCCAATTGTAGCGCATTGCCGCATGTGATCCAATTTTGAGTATCCAGCGGAAGAAATTCTGCTAAGGCAAGCTTCGGTCCGAGATAGAGTACATCGCATTGATACTCGGCAATAATTAGCGCGAGCCGGGCAATTTCAGCCGGGAAGTCACGCAATTCTATGCCTCGAAAGTTTGTAAGCGGGATTTCGGAGCGAAGATATGTTTCATTACGACGCCGGTTAATCTCGGCTTCGATTGCCCGCATTTCTTTATAGGCAATCACCAGGAAGTTTCCTGAGCCGCAGGCAGGATCAAATACACGAATCCTTGCTATGCGCTTGCGAAGATTCAACAACATACGTGGATTATTACCCGCTTCTTCCAGTTTGGCATGAAGATCGTCCAGGAATAGCGGATTCAGCACTTTCAAGATATTCGGCACACTGGTGTAATGCATTCCCAGTGCACCACGCTCTTCGTCCTCTGCCACCGCTTGAATCATCGAGCCGAAAATATCGGGATTAATTTTCTTCCAATCCAGATTGCCCACATGCAGCAGGTAGCTACGCGCAATCTTGCTGAAGCGTGGGGTTTCAGTGCTGCCGGAGAATAATCCGCCATTGACATAGGGGAACGCATCCGCCCAGCGAGGTAATTCTGCCGCTATCCGGTCTTCTTTTTTTGTATTCATGGCGTGGAAGATTTCGCCGATAACTTCGTGCGTATTCGAGGAATCCTTCGCACTCATTTGCGCTATGGTATCGGTAAATAGGCCGGTGCCGTTAAAAATGTCTGTATCCTCGGCAAAAAAGCAGAAAATCAGCCGCGCCATGAAATGATTCATGTCATGACGGCGGTTTGCATTTCCCCAGTCCGGATTGTCTTTCAGTAGTTCCACATAAAGACGATTGAGGCGACTGGTGGCTCTGATATCAAAAGCATTTTCGCTAATTTGCTTGACGGTCGAAATTCCAGCGAGTGGCAGAAAGAAGCCGAAATGATCTGGAAAATCCTTGTAGTTGCAGACTACGGTTTCACCGCTGATGCTGTCTTCTGCTTGAAACTCTTCACCATCGGTAGCGAGGATAAACTTGGCTTTGTGTCGGTTGGTTGCTGAACTGTTTTTCAGCTTTTCCAGCATTTTCAGTACTTCACCAACAGGGCAGACCGCGATGTGAATGTTGTTGTACTGAAGCACTGCGCCTTCTATATCGGTTTTATTCGTGTTGCCACTTCTCAGGAGAGAGATGTGGTTGTTTTATTTCCAAACGCTTCCAAAAAGGCATAAGGAAATTCCATCGGATCAAATGGTTGCTCTGCCAGTTTGGATATTGCTTCTTCAATCTCTACAGCGTTCAAAGCACAACCTTGTACGATTTCTTATAATTTTTGATAAAGATTAGGCTTTATACAATGCAAAACCAGATGTGAAGTCAGAATAGATACCCGCAATGGTTTGTTCATCGCTTTTATATGACGCCGCTTTTTTGAAGCCCATTTCACGAAGATGACCTCTTATTTTCATAACATCGCTCTCATCATCACAATCGTAGGTGTAGACACACACGACATAAACACCACCCTTGCTTCGCCAGGCAGTAGATACCTTTGCTTGTTTCCATAGTTTTCCATCTTCAACTGCTTTCTTCACGTTGCGCCATGTATCGTCAATATATTTTTCGGCAACAAAGAACAGCCATTTTCCAACTCGCTTCCCATCTGGCATTGAATTTTCTCCCCTATATCTTGCCACGATAAATGCTGCGTGAGTGATTTCACTGGGGTTTCCTTCATCAACAGACCGCACAACATCGGTTTCAGAGTTCTTTTTTGCTCCAACCAATTTCTTTTTTGTCATCTTTGCGGACACCCATTTATTTGCGGTAATTGATATGTAAGCTAAACGAGATGAACTCAGAAGGCGATAATTTTTGTACGCAGCTTATGCAAGGCAAATCAAATCTTCAGCGTTCTCTTGTGCTTAAGAGTATCTATTAGCGTTAACGCAGCTTTTTCCCCGTCATAGGTAATGGCTACATCTTTACCAGCAACAGGCTTGCCATCAACAGATCTTAATTGATGCACAATATAATCGTTGTTGACCTGCTGATAAAAAATAGCATTGTCTTTATCGATATGAATGATTTTTCCTTCATACGATTTTTTATCAACAGCCGCTTTAGCTAAATAAATGTTGTAGACACCTGGTTTGATGCCGTCATCAACCTTCTTGATCGTACCAACCGTTTCCCATTCATTATTATTCTGGGATTGTAGAATCTTTTGTCCATTCATTACGACCATTCGTAACTTTTGTGCTGTCGTCATTTCAAATTATTCGTCAGTAAGATTGAGAGTACATTTCAATTAACCTGCTTCTTGCTGACTGGCAACCTCATTCAGAATTTTCATCAGATCGAAAGACTCAGATCTTTTCATGCCATGCAAAAAGGCAATCAATTGCAGTGCACCGCTGCCCTTGGCTGAGAAACTACCATCTTGCAATGCTTTGATGGTGAACTGAACGATATTGGAGCAATTCCTACCTTGCTCAAAATAGTTTTTTATTTTGCTTTGAAGAAACGCTTTATGATCGCTCGATAGATCATGCATTAAATCCTGTGGTTTGCGTTTGTCTTTTTTAATGAGATTGTAAATAGAATCCAACAATGAATTCGGCACGCTTTGTTTTTGATCGTTGTTATGAGTTGCCGTGCTATTTGATTCACCTTCAGCATTGAAAGCTTGATCGTCCGCAGAGTTAGACGGGAGTGTTTTTTTCAACTTTAAGAATTGACTGAATTGGTAGACATCCAATCGGGAGATTTCTTCTTGTGTACTAAGTGCCAGCCAAGTGATTACTTCTTCTTTATGGGCTTTATACAGTCTGGTTAAATCATACAGAGCTGTGACATCGGTGCAACGCCCTGACTGATACGCATCAGCGAGTGGATCGGGTAGATCAAGGAGTGTAGCGTGCATGGTAATGTATGGATTCGTTTTACCGATGAGTCTGGCAACTTCAGACTTGGTTTTGCCGCCTGCCAGTTGTCGTCCGATAAAGTCAGCGATTTCTCTGGAGGTTAAATCATCTCTTTGAAGATTCTCGATCACTTGATCAGCTTCGCTGTAATCGGTATCGATGAAGGCAGGAATCTTGGTTAATCCCGCCTTGATACTAGCGCGGTATCGTCTAGCGCCATGATTAATAATATAGGCTCCCGGTTTATCCACATCGGGGCGTACAGATATCGGTGATTTCACTCCGCGTAATTTAATCGTTTCTGTTAATTCTCGTAGCGTTTCTTGATTAAATTCTTTTCGGGGTTGATGAATGTCTTCGCTGATTAATGAAATATCGATTTCTGTTGCACCGATAGGAGCAATATGCCCTTTTTTCTTGTCCTTTTTTGTTACTTTCATCGTCATCGTGTGCTTAAATGATGTTCGTTATACTGGGTTCAATCGGGCAGAAATATTCATTGATATTGGATTATTCTACCATTTTTGATTAGGAAGATGGAAACAATAGATGTAGTTCTCACTAAATATAAATCGCACAAAAAAGGCGAATTCTTGTCTCACCCACATTATTTGTGTGTTTTATTTCTAGTGTAAACCTATTATTGATAATAATCTGTAAAATCAGTATATAACAAACCTAATGGTTAATTTTTTATTGAATTGATAAGATTCTGTCTTTATTTTAGATTAAAATGACTATAAGACAATGACGCAGCTTACTTAAGCTGCTTAAAACCCTGAAAATATAGGGCTATGATATGTACAATTTGATTCTCATCACAAATATTTTGCGTATCCTTGATGAAAAGGATATGACCAAATCAGAATTGGCAGAAAAAGCAGGTGTATCCATCTCCTTTTTTACTGACCTGACCAACGACAAAGCTAATCCATCACTTAGAATTATTGAAGCAATTGCAGAAGCATTGGAGACACCACTGCCAATGTTGCTGGAAAGTTCTGATATGAGTATGGCTGATCTTGAAGCATTAACCAATCGAAAGCTAAAGCACTTGCCTAAAGGTTTTATCTGGAAAGGTGGAGTACTTAGTGAATATGAAGCTTTTCAGGTTGAGCAGTGGGATAAAAAGAATAGAGCATTCTTGTTGAAAAGTAAGAAGTAAAAAAATAACCGATAAAATGTAATAAAATTGGTTGCTCTAAATTGAATTACGTTATATTGTAATGTCATGTGTAAGTTTCAGGAGTGTGCTCATGACATCGCAAGATCCATTGCCTAACGTCACAACCATCAAAGATCGCGCTAAAAGCAAATTAGAGCGAGACGCAAAGGAAATACTATTCGCATTGCAAGATCCTGAGACGGTTGAAATCATGGTCAATGCCGATGGTCGTATTTGGCAAGAAAAGCTGGGGCAAAAGATACAACATATCGGAAACATTCAAACTGCCCAAGTTGAAGCGGTCATCAAAACGGTCGCAGGTTTCCACGGCAAGGAGGTCAATCGATTCAATCCGATGATTGAGGGCGAATTTCCGCTCGATAATTCACGCTTTGCCGGTCAACTGCCCCCTATTGTTTTATCACCCACCTTTGCCATTCGTAAAAAAGCCATCAAGATCTTTACCCTTGAACAGTATGTAGAAACCGGCGTGTTGTCGCCAAGACACTGTGATGTCATCAAAGATGCTGTGTGCAAGCACCGCAATATTTTAGTGATTGGCGGCACCGGATCCGGCAAAACAACCTTGATCAATGCCATTATTAATGAAATGGTATGTAGTGACCCGGATGAGCGTATTTTTATCTTGGAGGATACCGGCGAGATTCAATGCGCTGCCGAAAATTTTGTTCAGTATCACACCACAATTGATGTCGACATGACGCAATTGCTAAAAACAACCTTGCGCATGCGTCCGGATCGCATTCTGGTCGGTGAAGTGAGAGGCCCTGAAGCATTGGATTTACTCGACGCCTGGAACACGGGGCATGAGGGTGGAGCCGCTACATTGCACGCCAATGATGCGCTATCCGGACTTACCCGCCTGGAATCCCTTATTTCACGTAATCCTTCGGCGCCGAAAGACATCATGCCATTAATAGCAGAGGCGGTTGATATGGTCGTGCATATCACGCGTACACCTCACGGCAGAAAAATCCAACAAATTATCGAAGTACAAGGTTTTAAAAGAGGAAGTTACCAAATCAGAAAGCTTTAAGTCATCCATAGGAGCCAGTCTATGCAGCTGATTAACATCAAGAATATTTCTCCATACATTTATTTCTTCTCAATCACTTTTTTGTTTGTGTTTTTGCTGACGGTTGATAATGCACAAGCCTCTGTAGGCGGAGGAGGCGCACTTCCTTATGAAACATGGTTGGTGAATCTCAGAAATTCCGTTACCGGTCCCGTTGCTTTCACCTTATCCATTGTCGGTATTGTCGTTGCAGGCGGCATCCTGATTTTTGGTGGAGAGCTCAATGCATTTTTTCGCACCTTGATTTTTATCGTGCTGGTGATGGCGCTACTCGTCGGGGCCAACAACATCATGACCAATTTATTTCAGGGTGCGGTCATTCCGGGTGGAGTATCACTAGAACAGGAATCGATTCTTAATTCACAGGAATAGGAGGCAAACTCATGGCGCTTCGAACCATACCTATTCGCCAATCGGGAAACCGCCCTAATTTGTTTATGGGTGGTGACCGGGAACTGGTCATGTTTTCTATCCTGATTGCTGCTACATCCATTTTTGTGGCGATGGAAATAAAAGCTACGCTCTTTGGCATAGCGCTGTGGATTTTTTCATTGTTTTCACTACGACTGATGGCAAAAAATGATCCGCAATTACGTCATGTTTACTTACGCCAGATGCAATACAAAAAATACTATCCGGCGCGCAGCACCCCCTTTTATAACAATACCCGCCAGCAGGAGAAACAGCATCTATGATTGCCGCCATCACAATTCTTATCGCAATTTGTGGAGCTGCGCTGCTCTTGCTACTGTTTATCCGTATCCGTGAAACGGGCAATGAATTAAAACTGGATCAACATCGATCCAATGCAATGGGTTTTGCCGATCTGCTGGTGTATGCGGCGGTTGTGGAAGATGGCGTGATTGTCGGCAAGAACGGCTCATTGATGGCCGCCTGGGTATTTTGTGGCGGTGATACGGCCAGTAGTACCGACATTGAGCGTGAACGCGTGTCGTATCAAATTAACCAAGCTTTATCCCGCTTAAGCAATGGCTGGATGATTCATGTCGATGCAATCCGTAAACCCGCACAAAGTTATTCAGGCAAAGCCCACTCCAATTTTCCTGATCCAGTGACCGCTGCCATTGACGAGGAACGACGCAATCTGTTCGAGCGTATCGGCACAATGTATGAGAGCTGTTTTATCGTATCACTGACATACTTGCCACCGATGTTGGCGCAGCGCAAGTTCGTTGAGCTGATGTTTGACGATGAAGCCCAAGCACCCGATCAAAAAGCCAAAACACAAGGGCTACTGGAATATTTCCAGCGCGAATGTGTCAACTTTGAATCCCGATTATCTAGCGTATTTCATCTATCGCGTTTAAAAAGCCGCAAGCTGGTGAATGAAGACAGTACAACTATCACGCATGATGATTTCTTACAGTGGTTGCAATTATGCGTGACCGGCTTGGATCATCCGATGGTGTTACCGGCCAACCCCATGTATCTGGATACGCTACTCGGTGGTCAGGAAATGTGGGGTGGAGTCGTGCCTAAAATTGGCCGCAATTTTGTTCAAGTGGTCTCAATTGAGGGATTTCCATTGGAATCATCCCCTGGCATGTTAAATCTATTGTCAGAATTGCCGGGCGTATACCGCTGGTCATCGCGGTTTATCTTTATGGATACGCATGAAGCAGTCAATCATCTGGAAAAATTCCGCAGACGCTGGAAACAAAAAATTCGTGGATTCTTTGATCAAGTGTTTAATCTGCAAAGTAGCAATATTGATGAAGACGCGCTCAATATGACTGAAGATGCGCAGTCTGCGATTGCAGAGACTCACAGCGGCATGGTTGGGCAAGGTTACTATACCAGCGTAGTGGTGCTGATGATGGAAGATCGAGCAGCACTGGAAGAAGCCGGGCGAAAGGTGGAGAAAGCCATCAATCATTTGGGATTTGCCGCACGGGTGGAAACCATCAACACAATGGATGCGTATCTGGGCAGTCTGCCGGGCCACGGTGTTGAAAATGTGCGCAGACCCCTCATCAATACCATGAATCTGGCTGATCTGTTGCCGGTCAATACCATCTGGACAGGCAAGGAATCCGCACCGTGCCCGATGTATCCACCCAATTCACCGCCATTGATACAGTGTGTGACACAAGGTGCAACCCCTTTCCGGTTGAATCTACATGTGCGCGATTTAGGTCACACTTTCATGTTCGGTCCGACAGGCGCCGGTAAATCCACTCATTTGGCATTGATTGCCGCGCAATTGCGGCGTTATCAGGGCATGTCGATTTATTGCTTTGATAAAGGGCTATCGATGTATCCTCTCACAAAAGCCGTGGGTGGCCAGCATTTTATGGTAGCAGGCGATGATGAATCGCTGTCTTTCTGTCCCTTGCAATTCTTGCAGACTAAAGGAGATCGTGCCTGGGCGCTGGAATGGATTTGTTTGATGGTAGAACTCAACGGCGTTACCGTAACACCCTTGCAGCGTAACGAAATCAGTCAGGCTATTAATAACATGCATCAAAGCGGATCAAAAACCTTATCGGACTTGTTAGTCACGATTCAGGATGAAGCGATTCGCGAGATTATTCGGCAATATACCATCGACGGCATGATGGGGCACTTACTCGATGCTGATGCCGATGGACTAAGTCTGTCGACCTTCACTACATTCGAGATCGAGGAATTAATGAATCTTGGTGATAAATACGCACTGCCCACACTTTTATATCTGTTTCGTCGCATTGAGCGCAGTCTGCATGGGCAACCTTCCGCCATCATTCTGGACGAAGCCTGGCTGATGCTGGGACATCCCGTATTTAGAGCCAAGATCCGCGAATGGCTGAAAGTCATGCGTAAAAATAATTGCCTGATATTGATGGCAACCCAAAGTCTGTCGGATGCAGCTAATAGCGGAATTCTCGATGTCATTGTCGAATCTACCGCAACCAAGATATTTCTACCCAATGTATTTGCACGTGATGAGGAAGCATCAGCACTGTATCGACGCATGGGCCTCAATTCACGCCAGATTGAAATTCTAGCTTCAGCCATTCCCAAACAGCAATATTACACCGTGTCCGAGAATGGCAGGCGACTCTACGACTTGGCGCTTGGGCCATTGGCACTCGCATTTGTAGGATCTACGGATAAGGAATCGATTGCAACTATCAAAGATCTCCATAACAAGTATGGTGATGGCTGGGTTCACGAATGGTTGACAATCAAGGGACTAACGTTATCTGACTATGGAGTTGCCGCATGAATATGATCAACGAACTATTCAAATTAAAGCCGGGTGCGGATGAAACTATGCGCCCCAATGACGGCAAGATGGAAGGCGGTCGCCGCCACGGTGAAAATGAAAACCCTTATTTATCAGCACGGCGTACTTGGAATGATCATATGCGAGGGATTCAGGCTTCGCGCACTATGTGGCAAATTCTGGCGCTACTTTGTTTATTGATTGCTTTGGCAGGCGTCGGTGGAGTCATTGCTATCGGTAGCCAATCCAAATTCATTCCTTATGTCGTACAGGTTAATAAACTGGGTGAAGCGATTGCGGTTTCCCGCGCGGATATCGCTGTGGTGTCCGATCAGCGCGTTGTGCATGCGTCCGTGGCAGCGTTTATTAATGATTTGCGCATGGTAACCCCTGATATTGCCTTGCAGCGGCGCGCCATCTTTCGGGCGTATGCCATGTTATCCAATAACGATCCCGCAACAGTAAAAGCCAATGAATGGTTCAACAGTAGTGAAGCCAGCAGTCCTTTCAAACGTGCTGAAACACAAACGGTTAATGTTGAAATCATATCGGTGATCCCCCAATCACCCGAGACCTGGCAGGTCGATTGGTTGGAAAAAATCTATGATCGGCAAGGGCACTTAACCGAGTCGCCCTTCAAGATGCGTGCTTTGCTTAGAATCTATAACAAGCCGACCACGCAAAGCACCACTGAAGAACAAATCCGCAATAATCCGCTGGGTATTTATATCCAGGATTTCTCCTGGTCGAAACAAACATAAAGAGGTCACTCATTATGAAATCGTTATTCGCTGTAAATATCCTGAGTACATTGATTTTGTCCATTGGATTGACTGCACCAAGCTATGCCAATGGATTGTCAGAAGCGTATTTCACCGATAAGAATCCCCAGCTTACCCCGCAGGAACGTGCTGCTATTGATCTGGCCAAGAAATGGCAGGCAGTCAATCCCACCGGCATTAAGCCGGTTGCAGGGCCAGATGGTTCCATTCGTTTTCTGTTTGGCTCCCAGCAACCCAGCATTGTTTGTGCTGTATTGCAGGTCTGCGATATCGAATTGCAGGCGGGTGAGCAAGTCAATTCCATCCATCTGGGGGACCAAGCACGCTGGCTGATAGAACCCGCGGTTACCGGTCAAGGTTCTGCTGAAGTACAACATTTGATTGTTAAACCATTGGATGTGGGATTGGAAACATCTCTGGTAGTGACGACTAACCGGTGTACCTACCACATGCGCCTGCGATCTCATCGGCGTGATTTTATGCCGAGAGTGAGTTTTACTTATCCGGAAGATGCGATGATGAAATGGGATGCGATGAAAGATAAAGAAAGCCATACGATGGGCATCAGGAAATCTCGCACTATTTCTGAAACCGGAGAATATCTCGGTAATCTGGATTTTGCGTATGCAGTGACTGGCGATGCTGCCTGGAAGCCCGTTCGGGTCTATAACGACGGTCAGAAAACCATCATACAAATGCCTGCCATCATGGCACAAACCGAAGCACCGACTTTGCTACTACTCAATAAAGAAGGTGGGATTTTTAGTGAAGATGAAACGGTTATGGTGAATTACCGCTTACAGGGTGATCGCTATATTGTGGACACAATTTTTGATCGCGCGATTCTGATTGCGGGTGTCGGTGGTAATCAAAGCCGAGTGACGATTACGCGGGGGAATTGATGATGAATACAATGATCACCGCATCCAACTCTGTTTTTATCCTTATGTTGTTTTTGTTGCTTTTGAATGGTTGTGTAAGCCAACCGTATGGCAATTTTATTCAAAATCCCTCAATCGTAACCAGTAAAGTCATGGCCGATGATGTGGCAGCCCAAATAGTGCGTCTGTATCCGGCGGCCAATACGCAGTTTAATCTGCGCCATGTGGTTAATGATCCGTTTGGCCATGCCCTGATTGAAAACTTGCGTATTGAAGGGTTCGCAGTTCAAGAAGCGACTCAGCAATCAATTCAGCAACCAATCTTTGCTTCGCTCCATCAACCCAATACTGAACCGCAAAAAGGTTTGCCCTTGAGTTACATCATTGACCAATCGGGTGATTTGTATCATGTCAAACTCATGATTGACGATATGCGCTTCTCACGAGCATTCACCATGCAGGCCGACAGAACCCATCCTGCCGGTCTTTGGGTCAGAAGAGAATAAGGGGGGTAAGGATGATGTCAACCAATTCTAAGCTTCTGTCACCTGACTCATCTCCGAATATAGTAGCCAAAAACGTTGGGGTACGAAGGGTCAATAATCTTCCAATATTCATCTTTGGTGGGATTATGTTGGTTTTTATGCTGCTGATGATGATCGTAGCCATGGATCGCGTAGCCGAGCGCGATCAGTATCATTCTGATGACAATCATGACACTCAATCAAGCAATTCTTTTGCTTCACTGATTGCCAAAGACTACATCGGTGGCATTATCGAACCTAAAGCTCAGCCTAATACCCCTGATTTAACTGAAAAAGCAACTCTACCAAAAATCATCATTGAGAGGCCAGCGGATCTGGATCGGCCGCCTTTGCCGCCCTCTATGGATACTGTCGATCCATCGCTTCACGCAGATATTGCGCATATTCGCATGCTGAAACGTCAACAACTGGAAGAAGCGATCAAGGCTAAAACCAATGTGAATGTGATTGCGCCCAGAAGTACCGGATCCTCGTCGGATTTAACCCACTCCGGCACACCTAAAACACGCGAAGAAATGTTGGCAAAATTGGCATCGGTGCGTCAGCAGATCGATGCCAATCTGCGCGAAGATCCAACGATTGCCTATCATGCGCGCTTGGCTCAGTTGCGGCAAGATGGGGGAACTGGTGTGGCGGGAGGAATGGGAGCAGGTAAAAGTGATGAATTCATGGATGATAGTGCTCCTCGCTTGCTCAATGACGAGACTGGTACACGGGATAAGGATTATTCACGCTTTGATTCAGCAAATGGTGAAGAACGCTGGACATTAAATAGCGAAGTACAAGAGCCTGCATCACCTTACGTACTGCAAACCGGGTTTGTGATACCGGCAACTCTGATATCCGGTATTAATTCCAGCCTGCCGGGGCAGATCATGGCACAGGTGAGCCAGCATATTTATGATTCACCCATCGGTAAATGGCGCTTGATTCCGCAAGGATCAAGATTGGTGGGTACTTATTCCAGTGAAGTGGAATTCGGTCAGGCGCGTGTGCTGGTTGCCTGGCAGCGCATTATTTTCCCGGATGGCAAGACCATGGATATCGGTGCCATGCCGGGTGCTGACGGGGTCGGCTATGCAGGTTTTAAAGATCTGGTTAATAACCATTACCTGCGTATCTTTGGATCAGCCCTAATTATGTCGGCGATTGTGGCCGGTGCCGCGTACAGCCAGCGTGATGCAGGCGGTGCGTTTGGGCGGCAAAATGCCGGTAGCATCATGAGTCAATCGCTGGGTCAGCAATTGGGATTGGTAACCGCCAATCTTATCCGAAAAAACCTAAATGTATCGCCTACCCTTGAAATTAGACCGGGGTATCGCTTCAACATCATTGTGACCAAAGACATGAAGTTTTCTAAACCGTATCAATCATTTGATTATTAATACAAGGAGTGTTTGAACATGACAAACAGTAAAAATTTAGCGACTCAGTTGATCGTAGTGCTGTTCGCACTCGGAAATATTGGTTATCCATCGGTTATCAAAGCCGGTGGAATGGCTGTCATTGATATTGCGAATATCGAACAAACCACAATTACCGCGCTAGAAGCCATAGATCAGACCGAAAAGCAAATAGAGCAGTATAAGACGCAATTGCAGCAATATGAGAACATGATCCGAAATACTCTAGCGCCCACTGCTTATGTCTGGGCAAAAGTGGAGTATGCGATGAACAAGCTGATCAATTTGACCAATACCATACGCTATTATGAACAACAGTATGGAAGCCTGGATGGTTATATGCAGCGGTTTCGCAATGTTGAATATTATCGAGAATCACCTTGCTTTAATTTGCAGGAAAAATGCAATGATTCTGCCTGGAAACTGTTACAGAAAGGGCAAAATACCAGCACCGACGCACAAAAATATGCCAATGATTCGCTCTTGCGCGGTTTGAGTGAACATCAGAATCAGATTCCACTGGACGCAGCGCAACTGCAAGTCTTACAACAAAGAACCGAGTCGGCTCAGGGACAAATGGAAGCACTGCAATATGCCAACCAGTTGGCTGCGTACCAGGCAAATCAGTTGCTACAAATGCGTCAAATGCTGATCGCTCAGCATAATGCCGCCAATACGCAAAGTCAGGCTGAGGTAGACCAAAAAGCCATGCAACAGGCTGCGCGTGAGGCGGCGACTAAGCGATTGAGTCCAGAAATATTGCCAGTGGGTAGAAGCTGGT
>Ga0209582_1000413_pt1 | contig 28652 bp, 26 predicted proteins | sample KloWWTmetKNB5Kit_FD_187176 | JGI IMG/M metagenome (GOLD analysis project Ga0209582, IMG submission 187176) | Active sludge microbial communities from Klosterneuburg, Austria, studying microevolution and ecology of nitrifiers - Klosterneuburg... | ecosystem: Engineered > WWTP > Aerobic digester >...
TTCTGGAAGCGTATGGTGTATTCGATCGGTGTTTCTCCGACCGCCACCACTTCCGGGGAGAGCTTGGCGGGGCTGAGTAGTTTATCGTTCGGGTCGTAGCTGCCCACCACGATATCGATGTATGTGGAGGTGTTGTCCAGCGGTGTCTCGTCCGCAGTGGTCGGTTCAGCGATCGCGGTGTGGGTGATCTCCGTTCCCAGTGGTACGCTGGCCGCCGTGTGCAGATCCACCACGATGTGCTGCACGGTACCGGCCGGCATTGCAGAGAAGTTCCAAGTAGCGGTGTTGCCGCTGGTGGCGTTCGGTGCAACGGAGCTGCTCAGCCACGTTTGGTCCGCATCGAAGGCGAGGGTCAGTTCAGCATCCATGGGAATGGTGCCGTAGTTCTCGCAGCGCAGGTACACTTGGTTGTCGAAGCCTGGGCGAGCCCGATCCGCATAGAGGGACACGCGTAGATCCGAAATGTTCGGGATCAGGGTGACCGCGAAATGGTTGTCGGTGTCCGCATCCCCCAGTTCAAGCGCATCCGCACTGTGTGTGGTGGGTGTGATGCTCTGCAGGTAGGGGTAATTGGACCCTGCCGTGATGCTGTAACTCCCCGGCGCAACGCCGATCTCCCATCCGCCGTCGGAATCACAACCAACCATGTTGCCATTGGGTTGCACGGTTACGCTCGCTTGTTGCAGGCCGGGTTCTCCAAGGTCGTACTCCCCATCGCCATCGGTGTCGATGAAGACACGCCCGCTGATGCCCGGATAGGATCCAGGGCAGGTGCTATTGAGGACAGAGCAGTACGTGGCGTTGGCTTCGGTGATCAGTTCGCTGTTGTAATAGAAGGGGTCCATTGACTCCGGCCAGTTCGGGAGACACGGGGGGAGTGACGTAAGGAGCCAAATGCCGCTAAAGCCTTCCGGAAGGATCGGAAGACAGGCAACGTAAGAGTCCATCATGGAAATCCATGTGAGCGACTCCGGGAAGGCCGACAAGGAGCCCAGTAATGAGCAAAAGTTAAGATTCAGGCTCTCCAACTGCATTGGCCAAATGATCGGCCCTTGGGTTTGGCGATAGCTCATATTCAAGATCGGTGTCGAAACCTGACCGAGGTCCAATAGGAAAGTGGTGCCATGCGAAGTCAACTCGTCGGTCGTGAAGGCGGGCAGATGGCACTCAATGGGCGAATCAAGTCCAGACCAACTCACTTCGGCCATGTCCGCGTGGCCTGTCCCCGGCCAGAAGACACTGTCCATGTCGAACAGTTCCAACCGGCCTATGTGGTCGGGGAACCTTTCGATCGTGAAAAGCGATGGTGCAAAGCCGTCGGCACGGAGACTGAGCCGATCCATCTCTGCCGGCAACTGGGGCAGGTGAAGGTCCAGCCCTTCATAGTTTGTCAACTCCACGATCAGGTCTCGTAGTGAGGTGGGGAGCCCTTCAACGGTAACGACCGTGGGCGCGGTGAATGTTTGGACGAACGGGTTGGTGGTAAACATCAACCGCTTCAAGGAGTCGAGGTATTGAATGCCGCGAAGATCCACAGTAGCTGGCATCGCTGGGAAGCTGAAGAACGCCGTGTCCAGATCCATGATCCCCGGATGCAGCGTGTCCATCACCCCGCCTGCATCCACGATACCGGGGATCAATTCGTTGAGCATCAGGCGTTCGATCTGGTCCGGAATGAAGACCTGAGCTTGACCAACTGAACAGGTCAAAAGCAAGAACGAACTGAGTACAAGGCGTTGGAGGTGTATCATGGTGCCGGGAATTGGTGGAATTGAAGGTACTACGAAACCAAGACGATCGAACCGGCCTTTGCGCTGCTTGTAGCATCGAGCCGCCAATCGCGACCTTTGCGCCCGAATGAATTTCATCGACCACATCCGCATCGAATGCCGCTCCGGTAAAGGAGGCAAGGGCAGCAGCCACCTTCGGCGCGAGAAGTACATGCCCAAGGGCGGCCCCGATGGCGGCGACGGTGGGCGTGGAGGGCATGTGATCGTGCGGGGCAATGCACAGCTCTGGACCTTGCTGCACCTGCGCTACACCAAACACGTGATCGCGGAGGATGGCCAAGTGGGCTACAGCAACCAGAGCTCCGGTGCCAGTGGCAAGGACCAGGTGATCGAACTGCCCCTGGGGTCGATCGTGAAGGACGACGAGACCAACGAAGTGCTTTGCGAAGTGACCAAGGACGGCGAAGAGTACATCCTCTTTCCCGGTGGTCGTGGTGGGCAGGGCAACCAGCACTTCAAGACCGCCACGAACCAAACCCCACGTTTCGCGCAGCCCGGCGAACCCGGGATCGAGAAGTGGGTCGCGGTGGAATTGAAAGTACTTGCCGATGTGGGCCTGGTCGGTTTCCCCAACGCCGGTAAAAGCACCTTGCTCAGTGTGATCTCCGCGGCCAAACCCAAGATCGCGGATTATGCCTTTACCACGCTGGTGCCGAACCTCGGTATCGTTTCCTACCACGATGGCAAGAGCTTCGTGGTGGCGGATATTCCGGGCATCATCGAAGGAGCGCATGAGGGAAAGGGTCTTGGCTTGCGTTTCCTGCGCCACATCGAACGGAACAGCGTGTTGCTCTTCATGATCCCGGTGGATACCGCGGATGTGAAGAAGGAGTATGCCATATTGCTCAATGAACTGGAGCAGTATTCTCCGGAATTGTTGGACAAGGAGCGCATGCTCGCCATCACCAAGTGCGACATGATCGACGAGGTGATGATGCAACAGTTGGCGAAGGAGCTACCGCGCAACGTGAAGCATGTGATGATCAGCAGTGTGGCCGGTACCGGCTTGAACGAATTGAAGGACATGCTGTGGAAGCGATTGCATAGCACCTTCCCTGCGAACCACGTGGACTAATACGATGGAACAGCTCGAAGCCTTGGATCGAGCGGCCTTCTTGGTGCTCAACGGCCTGCATGCGCCTTGGGCGGATGAGGTGATGCGCGTCGTGAGCGATCGGTTCATCTGGATCCCGTTATACCTCCTGTTGTTGATCGTTCTGCAACGGCGTTTCGGATGGCGCGGTTTGGCTTGGGCAGTGCCTTCCATCGCCTTGCTGATCTTCATGGCGGACAAGGGTTCGGTCCTGCTTTTCAAAGAGACCGTGCAACGCCTGCGCCCGTGCTTCGAGCCGCTGCTGGAAGGGAAGGTCCACCTGGTGTACGCCTCGTGTGGTGGCAAGTACGGCTTCGTTTCCTCGCATGCGAGCAATCATTTTGCCATCGCCGTTTTCATGAGCATGGCCTTGCGGAGTACACCGCGTTGGGCCACGGCCGCCCTGCTGCTCTGGGCCGCACTCATCGCGTACAGCCGCGTCTACCTCGGTGTGCATTATCCCGGTGATGTTCTGGTCGGTGGCCTTTGGGGTACACTGGTCGGTTTCCTCGTGGGCCGTATCTATGTGGGACTCGTTGCTTCAAGGGAACACGCATGAATGCTTGGTTAGCGATCTTCATCGGCGGTGGCGTTGGCAGTGTGCTGCGCTTCGCGGTCTCCCGTGTTCTGTTGCTGGTGCAGACCAAGCCCCTCTTCCCATGGGCCACCCTAGCGAGTAACCTCCTTGCCACGGCCTTGCTCGCGTGGTTGATCATGCGTTTCAATGTGCTGCATACGGGCAAGGGGACCTGGCAGGCCTTGCTGGCGATCGGGCTGTGCGGAGGATTCAGCACCATGAGCACCTTCAGTTACGAGAACTACCTGTTGATCCGCAACGGGCTTTTCGGCTTCGCGATGATCAATGTGCTCCTTACCGTAACGCTGGGGATCATGCTCTTCTATTTCTTCGCTCGCACACCATGACCCTGCGCACCTTCTTTCTGCTCTCCTTGGCAATGTGTGCCACCACTTCCACTGCGCAGCGTACGTGGGAAGCACCGCCACGCTTGGTGATCGGTGTGGTGGTGGATCAAATGCGCGTGGACTACCTGTACCGCTATTGGGACAATTTCGGGGACGGTGGTTTCAAACGTCTGATCCACGAAGGGGCTTTCCTGCGCAATGCGCATTACACCTATGTGCCTACGCAGACCGCTCCGGGCCACGCCAGCATCTACACCGGTTCCACACCAAGTCGGCATGGCATCGTTGCGAATCATCCGTACGACCGCGCCACACACCGAACGATCTATGTGATGACGGACTCCGCCGCGCGCACCATTGGCGCTGGTTCCCTTCGCCGCTCGCCGCATCGCCTGTTGGCCACTACGCTGGGCGACGAGATCGAACGGCGGACGGATGGGGCGGGCAAGACCATCGGCGTTGCCCTGAAGGATCGCGCAAGCATGCTACCCATCGGGCGCACCGGCGATGCCGCGTATTGGATGTCCTATTCCAGCGGCGAATTCGTTACGAGCGATTGGTACGGAATGACCGAATTGCCCAAATGGGTGAAAGCATTCAACCAACGCGCATTGGTGCCGAAATACTTGGACCGGAAGTGGGAGCCAATGCTTCCTGTGGAACGCTATCACCTCGCCCTACCGGATGACAATGCGTACGAGGGATCCTTTGTCGCCAACACCAAGGCCACATTCCCCTACGACTTGAGCACGTGGAAGGAAGATCCCAAGCGCATGGAACTGATCAAGTACACGCCGTGGGGCAACACCATCACCACGGACATGGCCATTGCTGCGTTGATCGGTGAGGAAATGGGCACGGATGTGACCACCGATCTGCTCGCGATCAGCTATGGGGCTACGGACGAATTGGGCCACTACACCGGTGTGCGGGCCATGGAATTGGAGGATATGTACATCCGCTTGGATCAGGAATTGGAGCGCCTCTTGATCGAATTGGACCAACGCGTCGGTGCCGACAACTACACGCTATTCCTGACCGCCGATCACGGGGCGGTGGATGTGCCCCAATACGTGAAGGACATAAAGGGCAGTGCAGGTTACGTGGATACCCAAAGTTGGAAACCGAAACTGGACTCGCTCTATTCGAACGAACTGGATCTTTTCCCGGATCGGATCACGAACAGATACACCGTGGACCGCATCATCAATGGCCACATCTACCTACCCGATAGTGCCAAGTCCACGGACTACATGGTGCGGATCCGGAACTTCGTGAAAGCCCAACCCGGTGTTGCTGATGCTTGGTTGGCCAGTGATCTGGCGCACGGTCCGGCGCTTGGGTCGCTCGGAGAGGCTGTGGCGAACGGCTACATGGCGGGCCGCTGTGGCGATATCCTGTACAGCTTCCTTCCCGGCCACATGGACACCGTGGATGAATACGGCGGAAAGGGCAGCGAGCATTTCACCAGCTGGAATTACGATACCCATGTTCCGGTGATCTTCTTCGGCCAAGGCATCAAGCCGGGCGAAGTGGTGCGGCGTACGACCGTGTCGGATATCGCGGCCACCATCAGCATGATCGTGGGTTGTGCCTTACCGGATGCGGCCGTTGGCGACCCTGTCCCGGAGGTGCTCCGCTGACTTTTCCACGATCATTGTTAAGATCCGATCGGTCCGATGCCGTGCGTTTTGGGCACTTGCTGCGTAGGTTTCGGCATGCAAGCGTGGGAGAAGCCGGTGTTCGATCAACCCTTCGAACTGTGGAAGGACGATGGGGTGTTGCATTTGGTGCTCGCCAAAGGGGCGCGAGTGCGCATGCGGGATATGAAGGAATTCATCCGTTTGGTGGCCGCTCTGGACCGTTCCGGCGCCGCACCCGTAGTGATGGAGTATCCGGAACAGGTCTGGGTGGAAGACCATGCACGCGCATTCCTGCGCCGGGTTTGCGGTTCCAACGGACATCCTGTGGCCCTCTACGCTACGGACCGCACGGGCTTGGCGCAAGCCGAATTGTTCAAACATGTGGAGCGACCAGCCTTTCCATTTCGGGTCTTCACCATGCGCGAGGCCGCGTACCGTTGGGCCCGGGAACGGCGGCAATTGGCCGATGTTCTAGCGCGGGATCGGACGTGATCGTTGAGATCTTTCCCATGTCCGAACTGGACTGGCGTTCCTCGACCCGGTAGTTTCGGGGCCTGAATGCGTGCCACTCCTGTACATCCTAGGTTCTTGATGCTCTGTTTTGGGCTGTTCTTGGCGTATGCACTCCATGCGCAGGCCCTGCAATTGACCGGCGAAAGTGCCGGTGCGAACGTGATCGTGCTCGGCACATCCGAAGATCCAGAAAGTCCTACGCCGGTGTTCCAAGCGGTTTGGCGTGGTGTGCCGGGTGCCGGTGCCGTATTCCAGATCCAGCGGACCGCCGCTCCCGATGATCGGCTGCGGTTGATGCTCGATCGGTTGATGGAGGCCGGGATCGGTGCCTACCTCGATGCGCGTGTTCATTTCACCAAACAAGGCGTGGTGAGCGATGTGCCCAGTGATCAGCTCGCGGACGAGATCGATGCCATGGTGCGTTCCGCTGCGGAGGACCTCGGTGTACCGCATGCATTCGATCAGTTGAGCGAACCCACCCGGATGCAGCTCTCGCGACTCACGCACATCGATTGGAGCCAAGCCCGCTACGGGGTGGATGCCGGAGAGGATCAAGACAAGTACCTGGCCATCTATTTCTACGTGCGCAGCCAGCGGGAGGAATTGGAGCGGCAATTGCGCGCCGACCTGTTGCCTTTGGCAAGTGTTGCCGTGCTTGGGAATGCGGTGGCAGAGCCGGGCTCGCAAGTGTGGATCAACTCCACGTGTGGCACCGTGTTCGATGAGGAGAACTACCTCTGCGCGCTGGATCTGCAACTTGCGGATACCGGCGGTGGTGGCATCGATCCGGCCTTGGGTCAACGGTTGATGCAAGCCATGGCCGAGCGCTCCGAGGATGTCACTGAGGAAGTCGTTGAAATGCCGCGACTCCGGAAACGTGATCGGTGGTTGAAGGTGGAATTGGACGGGATCAATGAACGGATCGATCGCATGGACCAACGCCGTGAATTGTGGGCCATCCGTGATCGCTTGGACGATATCGAGGACCGCGTGGCCGGGCTGACCTTGGAAGTGCGCGATGTGCGGTCCAACGTTCCAGAAGAGGAGAATCCATCTGCCAACTTGAGCGATCTGGTGGGTCGGAACATCACGGTCCGTTTCGATCGGAACTCCACCCAACTCAATGCCGAGTACCGTGTGCTGCTCAACGAAGTGTTCGAACAGCTTGCGCGATCATCCATCCAACGTGTGCTGGTGACCGGCTATTCGGATCGCACCGGAGACCCTGATCAGAATCTTCTGTTGAGCGAACTGAGGGCGCATGCGGTGCGCAATTACCTGATGCAGCGCGGCATTTCAGCGGAACGGCTGCTGGTGAACTACTATGGCGATAGCCGCAGTTCGGGCCGCGATCCCAGCGAACGCAGGGTGGAGTTGGAGTGGATCCGATAGATCACTCTTCCGTGCCCGCAACTTCCCGATCCGTATCCGGCAAAATGGGAGAAGGATGCCGCATGCGGAACAGCACTTCGAACAACACACCGCCGTCCACTTGCACATGGAACGAACCGTCCAATTGTTCGGACAAGGCTTCTACGATCTCCAAGCCCAACTTACCTGTCCCTTCACGCGCATCGTCGGTGATCCCTTTTCCATTGTCCTTCACCGTTAGCCTGTACAGGTCTCCATCCATTGGGCTAACACGGATCTCGACATGGCCGCCCGTAACGTAGGGGAAAGCATGCTGGAAACTGTTCGACACGAGTTCGCACAGGATGATGCCCAGTTCGATCGCTGTATCCTGATCCGCCTTGGTATGGTCGGTGTTCACCTCGAAGCTCACCAGACGGCTTTGTGGCAGGTACATTTCGGCCAGTGCCTTCACCAGATCGGTGAAGAAGCGGAACAGATCCACGTTCCGTAGATCCACAAGGCCGTATAACTTGTGGTGGACCAAGGCGATGGTGTCGATCCTGCGTTTACCGCGCAGGAATTCGCTCTTCACAGCACCGTCTTCCAAGCGTGTGGCTTGTAGGTTCAAAAGGCTGCTCACCACCTGCAGGTTGTTCTTCACCCGGTGATGCACCTCGCGGTTCAGCACATCGCGTTCGCCCAATGCCTTGGCCAGTTTCACCTCCTGCGTTCGCGTGCGCCTGGTCTGTTTGCGCAGGTTCTCATCGGAGGAACGCTTCTTCAAGTAGGCCCATGTCAGCAGCGTGATCAGCACGAGCAGGAAGACGGCGCTCGCGATCAACACCCTCCATTCCGGTAGCAACCAGTCGATCAGGCGGTCCGTGTTCAGCACCACACCGGTGTTCAGCTGCTGGCCGTTCAGTGGATATTGCATGAATGAACAACCGAATTGCTGGTCTCCCACCTGAACGGTGAAAGGGGCGAATGTCTTCTTCGTCTGCCACGCTTTTTCAGCGAGGTCCGTGGCTGCTTCCACTTGCTCATCTCCCTGCCCGCGCACATGGCCCAAGGATCTGCCTTCATCATCGAGCAGGAGTATGCCCGGCCGGGTTAGTGCGGCGGACCGTGAATCGAGCCAAGAGGAACGCGTGAGGTCCACCGTGAACATCAGCACCCGATACGGTCGATCGGGGTTCTCATCGCGGATCAAATACGAGACTTGGAGCATCGGGTCACCCTCCGTGTCCGGTGGTCGCAAGGTCCAGCAAGGTTCGTTCTGCGATTCCTCCAAGGCCTTGCTGAACCACACCCTTTCGCGTGGGTCGTTGTCTTCATGGTCCAACCACGGCCCTTCGGTCACTTCAAGCCTTTGTCCACCGGTGTACCTCATCAGGATCGGTGGCCCATCCACCGATCCTGCTGCGGTGCGGGTCACCAAGAAGGTGCTGTCCTCTCGGATCAATGCAAGTTCGTCACCCACCTCGTTGGCCAATTTGATGGAAAGGATCGGCCAATGTGTGCGCAGCAAAGGATACCATCTGTCGAACACGACGGTGCTGTCCGAGATCTCGATCGCAGCTGCCTCTTCTCGGATGTCCTCGGCCATTTCACTGAAGAGTCCGTTCAGCCGGAGTTGTACCAATTGCTGCGTACGCAGCAACGCCATTTCGCCCAAGGCCGACTTCCGCTCTTGCATGGACGAGATCGCCCAAAGGAGCAGTCCGGCACCGATCGCCAGAACCCCGACGATCGAAATGAGAAGCGTACGGCCGGATCGAACCTTGCTCATGGACAGATGCTCTTGGCGATGATCGTCCTGGTCATTTCCGCGACCGCATCGCCACTTTTTATTTGCTCAGTGGTGAGTCGCGTAGGAATGAAGTACACCCCGTTCAGTTTGCCATTCATCGTTCGGCCGGCGCGGATGCATGTATCCAACTCCATCGTTTCTACGGTGAGGCCTTGGTAACTGAGGTCGATGATGAGATCCACCGACTTGTCCTGGTTCGTGGTGTTCACCAACTTCAATAACAATTCGCTGGGCTTTCCCGGAGGATGGTTCCAGCGGTATGCGAGCTGCACTCCATCCTGCACACCTTTTTGCAAGTATTGCGGCGGTGCACATCCAGCAGAGGCTAGGAAGGCGAGAAGTGCAGGAATGATGCGCGATCTCATTGCAGGTCGGTCAGTTGGGTGATAACGTGGCTGATGTCCTTGTCATCCACGTCCAGATGAAGTACCATTCGCACCATGCTGGGCCCGAAAGCCACGGCACGTACACCGCGGTGGTTGAGTTTGGCTAGGAACGGTTCGGCAGCTTGCTTATTCGCCAATGTGAAGATCACGATGTTCGTACGAACGGGCATCACGGAGGAAACATAGGGTAGGGTGAGCAGCTTGGCTTCCAGTAGTGCCGCACGTCGGTGGTCATCTTTCAAACGATCCACGTGATGGTCCAAGGCGTAATGACACGCGGCCGCCAAGAGGCCGGCTTGGCGCATGCCGCCGCCCAGGCGTTTCCGCACGCGGCGGGCCTGTCGCATCAGTTCCTTGCTTCCGATCAATACCGACCCGACGGGCGCTCCCAGACCTTTGCTCAAACAGATCGAGATGGTGTCGCAACGAGCGCCCCAGTCCGCAGGGCTCTCTCCGGTCGCGGCCATGGCGTTGAAGATGCGTGCGCCATCCATGTGCAATGCCAGGCCATTGGTTTTGCAGATCGCTTTGATCCGATCCACTTCGGCAATATCCCATACAGCACCACCGCCACGGTTGCAGGTGTTCTCAAAATTCACCAGCCGGGTGCGGGTCAACCACTGTTGGTCGTCATTGATCGCCTCTTGAACACGTTCGGCCGTGAACCGCCCGCGATCGCTCGGAACGAACTTCACACTGCACCCACTGTTCACCATGGTGCCACCACCTTCGTACCGATAGATGTGTGCGCCTTCATCGCAGATCACCTCATCACCCGGACGCGTGTGGATGTTCACCGCGATCTGGTTCGCCATGGTACCGCTTGGGCAGAACATGCCTGCCTCATGTCCGAACAGCCGGGCGATCCGTTCCTCCAACGCATTCACCGTGGGGTCCTCCCCAAAGACATCATCACCCACCTCGGCCGCCATCATGGCCGCTCGCATGGCAGAAGTGGGTCGGGTAACGGTGTCGGAACGTAGGTCGATCATCGGGCCAAATGCAACGGCCCAAGATAGCGCGACGAAGAATGCTCAGGCCGTTTGCTCGAGGTGATGGTGCAGTTTGGCCAAGTAGGGGATCTCCTTCTTTCCAACGCCGTGGAAGGCGCTGGCGACCGCGTCCGCCGCGCGGTAGATCAACTGCTTGCGCTCCTCGGGCAGGTCGTGATGGTGACGCGCCATGTAGGCAACGAACGAGTCGAAGGCCTCATCGGCCGTGGCATCGCGTTCCGACAGGACATCGAATTCGAATTCCGTGATGAAGGCCTGATCCGTGCCGAAGTGGTCCGTACTGTCCTCCAAGGGAACGAGTTCCTCCTTGACGATGCGTTTCAAGGTCTCCACCTCTGCCGGCCGGACAAGGTCATCCGCTGCGGCTATCGCGTACAACAAACGACCCAGTTCCTTGTAGAATAGTTGTGCTTCCATGATCCCGTGAAGTTGGTACTTCTCCAAGGTAAGGCTCCTGACAGTGGTCACTTCCTGCGGCTCACAAGCAACCCGTCACGCACCGGAAGCAAGAGATTTTCTACTCGTGCATCGCTCTTCACTTTGCAGGTATAGGCCACGAGTCCGCGCGTTTCGCTGTCCTGATCGGCCTCGGGTGCCAGCACTTTGCCGCTCCACAATACGTTGTCTGCAATGATCAAACCACCAGAGCGAACACGGTCGATCACCAGGTCGAAGTAATTCGAATAGTTCGGTTTGTCCGCATCGATGAAGACCAGGTCGAAGGTGCCTTTGATCTGCGGTATCACGTCGGTGGCCGCAGCGAGGTGTTGATGGATGCGGTCTTGGAGCCCGGCTTTCTTGACGTACCGATCCACCATGGAGGCCAACCGTATATTGATGTCGATGGTATGCAACACCCCATCCGCTGCCATTCCCTCGGCCAAGCAAAGCGCGGAGTAACCCGTGTAGGTGCCGATCTCCAAAACCAAGTTCGGTACCATGAGCTTGCTGATCATGCTCAAGAACCGACCTTGTAGATGCCCGCTGAGCATATTGGGCAACTCGATGTTCGCCCGGGTCTCTTCCGCGAGTTCCCGGAGGATGTCGGGTTCTTGCGCGGTATGGCTTTCGGCGTAGGCGTTAAGGTCTGGGGAAAGGAAATGCATGTTGGATCAACGTTGAACAACGAAGTGTTGTGTGGCCGATCCAGTCTCGGTGCTCACAGTGAGCAGGTAAGATCCGTTGGCCATCATTGAAAGGTCGAGTAAAGTGTGCGTGGCCGAAATACGGTCCCGAAGAACGGTGCGCCCATCCATCGTCGTAACGATCAGTTCCGAGGCGCCTGCCGTAGGATACAATTGAACCGTGATCACGTCGTTCGCTGGGATCGGGAAGATGGAGAACGTGCTCTCTGGTTCTGCTTCATCGACCCCAACAGGAACGTCTAATCGCCACCAATCGTTCCGTCGCGCAAACGTCCCATCAAGTCCGAGGCCATAGTAGAATGCACTTGCCCAACTCTGGGGACCCAGTATCCCGGTGCCCACTCCACCTCTGCGCGTACCTCCTTCGAATGGAGCAACCGCTTCCCAACCGTTCAGTTGTTTCCACGTTTCCGCGTGGAATACCGTTCCGTCGGAAGCACCGCAGGTCAGCACATACACGCTGTTCCCACTGGCATCCGCGCCGTATCGCGGGGCAGGTAGGTCATCGCTCGCATACCATTCGCCGGTCTCGAAAAAGCCGGGGTACCACCACGCATCGTTGAGGGCATTGAACGCACTGTCCGCTCCCCCTAGGATGGCCATACCACCACCGGATTCGAAGCACGCAGCGCGATGTCTCGCAGGCCCTGGAACAGGTGATAAGGGCTCCCACGTATCATCGAACGATCTGTATTTCCACGCCTCGTTCGTGGGCACACCGCTTGCCAACATGCCCGTTGCAACAAGCGCATCCTGATAGTAGATCCAGGTGGACACGCAGGCATATCGGGCTTCATCTGGAAGCGATGCTTTCTGTACCCACTGATCCGTTTCCGGATGATAGGCCCACAATTCACTGTTCGCGCCGGCCTCTCCAGTACCTCCGAAAACGAATCCCGTATCGGCTATCGTGAACGTGCTACAGTATTGTCGCCCACTCGCAGGCATCGACGAGATCGCCGACCAACTCTCCACAGCAGGGTCGAAGCAGAACCAATCGTTGGTGTATCCGAAGCCCACCTCGCGCCCCGTGCCAACATAGATCTTGCCCGCTACCGTGAAGGCGGCCGCGTCGTCCCGTGGCGTACCCGGGAAGTCGGGAAGCTGGGACCACTGTGCACCTACGGTACCCCAAGCACAGAGTAGCGTGAAGTGGATCGTTCGCATGCCTCGAAGGTAGTTCCGCAGTTCTATCTGATCTGGTTTAACCAAATGGTTAATATTGCGGCCCGTAACACGCATGACCAGTCAAGTGAATACCGAACAACGCATCTTGAATGCGGCCCGGAAGGTCTTCACGCAGAAAGGCATGGCGGCCGCGCGAATGCAGGAAGTGGCCGAAGAGGCGGGTATCAACAAGGCCTTGCTACACTATTATTTCAAGGATAAACAACATTTGTTCGAAGGGGTGTTCAAGGAAAGTGCCCAACGCCAATTCGGCTGCATTTGGGATTCCCTGAAGCAATGCGATTGCCTCTTTCCCGCCATCGAGGCTTTCGTAACCGCCTATCTGGATCGCATGATAGAGGAACCCATGTTGCCGCTCTTCATCGCCAACGAATTGAACCGGGATGCGAAGGGCCTGGCCGATTTCGTGGATCGCGGGAAGGAGAGCCGTGCGCGCTTCCTGCACATGGTGGAAGAAGCCCGCAAGAACGGCGAGATCATCGACATCGATCCACGCGAGCTGCTGGTGAACATCATGGCCTTGTGCGCACATCCTTTCATCGCGCAACCCATGCTTAAGCACATCCACGGCATTTCGGACGAGGCGTTCCGCCGAATGATCCAAAAGCGCCGAAAGTCCGTTCCCGAATTCATCATCCGATCCATCCGCGCATGAACGACCTGTTCAAACGAAGACTCACCATCATCCTCGGCCTGCTATTCATCGTGGGCGGCATCGGTACCTGCAAGGTCTTGAAGGATAGCAAGAAGACACCGGACCGCATGGAGGTGATCACCGCAGCACGTGCTGTGCGCACATTGACCGCACAGAACGGGCCAGTGCGCTTGAGCATTCCCATCACGGGTCGGCTACGCGCCGTGGACCGCATGCTGATCACCGCCGAGGTCGGTGGTACCGTACAACGCACTGGGACGACCTTTCGCGAGGGAGTAACATTCCGCAAAGGCGAAGTACTGCTCCAGATCGACAACGGTGAAGTACGTGCGCAAGTGAACGCACAGCAGAGTTCCTTTCTGCGGACCTTGGTGCAACTGGTGCCGGATCTGCGGATCGATTTTCCGGATGCCGCTGCCAAATGGGAGACCTACTTGAAAAGTGTGCCCGTTGAAGGGCTGTTGCCGGAGCTGCCGAAGTTGGCCAATGAGCAAGAACGGAATTACATGGCCGGTCGCGGTCTCCTTGATCAGTACTACGGTATCCGTGCGCTGTATGAGCGGCTTGGCAAATACAACATCACCGCGCCTTTCGATGGTGTGGTCGTGAGCGCATCGGTGGAACCCGGTACGATCGTCACACCGGGAACTCGCTTGGGTGAATTCATCTCGCCCGGTTCGTTGGAGTTGGAAACCGCGATCGGCGCAGGCGAACTGACGCTGGTCCACATCGGTGATACACTTCGGCTGACCAGCACGGAAGGTCCCGGCACGTGGCGCGGTCGCATCATTCGAGCGGGCGAGAACATCGACGCTTCTACACAAACGGTGAAGCTCTTCGTGCAAGTGGATGGCAAGGACCTGCGTGATGGACAATATCTCGCCGGATCCATCGAGGCCGGTGCATTGAGCGATGCCGTTGCTGTACCGCGCAGTGCATTGCTGGAAGATGGCTCTCTATACACCGTGAAGGATTCCGCCTTGGTGAAGATGCCCGTGGAGATCCTGCACCAAGGGGTTGAGCAGGCCGTTGTGCGTGGCTTGGCGAATGGTCAGGTGGTCGTGACGGATCGCCTCAGCGGTGCATACGAAGGACTGCGTGTAGCACCTGTAACAAGTGAATGAAACGCGACGACGCTACGGCGCAACGAAAGGTTGAAAAGAAACACGGAACGAGAGATGTCGACAATGCATGAGAATGAAATAGCAAGTGGAGTAGTGGAAGCTGCATTTCGTGTTCATCGTCTTTTTGGACCCGGCCTTTTGGAAAGTGTGTACGAAACCTGCCTTGAATTCGAATTGAAGGATATGGGGTTCGACGTGCGTCGTCAAGTTCATCTTCCTGTTCAATATCGCGGCATGCAGTTGGACGCCGGCTACAAACTGGATCTATGGGTGAACGGGAGGGTTATGATCGAGGTCAAGGCTGCACAAGAGATACATCCGGTCTTCAAAATGCAGCTGAAGACATATTTGAAATTGACCGATAACCGACTTGGATTACTCATCAATTTCAACACCCCCCTCCTGAAGGATGGGATCAGGCGGGTGGTGAACGGCCTAATAGAAGAATGACCTTCCATATTCCATTACCGTTGCGCGGCGCCCTACCGTTCTTGGGATCGGCGAATGATATCGGACAAAACGTTGCGTCGCCGCATCGTTGCGTTCCAACCTGTTCTATTCCATGAAAGGCCTTACCGCATATTTCCTGAAGTACTCCGTCGCGGTGGATACCGTGATGATCCTGATCTTCATCTTCGGCTTCTTCGGATGGAAGGCAACGCGCAGTTCGTTGTTCCCGGAGGCAGAAAGTCGAACCATCCAAGTGCAGATCATCTTCCCAGGTGCTGCTCCGGAAGAGGTGGAGGAGGGTGTCGTGCTGCGGATCGAAGACGATGTGAAAGGCATTACCGGAGTGGAGCGCATCAGCAGCTTGAGCCAGGAGAACGGTGGTGTGATCACCATTGATGTGATCAAGGGTTTCGATACGGACCTCGTAGTACAGGACGTGAAGAATGCTGTGGACCGGATCCCTTCGTTGCCCGATGGCATGGAGCCGATACGCACCTTCAAATTGGAGAACATCCGGCCTGCAGTGAGCTTTGCGTTGAGTGGTGAAGGTCTCGATCTAAAAGCGTTGAAGACCGTTGCACGCCGCGTGGAACAGGACCTGCGCTCCACCGAAGGCATCAGCAAAGTGGAGCTGTCCGGCTTCCCGTTGGAAGAGATCGAAGTGGCGCTGCGGGAAGAAGACCTGCGTGCGAACAACCTCTCTTTCGCACAAGTGTCACTCGCTGTCCGAGGTGCGAATCTGGATGTGACCGGCGGTAAGATCAAGACCATTGACGAAGAGCTTCTGATCCGTGTGCGCGACAAGCGCATGGATGCGGAAGGCTTGAAGAATACCGTGGTCCGCGCTGGATCGGATGGAAGTGTGCTGCGCTTGAGCGACGTGGCCGATGTGCGCGATGCATGGGCCGATGATCCCGCCCGCAATTACGTGGACGGAATTCCCAGCGTGGTGGTGAACGTGAGCAGTACGATCAGCGAGGACATCCTCCACATCGCCGATGCCACCAACAAGTACATGACCGATTTCAGCGGACGTAACACCACGGTGAAGGCGACCTTGATCAGCGATGCCACCATCGTACTCCGTCAACGCATCGCCATGTTGCTTGAAAATGGCACCCAAGGCTTCCTCCTCGTGATCATCGTCCTTACGCTCTTCCTTAACTGGCGTCTTGCTTTCTGGGTAGCACTCAGCATTCCAGTGGCGTTCGCGGGCATGTTCATACTCGCACCGGGCTTCATCACCATCAACGTCATGTCGCTCTTCGGGATGATCCTCGTGGTCGGTATCCTCGTGGACGATGGCATTGTGATCACCGAGAGCATCTATCAGGAGTACGAACGCGGACTTCCGCCGATCCAAGCGGCATTTATCGGCATCAACAAAGTGTTGCCTGCGGTGATCAGTTCAGTGCTCACCACGGTCGCCGCCTTCAGCACCTTCTTCTTCATCGAAGGGCGCTTGGGTGATTTCGCTCCGGCGCTGGCCTTCGTGGTCATTGGTACGTTGGTCTTCTCATTGATCGAAGCGGCGTACATCCTACCGGCACACATCGCCCATAGTAGGGGTCTCAGCCGTGGTAAGAAGAATCGTCTGGAAGCATACATGAATGGTGTGATGGGCAACCTGCGCGACAAGCGGTACGGCCCATTCTTCGACCGTATCATGCGGAACAAGGTGCTCACCATCGGCATCGCATTCTTCATTCTTGCACTAACGATCGGGTCGGTGGGTGCGGGTATCATCCGTACCACCTTCTTCCCGGTGATCGAGCGCGATGACGTGGCCGTGGATCTCGAGATGGTGACCGGTACACGCGAGCAGATCGTGTTCCAGGAACTCCAGAAGATCGAACAACTCGTTTGGACCGTGAACGATGAGTTGAGTGCAGGACGTGAGGATAGCCTTGATGTCGTGTTGAAAGTGCAAACCATCCTTGGCCCACGTCCAGAACAAGGCAAGTTGAACATCATTCTGTTGGATGGCGAGAAACGTGGCTTCAAGAGCGAAGAGTTGACCAATCGCCTGCGCGAACGTGCTGGTGCCATACCCGGTGTTTCGAACCTCTCTTTCGGTCTGGCCAGTGCCTTTGGTAAACCGATCTCCGTTTCGCTACGCAGCAATGATCTTGCGGAACTCAACACCGCGAAAGCTGAATTGCGGGATGAATTGGCCCAACTTCCCATGCTCCGCGATGTGGTCGATAGCGATCGCCCGGGAAATCGCGAAGTGGTACTGAAGCTGAAGGACAAGGCCCAACTGCTAGGTCTCACTTTGCAGGATGTCGTGGGCCAAGTGCGCCAAGGTTTCTTCGGACTGGAATCACAACGCGTGCAACGGGGTGAGGACGAGGTGAAGATCTGGGTGCGTTATGCGGAAGATGAACGTGCTTCACTCCGTGATCTGGAGGACATGCGCATCCGAACTGCGGACGGTCGCCAACTGCCCTTGAGCGAACTGGTGAGTTACCACATCGAACGCGGGATCCGTGCGATCAGCCACTTGGATGGAAAGCGTGAAGTGCGTGTGGAGGCCGATATGGCCAATAGCGCACAGAGTTCGACGGATGCCACCACACTCGTCGCCTCGGACATCATGGTACCCTTGTTGGCACGGCATCCAGGCCTCAGCTACAGCTTCGAAGGACAAGGGGAGCAAAGCCGGAAGGTCGGGATCTCCGCAGCCAGGATCATGCCCATCACCCTCATCATCATGTTCTCGTTGATCGTGATCACACTGCGGAGCTTCTGGCAAATGCTCATGGTGTTGCTGTGCATCCCGCTCGGTTTCATCGGCGTTGCATGGGGCCACTGGGTCCACGATGTGCAGATCAGCCTGTTCAGTTTCTTCGGGGCCATCGCGCTCATCGGTGTCATGGTCAACGATTCGCTTGTACTGGTCACCACCTTCAATGCAAACCTGAAGGAACGCATGACCTTCAACTTGGCGTTGCGAACGGCGGCCCTCTCACGACTGCGGCCTATCCTTCTGACTTCCTTGACAACAGTTGCCGGACTGTTGCCGATCACCTTGAATAAGAGCTTTCAAGCGCAATTCCTGATCCCCATGGCGGTGACGGTCGCATACGGATTGGCCATCGCCACCTTCGTAACACTGATCGTTCTGCCAACCTTATTGGCCGGGCTCAATGAGATCCGCCGCTTGCGCTGGTGGGCATGGTACGCCGAGTGGCCAACTCCCGAAGCCGACGAACCTGCTGTGAAAGAACTTCCCTATGAGAACCTGGAGGACACTCGCGCTTAGTGCGTCATCATTGTTCATCGCCGGTGTGTTCGCACAGGACACCCTGCAACTCGCCGATGCGATCCAACTCGCAATGGCCAATGAACACGGCATTCGCATCGCGAAGAACGATGCGGCCATCGCCCAAGCGCAGGCCACTGTAGGAAATGCAGGTCTACTGCCTTCCCTCGATGCCAGTGGACGGGCCAACTACAGCAACCAGTATTCCAAGCTTGATTTCGCGCCGGGCATTCAGGATGTGGAGCGGAGTGGGGTGGAGAGTACCACCTTGGCCGGGCAGGTCGGATTGGCATACACGCTGTTCAACGGGATGGGCAACTTCGCCACCTATGAACGTGCGCAACTGAACGAGCTGCTTGCGGACCTCCGTACACGAGCTCAGGTGGAAGGCACACTTTCCCAAGTGATCGCGCTGTATTACGGCATTGCTGCGATGGACGAGGATGTCGCCATCACGCAACGGATCCTTGAGATCAGCGCGGACCGGTTCGCACGACAAGAAGGCAAAGCGTCACTGGGTGGAGTGGGGAGACTCGATGTCCTTAACGCCAAGGTCGACCTACAGGCGGATAGCACCACCTATATCCTGGCCAAGCAGCGCAGGGATCGAAGCGTTAGGGATCTGAATGTGTTGATGGGCCGCTCCTCTGCAACGAGTATGCAAGTATCGCGTCGTGTGGACCATGTACGCGTATTGGCCGAGGATCAATTGGTGCAAGAGGCCATGAACGGGAACGTGCTGTTGGTTTCAGCCACAGCTCAAGTGCGAGCGGCAGAGGTGGACCAGCGTATCGCCAAAGCCCTGCGCTGGCCGAAGCTCGATCTCAATGCAGCATACGGGATCAATGATCAGAAGAACGAGGTCGGTGTAGTGCTTGGTACCTATACCCAGGGATTCAATGGTGGTCTTACAGTGAGTGTGCCGTTGTTCAACGGTGGTCGCATCACCACCCAAATGGAAGCTGCACGGTTGCGTGCGGAGAATGCGGTGATAGCGGAACAACAGGCACGCTTGCAAGTGGAGCGTGATGTGCGCAATGCATACGCAACGTGGAGCAGCCAACGCGAAGTCCTGCGGATCCAATCCGATGCGGTCAACACAGCGCAGATCAATTTCGAGCGCACCCGCGAACTCTTTCAGGCCGGACAGCTTACCGGGTTGCAATTCCGCCAAGCGCAGTTGGATCTGGCGAATGCGGAAAGGCAGTCCGTCGTCTCGGGCTTCGATACCAAAGTGGCGGAGTTGATACTGCTGCGTGCAAGTGGTGGACTCACATCGGCGTTGGGCATTCAGCCTTGATCCATATCGGGGTACACGGAGTAGATCCGAGCATGATCCAAGGCGCTTGGAAGGCCTTGATTTGATAGGTTCGTCCGGATCGATCAACTTCGCAGTTCCCAAACCTGTTGAACCATGAAAACTGCGACCAACCTATTCCTGTTCTTGGCGATGACCCTCCTCGCTGCGTGCTCCAGCGAACCCAAGAATGGATCACCGGAGCAGAAGGAGGAGCGAGCGATGGATGAAGCGGCGGAATGTGATCCACTCGTGGGTGAGTTCCGTGACCTGATGGCGGATTATGAATCGGCGTTGAAGGAGATGATCGCTGCGAAGAAGATCGACCCGAATGGTCAGAAGGAATTCTCGGATAAGGCGAGCGACTTGAGCAAGCGGATAAAGGAGCGCGGAGAGAAGGCACTTGGTATGAAGTGTTGGTCCGAGTTCAATACCATCGGCCAGACCTATGGAACGCGTATCGCCAAACTCGGCATGGAGGTCATGATGATGAATGGAGGTATGGAAGGATTGGAGGGCATGGATCCAGCCGCGCTGGAGGCGATGAAGAAGGTCATGGGGCAATAAGTTGATCGCGCGATGACCGAAGAGAGCAAGTCCTCGAAGCTGCTTCCAGCAGTCGGGTTCGTGCTGTGCGCTTTGGTCCTCGGCCTGTTCGCAGGGGCTTTCATTGGCAGGTTTTCGGTCAGCAAGGCCGACGGGATGGCCGGTGCGGCGATAGTAGCGTTCTATGGGCTTTTCGGCGGGGTGATCATTGCTATTGCGGCCATCCTCCTGGCGCGCCGTATGGAACGCAGAGGATTGCTTCGCGCTTTGACGGTCATCGGGCCGCTTGCGGTGATCCTGCTTGCCGGGGCGACGTGGCGTTTCATGAAGATCAAGGCCGAAAGTGACCGACGCTGGGAGATCGAGCAGGAGCGCTACAAGCAATTGAAACCAACCGCACCGAACGCACCGGTCATGTTCGCGTCAATGCATTCGGTCATTGAGAACGTTGCGACCACTGAGGAAGTGCGCGACCCCGCGCTTGGCTTGGGCATGGCGGCACCGATCATGGAACTCGGCACCTTCCACTTCTACGCCGGGCCGGACATGGACCAGGTCCCCGGCATGTTCGCCGCAACGGACAGCTTGGTGTTCGCGAAAGGAGAGCACTTCGTCGACATCACCTCGGCACCGCCATGGTTCGTTCCGGCCCACCTGAAGTTGGACTACGGCCTCCTGCTGTTGAAGGTGATCACGCTTTCGCGCAACTGGATGGAGGTGGAGGTGAACAGCATCGATGGCACCACGCGCTGGGTGGACCGCAATGAGCTGACCTTCGTAACATGGCCGGAGTTCATCAGTACGGTGAACACGGTAGAGATCATCGACACGGAAACGAACCCGGTCCGTTTGAAGCCATTGGACCACGCCGCCATACTCGCCGAAGGTGCCAACGCCTTGCTGGTCCCGCTTGCCGTGCGTGGGGATTGGCTCATGGTCTCCACCGATGGCTTGGCGGACCGTATCGTACCGACGGGTTGGATCCGTTGGCGTGACGGGGAGCGGCTGCTGGTGCGCTACAATTTGTTGTGCTGAGTCGCATCAGGAATGGGAGGATCGAGCAGTATCGCCAAACACTTTCGCGAAATCCACTTCGGCGGCAACTGGACCAGCGTGAACTTGCGCGACACACTAGCGGATGTCACGTGGCAGGAGGCCACCATGAAGCAGAGATCCTTCAACACGATCGCAGCGATCACCTTCCACATCCATTATTTCGCAGACGCTGTGCTTCAGGTGCTGGAGGGTGGGCCACTCGACGCGCACGACAAGTTCAGCTTCGACCATCCGCCGATCACGAGCGATGCAGATTGGCAACGCATGCTGGATCAGATATGGGCCGATGCGGAGCGATTCGCAACGATGGTGGAACAAATAACGGAGGAGCGTTTACAGAGCAACTTGGCGGACCCCAAGTATGGTACCTGGTACCGCAACCTGCACGGCATCATCGAACATGCCCACTACCACATGGGGCAGGTCGTGATCCTGAAGAAGTTGCTGCGGGAAGGGTAGGACTTTTGTCCGCCACAACGGCGTTTCGCGTGCATCTTCTCCGGCGATCCGGCTACCGTACTGCGTCTATTGCTTCATCCACACGGCACGCATCACGTTGCCGTCCGCACAGGATGCCTCGATCAGGTAGGTGCCAGCGGCGAGTTCGCCCACATCGATCCGTTCAGCGCTATCGCCGAAGAGTCCTGTGGACGAACCTTGCAGGGTCAGGATCCGCCAATCTGTGATCGTGCGCGATCCATCGGCTACAAGACGCAAAACGTTCCGGGCGGGATTCGGGACCACCTGGATCGGTGCGCGTTCTCTTTCCGTGAGCCCGTCCACATTGTCACGCACGAATTCCCAAAGCATCAACCGGCCATCGCCTTGATCACTGGTGTATTCCACGGATCCCGTGTAGCTGCCGGAACTGATCGTGCCCGAACCAACGAGCGTGAGCACCTCGTCGTTGTCGTAGCTGGTCATGGTCAGCTCGTACCGGTCCACGTGCCCTTCCGTCCAGGGCAGGCCCGAAATGTTCAGTTCCACCGTTCCCGTATCCGGCCCGGGGTCCGGAGCGGGAAGCACCACGTACACGGTGTCCCCATTCGTGGTACGACCGCCAAGTGCCAAGTGCGGAGCATTGATCGCACATGCTATCCGGTCCGTGGCGTTCAACATGCGGTTCATCGCCATGTATGCGAAGGCGGCGGGCTTGGGAGCGAAGGTCGGCTTGGAATAGAACATGCCCAAGCAACAGGTCGCGGCAGTGGTATCGTTATCGGTCATGCTCGCGGCATGTGCCATTACAAAGCCACGGTCGTTCATTTCAATGATGCCCCGTATCCGGTCCAAGCCATAGTCCAAGCTGTTCCATCCTGCTGCTCCGAACGCAGGGTTGAGAACGCCCCATTCCGCATTGATCAGATCCGAGTTTGGGAAGAAGGTGTTCTTCCAACCTTGTGCAATGCTCGCCTTCGTGCTGTCGTAGCCCCCGAACGCATCAGCGGAATAGGGGTGGACGCTGATGAAGTCCATCCGTGTGGAACTGTCGCGTGCAATGGAAAGGAACTGGACGGGGAAGAGGTTCAGGAAACTCTGCATCGCAAAACTGCAGCAACCCAATTTGACGTGCGGCGACAGTGCGGGATCGTCTCCGATCTCATCGGCCAGCGCGGCCATCATGGCGTGCAGTTGTGCAGCGGTGCCGTCCCAGAACGGCGTAAGTCCGGGGAACTGGTCCGGCTCGTTCCACACCTCGAACCACTTGACATTGCGCGTGACGTACAGGTGTTTCACAAGCTGATAGAACACACGGCTATAAACCAAGGGATCGGTCGGTGGCGCTTGGCGGATCCCATTGTCCCAACCAAGCAAGTGGCAAGGCGGGTTCCAATAGATGCACGGATAATAGGCCGGTGTATCCACGCTGGCCAGCGTGAAGGGCATCGAAGCCATGTCCAGGAACGGCTCCGCGCCCATGGCATGCACCACATCGATCAACGAATCCACATAGCTGAAATCGTAGTTGCCGAGGTTGTTCGCACCATTCATTGAATTCGGACCGTGATAGAACTCCGTCCATAGGTTCTTCAATACCGTTGTGTCGGTGGAGTAGTGGTCAGCACTGCCGGGATCATCAAAACGAGCGGTGGAAACGCGGATGAAACGCGGCTTCAACAAAGCCATTTCAGCGTCGAAACCGGGATCGTTAATGAACTGGAGATGTGGCCCGACGACGCTGGGATTTCCGCCCGCTCCGGTAAGCAAGTGCATCTCGTAGTGATCGCCCCACAACGGAGTTATTGAACCGGTAACGTTGGATGCATCCACGTTGATGGTGATCTGCGCAGCAGCGGAATAAGGCAATACGATGAACAGGAAGTGCAACCAACGGGATCTCATCATCATCAAGACGAAGGTAATGAGGGAGCAAGCGGGAGGTGGGCAAGAGCAAAGGCGAAGTGGAGCGATCGTCCTGACGTGCAAGGTTGTTATCACTCGAACGTTTTGTGGATAAATGCTACAACCCATTTCGATGGAATTGGTACATTGTCTGTCGGATAACCGACAGAAAACACGTCAACGATGGACAAGGAACAGATCGATGCGCTTTTCAACAGGTTCGAAGAAGCGTGCTACATCCACGAAGGTGTCGAATGCTGGAGTGCACGTGAGCTGCAAGTCATCTTGGGATACGCTCGTTGGGAGAATTTCAAAGTAGCTCTGGAGCGTGCCAGAAAGGCGTGTGAAGGCAGCGGGGCCAAGGTTGGGACCATTTTCGTGATGTCACGAAAATGGTTGGTTTGGGCAGTGGCGCGGAACGACCTGTCGAAGACCTGGCGTTGACCCGTTATGCGTGTTAGCTCATTGCCCAAAACGGTGATCCCAGCAAGCCGGAGATCGCCTTTGCGCAAACCTACTTCGCGGTGCAGACCCGCAAGCAGGAGCTGATCGAGAAGCGCATGCTGGATGTCGCTCGCGTATCCGCGCGTGAGAAACTGACAAAGTCCGAGAAGAAGCTTTCGGGGATCGTTTACGAACGTGGAGTGGATGACCGTGGTTTTGGCATCCTGCGTTCCAAAGGCGATCAGGCACTCTTCGGTGGAGCCAATACCAGTGATATGAAGCGAAGACTTGGCGTTCCGGAGAAACGACCCCTGGCGGATTTCCTTCCGACACTTACCATCAAGGCGAAGGACTTCGCCGCCGAACTAACTGGTCACAATGTCGTGGACAAGGATGTGCATGGTCAGGATCCCATCATCCAGGAGCATGTGGACAATAACGCCGCAGTGCGCAAGATGCTCGCGGAGCGCGGCGTGAAACCAGAAGAGCTACCGGCAGCCGAGGACCTGAAGAAAGTGCAACGCAGATTGGTGGGAGAGGAGAAGAAGTTGGTGGAGGCGGGGAAGAAGAACAGATCAGGCAACAATGGCTAAGAAGAAGATCATTGGGACCTGTAAGCTTTGCTTGAAGCCAGGTCAGGAACTACAGAACTCTCACATCATTTCGGAGTTCTTCTACAAGCCGATATATGAGAATGGACGGTTTCAGATATTCTCTTCGAACACGACCAACTCATCGCGGATTGAACAGAAGGGGCTCCGCGAGCATCTCTTATGCTGGAGCTGTGAGCAGAAGCTCGGTAACTGGGAGAAGTACGTGAAGGAGTTACTTTTTGATCGCGCGCCACAAGGCATCGATCATGGTGATCGGATGGAATACCCTGGAGTGGAATACTCCCAGTTCAAGCTGTTCCAGATGTCTTTGATCTGGCGGTTGGGAATTACCAAGCATGATCGATTCAGCAACGTTGATCTTGGACGGAAGCACGAAGATCGACTTCGGGAAATGTTGGACCGTTCGGATCCGGGAGAGCCGTACGAGTATGCCTGTTTCACTGAACATGTTGCATACAGTATCCCTGAGTATGGTAGTGTGATTCTTCCACCAACGAAGGGGGCGAAGAAATTTCAGGGCCATCCGTGCTATCGGACGGTTCTTGGTGGTATGGTCTGGTGCTTCTTTGTATCGAGTCACATGGCGCAGTTCCCAAAGCCAGAGATTTTCCTTTCCAAGTCAGGCGTACTTCCTGTTTGGAAGGAATCTCCTTCGGCTAGAAAGTTCGTTCGAGAGTGGACTGCACCGATCATTGCTGAGCATACAACTGCATAGACGACATCGTTGGCCTCTATGCGTTCACTGCACATGCGGGCCAATGAAGAACGCCGATGTGGATCCCTCCACTTCGGCGTTCATCCAAAATGTCACTCCGAGCTTGCCCCGGAGTCTCGTCGGACGATCAGTAGCAATACTTCCCCTCCGCGATCATCTTCTTCGCGATCGCCTTACGCAGTTCGGCCGTGTTGAGGTTCGTCGCCTTCGTGAAGCGCTTCGCACCCATCAACATCGCACGTTGCTCATCGCCATCGGCGAAATTGTTCACCGCTTCTTTCGCGTACTTGTGAATGCGGTCAGCAGCATCGTGAATGTAAAGCTGGGTCATCGCGATCTGCTCTTTCACGCTATCCGCGCCTTTCATCTCAACCAACTTCAAGGTGCGTAACAACACACTTTCCGCGAGGTAGGTGTCGATCACCATGTCAGCGATGTGCATCAATGTCTCCTGGTGCTTCGCCAATTCCAAGCCCAGCTTCTGTGCGGCGCCACCGGCCACCATCAGCACGGCCTTCTTGAAGTTCGCCACCATCCGCTTCTCGTCGCCGAGCAACGAATCATCCGGCTCCGGCATGTCGGGGATACCCATCAGATCAGCGGCAACTTGCTGCGCAGGACCCATCAGATCCAGCTGACCTTTCATCGCGCGCTTCAGCAGCATGTCCACCGTCAGCATGCGGTTGATCTCGTTCGTTCCCTCGAAGATCCGGTTGATCCGGCTATCGCGATACGCACGCTCCACAGGGCTTTCGGCGCTGTAGCCCATGCCGCCATAGATCTGCACGCCTTCGTCGCACACGTAGTCCAAGCACTCGCTGCCGGCCACTTTCAGGATCGCTGCTTCGGCTGCGTATTGCTCCACGCCTTTCAGCAATGCTTGTGCATGATCCGCACCGCCGGCCTTCAGGTCCTCGATCGCGCGCTCCATGTCCTGGCTGCAACGGTAGGTCGCACTTTCCACCACGTAGCAATAGGTTGCTTGGTCCGCGAGCTTTTGACGGATCGCACCGAAGCTGCTGATCGGACGACCGAACTGCTGCCGCTCGTTGGCGTAGTTCACGCTTTGGTCCACCACGGCCTTCGCACCGCCCAGCGCCGCGCCCGCCAACTTGATCCGACCGATGTTCAAAATGTTCACCGCGATCTTGAACCCGTTCCCGCGCTCGCTCAGCATGTTCTCCACCGGCACTTTGCAGTCGTTGAAGAACACCTGCCGCGTGCTGCTGCCCTTGATCCCCATTTTCTTCTCCTCGGGATTCAGCGTGATGCCGCCGAAGTCCTTCTCCACAATGAAGGCGCTCAGGTTGTCGTCCTCCTTGCCGGTCTTTGGGTCCACGATCTTGGCGAACACTGTGAAGATGTCCGCGAAGCCACCGTTGGTGATCCACATCTTCTGGCCATTGATGATGTAGTGTTTGCCGTCGTCGGTCAGCACCGCTTTCGTGCGACCGCTGTTGGCATCGCTGCCCGCGCTGGGTTCAGTGAGGCAGTAGGAGGCCTTCCATTCGCCCGTGGCCAGCTTGGGGACGTACTTCTTGCGCTGTGCCTCGTTGCCATAGTACAGGATGGGTAGCGTACCGATGCCAGTGTGCGCCGCGATCGCCACGCTGAAGCTGTGCCCGGCACCGGTCACTTCGGTCACCAGCATCGTGGTCACGAAGTCCTTGCCGAAGCCGCCCAGGTCCTCGGGCACCGAGATGCCCAGCAGTCCCAGTTCGCCCGCCTTGTCCAGCAGGCTCGGCATCAGCCCCTCTTTCAAGGAGTCGATCTCATCCAGTTGCGTCCACACGTTCTGTTGCAGGAACTCGAGGGCACTCTGCGCGATCATGCGCTGCTCCTCGTTGAATTCCTCGGGAATGAAAATGTCCTGCGGTGCGCTCTCGCGGATCAGGAATTCGCCTCCTTGGAGGGCCTTTTTCGTTTCGGTTGCCATGGTGTAGATCAGATGATGGGGCGATCAGATGATCAGATGCGTACGCCGTGGCCCTGGCGTAAGCGGATGATCAAAAGCCGTCCGGTGGTTTAACGTTTGTGTTGTAGTAGATGTTTGGGCGTGCCGGCGCCAAATGCGCGCCGTCGGGCTATTCGCTGCAAGTCCTCGGCCTGTTGCTTCGTCGTTCCTCCTCGCAATCAGGCCTGTGGGCTTTCCGCTGCTATCCCTCACGCGGAACAACGGCTGCGACCCCTCCGGGGTCGTGGCGACATGGGGACACTTCCTTTCTAATGGCTGTGACCCCTCCGGGGTCAGGCCTTCCACCTCAGGTCGTTCTTTGGATCTATTGTACCAGACCTTGACCCGCCATAGGCCCACCGCCAAGGCACTCGCCCCCAGAGGGGTCATAGCCTGTTGCATTTGTTCCGTCACGGAGGCATTCGACCCTGAAGGGGTCGCATCCGTTGTTTGCGGATACGTTTCGGCTACTTGCGGATATTTACGGATATGTCCGACCTCGAAAGTCAGTTGGTTACAATTTGTAACCGACTGCAACTGGTAACGATCTGTTACCAGTTGAGGTGATCGATCCAACCGGTTACGATCTGTAACCGGTTGCCCGTGCTCCATTCCAGTCGGTGACGATCCGACACCGACTGGATCCCTGCCCACAGCCCAGTTCAACTGGTGACGACTTGTCACCGGTTGGAAAACGAAGTTGGATATGTTCCTGGAGGGGGTCATGATTTCTTCGCTCGCTTCTTCGGGGCGATCTTCTTCTTGCTCGGCGGCAGGAAGTTACTACCCGTTACTACGGACTTTCCAGTTCGCTCCTCCAGTTCAAGTCGTGCCTTCTTTGCAATACCGCCGCCTTTCCTCGCCGCCACCTTGTTCTTCGGCATGCCAACGGCCTGCTCCGTCTCGGCGATCTGCCGCGTGCTCATCTCGGCCAATGCCGTAAAGATCAGTTCGGCCTCGGTCATCCCGCTAAGGCGGGACAGGTTATGGTCGCGGAGGTTCTGGGTCTTCAGGCCTTTGATGGTCTTGTGGTCCTTCACGGTAACGCCGCTCCACTCCTGGTGGATGATGTTCGTCAGGATCGCGAACTCTTCGCCTTCCTTGATGTCGTGGTCCTTCCAATAGTCTGTGAGGCTGCCTACGGCAGCCAGGCTTGTTTGCGCGCCTGCCTGCCGTAGGCAGGTTTCCTGGCCCATCCCCGCTGAAGGCGGGATGAGACACATGCGGAGTCTGATCCACTTCTCGCTAGGACGATTCCAATGCCAGTTTCTACGGGCGCTATGTTTTCGGCCATTTCCGATGCGCTCAAAGCCCACCCTCGCCAGCCAGAG
>Ga0209582_1000416_pt1 | contig 28581 bp, 27 predicted proteins | sample KloWWTmetKNB5Kit_FD_187176 | JGI IMG/M metagenome (GOLD analysis project Ga0209582, IMG submission 187176) | Active sludge microbial communities from Klosterneuburg, Austria, studying microevolution and ecology of nitrifiers - Klosterneuburg... | ecosystem: Engineered > WWTP > Aerobic digester >...
TGAAGCCACTATCTGGCTTTCGGTAAATCTTGTTCTTTTCATAATTGACAATTTTAAAATTAAAGATTATTCTCTAATTTCAAACTGCCGAAGATTGGGGACGCTTACAGATGGAATTCAGATGCTTTATCGTTTTATTCAACAGGTATAATTAAGGATATTCAAATAAGAGAATAAAATTTAATTGTTTTTATAAACAGAATTCAAAATGGGCTGATTAATTATTATCAGCCCATTTTTTACAACTTTACTACAGCCAACAAAAGTATTTGCAAAAGCAGGGCTGAACGATGTAACATCAGCTGTGTGCAGGCATCAGCAGTGGTTCGGGCTCGTTCAATGTTCAGCTTTAGTTCTTAACTTCAACAACATATTTTCAAACGAGCATTTGTACCAAGCTGGACAATCAATGAATTTCCTGCCTTCGCAAATATTCCAACAGTAGATCCCGGCAATTGCCCACCCCCAACAGGTGGGCCGGGCTGGGTGCCGATACCGTGGCAGGATGAACCGTCTTCATTTGACCCCAATAATCCATGTAATGTAGTAGACTCTTTGTTGAAAACTACGGCATTTCCTATATTGCTTCACAAATTGCGAGATTCTACGATAAATAATTATGAAATTGGCTATTCTCAAGTAAATACACTAAGCCCAGCAAATTATTCAGAAACTTATTTTTCAGGGCAAAATGAAGTTGATGCGCTTGCGGTAAATGTAGTTTTAAATAATTCTTCAGATGGAGTGGCACATAATCATTATAACAGCCCGGACCGGCTGCATAATTTTAGCGCAGAAGATATTTACAAGCTGGCTTACTATTGGAGTATCGGCAAAATAAACAACCTGTCTAATTTTTCATATACAGTAGTTACAGATTCAACATCATACATTTTAATGATAGATGACCCGACTGCTTTTATATCTTTTGCACAGTCCTGGTTTAATAGTCAGGCGCATTTCGATTTTTTCAAAATTCATCTTTATAGAAATTATCATTATGGAGAACAAGGAAATTCAATTGCAGAAGATGAAAAGACATTTTTAAGCGCATTACAGGCCCCACCTTTAAATGGCGCAGGGCTTAAATTATTTCGTGAAAATAAAGAAATGAACAGTTTTACACCCATAAAAGTGTCTTCCACAGGGCAGTTAGTAACCAACCCCTGTAATTAACATAACATCCTTTATAAAATTATTAATTTTACTAAAATGAAACCAATCATAATTATTATATTTAGTTTCTTCCTTACTAAGAGCTCATTTACTCAAACAATTACAACCAACCCCCAACTGGATAAATTTGTAGGCGTATGGCGCTGGACAAGCGGAGCTGATACTGTGGAAATAACGCTGCAAAAGCAAGTATATATTCTTCAATTTACAAATAAGCACTCGGAAGTTCTTGTTGGTTGGCATCGTTACGTAAAAAATGGGGTACTCCAGCAGTCATCTTATCAATATTTAGGAAGAGATGTTAATCTTGACTTTAATGATGCTGCTCTGGATGCAAAAACTACTTTGTTAGGCACAGTGTACTCTACTTCATCAAACAAAGCATATTTTTATGCGTTTTGGGACTTAGTATTGCACAAAGGTTTCGAACTTTTTCTAACTCTCCTACCAAATTCTAACACTCAGGCTACTTGGGTTTTAAAACAGCCACGAGGTTTGTATACCGGTCCGGAAGGCTTAAACGGAGTTTTCTCAATGCCCAGAAATTTAGTGCTTACAAAGTTGTAAGTATGCAGCGGAAACGAAGTGTATGTAATTCCATTTGTACGAGATACGCAAAACTATGTAAATGCAACTTCTTTATGTGGTATCGGAATTTATAAATCTACTCAACCATATAAAAATTCATTTATAAAATTAAACCCTTAATAATGAAAAAATATTTTAGCATTTTTATTTTTTCTTTTTTTCTAAATAACTATAGTTTAATTGCACAACAACCTCCATTGGAACAGCAATTAATTAGCCTGGATCTCAATTTCTTTTTAAATAAACCTATTGATACATTATTGGCTTATATTCCACATTCAGATTCAATTTTTGTTAGCAGTACCGAACCTATCTACCGTGGTGCCGGATTAATAATTGAGTATAATCAAACCCCATTTTTATGGATTTATATTAATATTTATGAACCCCAGTATATTACAGCATTTAGCCCCAATTATTTAAATCCCGAAAATGCATGGCCATTTTCGTTGTTAAAAAAAGAAAAAATTGGCAGAATTTTAATTTATAAATATGCAACTACGCTAATTAATGAGGCTAGTATTCAATAGAAATAGAGTTATCCAGTTTTATTTTTCAATATTTTCGGTATATAGTTCATTTAAAAAATTGGAAGGCTTCAATAGAACAACATGCAATTCAAAATCATTTTGAAGGCAGTTTTGTAACTGCTCATAATGGCAACAATTATGCAATTAGCATATCCAATAAAACACAAGCCGATATTTTTTTAAATACAAAAAGCCAGTACCTTGATGCAGTTACCAACAATTGGAAAGAAGATTCTGATATAGGAAAGGCATTTACTGTACCCAGGTTTATTACTTCGCTACTAAGCCTTATTTCCGGTTGCCTGGTTACACGTGAATTTTTGCAGGAAGCAAGTAGCAAAACAAGAAATAATAAAATGAAATTAATTTTCATTTAAAAGAACTTTAATCAAAGGGATTTCCTTGTCTAAAAATAAATCCGCAACTTCTGGTCCAAACCCATTTTCAGTTTGCCTGATTTTCCCTGCCTTGTCAATAACCATTCCAAAAGGATATCCTTTTAATTTCAGGTTTGAACTCAAAATCCCGTTATTGTCATAGTACCGTATTGTTGAATTTTTCTTTTCCCTGCAGGTCTCCAAATATGATTCAAAATCATCAATCTTCCCATTTTGGATATAAATAATTTGAAAGGAAGAATCGGGTATCTCTTCACGCAGCTTTTCCAGAGCATCTTCTTTGATGACGCATGGCCAGCAATTTCTAAAATAAAACTCAATCAGGTAAACTTTATTCTTTTTAAAAACATCCTGGTATGTATTGCCTAAAGTATCCTTAAGCTCAACATTATTAAAATAGTTAAGCGCTGAATTATTCTTTAAATTGTTATGCTTGAAAAACAAATTCCGGTTAATAATTTGAGGCATAAAATAAAAAACTGAGCTAAAATAAAAAATCATCAATATTAAACAGCTGGCAATTTTTAAGGAAATTCTCCATTTCAGCCACATATAACCCATTATGTATGACAAAGACATAGCAATAATACTCATTGCTATTCTTCCTGGAAAATCACCAATTAGAAATACAAAAACTTCAAGGGAGAACAAAATAATACTATTGGCCAACGGTGTTGTATGCAATTCAATTCAATATTAAAATAAAAATTATTGATTAAAAGCCATTAAAATCCTTCATTACTGTGAAGCATTTAAATTTGGCGCTTGCATCCTCTCTCTGCCAGGAAAACTAATTTTTCAACCGCTTAAAAACCCAGCAACCCTACCATTTCTTCTAAAAATTTTTTATCGGTTTCGTCAAAGCTATTTAGTGTAGCGCTGTCTGCATCCAGCACGGCAACCACTTGATTGTTTTTAAAAACGGCCACCACAATCTCCGATTGGGATAAGCTGCTGCAGGCAATATGACCGGGGAATTTTTCTACATCGGGAACTATTAATGTAGCTTTATTTTGCCAGGCAACACCGCATACGCCACGGCCCATTTTAATGCGGGTGCAGGCCACCGGCCCCTGGAACGGGCCCAGCACCAGTTCCGCTCCATTTACCAAATAAAAACCTACCCAAAGCCAGCCAAACTGCTCTTTTAACGCCGCAACCATATTGGCCATATTGGCAATTAAATCGGTTTCTCCATACAGCAAAGCTTTTACCTGCGGCAGCAGGGCGCTGTACATTTCTTCTTTTGTTCCCGCAATAATTTTTAAATCTTCGGCCATTGTAAAAAATTAAATGATTTCATTCAGCGTTTCGAAAATTAATGATGGTTCAAACCCTTTTTGCAATAAATATTGCTGCAACTTCTTTTTTTTATTCAGCAGATTTTTTTCTGTTTTTAATGTTGCCAGCTTTTCTGCTGCAAGCTTTTTACTAGCGTTAAGGTATTCATCGTTATCTATTGCCATTAATGCTTTTTTGATACAATAGTCACTTACCTGTTTTTGCTTTAGCGCATATTTAATCTTTTGCCTTCCCCATAGTTTGATGCGAAATTTTCCGCCGGCATAAGCAATGGCAAACCTTTCTTCGTTGAGATAATTTTCTTCTATGAGTTGTACAATAAGCGTTTCCACTTCGGTTTTATACAACCCGAAACTGAACAACTTTTCTTTTACTTCTTTATGGCTGCGCTCCTGGTAAGCACAATAATGCTTAATTTTTTGCCATGCCTTATCTTTTCCTATATTGAGTGTACGCATGAGCAAATTTACTGTGCAAAAGCCAGTAAATTTTGTGGGAAATTATTAAAGTTTTACAATAAAAAAACGGCTGCAACTGCTTAGTTTTGAACCTACCCTAAAAATAAATTATTTGTATTGCTTTACTGGCAATCTTTTATCTTTGGCGCATAATTAAAAAAGGTTTATGAAGTTTATTGTATCGTCTTCGTATTTACTCAGGCAATTGCAACAAATAAGTGGCGTAATTAACGCCAATACGGTGTTACCCATTTTGGAAGATTTTTTATTTGAAATTGAAAAAAACAAACTTTCCGTAACGGCAACCGACCTGGAAACGGTGATGAAAGTGCATTTGGATATAGAAGCCAAAGACAGCGGTAAAGTATGCATTCCTGCAAAAATTTTGCTGGACTCATTAAAAAACCTGGCCGATCAGCCGCTTACTTTTAATATTGACAAAAATTTTGCCGTAGAAATTACCAGCGACAATGGTAAGTATAAAGTGATGGGCGAAAACCCCGATAATTTCCCCAAAGAGCCTGCGGCAGATGAATCCAGCAGCTTTAGTATGACATCGGCGCAATTGCTCAATGCAATCAATAAATCTATTTTTGCCGTAAGCACAGACGATTTAAGGCCGGCAATGACAGGCGTATTTTTTGAATTGGATAAAAAAAGCATCAGTTTTGTGGCCACAGATGCACACCGCCTGGTAAAACTCGTTTACAGCAATGTAAGCTGCCCCGAGAAAAGTTCTTTTATTGTGCCTAAAAAACCTTTGAACCTTTTAAAAAGTTCACTGCCCGATAATGAAGATGAATTAACCATTTCTTACAACAGTAACCATTTATTTGTAAAGCATGGCGGCACAGAGCTTGTGTGCCGGCTTATTGATGCCCGTTTTCCCGATTACAAAGTGGTGATCCCTTCAGATAACCCGTATAAAATGACGGTAAACCGCAGCGCTTTTCAAAATGCTTTGCGCCGTGTAAGTGTTTTCAGCAATAAAAGTACCAACCAGGTTGCATTAAGCATTACCGGCAGCGAACTGCAATTATCCTCACAGGATGTGGATTTTAGTTTTGAAGGCAACGAGCGCATGGCCTGCCAGTACGATGGCGAAGACCTGCAAATTGCCTTTAATGCAAAGTTTTTAATTGAAATGCTCAGCGGCGCCGATAGCGATGAAATAAATATGGAGTTGAGTACCGCTACTAAAGCAGGCATAATTAAACCAGTGGAAGAAGCCGAGGGCGAAAAATTGCTGATGCTCGTAATGCCTTTAATGCTGAACAATTAAGCCTTAAGTTTTTTATCTCAAAAAAAATTAAAATAAGGCCCATGCTTATTTGTTAATAATAATTGAAGCTGCCTGTAAATATGGGCGCCACAATTGATTACAGCTAACAATAGCTTAGTTTTACAAAGTGAAAAAGCCACTTACACAAATTGCATTTGATTTTACAGAAGCTCCGAAGCCGGAAGCAAACACACTTTTAATTAAAGCAGAAGAAGAAAAGCCGGATACCAGCATCAGGGAAATTCCGGCTTTAAATAAACCGATAAGCATTACAAAAACTACCGTTAAAAAAAAGGCATCCCGTGGCCGTATGAAATTAAGCGACATGGCCATAACGGCAGATTTGGTGGTAGTACCTGAAGATGCAGTGCTTTTTAGCAAACAATATTACAATATCGGCTCCGTTGCCGAAATGTTTAAAGTAAATGTATCGCTGTTGCGCTATTGGGAAAAAGAATTTGACATACTCAAGCCCAGGAAAAACGGTAAAGGCGACAGGCTTTTCAGGCCCGAAGACATCAAGTACCTGAAAATGATACACCACCTTTTGCGGCAAAAAAAATTTACTATTGACGGTGCAAAAGATTTTATTAAAAAAAATAAACAGGCAGAAGAAAACTATGCCGTAATTGAAAGCCTCCAAAAACTCAAATCTTTTTTAAACGAACTCAAAGCCAATTTATAAATATGAGATTGTTTATTTTTTTTGCTTCCCTTTTATTGCTTTGTAATGCAAGTTATGCACAAAGCCCTTATACATCTTACGAAGACAGCACCCATAAAGGCACTATTATACTCAATGGATTAATCAGTAAATACATTTTAATTAACAACGATAAAGATTTTAAATGGTACAACAACAGCCATAATGGCTATAACGCTACGCCCAATGTGCTCAATGCAATGGAAGCGGCAAAAGGCAAATACCAGTTTGTACTATTTGGCGGCACCTGGTGCGAAGACACCCAATTTATTTTACCCAAATTTTTTAAACTCCAGGAGCAAAGTGGCATTACAGACAAGGATATAAGTTTTATTGGCGTAAGCCGTGAAAAAAAATCTTTGGGCAACCTTACTGCTGCCTTTAACATAATTAATGTGCCCACCATTATTGTAATGAAAGAGGGCAAAGAAGTGGGCCGTGTGGTAGAATACGGGAAAACCGGCCAATGGGATAAAGAACTTGCCGGGTTACTGCAATAAGTATTGTTTTTTATTGAAGCAAATAATTTTTCTCCGCACATTATATTAATTTTCCAAAGGCTCAATACCTTGTTGAGGTTGGAATTGGCTTATCTCTTTTGAGCATATTTTCTCTGTTAGCCATTTCCCATGCGGTTAAAAAAATCATTCTTGTTCTTTTTTCCAATAGCTTCCAGTAAATTTTATCTACAGTATCTGTAGGTTTATGATAGTCTGATTGAAGCATGCCATCATAAAAAAATAATACAGGCACGCCTTTGCGGGCAAAATTATAATGGTCGCTGCGAAAATAAATGCGTTCGGGGTCATTGGGGTCGTCAAATTTATAGTCAAGGGTAAGCCCGGTATATTTATTATTTATTGCTTCATTTATTAAGGGTAGTTCACTGCTTATTTTATCGTGGCCCACTACATAAATATAATTTAAAGTATCGGCCTTCATTCTTTCGGTATCTATGCGGCCAATCATATCAATATTTAAGTCTACACTGGTTTTATCTAAGGGATAAACAGCGTTTTCGCTATAGTATTCGCTACCCCAAAGGCCTTTTTCCTCGCCACTCACCGTCATAAACACTATTGTTCGCCTTGGCCCTTTTCCTGCTGCTTTGGCTTTGGCAAATGCTTCGGCCATTTCCAATACGGCTACTGTACCGCTTCCATCGTCATCGGCTCCATAATATATTTTGCCGTCATGCTTACCCAGATGGTCGTAATGTGCCGTTACAAAAACGTATTCATCCTTTTTATCCGATCCTTCCACTACGCCTAAAACATTACTGGCCCAAATAGTATCCTGCATTTTACTTACTGAAAATTCGGCAACACTTTGTGTAGCCAACCTGTCGGTAATTCCAAATGCTTCACTCCGTTTGCCTTTGGCAATAAAATGTTCGGCACCTGCCGGGAAAATAAGTTTTGCAGTATTATGGCTAATTTCAGCAACCGGGATATTGCTACTATTTCCAGATGGAAAATAGGGTTTTTTCTTCTTGCTTTCTACAATATTCCTGTCAGTAAAGCCAGCACTGTTTATTGGGCTTATAACCAATGCGCCAACGGCTCCTTTATCGGCTGCTACCACCAGTTTTTTAGCCAGTCCGGGATAAGTCCATTTTGAAGTTTTTTTATTTCCACTAATTATAAAATTACCTGTAGTATCTCTTGGCTCGCCAAGTACAAAGGCTACTATTTTTCCTTTTGCATCAAAGTTGCCATAGTCAGAATAGTTTTCATCATCAATACCATAACCTACAAATACAATTTGATCGGCACTTATTTTTCCATTTGTATTCCGGGAAACCGGGGTTATAAAATCGGTTCCATATCTCAGTTCGCTATTATTGATTTTTAATATGGAACTTAAGAGTGTATCAGTAAGCAAAGGATAAAACTGTTCGTAACCATTAAAATTTGGGGGAAAGGCTAAGCCTGCTTTTTTAAAAAAATTCCGGATATAAGCCGCTGCCTTGCGCTGCCCGGGAGTGCCTGTTTCCCGGCCTTCCATTTCATCTCCGGCAATAATTGCCAGGTGTTTGTGGAGGTCGTTTACGGTAATGGTAGCCGCAAATTTTTGGGGGTTATTTTTTTGGGCAAAAACAAAAATTGCACAAAAGCATATGGGAAATATAATCAACTTTTTCATGTATTCTTATTGATTATTTTATAGCCACATGTAATTTGTTCATAAACATATTCGGTTGGCATCCACTTTTTTTATGGCTCATTTTCTGTGTGCTAATTATAAAATAAAAATAAAGGATTATTTTTTGCAGAAGCCGTTATATTTTATAAACGGTAAAGCTTTGTATCAGCAGGAAATTTTTTCTACCCTTCGTTCATGACGGCCGCCATCAAACTCGGTATTCATAAAAGTATCGAGCATTTTTTCTGCTTCGCCATCGGTAATAAACCTGGCAGGTATGCAAATAATATTTGCGTTATTATGTTTACGGGCAAGTTCAGCCAATTCTTCGCCCCAGCAAATTGCTGCTCTTATGCCCTGGTGTTTATTTGCTGTAATAGCCACGCCATTTGCGCTTCCGCATAATAAAATACCAAATGCATATTCTCCAGTCTCCACGGCACTGGCTACGGGATGTGCAAAATCGGGATAGTCAACCGAATCTCTGCTAAAGGTTCCAAAATCTTTATACTTCAAGCCTTTGGCTTCAATAAAAGACACCAGGTCTTCTTTACAATCAAACCCTGCATGGTCTGCACCAATTGCAATAGGTTTCTTTAAATTAAACGCATACATGAAAGGTGATTTTATACCCTAAAGTTACAGCTAATCTTCTGAACACAATTGTACTAAAAAACCAATTTATTTATTTTGTAATAAATAGGCTATCTAAAAAATTTACAGGAAATATCTCCTTGATTTTCAATATTTTTTTTAACTTGTTACAAAACACAACTTTATTCAATTTATGGTTTGTTACCGGTTTATATTAATTACAATATGCTTAATATTTTTTAGTAATAATTTTGCCCAAACCGATAGCAGTATTACCAAAAAAGCAAGATATGCATTTGCGTTATCACCAAAAAATTCAGATTCGGCACTATTGCTGGCAAAGGAAGCTTTAGCAGAAGCGGCAAAAATTAAAGATAAATCTGCTATGGCCGAAGCCTACAACAGCATAGGCTGGGCTTGGCAATTTAAAGGAAATTTTGATACTGCAATTTACTTTCTTAAAAATTCTCATTCCCTTTTTAAATCTTTAAAAGACAACTACAATTTAATTTCTGTTGACATAAATCTTTCCGAAGTGTATATTAAGCAAAGCCGATTTGCAGAAACTTTAGAAAAATTGATGGAAAGCGATTCCCTGGCTACATATATTATCAGGAATGAAAGCGAAGCATTGGTACAAAAAACCTTAAAAATCCAAAATCTTATTAAGCGCCTGTATGGTATAGTTTACCGGGAAACAGGCGACTATAATAAGGCGGCCGAAAATTTTAACACGGCCATGCAGGGCTTCCTGGAAAAAAAAGACTATTCCCGCTATGCATCTACGGCATCGAGCCTGAGTGTTTTATACAATTCCATAAACTTGCCCGATAGCAGTATTGCCCTTGGCCTTCGTATACTACAAATAATAAAGGAGCAAAACATAGGGGAATACCAGGCAGCTTATGCACACGAAAACCTTGCCAATGCCTATTTTAGCAAAAAAGAATACGAAACCTCTTTAGTTCATTACAACAAAGCCTATGCACTTTTTAAAAAACTGGGCAATATTGGAGATGCAGCTTTTGAGGCAATATTGCTGGGCAAAACGCTTCGTAAAGTAAAAAAATATAAAGAGGCAGAAAATTTTTTATTGCAAGCTTACCACACCAACGATAGCCTGAACCTTTCCAACTACAAGCTTGATGCAGGCGCTGAACTGGCATCGCTTTACCAGGAAAGCGGCAACTGGCAAAAAGCATTTGCTTTTTTACAAATAAGCAGCCAACTAAAAGACAGCCTTGCTCTGGCCGACCAAATGGTAAAAACCAACGAAATAAAAGAACGGTATGAAGCAGAGAAAAAAGAAGTACAAATAAATTTACTCCAGGAAAAAAACAAGCAACTTAAATGGTGGTACTTTTCTATTTTCTTACTATTGGCCTTAACCAGTTCTTTAGTATGGCTACGGTCTTATAAAAGAAAAATTAATGAAGAAAAAATACTCAATTACTTTGCCACATCTTTGTATAATCAAAATACGGTAGAAGATGTATTTTGGGATATTTCAAAAAACTGTATTTCCAGGCTTAATTTTGAAGATTGCGTAGTTTACAGTTATGATGAAGCCCGAAAAATGCTGGTGCAAAAATCGGCTTTTGGGCACAAAAACCCTTCAGGCCACTCTATTCTCCAGGCCATTGAAATACCTTTAGGCAGGGGAATTGTAGGTTCTGTGGGCCAAAATATGAAGGCGGAAATAATACCATTTACGGGAAAAGATCCCCGGTATATTGTGGATGATGTAGCCCGGCAATCAGAAATATGTGTGCCCATTGTTTTAGAAGGAAAGCTTTTGGGCGTAATAGATTCCGAGCACAGCAAAAAAAGGTTTTATACAAAAAGGCATTTAAGCATTTTACAAAAAATTGCCGATATCTGCTCTAAAAAAATTACCCGTTATTTTATTGAAGAAAGCCTTAGAAAAAATATAGCCAGCGATTTGCATGATGATATCGGTTCGTCCTTATCCAGTATAGATATCAACAGCCGTATTGCACTGATAAAAGACGACCCGGGCAAAATGAAAGAGCAGTTGGAAAAAATACGCTTACAGGCAAGGAAAACTATGGATAGCATGAGCGATATCGTGTGGTCGCTAAACCCACGCTACGATAATTTTGAAAATATACTTATCAGGATGAAACAATTTTCATCGGAACTTTGTGAGCCTCAGCAAATCAACCTAATATTTCAAATACCCGAAAATTTAGAAGGAATAAAACTGGCTGCCGATAAACGAAAAAATATATTCCTCATTTTTAAAGAAACCATTAACAATACCGTTAAATATAGTAAGGGCAACACTTTAAGGGTTGAATTTTCCTTTTTTAACCAGTATTTTAAAATGACCATTAGCGATAACGGAAAAGGATTTGACCAACAGGAAGTAAGAATGGGAAATGGCTTAAAAAATATGGCCGATAGGGCAAAGCATATAAATGCCAATCTAAAAATAAGCTCCCTGCCCGGCAATGGCACCACGCTTGAATTGAGTTGCCCGGTTTAACTATTGAAAATTTATTGAGGCCATATCCCAAAATATGGTATACATCAATGAGGTGATACCTTTATCTTAGCAGTTGCTTATGACCAAAAAAATTTCCATATTTGAAGATAATGAAGCTTTACGCAAAAGCCTGGAAGAACTCATCCTCATCAATAATGGTTTTGAAGTAAGCGGCGTATTTGGAAATTGTCTAGAAGCAAGTAAACATGTAAAAGACAATAACCCAGATATTTTATTAATGGATATTGATATGCCGGGGATGACGGGTATTGAGGCTGTAAAAAAAATAAGGGCTTTTAATACTTCTGTGATTATAATTATGCTTACCGTTTTTGACGATAATAAAAATGTATTTGATGCTATTTGCGCCGGGGCTACCGGTTACCTGCTCAAGAAGCATGTATCGGATAAACTTATTCCTGCTATTCAGGAGGCGCTTGAAGGAGGCGCACCTATGAGCCCCAGCATTGCCAAAATGATTGTTCAATCAATGCAGCAAAACAAAGCCAACGATTATAAATTCACAAATAGGGAGCAGGAAATTTTGGAACATTTATGCAAGGGCAGCAGTTATAAAATGATAGCAGCTGAAATAAATCTTTCCTTTGAAACCATCCGCACTTATATTAAACGTATTTACGAAAAACTCCAGGTTCATTCTGCAACAGAAGCAGTTTCAAAAGCCTTAAATGAAAAGTTGATATAGTTTTTATCCAAAAAAACTTCAACTTTTTACATTCAAACCTCATTTTTCCCTTTTCTTATAAATAGTTGAAAAAAATATTTGCAGCAATAAAAAAGGTTTCAAACTTTTACGTTTAAAACCTTTCTCTGTGGGCCCACCTGGGCTCCAACCAGGTACCATCCCGACGAGTATCTGTCGGGATGCGCTAAGTCCCTTTTCTTATAAATAGTTGAAAAAAATATTTGCAGCAATAAAAAAGGTTTCAAACTTTTACGTTTAAAACCTTTCTCTGTGGGCCCACCTGGGCTCGAACCAGGGACCACCTGATTATGAGTCAGGTGCTCTAACCAACTGAGCTATAGGCCCTGTTATTTTTAAATAACAAGGTTGCAAAACTAAGCAAATTCGGATATTTGCCGAAACGAATTTTAAAAATTAATGTCCAATTTAAAAAATATTATATTCGACCTCGGTGGTGTATTGCTGAATATTGATATAAATAAAACAGAGCAGGCATTTATTAACCTGGGATTTGCTGATTTTCACCACATGTATAACCAACATGCTGCCAATGAACTGTTTGCTGCACTGGAAACCGGCTCGGTAAGTACCGAAGAATTTTTTTATACCCTTAGCAACGTGGCCGGTAAACCATTTACAGAAAACGAACTGGCCAATGCCTGGAATGCTATGTTACTTGATTTCAGGCCAAAAAGCCTTAACTTTCTCTATACATTAAAAGAAAACTACAACCTTTACCTGCTGAGCAATACCAATGCCATTCACTACGCTGCTTTTAATAAAATTTTAAAAGAACAAACCGGGCATAAAACCTTAAATGATTTTTTTACCAAAGCATATTTTTCTCAGCATATTGGGTTGAGAAAACCAAATGCCGATATTTTTGAATTTGTATTAAACGATGCAAAAATTAAGGCTTCCGAAACCTTATTTATTGATGATACACCCGTAAATATTGAAGCGGCAAAAAATTTAGGAATTAAAACGCATTTTTTGCCTGCCGGCGATTTGATAGAAAATATTAATTATAAACTACTGTAACGCTTGGCTAGCCTGGCATACGGGCAATATATTTTTCTACCTGCTTTATTTGATCTACAATTTGCGGCGTTGTGGGTTTATACGATTTTGCTTTGGCAAAATATTGTTTAGCCGCCCTAAATTCCCTCTTGTTCATCATAATACTGCAAAGCTGCAGATATGCTGCGGCGTTATTTTCACTATCGGGTAAGCCCACCCTAATGGCCTGCCTTATATAAGATTCGGCTTCTTTCATATTGCCTTTTTGCATTGCCAGCATCCCCAGTTGTAATTTATTGGCGCCTTCTGCCTGTTTTAACTGACCCGATAATAACCCTCCGCCACCCATTAAATTCTGGCTTTTCTTCAAATTTTGTTCGGCGCTGTCAAAATTTTGATCAGCCATATCGAGGTTGCCCTTAATGGTATAATAAACCGAACGTACCGGCTTTATCAATAAGCCTGGGAATTTTATAGAAGCAATAATTTTTTTTGCACCTTCAAGGTCGCCGCTTTCAATATACTCCTGAATAAGTCGCATGGGGCCAAATAAAAAATGTCCGGCAAGCAATACTACGCCTATAAGGTACAATATAAACGATGGCCAAAACCCTGCTTGTATATTTACAATTACTGCACTTGACAAAAATAAAATGCCCAGCCAGGGGCGGTATTTAATAATAAAATTCAACCACTTCATATATTCAAAATTGGGCTGCAAATATAAGCCAACCACTTAGATTTAAGAATTAGTATGTCAAATGGCTGAAACTGTTTATTTTTGCGCTCCGTTTTGGGTTTTTGGTGCCAAAATCCTTATAGAGCATTGCATATCGGGAGTAAGTTCTTTTGGTCCCGTAGTCCCGACGATGCAACGCATGTCGGGATGCTGACAAGCAAAGCTTCGTCAGCATTCAATGGAGTAAGTTCTTTTGGTCCCGTAGTTCAATGGATAGAATAGAAGTTTCCTAAACTTTTGATATAGGTTCGATTCCTGTCGGGACTACTTTTTAAAATCCCCGGAAAAATACCGGGGATTTTTTTATAATTCTGCTAACTCCTTCATTCTTCCAAACATTTTATCAAAGCTTACCCATTGGCTAAAGCCGGTAACCTTTTTACCGTTCTTTATCATATCACATTCTCTTATAAAACTTGCTGCATCGCTCCATACAGTATGTACCATTCCGGCATACCTGTTTTTCATTTGCGGTGTGGCATCTTTTCTAAAACCAAGCATATCATTAACTTGTTTTACTGCAAGCTCAGGGTTTCGCCAAGGGCTGGTTACAACATTCAACCCATTCATTGCAAAATAAACAGCCGATTTATCTGCTCTTTCATAATGCCAATCACAAATCATTATGTCTTTTGGAATAATATGAATGGCCCTATAAGTATAATTATAGCTGCCCTCCCACATTCCATAGCCAGTGGTTTTGCCATCAATAAGCCTGTCGCCCCATATCCAAAGCTGCCTGCCATTTTGAGCAAGGTTATCCCTTTGTTTACGAACTTCATTGGCAAATAGTTCTGCCTTATCTACTCCCTGGCAGCGGGGGCATTTGTCATCTCCCAAATAAAACACTTCGTCCATTCCGGCATGAAAAGCATTGGCTTCAAATACATCGCAAATTTCATTTACCAATGCAAACACAATTTTGTGTAAATCGGGGTGTTGCGGGCAATAGCTTTTACAATACAATCCATCCGCATTGGGCCATACATGTTTTTCGGGCATTTTTACATGTGGTGTTTCATCAAATTGCGGATATTTTTTTAACAAACTATACAATGTACCTGCCCAGCTTTGATGACCTAATAAATTTATTTGAGGTATTAAGCGAATATTGTTTTTCTTACAAACTGCTACTAGTTTTTTTACATCTGCCTTTGAAAGGGCAATACTATCACTCAGCTCCGGATGACTGGTAAATTGATAATTCCAGTCAACCCTCAAAATCAGCGTATTTAGTTTTCGTGGTGCAAGTTCAGTATCAATAAATTTTACAAAAGCATCCACCCCATTTGTCAAAGGTGCGGCTATACATAACCCACGGGTAGGAAATAGCGAGTCAATATTTTGCTGTGCACTACTGCAAAATGCATTGAATTGTAAAATTGTGAGAATTAGTGAAAGTTGTTTTAAATAACTTTTCATAAAAATATTCATTTTTTTTAATAAAATTGATACTATTGTTTTTGAATTTGATTCCATTCATTGCCTGCTGTATCAGTTATGAAATATTCAATATTGCCCCTGTCCTGCATGGTAACATAAACCGTTTTTCCATCGGCACCACCAAATGCTATATTGGTGGGATTTTTACCGATTAGCCGTACTTCTTTAATAAATTTTCCAGCCGGCGAAACAATGGCTACCGTGCCTTTACCATATCGGGCTATATACAAATTTCCATTTACATCACAACGCATACCGTCCATACCATAATCCGTAAATTCTATTAGTAGTTTCTTATTTTTCAGCTTACCTTTTCTATTTATTTTATACTGCCATACTTTGCGTTGCAATGATTCATTTACATATAATTTATTGTTATCGGGGCTTACTTCAATTCCGTTAGTAGTACCCATGTTGGTTTCTCTCATTACTATTTTACCCTTTTTATTGGCATACCATACCGAACCTGTTCCATCTTTCCAATTGGGGTTACTGGCAAAAAATGTATTGTATTTTGTAATAGCTATATCATTAGGTTGTATCATTAAGCTGTCATGAGCAAAAACTGAAATTTTTTTACTTTGCATTTCAATTTTTAAAATATTATGCCCCGTATAATCTGCTACATACATATCGCCCTGGTTGCTAATGCGGATTCCATTGCCTATACTGCCTTTGGGCAATTCTATAAACACATTAGCATTGCCGTTGGGAGTAACTATACCAATAGTTCCCTGCCGTTGAAAATTTACAGCATATAAATTTCCATTTTTATCAACTGCAGGGCCCTCAACACCAATTGTAAAACTACTGGGTACAGTGAGCACTTTCGATTCAAATAAATTAATTCCTTCCTGGCTAAATCCTTCAATAGAAAAAAATAGTAACCACAAAAAAACAAGATGCTTACCCGTTGAAAAATAAACCATACTGAATAAAATAATTTTTGACCAATTTAAGCATTTACCACTAAAATCATTTAAAAAAAATGGAAATGATTGCTTTTACAGACACAAAATTATTGGGCTTTAGGAAAACAATACCCACATCTATTTTCCCTGCCGTAACTTTGCTTTATGCAACCTGTTTTAATTTACTGCTACGATGCCTGGTGTGGCTGGTGCTATGGATTTAGCCCGGTAATGCAAAAAATAAATGAACAATATAAAGACCTATGGCATATTGAAGTACTTAGCGGCGGCATGATTTTACCCGAGCAGCCTGTTCCTTTAAAAGCAACGGCAACTTATATACAAGGCGCTTATAAAAACATAGAAACCCTTACCGGCATTAAATTTGGCGAAGATTATCTTTGGCATATTTTTCACCCGGATGAAAGCGATTGGTTTCCCCACTCGGAAAAAGCTGCAATAGCCCTCAGTATTTTTAAAGAAATATATCCCGAAAGGCAAATTGAATTTATTGCCGATTTACAAAAAGCACTATTTAAGGAAGGGCGAGACCTTACCGATAATGAAGCCTACCGTCATCTGCTGGAAAAATACGCTATTGATGCCACTACTTTTTATGGTCAATTATCATCGGAAGATTTTAAAGAAAAAGCCAAATACGATTTTACGCTTTGCAAGCAATTAAAAGTTACCGGCTATCCGCAATTGCTTTTGCAGGCCGGCGAAACACATTTTTATCTTTTAGCCAAAGGTTATACCGGGTTTGAAATGCTAAACCAACGCATTGCATCGGTATTAGAAGAAATAAAAGTTAAAGGAAATGCTTAAATTGAGCTACTCATGTTTACAGTAACACAAAAAATGGAAACCGGTTTTTCTAAAATTATCCTTACAGATAAAAAGGGAAAATGCAGTGCAGAAATATTGCCCGAATGCGGCGCCTTACTCAATGCGTTTACTATACTTAATAATGACAATACAATAAATATTATTGAAGGTTATAAAAACCAGGATGACTTTAATGAAAATTGCGAATTCAAAGGTTTCAGGAGTGCAAAACTTTCGCCATTTGTTTGCAGGCTAAAGAATGGAACATATTTTTTTAAAAAAAATGAGTATAAAGTAAATGGGTTTTACCTTGACAAACATGCATTACATGGCTTAATTTACCGTAAAATTTTTTCCATAGTAAAAACAAAAAAACTTAAAAATAGCGCATGGGTTTTGTTGCGTTATAAATACCGTGCCGATGATAATGGCTATCCATTTCCCTTTAATTGCGATTTGAAATATACGCTCAAAAAAAACAACCGGCTCATTATTACAACAACCATCAGCAATAAAGGAAAATCAAAAATTCCGGTAAGCGATGGATGGCATCCATATTTTACGCTGGGTGGATGCATTAATGACTTAGCAATGCAAATGTATGTTTCGGGCAAATTAGTTTTTGACAATGAACTTTTACCCACCGGCAAAACAGAAAGTTTTAAACAGTTTGAAAAACCTACTCCAATTGGCGAAACGGTTTTTGACAATTGCTTCATAGTAAAAAAAGGAGCAAAAACAGCCTTGCAATTAACGAATGTTGAAAATGGGATTACCCTGAAAATTAAGCCCCATAGTGCTTACCCTTATTTGCAAATATATACGCCACCACAGCGGCAAAGTATAGCTATTGAAAACCTTAGCTCAGCTCCTGATGCATTCAACAACAAAATGGGTTTGGTGGTTTTGGACAAAAACAAATCCAAAAAATTTATTACAGAGTATATAGTGAATGTATAATTTATGTCCGTTCGTTCAATTCGAGCCAGCGCATTTCTTTTTCATCTATCAATTCCATTACAATACCGAGCCTTGCAGCCGTAGCTTGCAATTCATCATAAGCCAAGTGTTGGGTAATTTTTTCATCCAGGAGCATTTTTTCATTCTGCAGTTTTGCAATTTCTTTTTCAAGGTTGTCAAATTCAAATTTTTCTTTAAAGGAAAGCTTTTTTATTGCTCCGGCATTTGAACCGGGTTTCAATTCAGTAGGATTGGCAACAGGTTTATCATCTTCCCTGACTGTATTATTTTTCTTTTGGTTTAACTTTTCCCTGTATTGGCTGTAGTTGCCGGGGAAATCGGTAATAACACCGTTGCCCTCAAATACAAAAAGGTGTTCCACCATGCGATCCATAAAATACCTGTCGTGGCTTACAATTAAAATACAACCCGGAAAATCCAGTAAAAATTCTTCCAGGGTACGCAGGGTTTGTAAATCCAGGTCGTTGGTAGGCTCATCCAGCACCAAAAAATTGGGGTTGTTAAATAATATACTCAGCAAATGCAACCTTCGTTTTTCGCCTCCACTCAGCTTACTTAAAGGCGTGTATTGCTGCTCGGCGCTAAAGCCAAATTTTTCCATAAACTGTGAGGCGCTTATTTTGGAACCATCGGCCAGCGGAAAAAATTCGGCAAAAGTTTTTACATATTCTATAGCCCTTTTATCTTCTTTGTATTGCAGTCCCTCCTGGTTAAAATTGCCAAACACAACGGTTTCTCCATGGTTTACTTTGCCGCTATCGGGTTCTATTTGCTGCAAGGCGATTTTTAAAAAAGTACTTTTTCCCACACCGTTTTTACCCACAATACCAATGCGTTCACCCTTTTTAAAAGTGTAATCAAAGCCTTTTACGAGTACATTATTGCCAAAGCTTTTATAGAGCTTTTTCATTTCCAGCACTTTGCCGCCAAGCCTTGTCATTTTTACTTGTAAAGAAAGTTCGGCCACTTCTTTTTGCCTGCCTACTTTTTCTTCCAAATCGGCAAAAGCATCCTGGCGGCTTTTACTTTTTGTGGTACGGGCCTTGGGTTGCTTGCGCATCCACTCCAGCTCTTTACGAAAAATATTTTTATCTTTTTGCAGCTCACTTTGCTGCACACTGAAGCGGTGAGCTTTTTGCGCTAAAAAATAATCGTAGCTGCCTTTATATACAAAAACTTTTTCATCGTCTATTTCTACAATTTCGTTGCAAACGGCATCTAAAAAATATCGGTCGTGGGTAACCAGCAGCAGGGTTACTTTTGCGGCATTTAAATAATCTTCAAGCCACTCAATCATGTCCACATCCAGGTGGTTGGTAGGCTCATCCAGCAGCAACAAACAGCGGCCGGCATAAATTTGTGTTTCAATAAGCGCCTGAGCAAGCGCCACTCTTTTTTTTTGGCCTCCACTCAGGTTGCCGGTTTTTTCATTTAAATGATGCAGGTTGAGCTTGCCCAAAACCTGCTTGAGGCTGGCTTCAAAATTCCAGGCATCCAGTTCTTCGAGCCGGTTCATTAAGCTGCTAAGTTTGTTGGTATCATCAATTCCGTTTTCTAAAAATTCTTCGTACTCTTTTACGGCTTTTACCACATTATTATCCAGCCGAAGGATATTGTCCCAAATGGTTTTTTGAGGGTCAAAATCATTATCCTGTTGCAACATCACCGTTTGAATTTCTTTATTTACCCATACGGTTCCATCGTCGGCAGTATCGAGGCTGGCAATAATTTTCATTAAAGTGCTTTTGCCGCTTCCATTGCGGGCCACCAGGGCAATTTTATCGCCTTCTTCAATATTTAAGCTAATATTTTTAAAAAGTACCCTTACGCCGTAGGACTTAGTAAGGTTTTCAACCGAAGCATAATGCATTTGGCAAAGATAGGTTGCCGGGAACTGATTTGCATGGTGCAGAGTTTCAATATCTTTGCGTTTTAAATTATAGTATGAGTTATTATGTTCATCCATCATCTTTTGTAGATGATCATTGCGAAATAGGCGAAGGCACAAAAATTTGGCATTTTTCGCATATCATGAGCGGGAGCCGCATTGGCAAAAATTGTAACCTGGGCCAAAATGTGGTAGTATCGTCCAATGTGGTATTGGGCAATAATGTAAAAGTGCAAAATAATGTAAGTATTTACGAAGGGGTAATTTGTGAAGATGATGTTTTTCTTGGGCCATCGGTAGTGCTCACCAATGTAATAAACCCACGCAGCGCCATTGTACGCAAGCATGAGTATAAAAAAACGCTCATTAAAAAAGGGGCAAGCATTGGGGCAAATGCCACCATTGTATGCGGCTATACCATTGGCGAATATGCGTTTATTGGCGCAGGAGCCGTAGTAACCAAAGATGTGCCTGCTTACGCTTTAATGGCAGGCAACCCGGCAAGGCAAATGGGCTGGGTAAGCGCCGCTGGCTTTAAACTTAATTTTGATTTAAATGGAATGGCATTTTGTAAAGAAAAAAATGAAAAATATTTACTAGAAAATGGCAAGGCAAAAAAAATTTCCTGAATGCAAAACTATAATTAAGGAAGTTATCTTATAAGCCATGAATATACTAATTGTAAAAAAAATTGGCTCGGATATTCATGGAACGGTAACCCTTGCTTTAAGGTTATATAATTATTTCAACAACAATGGCCATAATTGTTATCTCACAAAATATAAAAAATCATCATTATTATTAAACTTGCCTGAGCCGAAAAAACTTATTGAAGTAAATGAATGGAACGTAAGAACGCATGCAAAAAAATATCAATCTTTAAGCTTTGATGTTATTTATTGCCTCACCAGCGACGACGCTATTATTGGCCTACAAATACAACGCCTTTTTTATACTGCTGCAAAAGTATTTTTGGGTATTTATCACCCCAGGCAATCATTTGTGCCTACAAAATTTTTACCCAATTACAAAGAACACCTGAATAAAAAAGTATTTAACCTGCTGCCTGCAGAAAATATAATTTTCATGGATGAAGTTTGTCATAAATCACATAGCCAATATTATAACTTAAGCCTCAAAAAATCTCCCATTATTCCACTTCCAATGAATATTGAAGGCCAGGAGCTTAGCAGCAATTATATTAAATATAAATTTTCAAGTGTTGGCCGAATTACCGATTTTAAACCTTATCCCTTTGGCGTAATAAAAGCAATAGCCAATTTAAAAGAAAGGGGATATAAAGATATGAATTACCATATTGTAGGTGAAGGTGAAAATTTTGGACAACTGAAAAAAATGATTGAGGAATTAAGCCTGCAAAATTACATTACTTTATATGGTAGTGTTCCATATACAAAAATAAATGACATTATTAAAGACAGTTATTGTTTCATTGGGATGGGAACCACAGTTGGCGAAGCATCGGGTATTGGGCTACCCTCATTGGTAGCAATTGTAGACGACGTAGAACATACTTATGGCCTCTTAGGCAACTTGCCCGAAAATATTGTAGGAGAGCCGGGTGAAAACCTGCCGCTATTCAACTATTCAAATGCAATAGAAAAATTATTGCACCTGTCCGATGATGATTATAAAAAAGAAAGGAGAAAGTCAATAGAGAAAGCTGCTTTTTACTCCATTGAAAAAGTAGGGAAAAAATTTATTGAACACTTTGCAAGAGGCAAAAATTCTTCAATTAAAATTTCATGGTTTAGTAATTTATTATTCTTACTCACAAAAATTCAGGTAAAATATTTTATACAAAAAGAATTCAGACATAAATAATTATTCAGCATTTTTCCTTTTTTTTGGGCCGCTATGTAATAAAATTAAAAACCACATCATACAGAACAAAGGCATTGCCGTAGCCTTATACCGCACAATTGTTCCAAAGTTAAATGTTGTAAGCCCAATTAATATTCCCATCAAAATACAATAGTACAAGATTACTTTTGCAAGGATACTTTCTTTAAAAAACTGGTTGATGCTTCTCAATCTCTTAATGAAAGTAAAAATAACAAGCGCTAATACCATAAATGACTCTATGGCATTAAAGAGTAAAAAAGCATTTCCTGCTTCCCAAATATGCGGCCGGAAATATGTAGTATAAAATGCTAATGGCGCTTTCTTAATTAAGCCGGCAAAAGAGGTTTCAATCTGGCCAATTTCAAATGAAGAGCCTGCCTCGCCGGCATTATACAACTCCTGGTAAAAATTAGAGGTATCAACAAAATCCAAAATAAAATCATCGTAGGAGTTTACTAAATAAAGAACAAAGAGCATAACGCCTGTAATAATTAGGAAGCCCAGGAATTTTTTAAATATATGATCGTTTTGCAATTTTGCTAAATAATAAATTAATACAGACATTCCCAAAGCAAATGAAAGGGCATAAATAGTATAAGGCTTTACCAGAAGTATAAAAAGTGTAACCATTAACAGCAGAAGAATATTAATTCCTTTCTTTTTATTGGTATAAATATTATAAATGTTTACAGCCAAAAATCCCATAAAGGCATACACCAATGTTTCTTTATAAATGGGAGATGTATAAAAAGTTGCCGTGGGAATAAATAAGAGGCAAAAAGCAATTGCTTTTTTATACTTTGGCGAATGATACACTTTTGTCATTACCTGGTACAGCTTAAAAACACCAATAGTAGAAATTACACAAAACCCAAAACAAATAAGTAAATACCGGCCAAATGCAAGTGGATAAATGACAGACGCAACTCTTACCAGAAAAAAATTTCTCTCCATATCACTTCCTGGCTGAATACTAAGTCCGCTTTCAGACCAAAGCACTTCCTTATAATTTAGGGCGCTTTTAAAAATCAAATCTATATTAGAAAAATTTTTTTGTGCCAGGCCTACCATATTCTTCGATTCCTCAAAAATATACATACTATCTGTCATTCGCCAAACATATGCTACCAAATAGGTTTGAAGCGATATATAAACCACTTTAGTAAAAAAGAAAATCAACAGGAGTTTTTTTTCTCCTATTGTTGCTTTCCTAAAAATGAACTTTCTGAGTGCAAAAGAAAAGACAATAAAATAAAAAAATAAAAGAAGAAAATCCCAACTGGTTAAAATATTTTCCTTCATATTAGCTCAAATTTATACAATACCGTTGCTATAACAAAGCAAAACTAAAAAAGCCCTGCATCTGTTAACTATATTTGTTCCCTTTTGCACCAATAGTTTTCTTAGTTTTGCATATTCTAAAAAAGCCGAATATCCAGTTTTAAAATTTATGTACCAACAACCTTATTTAATACAGTTTCCCAGGATTGGTAATACCATGATTGGCTATATATCTGTTGCAGAAAATGACAATCTGCCATTTAATGTGGAACGTATTTACTGGACTTACTATACTCCCGAAAGCATCAACCGTGGTGGCCACGCACATTATGAGCTGGAGCAGATACTGGTAGCCGTTTCCGGCAAAATTATTGTACATACTGAAATGCCGGGAGGCCAAAAAGAGCGATTTATACTAGAAACGCCAAATATCGGTATTTTTTTACCCAAATATTGCTGGCACGAAATGCATTACTCCCACAATTCTGTACAAATGTGTATTGCCAACTCTGTTTACAACGAGTCTGACTATATAAGGGATTATAATGAATTCAAAAAAATATCATGAGTAGTATTCATAAGTTGGCAGATGTTCAATCCAAAAAAATAGGAAAGGGCACTATTGTTTGGCAATTTGCCATTATCCTATCCAATGCAGAAATTGGGGAAGATTGCAATATTAATTGTCATACTTTTATTGAGAACGATGTAGTAATTGGGAACAGGGTAACCGTTAAAGCCGGGGTTTTTATTTGGGATGGCATAAGAATAGAAGATGATGTGTTTATTGGGCCCAACGTAACTTTTGTAAACGATAAATATCCCCGTTCCAAAGAATATCCCGATAAGTTTCAATCAACAATAATTCGAAAAGGTGCATCAATTGGTGCAAATGCCACTATTTTAGGCGGTGTAGAAGTAGGTAAATATGCTATGATAGGAGCCGGCAGCGTAGTTACCAAAAATGTAGATGATTTTACGGTAGTTTATGGCAACCCTGCCAGAGTTATAAAAAAAATTATACGACCAAATAAAAAATGATCCCTTTTTTAAATATTAAACAAATTAATGAAAGGCATAAAGACCTGCTTACCGAAGCCTTTAATCAAGTACTACATTCCGGTTGGTTTATTTTAGGAAACAGGGTTGAACAGTTTGAAAAAGATTTTGCTGCTTATTGTAATGTAAAACATTGTATTGGTGTAGCCAATGGATTAGATGCATTAATACTTATACTTGAAGCCTATAAGGAAATGGGTGAAATGAAATGTGGTGACGAAGTATTAGTGCCTTCAAATACTTATATTGCCAGTATATTAGCTATTACCCGTGCAGGTTTAAGACCGGTATTAATAGAACCGGATATTAATACTTACTTAATAGATGCTGAAAATATTAAAGATAAAATTACGCCTAAAACAAAAGCTATACTTCCTGTACATTTATATGGCAGGGTTTGTGCAATGGACTCCATAAATAATATTGCAAAAAATTACGGGTTAAAGGTAATAGAAGATTGTGCCCAATCGCATGGGGCTGTTTATAATAAAAAAAAATGCGGCGGCCTGGGAGATGCAGCAGGTTTTAGTTTTTACCCGGGCAAAAACCTGGGTGCACTGGGAGACGGAGGCGCTGTTACAACCAACAACGATAAGTTAGCCGATACCATAAAAGCATTACGCAACTACGGCTCATTCAAAAAGTATGAAAATTTATATTGTGGGTTTAATAGCCGCCTTGACGAATTGCAAGCTGCATTACTTTCTACAAAATTACCTTTTCTTGATGCCGATAATCAACACAGAAGAATGGTAGCGCAATATTATCATGAAAATATCAATAACCCACTCATTACTCTTCCCTTTAAATCTTCAACAAACATTGTACAATTATTTGACCATGTATGGCATTTATTTGTAGTGAGCGTTGAAAATAGAAATAATTTTCAGAAATATCTTACAGAAAAAGGGGTTCAAACGGTTATTCATTATCCTATACCTCCACATAAGCAAAGAGCATATATTGAACTGTCCATGGCTTCCTTACCCATAAGCGAAAAAATTCACCAGCAAGTAATTTCGTTACCCATCAGCCCGGTTATTGAACTTAAAGAATACGATACAGTTTGCAAGGTTATAAATGCATATAAACCGTGAATTTAAAAAAAACCAGTCTTTATACTTCGATTTCTGCATTTGCAACTTTTATAAGTGGTTTTTTAATTGTTAAAGTTGTGGCTGTAAAAATTGGGCCCGAAGGTATTGCCTATCTTGGCCAGTTTCAAAATACTGTGGCCATATTGAATATGCTGGCAACAGGCGCAATTTCTATTGGCATCATCAAATACCTCTCAGAGTTTCGAAGGCAAAACGGCAAACAGGAAGAGGTAATAGGAACAGCCTTGCTTATTATGATTTGTTGTTCATTATTTATTACTGTTATCAGCCTGCTTCTGTCAGGTTATTTTTCTAAAATGTCTTTTAAAGATACTTCTTATTCTAAAGTGTACATAGCTTATGGAATTTGTACCATTGCCTTTGCTTTTAACTTGCTGTTTCCAGCAATATTAAATGGTTTAAAAAAAATAAAATGGCTCACTGCAGTTAATGTTAGCAGCTCAATAATTGGCGTATTGTTTATGCTTGTTTTCACTTTTTATTTTGGCATTAGCGGTGCCCTAATTTCTTCATCAGTACAGGCATTGGTAGTATTACTCATTAATTTATTTATTGCAAAAAAAGCAGGGGTATCTTTCAGCATCTCAGGTATAAAATATCATAAAGAAACAGCAAGTAAATTATTTAAGTTTTCATTAATGGCAGCAGTAAGCGGCATAGTACTACCATTAACGCAAATTCAAATAAGAGAAATTATTATTACCCGGTTTTCTTTTACCGATGCAGGATATTGGCAGGCCATTACAAAAGTATCCGATTATTACCTGGCATTTATCACTTCAATACTCGCTGTGTATTACTTACCCAGGCTTTCTGAAATTGACAATAAACCAGAGTTGAGGCTAGAGATTTTTAAAGGCTATAAAATTATTTTACCCATTGTAATAGCTATGGCTTTTGCAATTTGGATATTGAAAGAACCAATAATTCATATTCTTTTTTCAAAAGATTTTTTACCGGCAAAATCTTATTTTACATTTCAGTTACTTGGAGATGTGTTTAAAATAGGTAGTTGGCTTTTGGCCTACTTAATGCTGGCAAAAGCTTTAACAAAAGAGTATATCATAACAGAAATTTTATTTTCCGTTACTTTAATATTTTTATCCCGGTGGTTTATTGGCCAATATGGTGTAATTGGTGCAACCTATGCATTTGCGCTAAACTATGGCCTTTATTGGATATTAATGTGGTGGCTGCTCAAAAAATATTTTTATAAAGTATAACTGTAGTTGTTTTGAGGTATTGACAACTTATTATTTAACTTAGAATAATAAATGAGGAAGAAAAAAGTATTATTTTTTATCAATACACTTAGGTTCGGCGGTGCCGAAAGGGTAGTTTCTATGATGGTTAACCACCTAAAAGATGATTATGAAATACACCTTGCCCTGTTTCATAAAGAAATAGCTTTCCCCGTTTCTGAAGATATTGTTTTAGTTGATTTAAAGGAAAACCCCTCAACGGGTAATTCATTGATGTTGCTTAGGCTGCCATTAATTGCCCGTAAATTAAGCAAATACTGTAAAGCAACTGAAATAGAATTAGTTATTAGTTTTTTAAACAGGCCATCATATGTAACTGCATTTATGAAAAGTTGTTGGGGATTTAAAGGTAAAATAATCATGTGTGAACGATCCTATCAAAGCCAAATGTTAAATTATATTACCAGCAGTAGTTATTCATATAGATTTATTACAAAAAAATTAATTCATTTTGCCTATCAAAGAGCCAATATTATAATCAGCAATTCCATCATTTCAAAAGAAGATTTACAAAATAACTTTGCAATTACTACGCCAATAGAAGTTATTTATAACCCCGTAGATATTGCCGCTATTCAGCAAATGAGCAGGGAGCCAAAACCTGACTGTTTTTCAGATGCAGGAGCTTTCTATTTTATTGCTATTGGAAATTTCAGGGCCGAAAAAAATTTTGGACTTTTACTCCAGTCATTCTCTATAATTCAACCATTAATAAATGCAAAATTAATTTTTGTGGGGAGTGGAGCTTTGGAAAATACCCAAAAAATGCTTGCACATAAACTTGGCATTAATGATCATGTAATTTTTTGTGGGTTTCAGCAAAATCCTTACAAGTTTATTTCTAATGCCAATTGCCTGGTATTAAGCTCATATACAGAAGGGTTTCCCAATGTTTTACTGGAAGCGTTGGCCTGTAGCAAAACGATTGTTTCTACAGATTGCCTGTCGGGTCCACGGGAATTACTGGCTCCTTCATCTCTTCCATCCCAACAGGTAAAGGAAGGCATTGAAGTTGCAGACTTTGGAATATTAACTGCAGTAAATAATTCAAAAGCATTAGCTGAAGGCATGATGAAGGCTTACACCGACAAAACGCTTCGTTCTTCATTTGAAATAAAAGCAATTGAAAGGGCTGCCGTTTTTAATATTAATATCAATATTAATCAGTACAGGCAGGTTATTGACAATATTCTACAAATTTCCACAAAACATTAATTATTACCATGCAAAAAAAAATAATCTTTCTTGTGCCCAACCTGTTTTACGGCGGTGCTTCAAAGGTTATTACCCTAATTTGCAACAACCTCTGCAACCGGCGTTTTAAAATTTTACTGGTAGCGGTTAATGGAGAAAATAATTTTTATACCCAGGATATTGCACAGCTAAATTTTATTGACCTGAAAAAAAAACAGGTAAAAGTTGCAGCTTGGGCCATCTATCGGCTCATTAAAAGGGAAAAGCCCGATATTGTTTTTTCAAATGGGCAGGACCTGAATATCCTAAATACATTTTTTAAAAAATTTTGTTTTGTCAATAAATATCAACTGGTATGCAGAGAAACCTCGGTGCTTTCCGGCAATAATAACAATACAAAGCTGGGCAACTTTTATAATTGGCTGGTAAAAAAACTCTACAATAATGCCAATGCCATCATTTGCCAGTCGGCTCAAATGAAAAACGACCTTTGTAGAAACTTTGAAATACAGTCGAAAATATTACAGGTAATACCCAACCCTGTTGAAGTACTCAATACAGTAGAAGCTGAGCATTTTAATACAAATGCTGAACTTAAAT
>Ga0209582_1000417_pt1 | contig 28567 bp, 29 predicted proteins | sample KloWWTmetKNB5Kit_FD_187176 | JGI IMG/M metagenome (GOLD analysis project Ga0209582, IMG submission 187176) | Active sludge microbial communities from Klosterneuburg, Austria, studying microevolution and ecology of nitrifiers - Klosterneuburg... | ecosystem: Engineered > WWTP > Aerobic digester >...
GTATTTTGGGTGACAAAAAAGTGCATACCCAGAGAAATTCCGTTTGCGCACGCCTGCCAGTTCATCTCAAACCGGAATTCTTACTTGGTAGCGCATATCTGATCGCTGAATTTCTGAGTAAGCTCTAAATAAAGATGCTCGGCGTTATATGCTTTAGCTTTAGCTTTAGCCTTACGAATAAACAGATTTACGAATAATTTCGCTTGTTTTCATTCAAATTGCAAGCAATACAAAAAAAGAACAAGCCCGCATCTGATTCACCAACAAAAAACCCCGGATTACCGGGGTTTTTTGTTGATTGAAGCTCGATTACTGAGGCACAATGTTTGAAGCTTGTTTGCCTTTAGGGCCTGTCGTTACGTCGAAGGTAACGCGTTGTGCTTCACGCAATGATTTGAAACCGCTGCTGTTGATTGCAGAGAAATGTGCAAATAAATCTTCTCCCCCGCCATCTGGAGTGATAAAACCGAAACCTTTAGAGTCGTTAAACCATTTCACAACGCCTGTTGCCATATTTATTTCCTTAATAATTAATAATTTAGTGCATCTATGAGAATCCATAGTGGCCATCGAATATCAAGGAAAAAGGTCAACTATAAGCATCACATTTCACGACTTGAATCCAAAAGACATGAATAAGATATACGTTTTTTTAAAAAGTTCAAGCATTTATTGATGGTTCTGCACAAAAAGTTTGATAATTTACATTTATCGACTTACGCAGAGCTTCCTGGAAAATTTATTTGGAAGCAATGAGTGCCTGATATTTAACTTGTAATTGTTCTTTGCTCTCGACCATTTCCGGATTTATGATAATACAATCCACTGGACATACTTCGACACATTGCGGTTCATTATAATGACCTACACATTCAGTACATAAACTTGGATTGATCTGATAAATTTCTTCACCTTGCGAAATGGCGCCATTAGGGCACTCGGGTTCGCAAACATCACAGTTGATACATTCGTCGGTAATGATTAATGCCATGCTGTCCTCAATTCTGTTTTGCTAATTTTTCGCGCAATTTTTTGGCTACTAGAGGATGCACAAAAGCATCTGCATTGCCCCCCAGCGACGCAATCTCGCGCACCATGGTTGCCGAGATGAACATATATTGTTCGGACGGCGTCATGAATAAGGTTTCCACATCGGGATACATGCAGCGGTTCATCCCCGCCATCTGAAATTCATATTCAAAATCCGATGCAGCGCGCAGACCGCGCAAAATAATGCGCGCATTCTGTTGCTGCAGGAAATTCATCAATAAACCCGAAAATGCCATAATCTGAACATTCGAGCAATCGGATAACGCCTGCTGCGCCATTTCCACTCTTTCTTCCAATGTGAAAAAAGGTTTCTTACCGCTGCTGACCGCTACCGCCACGACCACCTGATCAAACAAGCGCGAAGCACGTCGAACGAGATCTTCATGTCCGCGCGTGATGGGATCAAATGTACCCGGGTAAATCACTTTATTCATTCGACTTCAACTCCAGCAACTGATAGTGAACTGCCCCCGCTTTTGCGCTACGTTTCACAATCCATTGTTGATCGGGAATCCAGGCACCTCTACTTTCGGCATAAACCAGTCCATCGAATTTCATATGAGCCGGCAGCTTCGGCAATAGTTCTGGCAAACACTCGAGGCGATAAGGCGGATCGAGAAAAATCACGTCAAATTTTCTTGCATCAGAAGCCAGAAAATTCAGCGCATTCATCAACAATAACTCCACTTGTGCAGCTTGTAATTTTTGCTTGTTTTCTTGCAATGCTCTATGAATTTTTGCATCGGCATCAATCATTACCACGGATTCCGCTCCGCGGGATGCAGCTTCAAAACCAAGTGCACCACTACCGGCAAATAAATCGAGGCAATTCAGACCACTCAAATCTTGTCCGAGCCAATTAAAAACGGTCTCACGTATTCTATCGGGAGTAGGTCTTAAATCAGGCAAATCCGGAAAAGTGATTATTCGACTGCGCCACTGACCACCAATGATACGAACTTTTCCTTGTTTGATAGCCATACACTAAAATCGCTATTACTCAACGGAACCGACAATCACAGCCACCATGCCTTCAGGCTGAATGCGGCGTTGAAATGCCTGCTTGATCTGATCTGTGGTAACAGCTTCAACAGCGGCTAAATAATCAGTCAAATACGTCAGCGGTAAATTATAAAAACCGATCATGGCAAGAAAACTTAGTATTTTACTATTGCTATCTATTCTCAGAGGAAATCCACCAATGATATTTTGCTTGGCGGCAATCAATTCATCTTCGGTTGGTCCTCCGCTCACAAACTCCTTGAGCACTTTCTGGGTTAACGCAAAGGCTTCCTCAGATTGTTCTTTTTTTGTCTGCAAGCCTATTTGAAACGGCCCCTGCTCTTTATAAGGAGAAAAAGAACTATACACGCTATAAGCCAATCCACGCTGCTGGCGAACTTCTTCCATCAAGCGTGAAACAAATCCACCGCCACCCAATATGTGATTTCCGACCAGTAGAGGAAAATAATCGGGATCACCTCGACGCAAGCCGGGATAAGCAAGCTGAATGTGACTTTGTGTCGCAGGATGAGGAATTCGCTTGGTTTCTGCCTTGGGAATTTGCACGACCGGTATCTCAGTTGTTTGCTGACCGGCCGGAAGCTGCTTCGTCAATGATTCCGCAATTACGATAGCTTCTGATTGATTAACATCACCGATAATTACAATGATTGCGTTCTTGGCGACATAGTAAGCGCGGTAGAAGCTCAGCAAATCTTCTCGCTTGAGCGCATTGACTGTATCAATCTCACCCAAATCATCTAATCCATAGGGATGATCGCCATAGAGCATTTTCATTAAAGCATGATCGGCAATGTGATCCGGTTTAGTGCTCGATTCTTTGATACTCAATGCTATCCTGGCTTTCTCACGTGCCAATACAGCTTGAGGAAATTCGGGAGATTGGATGATGCGTGCAAAAATATCCAGTGCTTGTTTACGCTCGCGTTCGCTGCTTAGGGTACGCAAAGCCATGCCGGCACGGTCCCGATCAAAATGACTGTTCAGTTGCGCACCCACATCAGCCAGTGCCGTGGCAATCTGATCTTCCGACAAACCGCCTGCACCCAAGCTGAGCAAGTGCCGCACCAGATTGGCATTACCTGATTTATCAGCACTATCCATACTACTGCCTGCAGCAAATTCGACACTGATATCCAGCATTGGCAAATCATGGCTTTCAACAAAATAGACACGCGCACCAGCAGATGTCTGCCAATGCTGTATGGGCAATGAAGCCAGTGTCCATTGAGAATAAGCGCTAATCAGCAAAACAAATATGAAACGTGTTATTTGCACCAAGACCTCCTACTGTTCATCAAGATTGAATACGCGCTAATTGATTAACCGCTATTGCGCAGACCCGCAGTCACGCCATTAATGGTTAGATGGATGGAGCGCTTCACTTCATCGCTATCTTCACCCGATCGATAGCGACGCAGCAATTCCACTTGCAGATGATTGAGCGGATCGATATATGGAGTTCTATTGCGAATGCTGCGGGCTAATGTTGGATTATCTTGCAGCAACTCAGTATTGCCTGTAACCGCGAATAGCCATTTTTTGCTTCTTTCCCATTCTTCTTGGATACGCCCAAAAATTTGCTCACGCAACTCAACGTCATTCACCAATTCTGCATAGCGCGAAGCAATACCCATATCTGTTTTAGACAGCACCATGTCCATATTCGACAATAAAGTCTGCATGAAAGGCCAGTTCTTGTACATTTCTTGCAACAAAGCCAATCCTTGCCCTGCCTGATCTTCGCGATTCACAAAAGCCTCCACCGCCTGGCCAAAACCATACCAGCCAGGCAACATCATGCGACTCAAACTCCAACTGAATACCCATGGAATAGCGCGTAAATCTTCAATCGCATCGGAATTTTTTCTTGAGGGCGGTCGGCTGCCAATATGCAGTCCGGCCATTTCCCGAATCGGTGTGGATTCCAGAAAAAATTCTTTAAATCCCGGCGTTTCGTATACCAAATCACGGTAAGCTGCAAAAGAAGAGGATGCAAGCATTTCCATGGCCGGATAATAACGATCTGCATTAGCGCCGATCGTATCGTGACTCAGCAAGGTAGCTTCAATCGTTGCGGCAACCAGTGTTTCAAGATTGCGCCGACCGATTTCAGGCTCGGCGTATTTACTGCTGATAACCTCGCCTTGCTCGGTTACACGTATCTGACCATTCACACTGCCAGGCGGCTGGGCCAGAATACTCTGGTAACTGGGACCGCCTCCGCGCCCCACTGTGCCACCACGTCCATGAAATAAGCGAAGCTCAATCTTGTGTTTGGCAAAAACCTTGGTGAGCTCGATTTCAGCTTTATAAATTTCCCAATTGGAAGTGATAAAACCACCATCCTTGTTACTATCCGAATAGCCCAGCATGACTTCCTGCACATTGCCGCGTGAATTCAGCAGCTGGCGATAATAGGGCAGCGAAAATAGCTGATCCATGATCACGCTACAGCTACGCAGATCTGTGATGGTTTCAAATAATGGAATGATATTGAGATGTAATTGAGGATCCCTTCCTGTTTGCAACAGGCCTACCTCCTGCAGCATGAGGGCAACTTCCAGTATGTTGATAATACCGGTTGTCATGGAAATAATATAATTGGGCATCGCCGCGAGCCCAAATCGATGGTGAATTTCTGCCGCGCACTGCAATATGCGCATCTCGGATTGCGCCATTTCGGAAAAATCAGCAAAGGAAGTCTGCACAGGGCGCGCTTGGCTAATGGCTGTCAACAGCCGTTTGATCCGTTCCGCTTCATCCAACTGCAGATAACCCGCCTGATGCAAATTGCGCTCAAATAACTCGGCTACTACCTGCTCATGAATTTTACTGTGCTGGCGCATGTCCAACGGTGCCAGATGAAAACCAAACACATCCACTGCGCGCCGCAGATTGCGTAAAGCACCGCGTGCCACCCAATGCGATTTATGCTGAATTAATGAGTGGATGATGATATCGAGATCGTGCACAAATTCTGCGCTATTCTTATAAGGCTTAGAAAATTCCGCCGCATTCTGTTGCGTGAGTATATGCCCCAATTGCTGGCTGGTAGCGCTCAGTCTTTCGCCAATACTGAGGAAGATACGTCGATATGGTTCGTCAGATCGATTGGGAATATCCGGGGCAGTGGCGACTAAGGCTTTCACTTCATCACTGACTTGCACCAGACTTTCGGTCAGGCTCATTGAACGGCCAATCTTGCGCACTTCATCCAGGTAAAAGTCCAAAACGACCGATGATTGACGCTCAACGGCACGCAGCATGACTTCATGCGTCACGAAGGGATTGCCATCACGATCGCCGCCAATCCAACTACCAATCCGCAAGAAAGAAGCAACATAAGGAACATCTTTCTTCAAGCGACGCTCGAGCAAGTCCTCAATTTTTGCATAGATATAAGGAATCTCTGTCAGAAAAGTATAGCTGTAATAAGCCAAACCATTTTCTATTTCATCATAGACAGATAAGCGAGTGGGGCGCAGCATGCGAGTTTGCCATAAAACCTGGATGGTGGCGCGCAAGCCTTCTTCATTGTGACGCAATTCATTCGGCGTGAGCTCGGTGCGCGCGCGTTCTTTCAACAAGCGTTCAATGGCTAGCTGACAATCCAGGATACTTCTGCGCTGAACCTCGGTAGGGTGTGCTGTTAATACCGGTGAAATAACCGCTTTTTTAAAGAAATCGGCCAGAACACCAGGCTCTTTTCTATTTTCCAGCACACGTTCGAGCGCCAGCGTGACACTCCCAGCCTGCGGCGGCGATTTTGCGCGCAAATGCGCACGCCGACGCCGGTTATGATGTACATCCTCAGCAATATTGGAAAGCAATGAGAAATAACTAAATGCGCGCACAACCGGCAATGAATCTTTATCACTCAACTGGTTGAGTATCGCATCTAGCTCCTGACGCGCCTTGGGATCTTGATCTCGATGAAAGCGAATCGCCGTCTGGCGTATATTTTCGACTAATTCAAAAGCATGATCCCCTTCCTGCTCACGTAACGTGTCACCCAGCATACGTCCTAGAAAACGAATATCTTCACGCAGCGGCAAATCTTTGTCATTCTCTGAATCAACAGTACTCATGGTCTTACGCACCTACGATAAAAAATGAATAAAGCGCGCACTCGCCACAAGCCAAGTCAGCACCGGCCATGCTAGAATGATCACTATTAAGAACTTTTTGTAATTTTTTCATTTTATATTAATGCCCAACTCACTTTTATCTCCCCAGAAAATCGTCATTGCATCACGCGAAAGCCTGCTTGCTATGTGGCAAGCCAAGTTCATTCAGAAATGTTTAGGCGAATTATACCCCCAAACTGAAATCAGCATACTCGGGATGACAACACGTGGCGATCAGATACTGGATCAGTCTTTATCAAAAATAGGCGGGAAGGGCCTGTTCATTAAGGAATTAGAGCAGGCTCTGGAAGATGGTCGCGCAGATATCGCCGTTCATTCCATGAAAGATATGCCCATGAATGTTCCCGAAGGATTCAAACTGGCCGCCATTACCGAGCGGGAAGATCCTCGCGATGCGTTTGTATCCAATCAGTATACAAGCTTACAAGAACTACCAGAAGGCAGCATCGTTGGCACATCCAGTCTGCGGCGCGAAAGCCAATTGCGTGCCCAGTTTCCTCATCTCAAGGTACAACCTTTGCGAGGCAATGTGCAAACGCGATTGCGCAAACTCGATGAAGGACAATATGCGGCTATCATTTTGGCCGCAGCAGGCTTAAAACGACTTGGATTATCTGATCGCATCACAGCGCTTCTGGATCCTGAACAAAGTTTGCCGGCCGTAGGTCAAGGTGCTCTAGGGATTGAATGCCGCGCAGATCGTGACGATTTGGTTCAACTTTTACAGCCATTACATCACATGGAAACTGCCTATTGCGTTGAAGCTGAACGATCCATGAGTCGCGTATTGGGCGGCAGCTGCCAAGTCCCTCTGGGCGCGTTTGCTGAAATAATTGATGGAACGCTTCAATTACGTGGTTTCGTCGCTCAACCAGACGGCACGCGCATTGTTAGCGATGCATTAAATGGCAAACCGGAAACCGGCATCAAAATGGGACAGGAATTGGCTGAAAAACTAATAAAACAAGGCGCCGATGAAATCTTGGCGAGCTTGGTTCCTGCTGAAGGTTGGAAATAATATTGCCCACAAGCCAATCACTCACCGGAATTAGTATTCTGGTGACTCGCCCGGCCCATCAATCTGCATTTCTCGCAGAAGGTATTCGAGCTATGGACGGCAATCCCATTTTATTTCCCGTATTGGAAATAACCGATGTCACCGATCTGAGTTCTTTGATCGCTTTGATAAATCGCCTAGAAGAGTTTGACTGGGCAATATTTGTCAGTCCCAATGCAGTTAATAAGGCAATGCCACTCATCAACGAGCGGCGCTCATTACCCGTGCAGTTGAAATTCGCCGCAGTCGGCAAAGGTAGTGCAGATACTTTAAAACAGCATGGTATTGAGCAAGTACTCATACCAACAGAACATTTTGATAGTGAAGCATTACTTAAGCGCGAAGAATTAAAAAACATGACTGGTCAACGTGTGGTTATTTTTCGTGGCAATGGCGGCAGGCAATTGATGGGTGAAACCTTGACGCAGCGCGGTGCTATCGTGGAATATGCGGAATGTTACCAACGTGGCAAACCAAACATCGATACGGCACCATTATTAGCGGCTTGGTCGCAAGGTCAGATCCAAGCCGTAATCATCACCAGTAGTGAGGGATTACATAATTTATTTGACATAATAGGTAAGCTTGGCCAACAATTGCTGAAGTCGACACCAATTTTCACAGTGCATGAGCGCATCGCTCAAACGGCAAGAGAGATGGGATTGGAAAAAATTGTGAAAGCATCCTCTACGGGAGATGAGGGTTTGCTAGAAAGCCTACAAGCGTATTTTAAGGGTAATCAAACTCGAGCAACCTAAAGAATAAAGATATGGAAGAAAGCACTCAAATCAAGACTCAATCAGAGCATTCCATCACACCGCTTCTACCAGCCATGGCTGGCATCAACACCATTTGCACTCTGTGGTTCAACAACATTACTAACTATCGATCCTACCGCAACGAGGAGACTATATGAAACTAATACTTTGGCTATTGGCGCTGTTTACTGCTGCCGTAGCTATCACACTTGCCGCTAAATATACGACAGGGCATGCTTTATTGGTAATGCCGCCTTATCAACTAGAACTATCCATGGAACATTTCATCCTGGGAACGATAGTTGCCTTTTTTGCTTTCTACCTATTGGTTCGGTTTATCCTGGGCATATTGGGATTCAATCGGAAATACCGCCATAAAAAAACAGACGATATGCTGTTATCAGGACTAAAAGCCTATTTTGAAGGCGACTATGTCAAAGCCAGAAAACATGCTTCTGTTGCATTGAAGCTATCCGACTCATCAATCGCTACCGCCATTAGCGCAGTGATTGCAGCTCGTTCAGCAAACCAGCTTGATGAGACCACCCTACGTGATGAGTACTTAAGCTCAGCGATGAGAAAAGCACCTGATGAAGAATCGCTGTGTCTGATCACCAAGGCTGAAATCTTACTCAGTGACGGTCATTATCAAGCAGCGCTCGAAACCTTGCAATCTTTATATGCTAAAGGTGGTTTACAGCCTTCCGCAGCTTTGCAGCTTGAGCTGAAAGCTCAACAACAGGCTAATAATTGGGATGCCGTCCTGGAATTGACTGAAATGCTTGCAAAACGCGACTCAACCAATAAAGCATTGATCAAAAAATTAAGACAAGATACCCAATTGGAAAATATCAAAAGCAAAGCCACTGATCTACAATCACTCAACCAGTATTGGCAGCATATACCTCCAGTGGATAAAATGGATAGCAAACTGACCGTTGCAGCCACACGCGCATATATTACGTTGGGAAGTTGCACAACAGCACATAAAATCATCGAGCAAAATGTAACCACCACATGGGATGCCGAATTAATTGAGCTGTACGCAGAATGCTTGGATTATCATGTAAACAGGCAAATCGAGTGCGCTGAGGTATGGCTAAAATCACAACCCAATAACGCTCAATTACTGCTGACATTGGGCAAATTATGTACACATTGTGAGCTTTGGGGCAAAGCGCAAAATTATTTGGAAGCCAGTTTATCGGTTGAACCCGGGCACAAAGCGCATTTTGCTTTGGCGCAACTAAATGAAAAACTAGGCAAGCATGAATTGGCCATGACTCACTATAATAAGGGGCTTGAATTAACCCTTAAAAAGCTGAGCTGAAAAAATGACTCACTTTCTGGAACTCAGGGATTACTGGTCGAAGGCGTAAACACATCCGAAAAGAAAGCATCTCTGGGTAAATGACACTGGGTTATGAAATCATGATAAGCAGCCTTTACCATAACAGGAACGCCGCAAGCATAAACCTGATGCATTTCTAAACTGAGAAAATCGTGCATCACGGCTTGGTGCACGAGACCGGTTCTTCCCTGCCAGTTGTCGCTCGGTAAAGGTTCAGACAACACCGGGATAAAAGTAAAATTATCGTGTTCGCGTTGCCATTTGTCGGCCAAGTCAGCTAAATATAAATCGGATTTTGTGCGAGCCCCCCAGTAAAGCGTCATGTTTCTTTTGCGATGACGACCACCTTCTTGATGAAAAACATGCTCCAGTATACTTTTTATTGGCGCAAACCCTGTACCGCTGGCTAAAAAGATAATCGAACACTCTTCAGGAGTATCGCGCAAGAAAAATGAACCCAGAGGACCGGTAAAACGCAGCATGTCCTTTACTTTCATGTTTGTGAATACATGTTCAGTAAACACGCCGCCTGGATAATTACGTGCATGCAACTCCAGATACTCATCATCGTGAGGCGCATTCGCCAGGGAAAAACTACGACGCTTCCCATCCTTGAGCAAAATATCGATGTATTGACCTGCAAGGAACTGCAATCGTTGATTGGTCGGGAGTTTTAAGGAAATGACCATCACATCAGGTGCAACCAGCTCCAGCTTGTGCACTCGACAGGGTAGCGTTTTAATTTCAATATCCTTGGTTGCACTGATTTCATGACATTCAATCACAAGATCAGTGAGCGGAGAGGCACAACAAAATAATGCTTTACCAGCTTGTTTCTCATCCGCAGTAAGCGTTTCTTCATTATGTCGCCCGTAGTCCACCGTTCCCTGTATGATTTTGCCTTTACAAATACCGCAGGAACCATTACGGCAGCCATAAGGCAGTGAGAAGCCTTCACGCAAAGCGGCTTCGAGGATGGTTTCACCAGACTCTACTGTTAAAACGTGCCCACTGGGCTGAATAATGATTTGATGCGGCATTGAGTGGCAGACAAATAAAAAATATGATGATTAGAAATAAGTAGCTTATATGAAAAAGACATTATTGATTGTAGGTTGTGGTGACGTCGCGTTTCGTACTGCCCCCCTTTTACAAACCCGTTACCGAATTCTCGGTTTATATCGCAATTTAGAAAAAGCCAACCATTTACGGGCACATGGCATCATCCCGATTTATGGAGATTTAGACTGTCCAAAGAGCCTTGAGAGACTCGCTGGAATTGCACAACACATCCTGCATTTGGCACCTCCGCCAAACCGCGGATTACGCGATCAGAGAACTACTCATCTACTGTCTGCATTAACCAAACGAACAAAAAAGCACGGCGCGATTTTACCACAACAGCTGGTCTATATCAGTACCAGCGGGGTATACGGTAATTGCAACGGGGCATTCATCGATGAAAGCCACCCTGTTAACCCGGAAAATGACCGAGCGATCCGGCGCGTTGATGCTGAAAAACAAATACGTCTTTGGGCAAGACGCAATCATGTTCTCGCTTCTATTTTGCGCGTGCCGGGAATTTATGCAGCAGACAGATTACCCCTGAAACGCCTTCGAGAGGGTCACCCCACTTTGCTAGATCATGAGGACAACTACACCAATCATATTCACGCTGATGATCTCGCTCGAATCATTTGTACTGCACTGCAGCATGCGAAACCCAGCAGGATTTATCATACCTGCGACGATTCTCAGCTCAAAATGGGCGAATATTTCGATTTGGTGGCAGATCATTTCGATTTGCCTCATCCTCCTCGCATCAGTCGAGATCAGGCCAGAGAACGCATATCCCCCAGCATGTTTTCGTTCATGAAAGAATCCCGGCGACTAAAAAATTTACGCATGAAAAAAGAATTGGGCGTCAATTTATTGTACCCAACGGTTCTCGAAGGCGTTAAAGCAGCTCAAATAAACCATCAATAAACGGTAAAACCAGAGATGCGAATGAATATCAAGGGACTACAAATAGATACCGAGGTACTGCTGATTTTCTCAAGCTCGTGAAAATAATTCACGCGGTATGCAATCATTACTTAAGAAAAAATTTGTGTTTACAATTTCTTGATTATTGTTTATTTGTTAAGCCTCGGCTAATTGTGGCAAACTTCACAGCTAAACACATTAAGGGTAGAAAAACTCGTGTCCCCATATGAACTTTTCATCGGTTTACGTTATACGCGCGCCAAAAAACGCAATCATTTCATCTCTTTTATTTCACTGATCTCTTTAATGGGCATCACGCTAGGCATGACGGCTCTTATCACGGTCATGTCGGTCATGAATGGCTTTCAGAAAGAAGTGCGCACCCGAATTCTGGGCGTTGCTTCGCATGTTCAGATAGGCAGCTTGCACGGCAATCTGAGTCATTGGCAACAAACCGCAGAAGAAGCCGCCAAACATCCAACCGTAGAAGCCGCTGCACCTTATGTCACCGCACAAGGCATGCTATCGCATAATCAAGTGGTTCAGGGCGTCATGGTGCGCGGCATTCTGCCGACAATGGAAGACAAGGTAGCCGATTTTGCAAAAATGATGGTCAGTGGTGAGCTGGATAATCTGGCGCCAGGAGAATTCGGCATTGTCATTGGCATGGAATTGGCGCGCACCATGGGTACTTTCTTGGGCGATAAGATTGTTCTGATTTCCCCACAAGGACAAGTCACTCCCGCCGGTATTCTACCCAGACTGAAACAATTTACCGTAGTTGGCATCTTTGAAGTGGGGCATTTTGAATATGACTCCGGATTGGTGCTGATTCATATGTTTGATGCCCAAAAACTGTATCGCATGGAAAACGATGATGTTTCCGGAGTACGCTTAAAGCTGAAGGATTTGTTTCAAGCCCCGCAAGTGGTAACAGAATTGCCTGCCATGCTATCGATTGACAGCTACATCAGTGATTGGACAAAACAGCATGCCAATTATTTTCGCGCCATCCAGATTGAAAAACGCATGTTGTCATTGATTCTTGCATTGATTATCGCCGTCGCAGCATTCAATATCGTCTCCACATTAGTCATGGCTGTGACTGACAAGCAATCGGACATTGCCATTTTGCGCACACTCGGGGCAAGTCCGCGCAGCATTATGAAAATATTCATCGTTCAGGGGACATTCATCGGTGTGTTCGGAACCATTCTGGGGGTTGCCGGCGGTACATTGCTAGCCTATAACGTGGGTGATGTGGTTGCATTTATCGAATGGTTGCTCAACGTGCAATTTCTATCGCGCGAAGTATATTACATCAGCACGATTCCATCCGACCCACAGATGGCCGACATTACAACCGTTGCCATCACTTCGTTTGTTTTGAGCTTACTGGCTACCATTTATCCCAGTTATCGCGCATCCAAAGTAAATCCAGCAGAGGCGCTGCGCTATGAATAATGCGGTCATTTCCTGCCACAATCTTTTTAAACAGTTTTCCCAAGGGGATCTAGCGGTTCCCGTGTTAAAGGGAGTTAATCTCACACTGGCCAAAGGCGACATGCTGTCGATTGTCGGCGCTTCCGGTTCGGGCAAAAGCACTTTACTGCATGTGCTGGGAGGATTGGATGCGCCCACTAGCGGCGAAATCAAGATTCTTGGGCACGATATTGCCAAAATCAATGAAGAAGAAAGGTGCCGATTGCGCAATGGCTCTCTCGGTTTTATTTACCAGTTTCATCACTTACTGCCAGAATTCACGGCATTGGAGAATGTAGCCATGCCGCTGCTGATCCGCCGCCTGTCTAAACAGGAAGCATTCGATCGGTCAGCAGAAATTTTACAGCAAGTCGGCTTGAGTCATCGCCTGACCCATACGCCAGGCGAATTATCCGGCGGCGAGCGGCAGCGTGCTGCGGTTGCGCGTGCACTGGTAACACAGCCAGCGTGTATTCTGGCAGATGAGCCAACAGGCAATCTTGACCGCCATACGGCTGAAGCCGTCTTTGATCTAATGCTGGAATTGAATCATAAAGTCAATGCAAGTCTGATCATCGTCACCCACGATGCACGATTAGCCAATCGCGCTCAGCATGTCATGCAATTAATTGATGGCGTTTTATGTGACATTCCCAGTGCGCAATGATTGATCGAGCCATTCCTGTCGTGGACACATTACTGACCATTCATTCATTTTTATAGTCTGCTTATGCGTACTTTATTTACGTACATTATGGTTTTTCCCCGGCGCAGCGTCTTCGTGCTGATTGCATTGCTGATTGCCGGTATCGCGGAAGGATTGAGTTTAACGGCATTGCTCCCGCTCTTGTCGATTGCAGTGGGCGAATCGAGTGGATCCAATGAATCCAGTATCGGCAAGTTCATGGAAAAAGCATTGCAAGATATCGGCATTGAACCCTCGCTGGATACCATTCTGGTAATTATTGTAGGCGGCATGTTTTTCAAAGGGATCGTTCTTTTGCTGGCCAATCGCCAGGTAGGCTATACCGTCGCACATGTCGCAACTGCATTGCGTCTGGATCTCATCGAGGCTTTACTCGCCAGTCGCTGGCAATATTATTTGCGCCAGCCCGTTGGCTCATTGGCCAACTCGATTGCTTCAGAAGCTTATCGGGCAGCGAATGGTTTCGAGCATAGCGTGAATGTGTTGGCATTAGCCATCCAGGTATTGGTCTATGCCATCGTAGCATTATTCATTTCCTGGCAAGCGACATTGGCTTCGTTATTTATCGGCCTGGTTTTATTGATTGCTTTGAATCGCTTAGTAACTGCAACGCGGCGCGCGGGCACCAAGCAGACTCACTTACTGCGCAACTTGCTAACCTACTTATCCGATGTACTCAGTTCAGTGAAGTCGCTCAAAGCCATGGCACGCGATAACGTAGCCGATGCCATTCTGCGCGAGCAAACGCAGCAACTGGAAAAAGCCACGCGCCGCGAAGTCATGAACAGAGCAGCCTTAACCGCTCTCCAGGAGCCTATTCTTGCCGCTCTGACAGCCAGCGGCTTGTATCTAGCCCTCGTAATCTGGGCATTGTCCTTGCCGGAAGTCATGGTAATGGTTTTTTTGCTTACGCGTATCCTGGGATTATTGAACAAAACCCAGCGCAGACATCAGCAATTGGCCGCGCAAGAAAGTGCTTATTGGGCTTTGCGTAAAGCGGCGGAAGATGCGCGCGCTGAGGCGGAAAGAGCAACCGGAACTTTGCAGCCTACATTGCAAAAAGGCATTACACTGCAACATGTAAAATTTGACTATGGCCATAAAACCATTTTTAAAGATTTGAATATCGAAATACCGATCAACTCGTTTACCGCAGTCATGGGACCATCGGGTGTGGGTAAAAGCACGTTGCTGGATTTACTCTGTGGATTGACTGAACCGCAAGCAGGCGAAATCCAGATCGATGGCATCTCGCTGCATGACATCAATTTACGCCAATGGCGCCATATGATCGGTTATGTATCGCAAGATACTATTTTATTGCATGACACGGTAATGAATAACATTCTGGTCGGAGAACCGTCACTGACGGTCGAAGATGCCGAGCACGCATTGCGCCAGGCCGGTGCATGGGATTTTGTCAGTGCTTTGCCGGAGGGATTACAAACGCTCGTCGGTGAACGAGGTGGATTGCTGTCCGGCGGACAACGTCAGCGTATCGCCATCGCACGCGCACTGGCTCATAATCCAGCGTTTCTGATTCTAGATGAGCCAACCAGTGCACTGGATCCGGAAAGCGAGCGCACCATCTGCGAAACACTGCAAAAATTGTCACAAAATCTGACCATTGTTGCCGTCTCTCACCAGCCAGCCGTCATCAATGCAGCAGATCGTGTGTTCATCCTATCGAATGGAGAGGCGGAGTTGTTGTCGCATGCGGCCGATATGCACTCATAATTGCACTTCAGCTAAATAACATGTCAAGGCGCACACCGTTAACAAAACCGCGTCTCCAGTGCATGATTTAGCACTATAATTCACCACAGCGAACTGCTTTGATGATGAAACAATAGTAAGCAGTTAACGCATAACCATAAGGAGTAATCAGTGATGAAAAAAAGTAGAACACTCAATTTGTTGTGCTTGGCAGCGGCCTTGGCTTTTGTATTATCAGCCTGCTCAACCACACAAAAGGTCACCAATTCCGCCAGAACAGCCACTGAGCAATTGCTCATCAGCGAAGCAGTGACGCGCAGCCTTCCCAAGCAGATTGATCTGCCTTTCCCGATCCCACGTGGCGCCGTCGTTAAGCTCGATGTCACTGGATTGACTGCGGATAAGGACATGGCCAAAGGCGTGATTGCAGGCTGGCTGGGAATGCTCGGATATACGGTTCAGGATGGACCTGAAAATGCCTCTCACCGCATTAATATCCTATTAGATTCTTTGGGAACGGAAGTGGGCAGTACGTTCTTTGGCATTCCTCCCGTACAGGCTTCACTGATACCGATTTCATTACCCGAATTAGCGCTGTATAAAGCGGAGCATCAAAGTGGCTATGCAAGATTCCATTTAGATGTGTTTGAAATGCCATCCGGTCGATTTGTGGGATCATCTTCACCATTTCTTGCCGACACTTTTTATAATGCCTATACGGTTCTATTTTTATTCAGTTTCAACAGAACTGATCTGACTTCACCACCACGGATAGGCACATTCCGCAAGCCGTTGATGTAAAGCTGCGCTTGATCTAGTAACTGGAAATGCAGGCTGCAGATGCGCTAAAACATCTCAGCATGGCTCCGGCGCACACGAAGAGGCTTCGTATGCGCCGCGAGCTATCATAGGGCGTAACAGATATTTGGGCGATATGGCCGATAAGCTGTTCATGATTGGCAGCATGATGCACCGGAGCAAACACGCTGCTAACACGAATGGGACCAAAAATACCGCTTACCCAACCATTCTCCAAAATAAATGGACGAAAATTGGATTGATGTTCGCTTTCAAAGCGATCGTTAAAATAATCTACTAATTGTTGTAAAGACATAGCTGCTTCGTCAGTTAAGAGTGACATAGTTCTCACAAATGTTAGCGGGCTTGCACTGCATCACTGGTTCGATTGTGATGGTTAGGAAACAAATCCAGACGGCGTGGCTTAATAAACACTTCATCGCCTTTCACCAGCCGCAATTCCCGGAAACGCTCCTTACTGATTTCAACCTGAATAGGTGTTGTATCCACGTCATTTTTGCGTACCAGTTCCAATCTCACGATCGGTCCCACGGAAAGAACATGAACAACCAATGCGGCTAATACAGCTTCTCCGTTACGCGTGCGCTCAACTTCAATTTCATGGGGACGCACGTAAGCAACGGCGGTCAATTCCTCAGCTTCGGGATGATCAGGCGCATCCACTTCGATATCGCCAATCCAGGCACGCCCACGATGCAACCGGCTATGAAACAGGTTCACATTGCCGAGAAATTCATAAACGAATGGACTGGCGGGTTGTTCATATACTTCATCCGGTGTGCCAATTTGTTCAATACGACCTTCATTCATGACTACCACCCGATCAGCGACTTCGAGCGCTTCTTCCTGATCATGCGTGACAAATACGCTGGTGATATGCATGTCATCGTGCAGTCTGCGCAGCCAGGAACGCAATTCTTTGCGCACCTTGGCATCCAACGCACCAAAGGGTTCGTCCAACAATAATACTTTCGGTTCCACTGCCAGCGCTCTTGCCAATGCAATACGCTGGCGCTGGCCTCCGGAGAGTTGATGTGGGTATCGATCTGCCAGCCAGTCCAGTTGTACCAGATGTAGCAATTTCATGACGCGGTCGCGTATTTCCGCTTCAGCGGGGCGAAATTTCTTAGGGCGCACACGCAAACCAAACGCAACATTCTCAAAAATGGTCATATTGCGAAATAGCGCGTAGTGCTGAAACACAAACCCGACTTGACGTTCGCGCACATGTTGATCGGTGGCATCTTCGCCATGAAATAGCACTTGCCCACTGTCAGCGGTCTCAAGCCCCGCGATCACGCGCAGCAAGGTGGTTTTTCCAGAGCCCGAAGGGCCCAGCAATGCCAGCAATTCACCGGAGTGAACTTGTAAATTCACATCATGCAGTGCTGTGAAACTGCCAAACTGTTTTGATAGATTAAGGACTTCTATGCTCATTCGTGACCTCGTTGTTTTTGATGTTGTTTGTTCCTGGCTTCGATCAGTGTTTTCAATGCCAGTGTCACCAGTGCCAGTAACGCCAGCAACGAAGCCACTGCAAAGGCGGCTGCGAAGTTATATTCGTTGTAAAGGATTTCGACATGAAGTGGCAGGGTGTTGGTGCTGCCGCGAATATGACCCGATACCACGGAGACCGCTCCGAATTCACCCATAGCGCGTGCATTACAAAGGATGGCGCCATACAGCAAGCCCCATTTGATATTGGGCAGCGTCACATGATAAAAAGTTTGCCAGCCGCTCGCGCCCAGCACCACAGCCGCTTCCTCCTCCTCGGTACCCTGCGCCTGCATCAATGGAATCAGCTCCCGTGCAATAAACGGCACCGTCACGAAAACAGTCGCTAACACTATGCCGGGTACCGCAAATATGATTTTCAGATCATGTTCCGCCAGCCACGGGCCTAACCAGCCCTGCAAACCAAACACCAGCACATAGATCAACCCAGAAACCACCGGTGATACAGAAAAAGGCAAATCGATTAATGTAATCAATAAATTCTTGCCACGAAATTCAAATTTCGCAATAGCCCAGGCAGCCGCAACACCGAATACCAGATTCAAAGGCACTGCAATCGCTGCAACCGTCAGCGTCAACTTGATTGCAGACAAGGCGTCGGGGTGGGTGATTGCAGCCAGATACACATCACTGCCTTTTTTCAGTGCCTCATAAAAAACTGAAATGAGTGGAATAAACAGGAACAAGGTTAGAAACATCAGCGCCAACCCGATCAGCGACCAACGCACCCAGGCGGGTTCTTGCGTAGCTCGTTCTTTACGCGCCGCAGGAGACAAGGGAAAAGTAATTGTCGTTGTCATCGTCATCACCTCATGACTCAATACTGCGGCGTCGACTCCACCATTGCAGTAGATTAATAATTAACAACAGGATAAAAGAAATCACCAGCATCACAACCGATAAGGCCGTGGCACCCGCATAGTCATATTGTTCCAGTTTGGTAATGATCAGTAGCGGGGTGATTTCTGAAATCATCGGCATATTTCCGGCAATGAAAATGACCGATCCATACTCACCGATTGCCCGTGCAAACGCGAGCGCAAAACCTGTCATCAAAGCTGGAAAGAGCGCCGGAAAAATGACGCGAGTGAAAGTTTGCCAGCGATTGGCGCCCAGTGTGGCCGCAGCCTCTTCCAGTTCCGATTCGATGTCCTCAAGTACCGGTTGTACGGTTCGCACCACGAACGGCAAACCGATAAATGTAAGCGCCACAAAAATCCCCAAGGGTGTAAAAGCCACTTTGAATCCCATAGGTTCCAAAAATTGACCGATCCAGCCATTGCCTGCATATAGCGCTGTCAAGGCAATACCGGCTACTGCCGTTGGCAGGGCGAAAGGTAGATCCACCAATGCATCGACTAATTTTTTTCCTGGAAAGTGATAACGCACCAATACCCAGGCGACCAACAAACCGAATACGGCATTGACCAAAGCGGCCGCAAACGAAGCGCCAAAGGTCAATCGGTATGAAGCCATCACGCGTGGCGTAGTCACGATGGTCCAAAATTCCGGCCAGGTCAATTCGGCAGTTCGGATAAATGCTGCGGACAATGGAATCAATACGATTAAGCTCAAATACAGCAGCGTAAATCCGAGCGCCAGATTAAATCCGGGCAAAATACTGTGTTGCTTGAAAGTACTCAATATATAACTCCTGCCAAATTCATTTTGTTTACGTATGGATTAAGTCGGTATGAACATTGCTCTATATTGTTATTTTGGGCGCAATCCATTCGATAGCGTATGTTGGCTTGCTGAGTAAATTTCCTTGTAGGTAATCTGCATTCGCCTGTCTGGCAGCAACTAGTTGTTCGGGTGTTTCTATATCTCTCACCAGCAGGCTCGCACCCAAGCTGTGAATGGTATCCACCAGTGCATTGATGGTTTCATGACGCACGAGATCAACCGCCTCAATGCGCACGATATCCGGATATAAACTGCCCAGCTCTATCATCCAGTCACTGCGGGTACCGCTATAATCCGCTGCAATTTGGTAGCCGCGAGAACGGTAATTGGTAATGACATGTTGCAGCAGCTTCCAATTACGATTGACAATAGGCGGAATTTCAATCACCACACGTAAAGTTTTCACTCCGATCAAGTCGAGAAAATTTTCAAATGCACGGCCATGATCATCTTTTACGCTTTCCAACAGGCGCGGGTGAACATCGACAAATAAGCTGCCCAATTTGGAAGGATTATTAAAATAATAGTTAAGCGCGTGAACTGCGCGGCATAACCGATCCAGATCAACCAGTTGCTCATCTTTTGAAGCCAGCGAAAAAACCTGCCAAGGCCAGAGTGCAATACCGTCGTCAGATTTAGAACGAACATAGGCTGCGTGCCCGGTAGTTTTGCCTTGAGTCAAACTAAAAACAGGTTGAAAAACGCTGGTCAATTGGCACTGATAAAAATGTCCGCTGATCCAGCCATCACTGCCTCGCTCCAATGAATAGTCGGTTGCTGATTGAATGAGCTCAAACTCATCCTTAACAAAAAAGGTATTATTTGCTGATGCATTCATGGAATGACTCCCACATAAGTTTGTATTGCTATCGACTACCATCGACAGCGCCTATGGCTTTAACAATGGCATACCCTAGGATCACTGTCTGCTGCGCGTAGATTTCATTAGTGAAATCTACGCATTGAATCTCTGGCCTTACAAAAACTGCTGCAACAACCCTCTATGTCCGATTCCTGTTTATTCAGTAGCTTATGTTTCAACTCATTGATCGAGCGATGGCAAAAAACTAACGGGATTCCGTTGCGATTGGCTTTTTCCTTGACCGAGTTAGCCAAACTGTGACTGACATAATCGCAAACTAAAACCACCAATTCTGTCTCGTTGGGAAATGAGCGTTTGGTAAATCCTTTCTTGCGGCCACTCCAGTGCTCGACACGCGCACCATGCTGGGTGGAAACGAGATGCTTGAATGAGGTGACATAATCGCCACCCACAATGAGAACCGTCATATTTAATCCTTTAATGGCAGTAGCGCACGTCGGTGTGCTACTGCGTGACATGATTACTGCAAGTAAATCTGATCAAATGTGCCGCCATCGGCAAAGTGAACTTTGTGGGCATTTTTCCAACCGCCAAAGGCATCATCGATTTTGAATAACTCGATTTTGGGAAATTTGCTGGCATGTTTCTCGGCAACTTTTGCATCCGTTGGGCGGTAGAAATGCTTGGCCGCGATCTCTTGGCCTTCTTCTGAATAGAGGTACTGGAGATAGGCTTCAGCGACTTGGCGTGTGCCTTTTTTGTCGACAACTTTATCGACGATCGCAACCGGTGGTTCGGCAAGAATACTCAGTGACGGTATGACCACTTCAAATTTATCCGCGCCATATTCCTTGATAGCCAGGAAAGCTTCGTTTTCCCAAGAAATTAGTACATCACCTACGCCACGTTCCACGAAAGTTGTGGTTGAGCCTCTTGCTCCGGAATCAAGCACGGGCACATTTTTGTAGATATTGCTGACAAACTCTTTGGCTTTATCTTCACCATAGCGTTGTTTGCCAAACTGCCAGGCCGCCAGAAAATTCCACTGCGCCCCACCGGAAGTTTTTGGGTTGGGTGTAATGACCGCCATACCAGGACGCGCCAGATCACCCCAGTCTTTTATGCCTTTGGGATTGCCCTTGCGAACCAGAAAAATGATCGTCGAGGTATAGGGCGTGCTATTCAATGCCAAACGCTTTTGCCAATCTTCCGGAAGCAATTTGGCTTTTTCAGCGATCGCATTGATATCGCTCGCCAAAGCCAGAGTAACCACATCCGCTTCCAAGCCGTCAATCACTGAGCGCGCCTGTTTGCCGGAACCGCCGTGAGATTGTTGAATAGTGACTTTCTCGTTATTTTTTGCTTGCCAATGCTCGGCAAAAGCAGCATTAAACTCGCTGTATAGTTCTCGCGTTGGATCATAAGAAACATTGAGTAATGTTTTGCCAGCGGTTGCATGACTTCCAATCATTAAGCTTGCTGTAAAAATAGTTATGTTTAACCATTTATTCGTATTCATGTTTTACTCCTTGGGTGTAATGAGTTTGAATTATTTAAAAGCTCTAATGGATACTTCAGCATAGAAAAAATTTGAACTATCCGCCATTTCTCCCAATGCCGCTTGCTGCCTATTTTTCACGAATTCGCCATTCATGAAGTGTGAGTACCCGATAGTCGTGTCGACCAGCGGAGCCAGCTTATAGTTGATGCGCGCGTTGATGGATTGCCCGATAAAATCTCCGCTCTCGCCGGTAACATCCCGGTTGAAGGCATTAGGGGTCGAAACATTCAACAAATTGTTGAATCGGTCTTTATCGCTGGCCAGCCAGAACCAGCTGTAACCGCCGTCAATGGATACATCCTGATGTGGCGAGAATTCGAACACCAGCTTGGGTGCCTTGACGTTTTCCATAACGAGATAATCATCGGGTGACCAGGGGCGGGCAAATCCAAAGAACCGTTCGAAACGGTTGTCGACATTGTCATTGGGATCGCGATCACCGCTCACAAAGCTATAAAAAGCGCTGAGCCGTGGCTTCCAGTCGTGCTTGACGGTATAGCCGACTTCCAGCAAATAGGACCAGGCCGATTTTTTCCGTCCGTTATCCTGGCCGAACTGGTAAATCGCACCAAAATCGAAATCGATGCTGGTATTGGGCACGACACCGTAGGCACGAATGGAAGGCGCATAGATATCCCGTTCAGCCTGACGACCATCCCGGCCATCCTGCTTCAGGCCCATGAAATAAGGCTGTATTGTCATTACATCAGACCATTTACGCCAATGTGCTACAGCACCATAAAACCATTGGCCTTTGTTGCGGCCATCAAACTCGTTGATGTCGCGGATAACCGGCTGCATTCCCCAAGCATCGAATTCCCAATCGTTGGCTTCTTGTCCGAAGGTGACACGGAAGCCTTCGAAATTGTTGGAGGTGTTACGCCACTGGTTGTTGCCGAGCAAACGGCGATCCACTGCTTCCCAAGCCATGCGTCCTCCTCGAATTCTGAGGGGCCGATTATTTCCTAAATCATCCTTCCCTAAAGCATCCTTGAAATACAATTCACCATACGTCTGAATCAGCTCAAAAGGATTCCAGTCGCGATTGTCTCTCGGAAATTGGCTGTTATAACCACGTGCATCTTCAAACTCGACCGCCATGCGAAAAGGGTCGAGAATATTCCGGATGCCGACATAACCGCGTGTTCGTAACAACACCGGATGATCCGTTAACAGGCTGTTGCGCCGAATATCGTTATCACGCAATTCATATCGCACTCGGTAATCCAGACCCACATCCAACCAATCGAGATCCTTGAAAGCATCGATTCCCGTTTTGGCCAGATTGCGCACATAACGGGGTGGATCTGATTCGGGATGCGTGCCATAACTACGGGCGCGTTGGAAATAAGTGGTCTTCTTAGCCACTTCTGGTGCTGAAGCTTGAGCAACTGGTTGCGGTATCGATTGCTGCTTAGGTTTGATTGCCCATTTGAATGAATCACTTCCATCCGCTTGAGCGACTTGCTGAATACTCGATTGGATGGAATGAGACGTTGTCGGCAAGGTACTGTCAGTTGACGCTCGTGGAGAACTAACAAGTAGTGCGCCTATAACCACAGCATATAAAAAATTTCCAAAAAACTTCACTATATTCTCCTAAGCGACCCTCCGGTCATCCGGTGGAGTCAATAAAATTTTTTAGTCTTTCACCTTCCATGTTATAGATCGGTGTTTTTTTAATGTAACTTATTGAACTAATGATATTTATCACGACCTCAAAGCTTTCCGTCCAGATCCGTTGTGGTTTAAGCGAATTTTCTCCCGACACTCTATCTGGACCACTTTTCTTTGGTGAATGATGATTTCGACGGATCCATATTCGATACTGGTAACAGCACGCAGAATTTCCTGAACAATGTCTGCAGGTATCCGTTTGGCGGCACGTTCTGTTGCAATAATGTTTGTTTCTGAATTGATATCGGCATCCACTTCCATCACCTAACTGGGTAAAAATATTAATGGAAGCGAAAGATAGCATCCCTTCTATATAAATAAAAATAATATTTAGTTAGATAAATATATCTATTAGTTATATATAGCCGCATTGGGCTAGAACTCTATTGAGTGTTGAATGGCACGCTGTATCAACAAAGCACAGGAGGGGAAAAACTTGATTCAGATCAAATTAATAAATGCAAAGCCTAGTACCAGTTAACACACAACCATGCTGTCCCGCATCGGGGAGGTTAAGGCTGCTAGGCTAGTTCGGTTCTAATTCTCGCTATGCGCGCTTCGCGCACTTTAGAACGAATGGTGATGGGCAAATCTGCTAAATCTCGGAACTTCTGACTAAGTTCGGTTGCAATTGCACCGGCATCTACACTTTTAGCAGCCAAAAATGCTCTTTGCAAATGCTTGGCTTGAGGATAAGGTTTTGCTACATACCCGGGGCGTCCATGGAAATCGCAAGCGCAGGCTTGCAGAAATTCATTGAATCTACCAGGTTTGCGATAAGCATCTACCGCCTGTAGCATATCGGCGATAGTTGCTGGCTTGAGTTCCTCTGCTCGATGAACATTACCGTGATAGCGAGCAACCAATAACGAGAGATCGCGGGAATCCTTAGGTACCCGGATTCGTTCACATAGATCCTGAGTCAATAGGATACTGCGTTCTTCATGACCGATATGGCGGGGCCATTCATCAGGAGGAGTCGTTCCTTTGCCCAAATCGTGCATCAGCGTTGCAAAACGAACCGCCAGTGAATAATGCTTGGTTGCGGCATAATCAATAGCCAGCATGATATGAACACCCGTATCGATTTCGGGGTGTGCATGCGCTGGCTGAGGAACACCAAACAACACGTCAACTTCTGGCAGAATACGCGCCAAAGCGCCACATTCACGCAGTATGTAGAACATGCGAGAAGGATTGCTTTCCATCAATCCTCGCGAAAGTTCTTGCCAGACACGCTCCGGTACCAATGCATCGACTTCGCCGTTATGCACCATGTCACTCATCAGTTTCAGTGTTTCCGGAGCAACATGAAAACCAAAGCGCGCAGCAAAACGCGCAGCTCGAAGAATACGTACCGGGTCTTCCGAAAACGCAGGACTCACATGACGCAATATGCCAGCTTCCAGATCAGCCACACCATTAAAAGGATCGATAATATTGCCGGCTTCATCTTTGGCAATCGAATTAATTGTGAGATCACGTCGAGCCAAATCCTCTTGCAGAGTAACTTGAGGAGAAGTAAATACTTCAAACCCTTTGTATCCGAGAGAAATTTTTCGTTCAGTACGAGCCAGTGCATACTGCTCATGGGTTTGAGGATGAAGAAAAACCGGGAAATCTTTACCAACAGGTCGATAACCGAGTTGCACCATTTCTTCCGGTGACGCACCGACGACTACATAGTCATGGTCTTGGACAGGTAATCCCAGCAGTTCATCTCGAACGGAACCGCCCACTAGATAAGTTTTCAATGGCTTGGCCTAAGGAATGAAAAATTAGGCATGATCATCAGTTGATGATGTTCATTTAGAGGCTGGGAAGACAGAGTAACCAGTCTACGTCTACCCAGCCTCAGAGATCTTTCAACTGAATCGGTTACAGTTGCCTATCAAGCACAACCAATTTAATCCGAATTACTTCTTGCTGACAAAATCAACCAGTTTCTGATATGTAAACAAATAATCTTGCGCTGCCAAAGGTGTGTGACATTGTACGCAATTCAGGTCGTTACTTTTCGCAGAACCGTCAGGGTTGTAAACAGCAAACCCCCAATCACCGGTACGATTTTCTTTGGGAAATGCCGCATCCCAATTATTTCTGTTTTCCATCACGGCAACTGCCGCCAGTGAATCAATTTCAAAAACACCATCACTGCCTGAGACTGGCTTGCCATCAGCATCTTTCTTGGGATTGTATATTTCCATAATGATGACAGATCCAGAGGCGCTTTTTTTACCTTGAGTATAGCTGGAAACCGCCGCATCATTGGCATACAACTTAGCAACCTGAGTTTGATTGGCACGATTCATGGTTGCATATTTCGTAAAGGTTTTTTCGTAACCGTCTGGAAATTTAACGTGCTCAGGATCTCCACCGGCATATGCATAGAGCGGGGCTATGGCAAGGACAGCAGCTATCGTTTTTAAAGTATATTTCATGCATTTCTCCTTCTTAGAATGATTCTCGATAAAACCTATCATGGATGCTTATCATACCGTATTAACCAACAAATTTTGATAGGTTAGTAAATGTTGTTGGAAATCCCTCTAAATACTCAGGGAAAGCTATCAGTAGCGCGACAAGTAAGCTTTATAAATGCGATTTCTAAAATTCTCGACTCGTTGCTATCTGTTACTGAATACATCTCAATGATGAATTTCACATATTAATAAATCACTTAACTATCAATCCAGATATAACTGGCATGAGCATGATTCAACATCACTGAAGCCGAACGCGGTAATGCCGTAAATAAGTTATTCCGAAAATTTACTCTTCACAAAGAGTGTGCAATTTTAAATGCAAACCAAGCTGATGATGAATTTTCTCAAAGGCAGTCATACCCATTCAAATGAATAGCAATTTTTGTAAACTGAGGCGCCAATGGATCCATGCTCGATAGTCACTGATGTTCGTTCAATTTTTTCTCTACCTGATGCAGTCATTAGGATTAATGACTTGATAGATTCAGGAGATGCAGCCAACGCAGAATTAGAGCGGGCAATTCTGAATGATCCAGCATTAACAGCAAAATTATTAAAGTTTGCAAACAGTTCATACTTTGGATTATCAGGCAAGGTAGAAACCGTTTTACGGGCAATTTCCATTATCGGGCATAAAGAATTGCGCAATCTGGTGATTGCATCATCAGTCACGTCTACCTTTAAAGGTATTCCCTCTGATTTGGTGGATATGGATACCTTCTGGCATCACAGTGTCACTTGTGGTGTAGCTGCTCGCTTATTGGCGTGCAGTGTTGACAGTAGAGAGCGCTTTTTCATTGCTGGATTGCTGCATGGTGTAGGCCGATTAATTCTGTTCAGTCAGTATCCTAAGGAATCGGCAAAGGTACTGAATTCCATGAGTCAAGGTGAAGATGCAGCAATCCAAGCAGAGCTTAAAATCTTTGGTTTTACCCATGCGCAATTAGGTGCTGAACTACTGAAGCAATGGCGATTACCGCCTAATATTTGGAAGATGGTTGAATTGCAACTGGATCCAATGAAGGATGAAACTCATCAATATGATGCTTGCACGCTTTGCGCCGCCGTCAATATTGCTAATTTTATCTATCCTTGCACGAATCAACGAACAAATCCCGATAAAAAAATACCTAACCATGCATTCAAAGCGTGGAGTCTTCTTGGTTTATCGCCTGAGCTAATCGAATCGGTCATCACAGTGGCAAGATTACAAATCATCGAAGTGCTCAATATCATCAGATAAGGATTAATCATCAAAAGATGATTCTTGATTACTTTCTGTTCATAAAAAAATGACAAAAGCATGTGTACTGCCATGCAAATAAAGGCTAAGCTGCAATACTCATTGAGAATATGCACTCCCCACGCTCATTGACAATCTGCATGATTATTAGAGATTGCCAAGCATTATCGATAATCCACTGACGATAAATGCTGACAGCAACAGGATACGCGTACGATTGGTAACCGGGCGAACTTCAAACCATTTGAAAAGTAAAATGCCACTGCCGATACTTGCGCCAATAGCAACCAGCAGACCGATTAAATGAAGGGCTGGCTGGTGCGGTAAAAAGCGAAAAAATGCCGCGTTCACCACCAAGGATATCGGAAAGTGAATCAGGAATATGGAATAAGAAGCGCGCCCCAGATAGGATAAAAAGGCTGGCACATATCTGCTTTCCAAGACGTTAAAATATTTCGCCATTCCCAGTATCATCATGACACTGCCAGCTACCGCTATGCGCGAACGAAAATCAATGGCGAGGGCTAAAACAATTAATATAATCAGCATAAGTACCCATAAAAGACGATACGGGCTCACGGAAGTCCAATAAATTAAAACCCCTAAACCGTAGGAACCAAAAAAATATAAAGCCGTTTCATTCCAATAACTGTCGCGGTTAAAGAAAAATAAAGAAATGATTGTTAAGCTCAAAATAAAAATGAGACTTACTTTTTGCACACTGGGATGATGAGTCTGGATCTGATGAGAAATCCATAACGCCAAAACCATCAGTGCATATAACTGGAAATCAACAGCAACGTACCAGATGCCTGCCGACAATACCTCTTGATTGAGCAGGTCATGCAATAACAGAATATGCGCCAGCATTTGAAAGACATTGGGCGCAGCAGGAATAGAGGCATGATTCATCCACATCCTGGCCAGCGCTGCACAACCGATGGCCAGAGTCAAAGCGACAAGATACGGTGTAATCAACCTCAGGTAACGTTTCTGGATCAATCGGAAAGGGTGTGTAATCTGTGATAAGCCTTGCGGTGCAAGTTTTGCAGCGGATAAATAACCAGCAATGACGAAAAAAATCTGTACGGCTAACCGACCATGTTCACGTAGCCAATCTATTAAAACCGGAATTAACGGATAGGCGATATCCGACATCGGTCCATAAATAGATAAATGATGAGTAACTATTAGTAAGCAGCAGGCGGCTTTTAAAGCATCAATCAATGGCATTCTTGAGGATTGATCAACTTGCATATTTCTGTTAATGAACGGTCCAGGGCAATTAAAATGAATTCAAATATAATGACGCAAAGCGTCTTTTTTTAAAGACTAGCATGACGATTCATTAAAGTCTGCTATTTAGTCGGCCCTGAAATTCCACTAAGCACTTGATATTAGTTACAAATACACTGTTTATTAGTGATCATAACGACCGAGAATGTTAAAATGGCGCTGTATTTCTGGTCGAAATGGT
>Ga0209582_1000418_pt1 | contig 28548 bp, 20 predicted proteins | sample KloWWTmetKNB5Kit_FD_187176 | JGI IMG/M metagenome (GOLD analysis project Ga0209582, IMG submission 187176) | Active sludge microbial communities from Klosterneuburg, Austria, studying microevolution and ecology of nitrifiers - Klosterneuburg... | ecosystem: Engineered > WWTP > Aerobic digester >...
TTTAACCCTAGCTGCGGAGTTGGTTCACCCCTGGCTTGGCTCAGTTCTCTTCAGTGATCTATCGACATCTAAGAAAATAGTTCCTTAGTGACGATGCAATACTAGAGCCTGCAGAGGTTTAGAATGCATGATGTTATAATCGATCATGGAGACTCCAAAGGCTCTGCCGAAAAATGGAGCGCTACTGAAAAGTTCTTCGATGCTCCGAATTCTACGGCAAACCGTGTCTATAGGCCAGACAAATTTGGAGAGGAGCGTAGTGAACACAATTGGGATAATTACCCTGAAGTACTGAGCATGCTTAAACGCTGGGGTAAAGGGTTCATTGCAGATGGGTTACATCAATATTTTTTCCCGATTACAAAATACTATCGTAAGTGGGCGAATATTCTTAAACGTCTGGTTTTGAGAGATGACCTACAGTCAGATAAACAACGGAGTATCGGGTTCGACAGACTACCCATGCCATTTCCAGTTCCGTATGCCTATCCAACGAATCGTAATGTCGAATTCAAGCATCATAACGATGCTGCTGCCTACCTGCACAGTCTTCTGTTAAATCGTGGTCTTTTTTCAGGCTTTGCTGCTCGAGATTTTTTCCGAGAACTAATAAAGACACAACTCGTAGCGGCCCGTTTCAAAGCATACAAAAACTACGAAGCACCAGATGGGGACATGTCATTCAAAGAATTCTACAATATTACTGGCGTTGACCTTGTCCTTACTGGTGTGAATATTTCGAGACACGAGCCAAGGTATTTTTCGGTTTGGCACACGCCTGATTTTCCTGTTGTGGAGGCAGTAGCGCTGAGCATGAGCATACCATTTGCCTTTAAGCCGGTATATATTGAAGGAGGCGTGCGTAAGGGCGACCAAGCCCAAAACTTGGCCTACCAAGGTTTATACGTAGACGGGGGCATGTTGAACAATTATCCGGTGCGCGCATTCGATACGATTGCTCTGCGCAGCTCCTTGAGCAACGGTGAATTGTTACGGTATCGCAATGAAGAGATATCGGGTGGTGCTTTCCTTGCTATAGATCCTAAAGAAGGCACGGGTGGAAACGAACCTTTTTTAGGATTTAGGCTTGTGGATTTGGGACTTCCAAATGCAGAATTTGATAATGATTCTTCAATTCCGGCATCAACCGATTTTGACTCTATTTTCCCGAAAAGTGGAGACAAAGGTATTATAGGCAAATTACTCGGGGATTTATACTTCACATTCATGTATTCTTCTAGTGCTGGTCAAATCAGGTATGTTAATGATAGGTCTCGTACAGTTCCACTTAATACACATGGTCTTGAACTATTTGACTTTGCACATCAAAAAGCAGATAAGGAGAATAACAAGACTATAATTGTGCAAACTGATGGAAAAGAAAAGGAATTTCCACGTGATAAATGGAAAGAAGACCGAATCAAAGAAGCACAACAGCGTGTTTTATCTCGAGTAGAGCCATGAGTAAGTACGGCGTTAAATTATTATTTGCAGCTACTTGTATGGTTTTGATTTTGGGTTGTTCAGTAAACCAAGAAAGAAACTATCAAAATGATTTATTGTGCAACACTGATTTAATCAATGCTGCACTCTCTATGCCTAAACTGGGTGTCGATAGTTCCGAAATACGTAAATTCGAAGAACGAATTGGTTCGAGAGTTCGCATGCCAGGTCGAAGACGGTTCATTATAGATTCGCCTAAGGCCAAGCATGTGTATAATGATTCCACGTTTGCTCGTATTTCAGAATTGTTTTTTGGAGGTAGAATTGTCGCAAAGCGCTATCGTCCTTCAAGAATCTACCATAAAGAATCTGCACCTGATGGGGGGGAATTAGTTCCTGATGGCTTGGACATTGCTAGGCCGGAACTGTTTTGGTTACCAATTTTTTATCGACCACGCCCAATGAATGGTTTGAATATGGTAGTTATGCATCAATTAATTGATAGTATGTATTATTCTGGCAAGGGTTGGTGGACATTACCCGATGTATCTGTGGTAAAGTTATATAACCGAGATGCAGTGCTCGATTCTGTTTATCCAGAATTACAAGTGAATAGAACTTTAGACCGGGAATCATTTGCGCTACTTTTCAATTGTTTGCAAGCTCATTTTGATAGCCTGAGCGCTTCCGGTGCTGAACGCAATTCCAATGGTTTAACAACTGATTTAGGGGCCGAGGATGCCCCATTTAGAGACAAGGCATTTAAGCACCTAATTCGACATCACGCATGGTTAGCACCAGATAGTGTTGCAATAGAGTTGTATTGTTATCCTGCAGACAGATTAAGGAAGTATATGTTGTACGACGGTGGTGCTCATTCCTTTGTTATAGATAGCGCGTCGGGCATGTACTTAAAAGTTGCGAACGAAACGGTAAATGCAAAAGAGCTAGTCTATGATATACAATGGGAAGACTTAGCCATTTGGATCGTTTATACGCACATTGGCAAAGTGGAGCGAACACCGTACGAGCCTTGAGGCGCTTGTTGTGTAATTCGTATTTTTCGATTTGAATCTCGTGGGTCATTCTTCTACGGGCTTACTATGCGTACATGAGCTTAACCTTTTTGATTTTTTAAACCTGTGCAGGGTCTGCTGTAGGCGACCCTGCACCCCAAAAAGCCCACGACAAAACTGGTTAAATAGATCACTTCGCAGTAACACGCAGCGCGATCCTGCGATTCTGCGAACGACCGACTTCCGTATTATTTCCGGCAACGGGGTATTGGTCACCGTAGCCTTCCGCTTCCATGCGTTTGGAACTCACACCAATAGTGATCAATGCCGTGTAGACAGCGTCCGCACGCGCTTGTGAGAGCTTCATATTCTAAACCTGTGCAGGGTCTGCCGCAGGCGACCCTGCACCCCCTCAACGCCCACGACTAAACTGTTTTCCCAAAAACTACTTCTAAACCTGTGCAGGGTCTGCCACAGGCGACCCTGCACCCCACAAAGCCCACGACAAAACGGCTAGAACAGATCACTTCGCAGTAACGCGTATCGCAACACGGCGATTCTGTGATCGACCTTCTTCCGTATTGTTTCCGGCAACCGGGTATTGGTCCCCATAGCCTTCCGATCCTATGCGTGTGGATCGAATACCCAATTTGACCAATGCGGTACGTACCGCATCTGCTCGCTCCTGTGAACGCTTTTGGTTCTCGGTAGAACTACCCCTGCTATCGGTGTAGCCACCGATCTTCAATTCAACATCCGGAAACACGTTCATGATCGCGGCTATGTTGTTCAATTGGTCCTTGCTCTGGTCCATGTCGAGCGCTGTGCTTTCTTCCTGGAATACGATATGGTCACAGTTGAACCATGAGGTCGTATCCACCACTTTATTGCTGGAAATGAATTGAAAGAGGTTTCGTTCGATACCCGCACTATCACCGATCAGCTCGTATCCGTTATCCAGTTTATGGAACCAGCCCGGTACATTCTTTTGTACTGCAACAACAGCGTTCGTGGTAGTGGTGTCGGTAGGGTCGATAGTCAGTTCTGAGTTCTGCAATAGTGGTATTTCCACCGCTGGTTCATCGTAGCGATCCCAGATCCAGAACGAGATCAGACCGACCCCAACAAGACCAATGATCAGAGCGGTCTTGTTGCTTCGTACCGGTGCGTCCGTCGGGTCCAGGTTATTATCGAGCCCTAAAAGTCCGCTGATGCCTAGAGGTAATTCCTTGATGATGCTGCTTCTCTCTTCATTCAGCAATCCGATGAAAGACCCGACCTCAAATCCATTGCTCGTCATCGATCTGCTCAAGTGGCCCATGACCAGTTGCGCTGCAATGTTCATCACGGGGCCGGCAGAACGGGTTTTCAGCCCACTCAGGCTGCTGAAAGAACTTATGACGTTGGACGACCTATCGCCGAAAAGCCTCTTCAGGAAACCGCCAACGAGATCATTGTTACCAGCTGCTCGCTTGAAAAAACCATTGCTGATGCTGTTCCCAAGATTGTCAAGCAAAGCACCGCTCTTAGGGTCAGTGAGCAGAGTGAACAGGTGGTTCATGGCGCCGCTATTAGCGCTCTTACCGATCATTGCGGCCAACATGGTCGGCACCATTCCGTCAATCGCCTTGGTTACTCCAATTTCACTTTCTCCGAGATTGCCGGCCACGCCTTGCACCAACGAAGGTGTAACGTTGCTCAGAATACCGGTCAATAGATCGCTCATAGTGATGTTCTTGCTTTGGATCCTGGAAAAGGCAGAGTTCCGGATCGTAACGAAATACTATTCAGGAATGATCAAGAATCGCAGACCCAGCGCAGATGAACGGATGAATTACACGCTAGGTCAGCCCTTGACGTTAACACGGACGGCGGCGAACTGACGACTTTCCAAGCTGTAATAATACCCTTTGGAAATTATATGGAATTTCATGCCTTCAACGCTGAAGGGTCTTCCTTCATCCACATCCGCAAGATCACTATACATAATATCATGACCGTCGAAGATCATTACCTGTCCGCTTCCAATGGTCTCTAGCATATTGCCCTCCGTGATCACTACGCCGGTATCTTCTCCGAGTCCAATACCAATTGCATTCGGGTTACCGGCAACGGCTTGTGTAAGTCTGCTGAACCGCCCGCGCTCAACGAAGTGACTATCGATTATTACATCATGTATCAATGAAGCCCCTGTGGTCATTTTTACACCACCCTTTATCAGACCAATGGAGCTGTGCCCTTGGTAGATCATGGTACTGCTCATGCACATAGCACCTGCACTTGTTCCCGCCACCACGAAACCGGTCTCGTTGATATACCGGCGTTTCATCAATTCCAGAAAAGCAGTACCTCCGAAGATCGTTGTAAGCCGAAGTTGATTGCCTCCGCTCATCATAACAGCACTGCAGCGGGCCAATCGTTTCACAACATCGGGTTTTACATACGAACGATCCCTGATCCCCAAAACATCTACATCGGTAACGCCTAGTTTCTTGAATGCTTCCAAATAGTTCTCCGCAACTTCTTCGGGGATCATACTCGCAGCTGTTATCAGCGCGATCCGGGCACTTGACCCACCGGCTTCGTCAACCACGCGCCGAAGAATACTGTCATCTATGAAGGCGTGAAGTGTTTTGTGGCCAGGAGCGTCAGCAGTTCCTTTATCCTCAGCGCCGCCTATTGCGATCAACTTTCCTTTGGGTGCCCTATTCATGTTGATATCCCCCGCCCCCTGATGCCGAAATGCTCGACAATTGATGAATGATAAGTCTTACAACAACTTGATCCTTACGGTCAGGGCATGGAACGAAGGATAATTATCCAACACTCCATCACCTTGGACGGGGCGAAAATAGAAGGTTCCAATATATATGGTAACTGAATGTGAAGTTTTGATGAACACCGACCTGTCACCTATCTTCCGCCGTTGTGGGAGGAAAAGTGCTCGTAGATGCCACTATGCACAAGCACGATCCCACGTTGTAAAGCATTAAATTCACGCGATAACCCGTTATACATGCGCATTCTTGAACTTAAGGCCATGCGAGGCCCAAACCATTGGTCCGTGCGGCGTCACAACCTTATTATCATGCGTCTTGATATCGAGGATCTGGAGCAACGGCCAACGGATAAGATACCGGGGTTCTATGAGCGGATGAAGGAAATGATGCCGTCGCTGTATTCGCATCGTTGTAGCGAAGAACATGAAGGTGGTTTCTTTGAACGCATCGTGCGCGGTACGTGGATGGGGCATGTCATTGAGCACATTGCTTTGGAGATACAGACCTTGGCCGATATGGACACCGGATTCGGTCGTACACGAAGTACCGGCCAGGATGGTGTCTATAACGTTGTTTTCAGTTATGTGGAGGAACCTGTAGGGCTTTATGCGGCTAAGGCTGCTGTTCGCATTGCCGAAGCCTTGATCAGCGGTGAGAAATATGATCTGGCGGAGGATATTCAGAAGATGCGGGAACTACGGGAAGAATCCCGTTTAGGACCCAGTACCGGAAGCATCGTGCAAGAAGCCGTGGCCAGAGGTATACCTTACATCAGGTTGAATGGTCAGAGCTTGGTACAGTTGGGCCATGGCGTGCATCAGAAGCGCATTCGCGCGACCATCACCAGCCATACAAGCAACATCGGTGTGGAAATAGCATGCGACAAGGAAGAGACCAAGCAATTACTGGAGAGTTATGAGATCCCAGTACCAAAGGGCCGTGTCGTACGGACGGAGGAAGGGCTGAAGGATGCCATTGAAGTGGTGGGTTACCCCTGTGTGATAAAACCGATAGGCGGAAACCACGGTAGAGGTGCAACGATCGGCATCAAGACCTGGGAAGATGCCGTTGTAGCCCTACATAAAGCCAAGGACATCAGTCGCAGCGTTATCGTGGAGCGATACATCACCGGACTGGACCATCGATTGCTGGTGATCGACCATAAGTTCGTTGCAGCTGCAAAACGCACTCCGGCTTGTGTTATAGGCGATGGCAAGAGTACCATCGAGGAACTAACAGAAGAGGTGAATAAGGATCCACGCCGTGGTTATGGTCATGAAAAAATGCTGACCAAGATCGATATAGATGATCACACGGAAAAGCTGCTGGCCCGTGAGGGTATGACCCGCACATCGGTACCGAAGAAAGATGATGTGGTGTATTTGAAAGCGACCGCTAACTTGAGCACGGGCGGAACCGCGGATGATATTACTGAGATAGTACACTCGTTCAATGTGTTCATGGCAGAGCGGATCAGTCGCATCATCGACCTGGACATCTGTGGCATCGACATCATGACCGATGACATTACACAGCCGCTTACGGAGAATGGAGGCGCTGTGCTGGAAGTGAATGCAGCACCTGGTTTCCGCATGCATCTCGATCCAACTGGAGGCCTAGGGCGCAATGTGGCCGAGCCGGTTGTGGATATGCTCTTTCCGCCCGGGGCGCCTAGTCGAATACCCATCATTGCATGCACTGGTACGAACGGAAAGACCACGACCACACGGTTGATCGCGCACATTATGCGCAACAGTGGATTCAAAGTAGGTATGACATGCAGTGATGGTGTCTATATCATGAACCGTTTGTTGATGACCGGCGATTGCACCGGTCCGCTCAGTGCGCAATTCGTTCTGAAGGATCCGCTGGTGAACATGGCCGTATTGGAAACTGCCCGTGGTGGTATGCTACGCAGCGGTCTTGGGTTCGAGCATTGCGATGTAGGTATATGCACCAATGTTGCCGCCGACCATTTAGGGTTGAAGGATATCAATACGTTGGATGAATTGGCACATGTAAAAAGCATTGTACCTAGAAGCGTAAGAAAGGATGGCTATGCGATCCTGAACGCTGATGATGAATTGGTAATGGCCATGCGCAAGCAATGTGACAGTAAGATCGCGTTGTTCAGTTTGGATGAGCAGAACCGACTCATACGCCAACACTGTAAGCTCGGTGGTTTGGCCGCTATCTACGAGAACGGTTACATCACAATAAGCAAAGGTGAATGGAAACTGCGGATCGAAAAAGCCGTGAACGTGCCGCTTACCTACGGAGGTAAAGCGGTATTCAACATCCAGAACGTATTGCCAGCCGTGTTGGCTGCTTATGTGCAAGGCGTTAAGATCGAAGAACTGCGTCAAGCACTAGCAACCTTTGTTCCTTCACCGGCTCAAACTCCGGGTCGTTTGAACATGTTCCAATTCCGCAATTTCCAAGTAGTAGTGGATTATGCGCACAACCCGCATGGTTTCGAGGCTCTCGGAAAGTTCGTGGAAAAAGTATCTGCTAGCCCTAAGATCGGTGTGATCGCAGGAGTAGGGGACCGGCGCGATGACGATACGATAAACCTAGGACGATTGAGTGCCAAAATGTTCGACGAGATCATCATCCGCCAGGACCGTAACCTCCGTGGCAAGAGCGATGATCAGATCATTGCACTATTGGTAAAAGGCATCCACGAAGTTGATCCGAAGAAAAAATATACGATCATCAAGAAGGAGGATGAAGCCATAAGGCATGCGATCGCAACGGCCCCCAAAGGCGCGTTCGTAGTGCTCTGTAGCGACGTGGTGCCGGATGCATTGGCACTTGTAATGAAGCTCAAGGAAGAGGACGAGAACGTGTCATTCAATAAGGAGGATATCCCGAACCGGAACAAGGAGTTGGTGTAATTCCGTGGATATTTTTGAGTGGGAGGATCGATCGATCTGCATAGTTGGATCGTAACGAAGCATCGTACATTATCGCGCCTTCGTTGAGATGATCAACGCAGTGCGTAGAATCTACTTAGATGGGCTTAGCATGCGATGTATGATCGTATGGAACGTCAGAAGAGAAAATATCCAGTATTTGCACTGATCATGATACCTATTCTGTGAATGTATCACTGGCAACACTGATCGAACCTAAAGAAAAAGCCCCCACCGAATGGTGGAGGCTTTTGCTTTTGAACGGGTCTATATTACTTCGCCACTTCTTTCTTGGCCGCTTTCGGCTTTTCGGATCTGGCAACTTTGATCTTTTGTTCCTTGTTGTTCTCGTCCTTACCGGCGGATTGGCGCTTTTCGCTGATGCGGGCGCTCTTACCACGAAGTTCACGTAAGTAGAAGATCCGGGCACGGTTCACATCACCACGCTTGTTCACTTCGACCTTATCGATGAATGGGCTTGCTATTGGGAAGATCCGCTCTACACCGATGTTGTTACTGATCTTGCGAACGGTAAAAGTGGCAGTGCTTCCAGAACCTTTGCGCTGGAGAACCACACCTTGGTACTGTTGAATGCGTTCTTTGGTGCCTTCTACGATCTTATAGTGAACGGTAACGGTATCGCCTGCCTTGAAAGCGGCAAGTTCCTGCAGTGGGGCGTACTCTTTCTCGAGTTGTTTGATCCTATCCATTTGATGTATTATTAGGGAGGTTACCCAGCGCCCACGACAGGTTCGGGGGATTCGGTCTCCGGATTTGGGGCCGCAAACGTACGGAGATTTCAGCGATCTACAGCAGGGTCCCCCTCACCTTTTTCAGAAAGGAGTCCCGGACGTCGTTCCCGGGTGCGCTCCAACGCCTGTTCATGGCGCCAAGCATCAACTTTTGCCTGGTGGCCGCTTACCAACACTTCCGGAATGGTCCATCCGTTGTAATTAGCCGGTCTGGTATAGGTCGGCGGTGCCACCAGACCATCCTGGAAACTATCGCTCAAGGCCGATGTTTCATCACCTAATACGCCTGGTATCAAGCGTATTATGGAGTCGCTCAGAACTGCTGCAGCCAGCTCGCCACCGCTAAGTACATAGTTTCCGATCGAGATCTCACGTGTTATCAAATTCTCTCTAACTCGCTCATCCACGCCCTTGTAATGCCCACACAAAAGGATCAGGTTGCCTTTCAGACTCAGTTGGTTAGCAAGGTTTTGGTCAAGTAGCTCACCATCCGGGCTCATGTAGATGATCTCGTCGTAGGATCGTTCACTTTTCAGTTGCTCAATTGCACGATGGATCGGCTCCACGGACATGACCATTCCCGCACCGCCGCCGAACGGAGCATCATCCAGCCTGCGGTGCTTGTCCGTGCTCCAATCCCTAAGGTCGTGGACCTTTACGTGCACCAAGCCTTTACTCTGAGCACGCTGAAGTATGCTCTCCCCGAACCAACTGTCGAGCAACTTAGGTACTGCGGTAAGAATATCGATGCGCATGCGGAGGAAATTTCAGGTCGCTAAGTTCAGGTTTTGAAAAGGATCATGCATTTTTTCCGAAAGGATCCTATCTTCGGCATGTTCATTGCCTTTGATATGCAACGAATAAATTAGAATGATGAATAAGCTCCTGATCCTCGCACCCTTAGCGTTGTTCCACTTGAGTGTACAAGCGCAGAAACACGTTTACGAAGACCTTCTCGTGATGTTCGTGGACGAGAAATATGAGAAAGTTCTGGATAAAGCGGAAGGGTATACCCTGAGCGATGCCACCAAGAAGGACGCGCTACCATACTTGTATATGAGCATGAGCTACTTCGAGATGACCAAGGATGAAAAATACCAGACCGATTACCCAAAGGCATCCAAGGACGCATTGAAATACGCGGAAAAGTACCGCAAGAAGGATAAGGAGAACGAGTTCTTCAGCAACTACGAGGATTATTGGGCAGATCTGAATACCAAGGCCGCCGAGGAAGGGGAGAATTGGTTGGACGATCCGAAAGGACTTAGTAAAGCAAAAAGCATCTTTGATGCAATGACGAGTTATTACCCGGAAAATCCGGGACCATGGTTGTTATTGTCCATCACACAATACAAAAGCAATTTGGCCAAGGAAGGTGATCTGAGCGTTAAGGCATTCGATAAGGCCATCGCCGATGCCGGTGACCTCAATACGTTGCCACCCGACCAAAAGAAGTTATTGAAGAATGCGATCATCCGCTTTGCGGATTTTCAGGACTCCAAGGGTAACAAAAGCGAGGCAAAGAAGTACGTGGAATTGGGAAAGGACTATTTCATGGACTCACCTGACTTCAAAGGCTTGTACGATTCAATGTTCTAATGGCCTTTTTTAGTGATGCCCTTTGGTCTGATCAACATGACCAGAACGGGCATCAATAAGAGTTCCGTGACCAACGCGAATGCGAGAGTAAGCGTCACCAGTAGTCCCATGTCGAAGATGCTTCCGAAGCTGGAAAGCATCAAGGTAACGAAGCCGGATAGTAGCATCAATCCTGTAACAGTGACTGCTTTTCCTGTGGTGAGGTACGTGCGTTTCAGTGCATACATCGGTGACTTTCCAGCGCGCAATTGTTGTCTCAATTTGGCGAGCATATGGATCGTATCATCTTCCGCGATCCCGAATGCGATGGAGAAAATGATCGCTGTGCTTACTTTCAGGTCGATGTGGAAATAGCCGATCACCCCTGCAACGAAAAGCAATGGGATCAAGTTCGGGATCAACGCCACAAGCACCATGCGCGGATCTCGGAAGAACCATAGCATGATCAACGAAGTGATCACGATGGCAAGCCCCATTCCTCCTAATAGTTGGGTACTCAATGTTTCATTGCTCCGATCGATCAGGTAAGCCATGCCCGTGAGGTGGAATTTCACAAGTTCCGGGTCAGTGTGCTCTTCAAGGAACTTCTCGAATTCGACGTTGCGTTCCTTGTTCACTGCACTGCCATCATCCAGCATACGACCGCTCAATCGCGCCATACTTCGGTCTGCTGAAACGATCGATCCGAGGTAGGCTCCGCTCAGCATTTTCGCTCTGCCGACCATGCGCAATGTTTCGGTACTATCCGGTATGCGGTAGTATTCCCGTTGCCCTCCATTGAATGCTTTGTTCAATGATCGCATTACAGTAACTGGGGATAGAACACCCTTTGCACCGTAAAGATCAATTGCTTTTTGCTCCACTTTCTCTATCTCACCGAGCACGCGATGATCCCAGATCCCTTTGGTCGTATCCTGCACAGTGATCTCTAGTTCAAAAGGCCGTACACCTCCGAATTGGCGATCAAAGAACCGCACGCCGAGTCGTTCTTTTTCTTCTTCGGGCCACGCATCGAGCAGGAACGTATTCACACGGATCTTCGACATGCCATGGATGCCTGCCACTATGATCAAGGAGAACCCGATCAGTATTGATTTTCTGTTGCGAATTGTCCATTGGAATAACCTGGGCAGCCGCTTATCCCATGGTGAAGGCTTCTCGCTTACAGGCAATAGTTTTCCAGGGCTGATGAAGATCAGGATCGCGGGTAAAAGGGTGAATGCGATCAGGAAGGTGAGCATGACGCCGATCGCTGTGAACCATCCGAATTCCTGTAATGGCTGGATATTGGCCGCACCCAACGTAGCAAACCCTACAGCCGCGGTCAATGCTGTCAGGAATGTGGGTAGCCCAACATGCTTGTAGGTGTGTGCGATCGCCTCCCTTCGGGGCAGACCGGCTCTCAACTCATCCAAGTAGTGTTCGAGGATATGCACAACATCGCTCATGCCCACCACGAAAAGGATCGTCGGTAGCAACATGGTCAGGATGCTGAGTGGTTGCCCCATCAAGGTCATGGCACCAACTTGCCATAGGATCGCTAGACCAACCGTACCGATCGGAACCAATACTCCCCACAACGATCGGAAGCCCCACCAAAGAAAGATCGCAAGAAGAACGATGGCCGATGTCAGGAACAGGATCAACTCTTCCAACATCATCCGTATGTAGTGGAACTGTCCGTGTATCCTTCCGGCCAATTGCACGTCCTGTAATCCACTTGCTTTTATGGCTTGTTCCACATCCTTGAGCAACGCGTCGCTTTTCAATTTCGATAGTCCCGTTCCGGCATCGATCAGCATCAACATGGCCTTTCCGTCCTCGGAGAAGAATGTGCCGTGGATCCTTGGATCCTGCGCGATACGGGTCGAGTCAGCTGTTAACGTACTGTCGCTTTCGAACCTGAGATACGGGGTCTGGAATACACCGATGGGCGTTATGATCGGTTCGGTCAGGCGGGTAGGAGAACTCACCTTTTTGATATTATCCAGGCGTTCCAGAGCAGAGGTCAATGAATCCACCTTGGAAAGCAGCTCCACGTTGTAGATACCTGCTTCACGCGGAATGCCGATCATCAGGAAATCGTTATCGCCACCGAACTTTTTTCGGAAGGCGTTGTAACGCTCAAGTTCCGGATCGTTGGTTGGAAAGAATTTCTCGAAATCATAATCCAACTTAGCGTTACGCAACGCGAAGACCATGATCGCTGTGATCACAGCGATCACCACCAATGCTGTTCGAGCATTGCGTGGGGTAAGAATGGTGTGGATACGTCGGGTGCTTTCGTCCATCAACGATCAATGGTCGATGCAGGAGTGCAAAGATCGGAAAGATCGATCGGTGCGCGGCTAACTTTGTGGCCAATGTTCAAGTATTTGGTCCGTGCGGGAGTGGTTGCACTGGTGTTTTTCGTTTCTGGTCCAGTGCTCGCAGGTAAACTGGAGCGGGCATTTGAAGCACTTGCTGAACACGATTATTTTCGTGCGAAGGAGCTTTTCATTAAACAGATCAAGAAGCATCCCGCCGGTGCTTGGTATGGTCTAAGTGTTATCACAGGGCGCAGTAATAATCCGTTCTTTCAACTGGATTCATCCCATATATACATTGAAAGGGCCGATGCCGCTTTTACGCTTGCTTCGGATAAGGAACGAAGTAAATTGGCGAAGGTGAAAGTCGATAACGCGGCTTTGTTGGCTCAACGCGAAAGCGTTTTCGGGTTAGCATGGGAAAAAGCGTTGGGCCAGAATTCCATCACTGGATTCGATAAGTTCATCACCACCTACAAGAAGAGTTCGCATGTACTTGAGGCGATCGCACTTCGTGATGAATTAGCCTTTGATGAGGTGAAGGCGAAGGGTTCATCAACGGCTTACCGGTCTTTCTTGGAGAAGTATCCGAATGCACGTCAATCCTATGAAGCACGGAAGCGATTGGATGAAGCGGTCTATTCGGAAGCAACGAGGATCGGTGATCTGGCATCCTACTTGGCCTTCATCAAGGACCATCCTGAGAATCCGTATGTGCAGCAGGCCGAGGAAGAAGTCCTTCGCATAAGTACACCCACAGGGAGCGTAGCGGAGTATAGGAAATTCATTAAAACGTATCCAACGAGTCAGCAGGTTGAAGAAGCTTGGCGAAGGATATATGCGATCAGCACACGTGATCTTAGTGCCGCCAGCATAACGGCATTCATTCAAGCCAATCCGGATTATCCTTATTTGAACGAGTTGGCAGAGGATTACAAGATAGCGAGCTTGCACTTGCTACCTTATCAACAGGGAGAATTGTGGGGTTATATTGATGATGCAGGAACTGTTCGCATCGATGCGCAATATGAGTTCGCAGAACCCTTCGAGGGAGGTCAAGCGCTGGTCGGTAAGAATAAATTGGTGGGTACGGTCAATCGATCCGGAACGCAGGTTGTTCCTATAGAATATGATGAAGTAGTGGATCCGGTGGAGAAATTAATGACCGTGGAGCGCGATGGGCGATCTGGTGCTGTGGACCTTTCGGGAAAACTGGTCGTACCGCTGATGTACAATGATGTTGGCGAGTTCTCAAAAGGACTTGCTTTCGCATCCGTGGATGGGTTGTTCGGTTATATCAACACGCGTGGCGAGGAGGTGATCCCGTTCCGTTACAACAGTGCTGGTGCGTTCCGAAATGGTTTGGCAGTTGTGGGAATGGATGGGAAGTTCGGAGTGATCGATGTTCAAGGGAATATTGTCGTTCCATTCCAGTATGATTGGATCGAAGGATTCACCAATTCAACATCACGCGTACGGTTGGATGGTCGGCTAGGGCTACTTGGCCCTTATGGTGATCTGATCCTGCTATTGGCCTATGATCACGTTGGTCCTTTTCGGGACGGATTGGCACTCGTGGTGCAGGACAAGAAATGTGGTTATGCGGATATCACAGGAACGCTCGTGATCCCTATCAGATACGAAGCCCCCACAGGAGTTGCTAATTGGGGCGATTTCCATAACGGCCTGGCCAAAGTGCAGGAGAAAGGCAAGTTGGGACTGATCAATACGAGTGGTAAACCGATCATTGCTTTACAAAATGCCGATGTTGGCCAAGCCACCGGAGCGCTGATACCATTCAAGAAGAAGACCAAATGGGGATTCGCGGATCGTACTGGCAGGGTGTTGATCAGTGATAAGTACGATCTGGCCTGGGAGATGGTCGATGGACTGGCTCGTGTGAAGAACGGACCATATTTCGGAGCTATCGACAGCACAGGGCAAACAGTGATCCAATTGCAATACACGGATCTGTTGGACCTTAAGGACGGTTACCTCGTTGCAAGATCGGACAGTGGAACTGGCCTGCTGGACCTGAAAGGTGTAGTTGTGGTCCCTTTAGGTTTCGATGAAGTAGAACTGATCCAGCCGCGAATTGCACGGGTGGAACAAAATGAACGTTTCGCTTATTTCAGTATAAGCGAGAACACATTCATTTGGAAACAGGAAGGGTTCGACGAAGCAGAGAACTTAACGGAGTAGGGTAACGTGCCCAATGATCCGTTCAGAATTCGCTGCAGGAACATTGCCCATCCTGTAGTTGATCTTCCATACGTACACGCCATCCTGGGCGATCGTGCCTTTTACTGATCCATCCCATCCAATGGTTGGATCCGAAGTTGTGAAGATCAATTCACCCCACCGATCGAAGATCTCCAATTTGTAGTTCTCCACATTACCACTGACCACTGGAAGGAACACATCGTTGATGTCATCGTTGTTCGGCGTGAAGGCATTCGGAACGTGAACATACATGTCGCAATCACCTACTAACACTTCGATCTGATCGGTGCCGAAAGCGCATTGGCCAGTGAATGAAACAGTGTAGGTTCCTGCTGCATCCACGGTCGTGTTATGCGATGTGGATCCGTTGCTCCAGAGGTAGCTTATTCCGTTGATCTCCGTTACGCTCAAGTTCACGTATTGGCCCGGGCAGATCACGGCTTCCGGGCCGATCTCCAGCGAAGTTATGCTGTCATTGAAGCTGATGTTGATCACATCCGTAGCGGTGCATCCTTCCAACGAATAGGTGACGGAATAGGAACCCTCGGTATCCACATCGATCGCAGATAGCGTTGAGCCGGTCGACCATAATACCTCCACATCTCCAGGGTCTACGGAAAGGGGAACAGTAAGCCCTTCGCACGAAATGATATCGGCACCAAGGTCCGGTGTGGTAAGATCAACGACGTGTACTTCAACGGTATCGCTCGCACTACACCCGGCCATGACCACATTCACCCAATAGATCCCTTCACCGTTGACCGAGATCGCATCGGCATTTGCACCCGTGCTCCACGTGTGCTGCGCATTCGGCTGTGTAGCATCAAGGATAACCGACTCACCCGGGCAGAGCACAACGTCATTTCCAATACTGAACGTCGAGGTCATGAAAACAGCTACGTCAATTGCATCCGTGACCATACATCCGTTCTGAGTAACCTCCACGGAATACGTCCCATCCGTATCGATCGTCAATGCAGGCTGTGTACTTCCCGTGCTCCACAAATATGTGGCACCAGCTTGTGCTACATCCAATAGAAGCGATGTGCCTTCGCATAATGTTGTATCGGTACCCAGTTCAACGATCGGTTCATCCAGGATCGTGATCACGGCATTGTCCGTCACGGTGCACCCGTTAACAGTAACTTCAACATTCACGTTCACTGCATTCCCCGAAGTGTAAGTTGCTCCGGTCGATCCGTCATTCCACAGGTAGATACCACCGGCAGCAGTGGCATCGTAGGTGGTTGTTGTTCCGGGGCAAATACTTGTGTCAGGTCCTATCTCAACCAATGGAAGTGGATTGAACACAACGCTCACCGTATCATACAAAGCACATTGGCCAACAGTGGCAACTACGGAATAGGTACCGGTCGTACTCACGGAACGCATTGCACTAGTGGATGCATTCTCCCAGAGATAGGTAGCGCCCGGTAGTGTGGCGTCCAATGTTGTCGATTCTCCGTCGCATAACTGAAGGTCCGGACCTAGATCCAACGCATTGCCTTGTGCATAGGTCACAACGATGGTATCACTTGCGGAGCAACCCGCGATCGGCACATGTTCCACCCAGTAGGTTCCGGCATCCAGGACAGTGAATGATGAACCAGCGATCGCGCCGTTCCATGTGTTTGTCCCGTTCGCTAACCCAGGGTCAAGTACCAAGGATGCTCCCGGGCAAAGCACAGTGTCGGGACCTAGATCGATGGTCAATGTTCCAAATTCGATCTGCACAGTATCCACAGAGGAGCAGCTATTGAACGTGACCTCAACTGCATAGGTGCCGCTCGTTGAAACGAGCAAGGTTGATGTGATGGCCCCCGTATTCCAAGAATAGGTGGCACCCGCTACTGTTGCATCCAACAATATCGAAGTTTCGCCATTGCATAGAAGTTGATCTGCACCAAGATCAATAAGATCGGTTGCTAGTACTGTTACCAATACAGTATCAGTTGTGATACACGAACCCTGTATCGCTTGCACCCAATAGGTTCCTGAAGTTGCTGCCGTGATCGTTGGGGTAGCAGCTCCTGTACTCCACAAGTAGGTTGCACCGGCTGTGGTTGCATCGAGCATAACATCCTCGCCTTGGCACAACGAAACATCCAGACCAAGATCCACGAGTGTTGCGGTGATCACGTTCACAACAACGGTATCATACGCCGCACAATTACCAACGGTGACGATGACGCTATGCGTAGCTGAAGCACTCGCCGTAATGGTTGGAGTAACAGCTCCATTGCTCCAGAGGTAGGAAGCACCAGGCCAAGTAGCATCGAGCGTGGCTGATGTGCCGTTGCATAATGTTTGGTCAACTCCAAGATCAACAACCGGAGCAGGCGCAACAATCACTACCACAGTATCAGTCGTGGTGCAAATTCCTTGGATCGCTTGCACCCAATAGGTTCCTGAGGTTGCTGTAGTGATCGTTGGGGTGATGGCTCCTGTACTCCACAAGTAGGTTGCACCGGCTGTGGTTGCATCGAGCAATACGTTTTCGCCTTGGCACAACGAAACATCCGGACCAAGATCCACGAGTGTTGCGGTGATCACGTTCACAACAACCGTATCATACGCCGCACAATTACCAACGGTGACGATGACGCTATGCGTAGCTGAAGCACTCGCCGTAATGGTTGGAGTAACAGCTCCATTGCTCCAGAGGTAGGAAGCACCAGGCCAAGTAGCATCGAGCGTGGCTGATGTGCCGTTGCATAATGTTTGGTCAACTCCAAGATCAACAACCGGAGCAGGCGCAACAGTTACGACTATTGAATCAGTTGCCGTGCAGGTCCCCTGTGTTGCCTGCACCCAGTATGTTCCAGCAGTGCCGATCGTTATCGAATTGGTCAGTTCTCCCGTATTCCATAAGAACGTAGCACCCGGAACCAATGCAGTAAGAGAAGTTGTGGAACCCTGGCAGAATGAAACGTCCGGTCCAAGATCGACCACCGGCAACAGGGTTACGGATACGGCTATGGAATCTCGCCCCGTGCAACCGTTCAGGGTAGCATCAACCCAATAGATCCCTGCATTGCCAACAGTGATCGAATTGGTCAGTTCTCCCGTATTCCATACGAATGTGGCACCCGGAACCAGTGCCGTAAGAGTGGTTGTTGAACCTTGGCATAACGAAACGTCCGACCCAAGATCCACCACCGGCAACGGAGTTACGGATACGGTTATTGAATCTCGAACTACGCAACCGTTCAAGGTAGCATCTACCCAATGGATCCCCGCATTGCCAACAGTGATCGAATTGGTCAGTTCCCCCGTACTCCATAGGAATGTGGCACCCGGAATTAATGCGGAAAGAGAAGTTGTGGCACCTTGACAGATCGTAATATCAGGACCCAGGTCCACGGTTTGCAACACATAATGCGACAAGGTGAATGCATCGCTCGATGTACAATTGTTCAGTGTTACATCCACTGAATAAAGACCAGGGGTAAAGGCGGTATAGGTCGGGGTCAATGCGCCATCCTGCCAGAGGTAGGTTGCACCTGGAGCCGTGGCATCCAAGAGTACGTTGGAACCCGGACATACGGTCTGGTCCGGTCCGAGGTCAACTATTGGCAAAGGGTTATAACTGACATTGATCATGTCCGTGGTAGAACATCCGTTCACCGTCACGTCCACACTATACATGCCGCCAGTGGTAACATTGAATGTTGCGTTCGTGGAATTATCCTGCCACACATATGAAGCATTAGGCGTAGTCGCATCCAACAGAAGCGCTTGGCCAGCGCATAACGCGGTGTCCGGGCCGATATCAACCACCGGTAAAGGGCTGTAGAATACTTCGATGAGGTCACTCGCGAAGCAATTATTCATCTGCACGTTCACGCTATAGATACCCGGCGCGGAAACGTTGAAACTAGAATTGCCCGATCCATCTTGCCAAGTGTAGGATGCGGAGGGATTGCTCGCATTCAGTAATAGTGTTTGTCCAGTACACAAGGTCGTATCAGGCCCGAGGTCGACCGCTGGTGAGGGATCATAAGCAACAGTGATCGCATCACTGGCTGAACAATTGTTCGCGGTAACCGTGACGTTGTAATTTCCAGGTCCTGTTACAGGAAATGAAGATCCCGTGGAGCCATCCTGCCAAAGATAGGTCCCGCCTGGAACTGCCGCATCGAGCGTTAATGACTGCCCGGTGCATAGTGTAGCATCCGGTCCGAGGTCAACAACCGGCAACGGCGTAACGGTAACGAGGATATCATCGGTCAGGACCACCGTGCCTGTCAATGAAATATCATCAAGTCCAAAGTCATTGCCGACCGCATCACCGCTCATTGCCCGCAAGCAGACCGTTGCAGAGGTCTGTCCTGGTGCAGTGGTCCATGTTTGTGTAACGTTCTGCCAACCATTCGCCCATATTGGAAGCGTTACTTGCGGGCCTAAGGCGGTACCATCGATATGCCATTGTAAACGAGCAGGTGTCGAATTGGAGACCGAAAGTGTCCAATAGCTGAATGTATAGGTCTGACCGCCACAGACGGATACGGTCTGGCACCATACATTGTCCAATGCGGAAGCCGGACCGGCGTTCACGATCATTAAATTTCCGGTACCTGACCCTGCGAATAACGGGTGATAATCAGCGGCGTTGGTGCCAACGTAATAGTTCCCAACGACCTGTAGGTTGGTCGAACTAGTGAAGTCGGAGGTAAAGCCAGTATTTCCGCCGCTGAAATTCCCATTGGTTATTAATTCGGCAGAAGGGTATGAAATTTGGCACCAATAGACTCCCGATGCGTTCACTGAGATGTTATCTCCTAGGTCACCTGTACTCCACAAATAGGAAGAGAAGCCGGGTGGAGCCTGTAACGGGACGGACTGGCCTTGACAAACCGTGGTATCGTTGCCTAAAGAAAAGGAACACGTTGGTTGCGCAACCACGACCGCACTGAACAGGCCAGCTCCAAGGAGGAGCAAGAACCGGAACGGTCGTTGGATCTGCGTAATAGTGAACATGCGTGCGCGAGAGGACAAATTTCGGACCATTGACGGAACCGATCGCCAAATAGTTGTACAGGTTATCGATCAGCTATGAACATCCGGTTCACGCCTTCATAACGAAATTCGGTAACGGTATTGAATACGCGCCCCAAATGATCTGCGATCTTTTGGCTTCTGTTACCGCTTTTTTCATCATATGCCACGGTGTTGAAACACACGATTCCACCTTGCTCACAGCGGTCCCGTAGACCATGGCTGAACCCGCTCGTATCAACGCCACGAGCGAGGTCCAGATCCTCGAATAGATCCACAAGAATGAGGTCGAAGCGCTCTTTTATCGCATGGATCCGGACAACTGCATCCCCTTGGATCATGGTGAACTTTTCAATACCATCCGCACCAAAATGGCTGGTCGCCAGATCCATCATACAGGGGTCCAGCTCAATGGCAGTGATAGATGCCTTGGAATCCAATTCATTCCGAAGAATATAGGCCGCGCTACCGCCACCAAAACCAAGCATTAGTACGGTTTTTGGTCGTAGGTCTTTGAATACCTCATGCAACGTATTCTGCCAAACACGGTGTAAACTGCCGAAAGATTGGTTACCATTAGCCGAATTGAGAACTTTTCGTCCGTTCTCCCACCGTATTTCCAACGGTCCGAATTTCCCATTTGCTGTATGGGTCCTTATCGGAAAGATATAGCTTAAGAACCGGGCAAATAGATCATCCATGTTCAAGCGTCATGTTGCGAAGATCGTGGTTTCGACGGGTAGGCTAGTGGATGATCATTATTTGTCCCGCGGTACAAGCGGCCATTTTCACGAACTTAGCACGATTCCCGAACATGGAACAAGAACGATCAGTATCATTAAGAGCAAAGGCATGGTTGGGCTTTTTGCTATTCATAACAGCGGTCGCACTTCGAGCGCAAGTGCCCGTTCCGTTCACCTCGAAGGATGAACGCTTCATGGTGTTCGCCAATGAACGATTCGAAAAATTGGAGCCGAGACCAGCTCAAAAGACCTTTGCCATGGATGGCGAACTGGTCTATTTGGATCACAATGGAGCGTTGAAGATCTTCACGATCGAAGGGCACAGTTTGCATCTCCTTGAACCCAACGGAGTAGGGGAGGTAAAAGGAACTGGTCGTCGCATCGCATGGCTGAAGGCCGATACGTTGAAAACGGTTCGATCCAGAAGTGTTAAAGTGATCTCGACCGGGGTTGCAAAATTCACAGTATCAGATAGTTCCATTGTCTACTTGGATTCAGCAAAGAAGACGATATCAGTTTGGTGGCGGAACCACGAGGAAACACTGGTCGATGTGCAAGTAGCAACGGATAAACCACAATGGAGTCATGCGGGAGGTCAAGTTGTGATCCTGGATAGAGCGAACCGAATAATATGGCGGTTCGCGAAAGGTGAATTACAGGTCCTGTGCGATAGCACAGATATTGGAATTGTGAGTGTTGGTGATGGAATTGTTGGTTATTGGGACGATAGGTCCAACCAATTCAAAGTGAACGATGGAACAACGGATATGGTCTTTAGCCAATTGCGCCCAGTAAGTGCAAAAGCGGGAAACGGTATCTTTGCGTGGGTGGATGGTGCGGGTGGGCTGCGCTGTTGGAAGAATGGTGTTACGCAGCGACTCACTACTGATATTCCAAGCGGTTATTGGGTGCAGGACGAGATCCTTCTTTATTTGGACGAAGGTGATCTGAAAATGTTCAATGGCAATGAGGTCATCCTAGTGGAAGCGTACGTTCCGGAACGATGGCAAGTAGTGGGCAGCAAACTTGTATACCTGGACCTGAACCGTGAGTTACGCGGTATAGTGGATGGTAAACGGGAACGGTTCGGAACAGAGGCCAATATCGATACCTTCGATCTTTATGGTGATGCGATCGCTTATCCTAGTCCTACCGGGTTGTTCACGGTGCTAAGAGGCGGGCGAGTATCTACTTATTAGGTGGATCTCGTTCTACTCCTCCAATGTCCACAAACTCGTTGTGAACCGTTTTCCGCGTAGGTCGATATTGCCGATCTCACGGACCTTGAATGTCTCAGGCAGTTGGAGCACATCCAATAGATCTTTGGATATCAAATTATCCACACCGTGTGCGTTGCAGCTGTTCTGGATGCGGGCAGCTGTATTCACTACATCGCCACTGAAGATCCGCTCCTTCTTCACTCGGCCTACTTCACCTGCGGTAACCTCGCCGTAGTGGAATCCTGCTTTGAATAAGGGTTCAATACCGTAGCGTTTTTTGTAATATGGAGCTCTGGTCCGGAGCTTTTTGCGGATGTTAAAGAAGCACACGATGCACCGGTAGCGAATTATACCACGCCGCAAGGGCCACGTAACGCTTACTTCATCACCTACATATTGGTAGATCTCTCCACGTGCATCCACGATAGGGTCGGTGATATCGGTATACAATTCGTTCAACAATTGGAAATACTTCACGTTTCCCAATCGCTCTGCGATGGAGGTGGAAGAACGCATATCCAGGAACATGAATACGCGCATTTCCTGTTGCGGTTTATGGTATCGTCCGGTCAAATAGGCAATACCTCCGCTTCCGAATTGATCGTTAAGGCGCACCATGAAAACACTGGCTCCGACCAATATGGTCCAGAACATGTATTGACCTAGGAAACGCGGACTACTTAGGTGTTCGAGGAATACGTTCGCGAACGGGTCACTAGCGCTCAAAGCAGGAACAACAGCCCCCGTGAACGTGATCACAAAGAACATGATCACGGCCATTATGGTGATCGCCTTCACGAACGAGTATTTGCGTAAACGGTCTCTAAGGATCAAGATGTAGATACCACCACCAAATAAACCCGCTAGTAACGAGGTGATGAACCGTTCGTTCAAATGCTCGGCATACGTGCTGGGGATACCATGTACAAGCAACACATTGTGTTCGAACAAAGCCGCAATAAAGCCAACTAAAACCCAGATGAATGTAATGCGGAATACGCGGTTCAATCGCAATTGGGACCGGTCTCTACTAGCTGCCATGGAAGGCGGCAAAGTTAGCTTGGGCGGGGCATGGAACGTGAATGGAACGTTAAGGATCGGAAAAGATCTACATAGCTCAGGGCTGATAACTGTTGATCAGGGTCTTTCCAGAACTTGTCGACTTAGGTATCTTTGCATATTGGTCAAATGTTGAGATATCTTTTGTGCTTTACTGCACTGTGTCTGCGAGGCATTGGCAAGGATACCTCTTTGGTGTGTTTTATGGATTCTAAGACCCATGTATTCAAAGATAGGGTGAGTGCGGCACATGGGTCACAAATTCAAAGAACAGCATTGGATGCTTGAGATAAAGCAACCGATCCATTCAGGTCTGATCCGTTGCATTGTTGCAGCTACCTTATTGGTTGCGGAAGTTTCCGATACGAGCGCTTTCTATATCCAACTGCATGGTGATGTGACCGAATATTATTCCGGTGAAGGGTTGAAAGGTGTACAGGTACGTTTGGTTAAGGATAGCGTGGAGAGAGAAACGGTGATCACCTCTTGGAATGGGAAATACGAGATCTTTCTGGAGCGCGGGTATGATTATCTCGTTTGGTTCTATCGCGAAGATATGGTTACCAAACATGTGCACATTGATGCCAGGGACGTACCCATGTTCCCGGATGTACCATTCTATGAAATGTATTTGCAAATGACCATGGTCAAGTGGATCGATGGCTTTGATTTTGCAGTTTTTGAAATGCCGCTCGGCCTAGCGCAATACAAGCATAGCGTGCGCAATCTCAACTGGGATGTGGAGTATACCGAACAGCGCAGAATTGAGTTGGCACGGGCCATGATCATGTATGATCGAGAGCGTACGAGACAGGAGAAAGAAGCGAAACGCTCGGGTAAGAATGCGACGATCACGCGTAACCGGAAAAGAGCACGTTTCTGATCGGTCAGCGAGTTGCTGCTACCAATTTGATCACCTGCACAGCTTCTTTTACGTCATGCACGCGCAGGATCACTGCACCATTCATGATCGCGATGGTATTCAGTATGGATGTGCCATGGAGTGCTTCACCGGAAGAAATTCCCAAGACCTCATTGATCATTCGTTTACGGGAAACACCTACGAGAACAGGATATCCAAGCGCAACCATCTGTTCAAGTCCGTTCAATAAAGCATAGTTATGTACAGTGGTCTTCCCAAAACCGAATCCCGGGTCAATGATCACGTCGGCAATACCCGCTTTATGGGCTGCATTGATACGCTGACTTAGGAAGAGCACAACCTCTTCTACCACATCGGAATACAATGGTTCATTCTGCATATCCTTCGGTGTGCCTTGCATGTGCATTACAACATAGGGAACACCAAGTACAGCAACAGTTGTAAGCATGTCTTCATCCAACCTGCCGGCACCGATATCATTCACCATACTAGCACCATGGGCTACAGCTTCCTTCGCTACGCGTGCATGGTACGTGTCAATGCTGATCAACGCCTCAGGAAACCGCTCATGAATGGCAGAGATCACAGACAGAACGCGATTCAGTTCATATTCGGCAGAGATGGGCTTTGCCCCTGGTCGGGAGCTTGCTCCACCGATATCCAGAATAGCGGCACCTTCATTCAACATTTGTTCAGCGAGGCGCAATGCACCATCTGTTCCCACACGACTCGCTGGATGAAATGAATCCGGTGTAACGTTCAGTATTCCCATGACCAAGGGAAACTTCGGATTCACCAAGCGGTCTTTTACCCGCCAAGAAGTAGTCTTCAATTGTTCCACGCCTCAAATGTCCGGAATTCTGGATCCTCTTCGGGATCGGGGTCATTTTGAATTGAGATCCTGCACTTACCAATACCTTCGCCCCGCGGAATGAAAAAGACCCTTGATCAGTATGATCGTGTAGTTACGGAATGCTTGGACCTGTTCTCTAGAAAGGCTCAGGATTATGGCACGGCCTGGCGCATCCTTCGGGTTCCGTCACTAACTGACCAGATCTTCATCAAAGCGCAGCGTATTCGTACCCTGCAACAGACAGGTGAGAATAAGGTCGGTGAAGGGATCCGACCAGAGCTGGTGGGAATATTGAATTACGCTGCCATGGCCTTAGTGCAATTGAGGAAAGGGGTAGTGGATGTGCCTGATATCAACGCCAATGAAGCTACGGATCTTGTTCGGACCCGGATCAATGCAGCACGGGATCTCATGGAACGGAAGAACCATGATTATGGCGAAGCATGGAGGTCCATGCGCGTTAGCTCCTTGGTGGATCTTATCCTGATGAAGTTGCTTCGCATCAAGCAGATAGAGGATAATGCGGGTGCGACATTGGTAAGCGAAGGAATTGATGCGAATTTTTTGGACATCGTGAATTATGCAGCGTTCGCAATGATCCAGCAGGACGAAGGCAAGGGGTAGTTCATCCTTCCGAAATGGTTTACTTCCGCAAAGTTGAACCACATTATACTGTTCATAACTCATCACGAAGTTGAGGCATCTTCGCTTGATCAAGCGGGTCCTCGACGATAGCTTTGCAAGCTGCGAATGACATCGAACAGCATGCGTATTCTTCTTTTAGCTCTTCTTGTGGTACTTGGAAGCTCGGTGTCAGCGGCTCATCTACGAGTGTATGGTCTTGTTACGGAGTTAGAGGGCAACATACCTATGTCCGGTGTTATGGTCAAGGTCTATAAGGATGGTGAGCGTTTGAAGCCGTTCTATACCGGAGCCAATGGAAAGTACAACGTTGATCTCGATAATGGTGCCTACTATGTCATCCGGTTCGTGAAGGACGGTCGCGTAACGAAATGTTTCAGTGTGGATACGCACGGTGGTGAATGGCAAGGTGATGGCAAGGAGGTCTCTTTGGAGATCGGTATCATCATGTTCGAGCCGGTATCAGGTATGGATCTCTCCTTCTTCGATATGCCCATGGGTATGGCGAATTTCATGCCTTTGAACGGACAGATCCTTTGGAGTAAGGAGTACGAGTCCAAAGTTGCACCCCAAGTGCAACGCCTAATGACGGAACGTGCCTCACGATTGGCGTTCCTCGCCACTAATGCAAACCAGAGCGGCAACGACTTCCCTCGGTATTGATCCCCAGAATTCGTGTAAAATGTTGATCGTATGTTAAGATGGGCAGGCCCAAGTGGCTTGGTTATAACTTAGCCCCGAAGCGTTGAACAGCTTGCAAATAAACATTGACCCATGCGCATTCTTATTCTCATTTGTCGGATCCTCGTTGGTTCATTGTTCATTGTCAGTGGCCTTATCAAGGCCAATGACCCTTTGGGCTTCTCATATAAATTGGAGGAGTACTTTGCTGAAAGCGCGTTGAACATGCCCGGTCTAATGCCTTATGCTTTGGGGTTAGCTGTGCTCGCTTGCTTGGCAGAGATCGTGCTTGGCTTTGCGGTTCTGGTGGGTGGTAGGTTGAAGTTGGCAACGGTATCATTGGTTCTGCTCACGATCTTCTTTGGCTGGCTTACGGCGTTCACCGGCACGTGTAATGATCGGCATGATACAGGTACACCAATGACCTATACCATCATGGAGAATGGTCAAGAGATTGAACGCGAGATGACCTGCGTGAGTGATTGCGGCTGTTTTGGCGATGCAATGAAAGGTTCCGTTGGGCGCAGCCTAACGCCATGGGAAAGCTTTTCGAAGGATGCGATCTTATTCATTCTGCTCATTCCGATCCTGCTCGCCGCGTTCATGCGTGCGGATACGGGTTGGAATACCACCGCGGATGACATGATCCTACTGCCTGTTGGCTTGGTCCTGGTAGCCTTTTGGAGCTGGATATTCACGTGGTGGGGACCGGTATGGTTCACGTTGGTCGGTGTGGTCGGCTATCTTGTGATCAAGAAGACCATAGAAGGAGTTAAGGCAGAATGGATCACTGCCGCATGGGTCACAGTGATCACTTTGGTGTTCACCTGGTACTGCTTTGCACATTTGCCTATCCGTGACTACAGGCCTTATGCTGTGGGTAATAGCATTGTTGAGCAACGCGCGGTAGCTAAGCCACCGGTGAACCAAACGTTCGTCAGCTACAAAAAGATCGCTACCGGAGAGGTGACGGAATTCGATACAAGTAAGCCTTATCCGTGGAATGATAGCACTTATGTGAATGTTCCGAACAGTACGCGTGTCGTTGAACTGGAACCGGGTATCCTATCGCAAGTGTCGGATTTCTTGTTAACGGATGGTGATGGCAATGAGATCACCGAGGATATTTTGGCTGAACCGACTCCTGTTCTCCTGATCATGATGTATAACGTTGAGTCGACGCGTACCGATCATCTTGCCGAGATCGCTCAACTTGCTGATACCGCCAGTAAGAAAGGATGGTACGTATACGGTGTTAGCGCGAACACATGGGAAGACGTTGAGACCATGCGCCATGAGCATCAGCTATCATTTGATTTCCTGCAATGCGATGAGAAAACGGTGAAGACCGTGATCCGCAGCAACCCGGGTATCTTGTTATTGCAACAAGGAACAGTTCGCGGCAAATGGCACGATAATGACGTGCCGGATATCGTTGAAGTTGATGGGACGTTGAAATAGGTTTTTCCAATTGCTGCACTTCCTGGAAAAAGTTGATCACGATCCTCTGTTCATCGTTCATTGATCGAAAAAAGACCTTGTTTTTAGGATGATGCGATCTTTGCCCACAATGAAGACCATTGTAGCGGGCAACTGGAAAATGCATAAGGACCACGCGGAAGCGTTGGCATTGATCGATGAGATCGCGAAAGAGCGGGATACACTGCCGCAGAATGTGGTGGTCGTAGTAGCACCTGCATATCCTTTCTTGGCAGAAGCAGCAGAGCGCTTGCCCAACGTTATTGTAGCTGCACAGAACTGTCATTTCGCTGAACAGGGCGCCTACACCGGAGAAGTAAGTGTGGCCATGCTTAAGAGCATCGGGGTGAGCGCATGCATAGTTGGCCATAGTGAAAGGCGCCAGTACTTCGGCGAGACCGATGCCGATGTTGCAAAGAAGATCGTCACGCTTTTGGCCCATGGACTAATTCCGATCTACTGCTGCGGCGAACGCGAGGAGGAACGGAAGGCTGGGAAACACTTCGATGTGGTCAGTGGGCAAATGAAAGAGGCGCTTGGTGGCCTCGCGAACGAGCAATTGGTGAAAGTGGTCGTGGCCTATGAGCCTGTTTGGGCGATCGGCACAGGACTTACGGCAAGCGCTGAACAAGCACAGGAAATGCACGCGCACATTCGCAGTCTGCTCAGATCGCATGGTGATCCGGTCGCACTTAACGTGCCGATCCTCTATGGTGGAAGCTGCAAGCCGGACAACGCCGAAAGCCTATTCTCCAACGCCGATGTTAATGGTGGCCTTATTGGCGGTGCTGCCCTCAAGGCCTCGGATTTTCTGGAGCTTGTGCGAATAGCCGGGAAGACGAACAAGCCATAACGTACTTTACATTAGGACCTAAGTACACGATCGGTACGCGCTTTGTTCCAAGGGGTACCACGAACGTAGTGTTCAATTAAAAACAACTCCATTGACATACACT
>Ga0209582_1000421_pt1 | contig 28330 bp, 15 predicted proteins | sample KloWWTmetKNB5Kit_FD_187176 | JGI IMG/M metagenome (GOLD analysis project Ga0209582, IMG submission 187176) | Active sludge microbial communities from Klosterneuburg, Austria, studying microevolution and ecology of nitrifiers - Klosterneuburg... | ecosystem: Engineered > WWTP > Aerobic digester >...
TGTTTGTCCTTATCATAAGCAAAAGGCGAAGATAAGTTTTTACACTATCTTAATTGACTAACAACTGCTTCCAATTGTAAGCCCATATACTGGCAGAACTCTTCAACGGTAACAACTTGGTGTTGCTCTTTGTTGAAGTACTCTTTAATCCTCTTAATAAGGTATCTACCATATCTGTCGCTTTTGCCTGTGATTATCTGAATGTCTTTCGGATAAATACACAGTCTGTTCATCATTACAATACTTATTTCATACACTATCCATACTTCGGATAGGATGTATCTATTGCAAAGATATTACTTATTTATGAGCGGTAAAAGTGTGTTTGTTGGAATAATGTGGTAATAACGGAAATAGCGGAAGGGCAGGTTTGTAATGGCTTATATAGTGGTTTAGTTTTGTATCAAATTGATTTATTAACGCATTAAATATTTAATACAATGGCACAACAAAAAGGCATTATAAAATTGGATGGCACTATCGGTGGTATCACTTTTTACAAATCTAAAGACGGTTATTTGGCTCGTGAAAAAGGCGGTGTATCTGCTGACCGTATTGCCAATGACCCAAACTTTCAACGTACTCGTGAAAATGGTTCAGAATTTGGCAGAGCCGGTAAGGCTGGGAAAATTTTGCGTACTTCTTTAAGAGCATTGCTTCAAAATGCGTCTGATAGCAGAATGGTTAGTCGCTTAACGCAAAAAATGATTAAGGTTATTCAGATGGATGCGGTTAATCCTCGTGGTGAAAGAAATGTAATTGATGGTGAAGCTGAATTGTTGTTGGGCTTTGAGTTCAATATTAACGGCAAGTTAGGGACTACCATTTATGCACCATATACAAGCAATATTGACCGTCCTACTGGTGTTTTGGGTGTAGATATTCCTTCTTATATTCCTTCCAATATGATTGCTGCACCTGGTGGTACTACACACTACAAAATTATTTCTGCTGGTGTGGATGTTGATTTTGAAAATGAAACTTATGTTGTTGATAGTAATGCATCTGCGATACTTCCTTGGGATGCTGTTGCTACTACTGCATTAACGCTTACCAATACCGTTACCGCTGCAAGTACACATCCTCTTTTCCTTGCATTGGGTATTGAATTTTATCAAGAAGTAAACGGCACAATGTACCCACTGAAAAACGGGTCATACAATGCACTTTCTTTGGTAGCAGTTAGTGGTATGTAATTTCATAAATATTCTTTCTTATCGGTTAAATAGAAGCCCTGCCCTTGTGGTGGGGCTTCTTGTTTTAAAGCAATAGCAAAGCCCTAAAAGGGCAATGCTGAAAGCTCACGAACACCTGATGGATAACACCAAACGAAACAACCACAAGGAAGCTGATAAACCTTGATGCCAAAAACTGGCTGATGGGCTAACCGAGACCTGCGGATGTAACGCTGATAAGCAAAAGGTGAAAGCTGCAAGTGCTGATGGAGAACCTGCGGAGTAAAAGGACAAATGCCTAACTGGCTGCCTGCTGAAATACGTGGATGATTTTGCATAATGAAATAATTTATATGCTTCTCACAGCAAGGGGGATAAAAAAACCAAAAGGAAACGGAATAAATGATAGCCTTGTGCGTTGGCTTTGTGTTTATGCCGTAGTCTTTTGGTTTTTTTAGTGTTGGCTTTGTGCGTCTGCCCCCCTTGCTATTTTTGCATATAAATTTTTTATGGTGCAAAAGCATTTCCCCAGGTTATGGCAGCCACTACGGCTACCTTTTAAAGTGCCTGTACATCATTGCTTTTTTTACATCGGCTAAGAGTGCCAATGTTTCGTACATCTGTTTTTCTTTTCGTTCTATCAGCTTTACTTTATGGACATCTTGCACAAAGGCATATTTATTTTTGCTGACTGCTTCGGCTTGTGCCTTAATGGTGCTTTTAAAATCACTGATGCGGATAAATGGAATAACTGAACCAGTAAGGAACTGATGAAAATGTTTTGCCTTCCATAAGCCGAAAGAAAGGGTTTTGTAAAAATCCATATCATCTGAATTTTTGCAGGAAATTACAAAGCAATTTGGGCAAGGCTTTTCAAGTGGTTTGCCACTATTTAAACCTTTGCATAAAATGTAAACATCAAAATCGCTTGTTTGATTTTTTGGATTGAATGTGTGAATTTTTGGACTGTGCATAATACTTGCTTTTAAGTTTGTATCTGCTTTTGCCCTTGCCTGTGCTGTGCTTCGCTTACGCTCCGCAACACATATATAATTTGACAAAGAAAAAAAACAGAAAAAAAAAGAAAGCATTCTGATAGGTGGCGTGGCTAAAAAACCAAAAGGAAACGGAATAAGTCCCGAAGGGTGAAAGGCAAATACCAATAAAAAATAAAAGATTATTTGCCTTTCATTATGCCGTAGTCTTTTGGTTTTTTTATCAGCGTGGGCTTGTGTGAGCCACCTAATTTTGCTGCACTTTTTATTTTTATTTTTTTATCCTCTTTTCAAAACTGTATTAAGGATTGCAATAAAAATTCCATTGATAAAAACCGATTGGCTTAAATCAAAATCACTATTCAAAAAACGAAATGTCTTTAGTGCGTTGGATTGGGGCTATATGTCGCAGAAAAAATAAAGCATACCATACTGTGGTAGCGTAGGGATAAAGCAAGTGTATGACTGAATGGAATGTTGCAAAAAGTGCGGAGGAGCTTGGAGTGGCTTGTAGCTTTTGCTTGTGTGTGATGGCGTTTTTTGTAAATTATTTCAACACAAAAAACATTGTAGCTTAGGAAAAGCAAAAGCCAAGACACGGAAAGCAAAGGGTTGGTTTTGCAATATGGAATGAGGGAATACTCTTGCTGTGCGGTGCAAAATAAATGGTGAAATGAATGGAAGTGTAATGTAGTGGAAGGTAGTGTAGCGAAGCGAAACGCTGTAACGAAATGGAACTGAAATGAATGAACCTTTTATTGCACATTGCCATCAACAAATAATGCTTTATTTTTTTCTGCACCGCTGAAAAGGGTGGTTGGGGTGTGTGGCTTTGGGGGGCTGTGCGTTGGGAGAAAAGACGGCTTCCATTTTATCAAAATGGCTATGGTATTGGCTATTTAACATAATGTTATTATGTGACAGCCTGTGCGGTTGGATGCTTGCATAAGCGATGGCAAAAGGCTGTGCGTAGCGAACACATAATGCCACATTATGTTATTTAGCTTCAGGCAGTTTTTATACTGGCATAAGCGGAACGGTGGTGGTGGTTGGAGTGTAGCGTTTTTTTGTTGCTATGCTGTGTGTTGGCTTGGCTCTTTGGCTGTGGAGCAAAGCGGAACAGGCAATGTGCCAAATGCTTGGTGAGCATAGCCACAAAAAATATGACAGTTAAAAACTGACTGCAATACCATAGAGTGCTTTGAAGCGTTTGCCTTGTGCGGTGGCAAAGCACTAAGCCGTCTTTTCTGTGCGGTGGGTCGGGGGGATGGTCAATATTTCGCTTGGTTCAAAAATGCTTTCAATGTAATAGTCGTAATGCCTAACCCTTTTGCTTTAATTTGTAATCCATTATCCGAAGTAAGCATTATGGGGTTTTCACTTTTGTATATTAAAGCAACTGAAAGAATAAAATTGTCGGGTGATTTTTTATTAAAGTCATTTGGTAACAAAGCAAGGTCGGCTGTGTCCATTTTGATATTTCGTTTGTCAAAACTTTCGTTGATATGTTTGATTGCTTTGTGAACATTTTTCCTTTGTTCTTCGGTCAAGGATATTTTCAAGTAGTCCAACTCGTCAATGACTTTTGCAGATAATATTATTTGGTATTGCTTGTCAATTTTTGAAATAATTTCTGGGCAATCAACAAATACATTTGTGTCAATGATGTAAATGTTTTCCTTGCCTTTGATGATTTCCTTTTTCGGTTTTTCAAATTTTGAAAGGTCTATTTTCCCAAGAACTTTTAACCCTGTTTGGCTTTCTGGCTTTTCTTCAACTTGTGTTTCTTTTGGTTCTATCGTTTTGCTTTCAATTAGCTTCTTTTCAGTTGTGTAGTAAAACGAATATTCGTCATTTAGCTTTTGAAGATACATTTTAACATCTTCGTCTAAATGGGGATAAGAACTGATAATGTTTTTGTCAGAGATAATAATTGTATGCCGTTTTGCACGACTTGTCGCAACGTTAAACAATCGTTTTTCTAATGAATGATTGTAACCCGAATTTGGAATTACAAAAATTGTTACGTCTGTTGTTAACCCTTGTATTCTTGCAACAGTTTCTATCAGCAAATTTTTAGGATCGTCAATTGAGCCGTAAATACTTTTTTGCAATGCTTTTACTGTGTCAATGTAGTTGCTTAAAACTGATATGTGTAAATTTTCATTAACTGTCAACAAATGAGCAACTAACAATTTTGCTATTTCTAATGCATTTTTAGGTTTTTTGTTACCAACCTCTAAATCTGTTTTAATTAGTGTTGAACCTCCTTGTGGATTAAAAAAAACATTTACATCATTTGGTAGTTCTGGAAATGATAGCCGTATATCTGTTTTTGCTTTTGATTTTAGACTGTTGTTGTAAAATAAGCCTGTGTAATCAGAACCCCTATTTGGTAAACGGTAAGTTTCTGTAAGCTGAAAAATAGGAACTGATGAAGTATCTGAAAGTGCTTTTAAGCCATCCACTAAAATGTCATAATTCTTTTTACTTACCTTATCTTCATTGATGGCAACAACAGGCGGTAACTGCTTTGTGTCACCAATCCAAATATTTTTCTTCCCTAAAAGTTTTGCTGCACCAAACATAGCAAGCAACGCTTGGCTTGCTTCATCAACTATTACATAATCAAAAGGGGGTTTGTCTGTTAGATTTACAGCTTCGCTACTTGCAATAAAAAACGTTGATAAAACTAAATTACCAGGTTGTGGATTTACTTCTTTTGTCTGCTGTAAACTTGGAAATTCTTTGGCCTCGTCTGTTGATATTTTGGTTTTGAAAACTTTCCCTTCATCTAACATATTTTCCAATGCAGGTTTTTCAATTACTTCAATTAACGCCCTATTAGTAAGTGATGTAACCAATACAGATTTTCCCTGCCCACATAGGCGTTTACAGATTTCGGCAATTTGATAGGTTTTTCCTGTACCGGGTGGACCAATTAAAACAACTTGGTCGGTTAAGGTTAATTGACTTAATATGAAATTTGGAATATCGTTATTATTATCAAGTAATGAAGGTTGCCAATTTGTTGTTAGAAAATCTTGGTCTAAAATCAAGCTTACGTTTTCTGAATAATTGGTCTGAACTATTTTTTGAAGATTGGCAATGTATTCAAATGGTGGTTTGTTCGGGCCTAAAAGCAAAATCATTTTTTCAGCTTCTGAAATGTTTACAGAAAAATCTAATTCAACACCACGAAAGCCTGCTATGTAAAAATCTTTTTCGAGATTACCATCTTTGTCTTTTGATGGTGCTTGCCACACACAAACCGTTTCTGTAAAGTTTGCTTTCTCTTTTACTAAATCACCATAAGTTTTTTCCCCCCAATTTCTGAAATCTCTCAATTCTTTTGGAACAGTAAAACAATACAAGTATTCACCTTTCCGAGGCAATCCACGTTTAGTAGAAAATTTCAGTATCATTTCTCCGTCTTTGAATGTCAAGAATTGAGCAACAAAAAGTTCTTCTCGTTCTTGCAACAAAAACGTAGCAGAAGTATTTAACTTTTGGTTAAATGCTTTTGTTTGGGCTTGAAGTTCTTCTTCAAGGAAGGTGCTATGCTCTTGTCTTGTGTATTTCATTTTTTATAATATGGTTTCATCATCTCCAGTTAAATCTACTTCGTTTCTTCTTTCGTTAAAACGATAATTATTGAGATTTTCCGCAGTGCTGTAATTATCGGGTCTGATACTGTTAAAATCAAAATGGACATTTTTGAAAAAATGTAATAGTTCTGCAAAGTTTTCTAATCTATTTTCAAAATCAAGATTTTCAGTGCTGAAGCTAAGGGATAGTTTGTCTTGTTTTTTCAACAAATCATAAAGGTTTAAACAACCTATATTTCGGTTACCAAAATGGACCCAAAACATTGAGTTTGGTTTCATTAGTTGTATCCATTCGTTTGCTCCAATTTTTAAAGGTGCCCCTTGATATTTATAGCTCTTAACTACAAGTGGATATTCTGTATCACCTTTAATAACACCGTCAACCGTTGAATACCCATCGATGCCACTTGTAAATGAGAAACCCTCTTTTTCTAATCTTTCTTTGACAATTTCTTTTGCTTCTCGATTCGCTTCCTTTTGGTCGCTTACGCTTATATCGTTATCATAGTCAATAGCAATCGTTGTATCACCTATCGCTGCAATTTCATCATCTTTTACTCTAATTTTCCCTTGTATTATTTCTATTTCTGATGAATTAGGGTTGGTTTTCTCTATCTCCCTAAGTTGTTCTTCTAATGCTACTTTCTCTTTTTCTATTTCTTCCTTTTCTGCAAGAAGCCTTTCTAATTCTTCATTTTTGATTTTTAGTTTTGAATTTTCTTCTTTTAGTTGAGATATTTCGTTGTCCTTTTCCTTAACCTGTTCAATACCTAATTCACCTTTAAGATACGACTGAATTATTTCTCGGTCTTTTTCACTTAACAACACATTTAATTCAATTGAATCTCTTTTGGTATAGGAATATGAAAAATAGCTTTTGCTATTTTCTCTATGTTTTTTAAAGTATTCTATGAGCAATGCAATTGCCTTTTTAAAATTTGAATCTTCCCAATTTCTAGAATCAGCAAATGTTTCTTTTATTGCTTCGTCAATAGGCTTTGCTATATCTTCTGTGTTTTTTGAGTGGGCTGGCTGTATCGATAATGAAGTTTCTGCTAAAATGTTCCGAAAATCCTCTTCTGAATTGAGAAGACATAAAATATCTTTTAATTCTTTTATTATATTATCGTCTTTGAACAAATCTTCAAGCGAACAAAAGACACCATTCTGGTTTGGAACAATATTACCATCAATTGTAATCTTCATAGAAGTGAGGTAATCATAAAAGTTATTCAAGAAAATAATAGTATCACCCAAATCATAATTTTTACTTGATTGACTAGACAGATAAATCTTTAGACCTTCAATTGTTTTATCCTCTTCTATACGAGCTTTATAGCTTTTAATAATCGTATTGTTTGCTTTACTCCATAAATCTTCGTTACTACATATAATATTTGAAACAGAATGTGATTTGCAAGTTTCATAATCGTACTTCTGCACTATTTCAATTAATTTCTTTTGAGAATTATGTAATATACTACTTGAAATATCTGGCATTAAATGAATTAGATAGATCGCAAACTCTAAATTATCGGCAGTACGAAAAATGTTATTTATCAATTCAATAACTGTATTTATATCCTTTTTGCTACTGATATTTATAGAATTAAGTTCTTTATGCAGTAAGGTATCCTTTAGTATGAGTCCAAAATTTTCAGCTTGTTCTGATTTCAGGATTTCAGGTATATTATCATCTAGAGATAAATCCTTTTTAAAACAAAAAATGCCTTTTTGATTTGGAATTATTGCATACTCATCTAACTCACCTTCCTTTATTTCTTTTGACACGAATTCAATGAAACTATTTATCCATTTAATTTTATCAGGTATACTTTCAGGTAGTGAGTTTATGTTTTTGTAATCTGAAATAACAACCATTAATTGAGTTATCAACCATTTATGTAATGTTTGAAATGCTTTTTCGGGAATATCATTATTTGCATTCTCAATAATTTGAAAATCGGAAAAGAGGGTTTTCGTAAAACTGTGAACTTGTTTTTGTTTTAGTATGAACTCCGCTTTATAAGTAGATTCAATGGTTGGAATAGTATTTAGTAATGGTAATAATTTTTCAATCTTTTCACTTACTGACAGAATCTTGTCATTAATAATATTTTCTGTTTGTTCGTTTATTTCTTCCGCTATACTCTTTTTGTCAATCTTTATGGGGAGAGTTATAGCAGTAATATTGTTGTTTAATAATGCAGGTGTTAAATCCTTACCTAAACCATTCAAAACATCTAACATATAGTCTGTTAGATCGACACCTTCAGCAAATGTTTCATTTTCCAAAGAAATCAAATCACCATTTATATTTGGTATTAATGCATATTTTTTAAATAACGTTTCGTCTTCTCCTTTAATGAACGTTAAAAATTTATTTAGCCAGTCATAACTTGGCAAATTAGAGGCATTTACTTTGTCAGAAACGAACTTACATAAGTCCTCTTTTTCAAACAAGCCACAATCATTCCACGCAAAAAACGCCCAGTTGCTTGAATACTTTTCTAATGGTAAGTTTGCCGGAAATAATTCGGTTGCTAAAAGATATATTTTTTGACGAACTTCTTTATTTCCGCTTGGGATAATAATATTTGGAGTGTTGTCGTCATTGAAAAGTTTTTTATTAACACTATCGGTTTCAACAACTTCATATTGCTTCAGCACATCACGATACGGCAAAGTAATTTCTTTCTCAAACCAATCTTTATTGAAGTTTTTTTCAAAGTCAGGTGTACGTTTTAATCCTTTTGCTAATAGGTATAACTTGTGGTAGCCATTTTTACAGATATATGAAACTAAAGAATCATAGAGGTCAATGCTTTCTTTTAAGATTAGGCGATTAATACCCCTCACAGTAATAATTGTACCCAATTCTTTATGTTCTTCCCAATCAACAAATCCGTCTAATAATAGGCTTTGTCTTTCAGAATCAGGTTCAAAGTCTGGACTATTCAGATAAATTGGCAAAATATGTTTTTCAGAGCCAACAAGAGGAAGAACACAAAAGTGTGAAGGTGCTGTTTCATTTTCAACAAGGTTGTTCTCATTGTCAATTTCAATAGCTGCCATTAACCGCACTTCTCTGTTTGTTTTAAATCGTTTAGTTAAATCTTCACTTTGCTTACTTAACTTTTTATGTAGAAATTTTCTCGTATGAGGATTATTTCCAGTTATTTCAAATTCAGAGATACCAATCTCATTTTCTAATTCCTTTGGTTGCTTTCTGATAATTTTTGTAATAGCCCCATTGTTATCTAATTCAACAGTATTCAATTCTTTACAAAACAGCATTGTTTGAGCAATGTTGGCTATGAAATTTTCTAATCCTAGTTGAAGTGCTATTTTATTTTGTTCTGTTGTTAAATGATAAGTGTATGTCGTCCAATTATTCTTTTCATCGGTATATGATAAGCTCTTTCTCATTCTTCTGACACCTTCTAGCAACTCATCAGCATCAATACCATCTCTAAACATAGTTGCAGTAAAACCACATAGTTCTTTCTTGCCAATATCTTTATATAAATCACCTTCAATAGAAACAATTTTTGAAAGTGTATGAGTTGTTAAAAATCCTGTACCGAAACGACCAGTGCTTTCAGTGTTATTTATATCACCTGCACTATACTTATATAATAACCCAAATAAAGCCTTTGCAGTAAATGGTGAACCATTATGTTTAAAAACTACAAGCTCATTTTTAACAATCAATTTAACATCAACAAATTGCTTAACGTTATCCTCAACAATGCTATCTTTTGCATTTTGTATTAATTCCCAAATCCAACGTTTACAATCGTTTTCACTAGGTTGGTCTAATTCACGGAGTCGTTTGTCAACATTGTTTATATACATATTATCCAACAACTCATCAAGTACGCCTGATATAACCCCTGGTTGTTCTATTTGTGTTTTATTATCCATTGAAGTTTTTTGTTCTGTTTATTAATTGTTTCAAGTTTTCTTACTTTCTACTTAATTATTGAATGGGTTTCTTGGAAGTGGGTTTGAATTTTGGATGGTGTAGTCTGTCATTTTTACAAATTCAATTTTACAAAAACCAAAGGTTATTTTTACCAAAATCGGATAAGTGTTCGTTCACAAAGTGGGGATACATTTCTGCCACCATTTCGGGGTAGAGGGTAGTAACTGGTAAACTTTGTTGGCTGATGCTTTTCCAATACATTCGGCTGAACTGATACACTTGATCCATTAAATCTTTTACTACGGCAATGTCATCAAACACTTCCGGGTGGGTACTTGATATGTGCAGTTTGATTGGGAAATGATATTCCTTATTTCTTACTGGACTATTTGCTGCATATCGGGTGTTGTTGCACAGTAGATAATCTCTTTTGCCTATTTGCAAAATAGTGCCGCTTAATGGCATTAAGTTTTTAGGGTCTTTAATATCAAATGCCAATAATTCTTTGCTTTCTGTTTTGTTGATTGAAACTACTATTACAGGAATGTCCAATTCTAAATGATGCAGCACATCCAAGATTGGTTCTAATTCCTGCTCGGACATTTTCTTGTAGAAGTGAATGATTAGCCTTTTTGCATCTTTCTTTTGCTCCACATAGGTTGTAACAGCATTGCGAATGCTTCCTGCCAACATCAGCGTTTCATCTGCACCGAAACAATCAAAGCCTTCAAATATGCCTTCGTTATTAAAGCAGAAAGCCGAACCAACGTATTTGGTTTTGTTGCTATGGCTGTAAAATGCACCAACGCCAACTATTAACTCATTGACTGTTGAACAATTTAAACGCCAGGGAACACCGCCCAGCTTTGCCAACAATGCAATTTCAATATTGGGTAAGTACAAATTAAAATCTTCTCTTGCTAAGTTTTGATTGAAGATAACCTGTGAGCTGATGTCGTGTTTTATGAGGATTTCTTTTACCTTATAGTAAACATTTAGCAGGTCGGTGTTTTCTTCTGTTTTGGCAATTGGGCTAATGTAAATGGCCACATATTGCGTATTGGGTGTTCTTACTGTATTCTTTATTGCAGCATCAACCTCAGCAACAATATTTGTTTTGTCTTGTATTTCAATATTGCTTGCAATGTCTAATAGCAGTGGTTGTTTGATGTAAGTGTAGATGTCTGGAAATGCTCTGTATTCTTGCCCTTCATCATTCTTTTTGAAAAAGCCTTTGTTGAAATATCTGTAAATGTTTGCAACTGCTATGGCTTTGTCTTCGGGATGATAAATGAAAAAGAATTTTACATTATTGTGAGGTGATTTTTTATACGGACCATTTTTCATACCTGCCAATGGATTTATGGAAAGTGTGTTTTTGCCAAATAACAATTCGTTAGAATTGTGTTTGGTTCTAAAAGTCTGGTCTTCATTTACTTTCCAAAAACCATCATTGCTTAATGGTATAATGCTTTTAAAGCCTTTGGTATTTAAAACAGTATTGTAGAAAGCATCTATAAATCCTAAATACTTTGGATAGCGGTTGCTGAAATCAGGTTTATCGAATGGTATTTCAAATTCCCTTTTTAGTTGATTATTGAGTAACGGAAATATTTTATCTAAATCTTGCTTTTCTTCCGGTGGCATCTTTATCCAACGGAATAATTTGCCATTGCTGTTTACCCAAGTAATTTTATCGGTGTCGATGTTGCCAATGTCTTGCATTGATTTGGCATACAGCTTTGCTGTGCCATCATAAGACACTACTAATTCAAATGTATTAGATACCCTTGCATACTGCACTTTTAGTGTGAATTTGTTGTATAGATTAAACTTTGTGGTGCTTTTGTTTTTATCGTGTTGCCATACTTCTACATCATTTACAAAATTTGGAAACAACACATCTACTTTGTCTTGCAAATAATTATAGATAAGAAAACGGAAGTAATGCAAACCGAAATTGCTGTTCTTCTTTATATCTACTGTGGCTGTATAATCAGCATTTTCTGTAGTAGAAAAGTTGCAGTACAGGTGGCTAATTTCTTTTAACTCGCTTTCATATTGTTCCCACAATTCTTTTGGATATTCGCCTTTATGCAAAGAGGCGTAGCCTTCAGTTTTTTCTTTGAATAAACCTACTTCCAACTTTGTAACAGTTGGTGAAAATGGGATGATATTTAATTGAATCTGTTGCATCAAAAAGTTTTATGTCATTATTGTATTGTTCGTTTTACTGAATTTTATCTGCCCACCTTTTTAATTAACCACTTATTGTTATATAACCTTTACCAACTGCACTGTCTTTCTTACTCAAAAGTTGATTGAAATTAATGTTCGTTCCATTTGCTATTTCAAAGTATGAATACCAAGGCTTAAAGTTCAGTTCATCTACAAGAATAGATTTTGAGCCTGACAACTTTATATTGGAATAGATTATTAACTCTGAAACGAAATTGTTTGTGATTTTCAATGTTAGTCCTTTGGCATAAATTCCAATTTTCTGACGAGTGATAATTCCGCAATCGAGAAATAAAGGAATTGTTTCATCAACACCAATATGCATAGAACGATTTGAGCCATACAATGCTCCCATTTTTTCTAATACTACTCGTTTGCTTATAACTTCCTGCACTTTGAAACCCACTGAGAAAGCAAGTAAAATGTCATAGGCTATTGGGAAAGTAAGAGCATACAAACTAATCAAAACTGCTCTGCGGTCATTTTCGCTTAAAGAGAGGAAATCGCCTTTGATTTGTTTTGCCAACTGATTGATTAAGCTGGAGTTTTTATTAATGATTGCCACTAAATGACTCAGTGTTTTTTTTGCTCTGTTTTCTCCTTTTGTAAATTCTTGTATGTACTTAAAGTAAGCCGCAGCATTAACTTGCCCGGTGCTGATATAATCACTTACAGCGTACTCCAATACCACTAAAGGAATGCGGTTACTGATACCTATATATTTTCCTTTACTACTCATTGATACTAATAAAAGGGACTATAACCTCCCATAAATGAGAACCGCCATGTGTAATTACTTGGCTATTCTCGGTTGTAAATGCTTCTTGTTTCTTTAGGTAAAGAGATAGACCTTTTTTGCCAACTTCAATGTTGGTGTTCAGCTCCATAAAACTGTCTAATAGTGTTTCATTGGTAAAATGTAAATGCCTTTTTCCACGGCTTAATGCACCCAACTTATCTTTTAATGTTAAGTTCTTTAAGCCAGTTGCTTCAATGTTTCCGTGGTCGGCAGTTATATATATCTGAAATCCTTTAGCTTTTAATGCTGAAATTGTGTTGACTATTTTAGATTTTACAATCCATTGCTCGGTTGATGTTTTTAGTTGACCATTACCCAAAATTGAACCATGCATAATATCATCCAAATCATTGCAAACCAAACCAAGTATTGTTGTATCGGCTGTAATACTTTCTATTGCAATCGGGTCGTTTACACTGAATTTTTTAAAGTCAATTTGGAAACTTGGAACTCCCTGGTTCAACCAATAGGTTTCAAAAAGTTTGGCTTCTTTTGAGTTGTCGGCAGACAAGTCTGGTTTATCGCCTTTGAATATTGCTTGCCTTGACCATGCTGTTATGGTTGGAATAAAAGCTAGGGATGCATTGGATGTGAAAATTATATCAGCATTAGATAATGCTTTGCCCAATATATTCCATTGCCAATAATTCATTCCATCAATAACTAACAGTGCTTTCTTTTTCGCAGGCTTTGCATTGATATGTTCTAATATTCGGGAAACGACTACTGGCTTTCTTACACCACTAAGGGAAAATAAACTGCCGTAAGTATTATCAACGAACCGCTGAAATCGAATATTGAATGAGTTTTCAATCCTTTGGTAATTCCCTTTCAACTCTTCATTTTCAGATAACAAATACTTCAATTTTGCATTTGCCATTATCTGAATGATTTTGAACCACTGGTCAGCAATATCTTCTATAATTTCAAGCTGCTGTTTTAGGTATTCAATTAAGCCTTCTAGTTCATTATCGTTGTGGCCTTGTTGGTCAACAAATATTCCAATTTTTAAAGGCTTAGCAAATGATTCATATTTTTTGGGAGATACTTGTACTGGCTTTAAATATTCAAAAGCAAATAGGTACCCCAAACTTTTATTCAACAACGATTCATTGAAATCAAGTTCTGAATTTCCTTTATCTACAAATGATTGCCATTGCTCCTGAATAAAATGAACAAGATTAATTTTGGTTAAACCTTTTGTAACAAGTGCTGGAAAATAAGGCTTGGTAATAGTTGAAAGAAACTTCGTGAGTGGTTCATTTATTCCATTTTTTTCAAGCAACACTGTAATCAGTGCATTTAGTATTCTTTCTTTTGCCTTACTGTTGGTGAGTGTATCAAAATCTACATTGTACAAATTTTCCAAAAGAAATTTCAAGGTCTTGTCGTGACTTAGTTCTTCGTATGGCTTGATATTGGAAAGCAGGCATAGTGCGTTAAAACTTAAACCCTTGATTGCTTTTGCATCTAAATTTGGAAACAACTTAGTTAAGCCTAATGCTTGAAAATGCACCAGCATTTCAATATCCGGTAGTGGAAAGTAATTGCTTGGAGCAATAATCAAGTATTTGTCAGTTGATTCTCTTACCTGCAATTCAAAAGCAAGCCTGACAGCTAATGCTGTTTTGCATGTTATCAGTTTAAAGCCATCGTTTTCAAATGCCTGTTGTAATTCTTCATATTCAAACAGGCTGTCTTGATCAGCAATTATGATGTGCTGTTTGTGACTGGAAATCACCAATTTTTTATATTTATCTATCCAATTACTCATTTACAATTTTTACAATTAATGAGCAAGAAAGGGTAGGCACTATTTGTACGGAAGATTGAAAAGTATCTTCCCAAATTTCCTTTTCTTTATGCAGTCTGTTTAACCTCGATTGTTTGATATTTTCAATACCAATGCGATTCATTTGCTTTTCTTGAAATACAAATGATTTCTCTTTATTCGATTTGATTTTATCAGCATTCAACATAATGCTGCTTTCAAATTCTTCGTATTTCTTTAGCATCAACTTTTCTGACTTTTCAGAAATGTCTGCAAAAGCTATTTTGGATTCATCCACAGGCAATACACCAATACAATCGAAATAGTCGTTTTCTTGAATTAGTTTATCCCAAACACTTTGGGCAAATGCCGAAAAGTTTTCACCTTCAGAAGAAATAAAAATAGGTTGAATGATTTGGCTTGTTTCAAACTGATTTTTAACCTCCAAATGCCATAAAGACCAATAACCAGGAGTGGAACTGCCTTGTTTTATTTTTACAGTTGGAATTTGTTGAGAGGTAGTATATGGAATTGCTTCCCTTAATATAGTTTGAATAATTTCATGCTGTAATGAAATAGGTTCAGGGATTGGATTGTTTACACTTTCCTTGATGTTGAATGTATAGATGCCTTCCTTGTGTCCGGGAAACTTAAACCGCATACCATCAAGCAAACTGTGGTAGGCAATGCCTTTTGTGGTTAAATATTGTTTAGTTAGATTTTCTAACCAATTAGGCAATGGACTATGTTTTATGGCATCTACTTTATCGACTTTAATATCTTTGGAAGATAATGTAGGCAAAGCCCCTTCTGTACTTTTATACTCTTGAAGTTTACTTTTTATCTCCTCTAACCATGTATTACTTTCTTGCTCAAATTTAGTAGGGTTCAATAATGAAGTTAGGTACAAGCGGTTCAATTGGTCACGTTCTAATGTGCTATCTAACACATCCGATGTTTTATCAATACCAAGTTCATTCATAATCTGACTCAGCTTTGTTTCTACTACTTCATACACTCTTTTATCTACTGAGTTGTCCAGCATCATATTTAAAGCAAGTACTTCAAATGATTGGCCGATACGGTCAACCCTGCCGATTCTTTGTTCCAATACCATTGGATTCCAAGGCATGTCGTAATTGATAACGATATGGGCAAACTGCATGTTTAATGATTCGCCTGCTGCATCGGTACAAATTAAAATTTGAGAACCTTCTTTAAATTGTTTTAGTGCATTTACCCTTTGGTCAAAATCCATTGAACCATTGATTGCATCACAGATATAGCCACCTTTTTCTTCCAATACTTTTTTTAGCATGTATTGGGTACTGGTGAACTCTGTAAAGATTAGGAACTTTAAATCTGGATTCTGTTCTGTTCGTTTTAATTCGGATAACTTGGACATCAAAAACTCTACTTTGGCATCTGTTTCTTTATCTAAACAGTCTTTGGCATCACGAATTAAACCTTGTAGAATGCTTAGTTCAGTATCATAGTTTGCCTGAGTTTCTTCCACCATTGAAAACACCTTTTGCTCAAAGTCCATTTCCATTTGGCCTTCAAAGCCAAACTCTTCCATGTTGTTGATGATGTTTTCTTTGTTTACTTCTTGCCTTTCGCCTGAGAGCCTTTCTGCTCGTTTTTGCATGGCATCCAAAATGGCTTGTGTTGAACTACTCATCATCCGTTGAAAGAGTATCATCACAAACCCATAGGAAGTATTTTTAGTCTGTTGAGCCAAGTTAAAACCACTTACTACATATTCTGTTACAGCATCGTATAATGCTTTTTGTTTGCGGTGATTTACTTCGTGTAGTACTACTTCAATTTTCTTGGTATGCCTTTTATTGAACAATGCTTTACCATTGTAATCTATTGCTTGCCTTTTTTCTGTTCGTACTACATAAGGTTCTAATTCCGGTATGGTTGGCATTCCTTCTCCTGCAAAGGCATCGTTGTTTAGCAGTTGTAATAACCTTCTAAAATGGTCGCTTTTGCCCCTGTGAGGTGTTGCTGAAAGCAACAGCACATTGGGTATAGCATTGCATAAAATATCTGCCATTTGAAAACGACCCACTTGTGTATTGCTGCCACCAACTTTGTGGCACTCATCAATTACCAATAGGTCAAATTCGGCTTCTAATACACTTTGTATTCGATAGCGGTTATACTCATCCACTTTTTGTTTGCTCCAACCTTGTCGGGTTTCAATAGGCTTTAAAGCATCCATTGAAACAATGATTTGATTGTGCTGTGTGAATAGGTTTATTTCATTATCAACTTCGAGCCTTGCAAATGTTTTACTTACGGTATTGATATAATCGGTATCGTAAATGTGGAATAGCTCATTGAAATGTTTTTTCATTTCTTGTTGCCATTGACCCATTGCAGATTTTGGAACAACAATTAAGGTGCGTTTGGCAATGCCTCTTAATTTCAGTTCTTTTAAAATCAATCCTGTTTCTATGGTTTTACCCATACCTACTTCATCGGCTATCAGAAACCTAAGAAACTGACCAGCCATTACTTTTTCTAATGCCAAAATTTGGTGTGGCAAAGGAATAATGTTGCTCTCAATAGGAGCTAACATAGACTGCTTAAATACCTCACTTTTAATTTTTGCTGCAATGGCTTTAAACGCTATATCTGCATCGGTAGGCAATTTGGTTTCATCAGACAATTCAGAAAAAGGAACAGATTTTACTTCACCTGTAGACAGTATTTTAACCTCGGCTATTTGTTTGCCAAATACCGATTTCTTGGATAGTATCTCTATTTCTTTTCCTTGATAAAGCATATTAAACTCTGTCTTTTGCTATATCGTAATACATTAACAATTGCTCATCTTCCAACAAAATATTTTGTGGAATCATATCGCCAAGTGTTACGATGGTTTTAAAATCTTTTTGTTCCCAACTGTTTTTGAAACCTGCACGTAAGGCTTCAACTCTTACTTCTTTGAGTTTTTTAGCCTTTGGCTGGCTTATGGCTGTTACATATCCTGTAAACTCTTTCAATAATACCTTTGTACGTAATAACTCTCTGTCTTTAGCCTCATTTGGGTCCGCTGTACGCCATTTTCCCTCTGTTGACTGAATAAAACTTTCCTTTAAAATATCATTCAATTCAGGTAACTTATCTCCCTTTCTTAAAGCCTGTGTTGCAATTTTCCAGTCATTAGTAATGTCTTGATACTTCTGTTGTTCCCTACGTAATCTATCTTTTAACCATTCAATTGCATCGCTTTCATTGGTTACAATTAATGACAACTGAACAAAATTTGGTGACTTTGCTTTCTTATCATCATATTCACCAGCTTGTTCTCCGGTAAAATACATACCATCACGTTCTGAGAACCTTTGCTTTAAACCTTCTTGAAAATCTCTTGCATCAATAGGTACTGGTAATCCTCTCATAAGGTAAAAAGTAATAAGCCTATCAAAAATAATTTTAGGACTTCTTTCAACTATTGCAGTAGTATTATTATCTTTTTTTATGTGAACAGGAAGGTGATGAAGATGTTCTAAAACAAAATCCCATACTGCTACATCGCCTTGGACTACCTTGAATTTAGTTTCAAACTCTGATGAAGGTTTATAGCAACTTATTACCAAGTCCTGTTTAACTGCCGTTGGAGAAGTGACAGCTTGAAAAGTACCTTGCTTTTTATCTAACGCAGCTAAATTTGCAATAACAAAACCTGCTTTTTGAAGTGCTGTTTGAATGCCATTCCAAACCGCAGCACTCGTATTGCTAAATTCAACAGTCATCCATTTACCTGGTTTTAAAACTTCAAAGTATTTTTTAAAACATGCCTCCATCAAGGATTGATAATCAAGGATTGTTTTATTTTTAGCTTTATCTATTATCGCCTCATTCTGTGGCTTTGTCAAAACTTTATGCCAAGCTTCTATTAGAATATTCAAATCAGAGTAATAAATATTTTCGCCAAATGGAGGGTCAGTAAAAATATAATCGATACTATTAGGTTTTATGTTTATTAAGGTGCAATCCCCACAATAATTAACAGCACTTCCTTGATGGGACTTATAGTTTGAAAATGCCTTAATTAACCGTTTGTATTTTCCTTGAATTAAATAGTCAGGGCTAATTTCTGAAGTGTGAGATGCTATATAAAAAACACCTGATAAGTATTGGTTTACTTGAGAAAATCCAGTAGGTCTAAAACGATTTAATAATGAAATACCCCAAACCATCTGCTCAAACGTGAATTGAAGAAAAGCCTGTGTTCTTTTATCTTGAACTTTCAATGTTTCTTTCCACATGAAAGCAAGTGAATGTAATGCTCTCTCTAAAAAGAAATCATGAATATATTCAACGTTTGTGGTCTTAACCCTCCCAACTTTAGCCATTTGTAGATCAGGCAATTTAAAATTAGGGGCTATTACAGGAAACCCTAATTCGGACACCTTTTTTAAGACTGAGAAATCAAAGTCATCGGGCTTCTTTGAGTAGTTAGAACTATTGTAATTATAATATATCATATAAGGTAACCTCTTAGGCTTCCTTACTACTTGGTTTATTCCCTTGTCAAAAGTTGTTTCAAAAAGTAAATTACATGATTCCTTTGTGAGTTCAGTCGAACAAGAAGGACATTTAATTGTTTCTAAAACTGTTTTAGATTTCGGCTCATAAAATTCTTCTGTAAATGAAAACTCATGATTGCAATTAAAACATGCTAAAACTTCACTCCAAACAACGTAATTAATTTTTGCTGGCTTCCCATTTGTATGCTTTGTTTCATACATCCAGCCTAACTCATTATCAAACGCTGATATAATTTTCTTAATTCCATTTTCGTAATCTTCAAGATTAACTGGATTAGAATAGTTGTATGAAATAAATGATGCAACAGGTGCAAGGTCACCTACAATTGATTTTCTTGCACCCCAAATTGGTGCAGAATCAAAAATATTCTTCCATTCCGTTTCAATTTTGTACTTAGTTTCAGGATCAGGATTTTCGCAGGAAATGGCAGCAACAGCCGTCATACCTGTGCCTGCAAACCCATCTAATATTATATCACCAGGTTCTGTATAGTGCAAAATATAACGCATTATTGCAGGATGCGGTACCTTTGTATGGTAGCTGTGGGCTGCATAAATCTGATTTGTTTTCCCTTCACTTACATCACTGGCATAAGGTTCATCAATATGAAAATCTTTTTTTCTCCCAGTAATATTTTCTTTCTCCTTTTCCCATTCTGCAATAAAATCATTTAACCAAGGGTTAGGGCAAGCAGTGTAATAGGGTGGGTCGCTTAGGTTAATAATATCCTCATCTTCGCCAATAGGGAAGCCTTCTATTTTCTTTAACTCTGGCAGTTTGGTACGCAATTCATTACGGAAGTATTCCCTGCGTTCATTTTCAGAGTTAAATTCTTTGCCGAGGCATATTATTTTTTCTTGTTTGCTCATGCTGCTTTACTTAATGATGATACGAACCTTGTTTCTTTCCTTACCTGCACACAAACCATCAATATAGCTTGTAAGTGTGTCAATGGCTTCTTGCGGTGTTAATGGCTTACTCAATTGCTTGCGTATATCTTCCATAGTGATTTCTACTTTATCAATACCTTGTGCAAACTGAGCTATCAAATTTCTAAGCCTTGAAGCATTATCGGCAGTTAGTTCCACTTTCGCTGTTCTAAAATCTTCTACCAATTGCTTGTCATTGGCATTTAGAATATCCATGTTTTCCTGCACGGATGGGTCTTTAAAAACTGAACGCATGGCAGTAGTCCATTTATCTAAAATGTTATCCAATTGCTCTTCTAACTGATGGATATTGAAAGTTGGTTTGCCGTAATACTCTCGTGGATTAAAATCGTGGTAAGGTTCTGCCAAGACTTTTGCCTTAGTTAATGAGGCATCTGCTTCACGCAGTGAAGTGATGCTGTTTACCCAGTTTTGGTATTCGGTAGCTGTGATAAATTCAGAATCCTTAATGATGTCGCAAATGCGTTTTTTCTCACTTCCTAATATCCTCACTTTAGCCAAATCATCTTGCTTTGATAATCGGCATTTGGTGTATTGGTTTAGGTAATAATCGGCATAGCGGTCAATTAATGAATTAAGCAATGCTTCATATTTTTTGATGTCTGCTTCTTTGTTGCTTGCCAATACCTCTGGTAATTGGTCAATGGCAGTTTTCATTTCATCAAACAATGGCTTTTCTTGCTCCACCACATAAGATTGTGCAGTGTAGAGATAGCCTATCATTTTCTCAAACTTCTCGGCTTTGGCTTGCAGTTTATCTACTAAATCACAATGTGGCCATGCCTTAAAAGTTGTAGTTAATTCCTGTTCGGTAAACTTGAACGCCTTTAACTTACCATAAGAATTATAAGACTGTATGCCATCAAGCATATTGCCTAATGCTTCCAATTCTGTTTTCATTGAAGCACTATCAGTATCACTTAGTAATGATACATTGCGGCATTTTAAACCCTGTGCCACTGTAGCTTTTGTTTTTACTACTCGTTCCGCTTTTGTTTTGGCTTCGGTAATAATCTTGCTGATGGTTTCAGGCTTTTCCAGTTCAGAAGTATAATCGGGCAAGCCCAAACAAGTAAACAATGCCTTTAGGTTTTTTATTGGAATACCTTGTGGCTGCTTGATGTGTTGGAAAGTGAAGTAATCTTCTTCGGTAAGAGAAAGCACTGTTTCGATATTGGTTGCAGCAAGGTTTTTACTTCCTGACCAATTGATTTCAATATCGCCTTTGTATGCCAATGCTGCCAATACAATAAACTCCAATTGGTAGTCAATATTAAAATCAACCGAATACCAAAGGTTTGCAGGAGCATAATGTGCCCAAATAATATCGGACCTATTCAGTACTGCTGAAGCACCAGCTTCTTTCATTTTTTTCTTAATGCTTTCGGCATATTTACTGTGTTCGCTTACAATGTTTTGCCCACTCCACAAACCAAGCCCACTTAAAATGGCTTCACCATTCCTATTCGGACTGGATGGGTTTGTAATTTTCTTTAAAGCTGCGTTTATAGTGCCACTGTAATTATCTTTTGATAATGGAAGTTGCAAATCGGTAAATGCAGGGTAGTGAGGGAATTTATCATTAAAGGCTTTATTCAACACCTTAGCAGCAACAGTTCGGAAAATCATTTCTTTGGTAGAGCCTTCACCGGGAAGCGGAAAAGATTTTAGTGTTTTACTATCGCCTTTGTAAATTACTTTGGTTTTATCAGCATATTCTTTGTCGAATAAAGCAATTGCTTTACGCTGGTATTCCTCAATTTGACTGCTGAATAATGCTTTCTGATTGGTAGGTGCAGAACCATGTTTGGCTTTTGCAGCACCGTATAAACAAATAACATCTTTAAACTCATCTGATAAACCTGCTACATCAAAATACACTTCGTCTGATTCATCATTTCTGTTGATGGTATTGAATAAAGGACAAAAGAAAATATAGTATTGCTGAATAGGTTCTGTGGTACTTCTTTCATTAGGATTACCAAAAAAGATATATCCTAAACGGAAACTCTTTTTATCTAACCATTCTAAGGAGTGCTGCCAAATTTTGAATCCAGAACGGTAAGAATCCTGCTGAATTTCTAACACATATTGCAGGAAGTCGAAATAGTATTGGTCTGCTTGGTCAATATCTTTTTTGATTACTTCATCTGCATAGTCACGAATTAATTGTGGAATGTTAATGCCACCTTCAGTACGAATATAAAAATCGGAACTTACTGTGTCTTGGTCAACATATTGACCTGCTGTGGCAGTAACCAATTGTTTGGCTGTGCTATCAATTGCAGCTAAAAGCAATTCGGGTTCATCCACATTAGGGATGCTTACACATAAATCTTCCTTTAAGCTGTGGGCACTTGCACCATTTCGTTTATCTAAATCATCACATAAAATACGAATTGCCAGTGCCTGAGCAATGCTTTGAGCAATGTCTTTTCTATTAGCCCTTGCACCTGTGAAATGGTTGGTTATTCTACCTGCAATAATATCAACCTTGTCACGAACCATTCTGATGTCAGGTATGGCAAGCATAGCAGGGTTGCTGGCTAAGTCTGGCCAATAGGTATCGTAAGTAATTAAACCAGGATTATTTGTGGGAACTTCTTTTTCTAAAATATCTTTAAACTTTACTGAAAGTACCTTCAAGATTTCACGTTGGCTTTTGCCATGCTTAATTTTCTCAAAGTAGCTCACATAGTTAGGGTGAACAGGAAACAGATCAATAAATTCGTTGAGGTTGGTATTGATGCCTTCAAAGAGGTGAGCAAATTTTAAGAGATGTTCTTGAATTTTAGCCTTTTGATGTAAATCCTTTTTAAGCAATCGTTCCTTTACAACAAAGGATACATCTTCTTTAGTAATTGTCAAATCAGAATAGCGGTCTTCAACACGATTCAACATTTCTGCCTGAAACTGAAACTCTGGTGCTCTATACAATAATTCCTGCACACCAAACATTAACTTGAAACGTGAATTATCACAAACTTCACCTAATTGTCTTAGCAACATTAAATCGTTGTTCAATGCTGTTGGATTTCTTCCTTTTAAATACTCCAACATTTCATCAATGACTACCAAAAAATGGTGTTTGGGATACTTCTCCTCAAAAACAGCCATCATTTCTTGAATCAATGATTTCCAGCTTTCGTTTGAATCTTCTTTGAACTTAAAGTCAATGCCTTCCTTTTTCAGGAATCTTTCTATTTGAGAAAACACAACATCCTTTAACGGTCTATCTGTACCAATTTCAAAACGCAGTACCTTGTATTTACCGGCAATAGGTTTGAACACTTTTTTCAACTCATCATTCTGAATGAGTTTTACTAAATCAGCATTTTCAGCAATAGCCGAAACCAATGACATCAAGTGAGATTTACCCGTACCATAACTACCAACTACCTGAATGCCTTTTGTTTCATAGGTTGGTTCTGTTACGAGGTTTTTAATTATAATTTCCCGCAAATCCTCTTGCATTTTCTTAGAGAAAACAAATGTTTTCACAAGATTTTCCGCTACTGATAATTCACTAGCATTTACCAGTTTTACTACCGTAGTAATCGGTTCAAATTGTATGAGTTCTTTATATTGCATATTGCAGTTTTTTTAATTGCGATTCTGAAAAATCTAAGAAGAAATTATGTTTTTGTGTGGTCCATTCTAATCTGTCAGGAATGTCGGATTGATTATCCCATAAAATAATTAGTGAGGTTGATTTTGAAAATTCTTTGAATAGTTGCACAGCATTTAATTCAAGAGCAGGTTCCATTAAAATGCCAAGATTGTAAATAGCAATTACATCATTACCCATGCTATTGATTTTCGACTTATGCTTATCTAATAGCTTTTTTGTGTAATCGTACACATCAATATTTAAATAACTGAAATCGTCCAAACCATCGATGTAGGTTGCTAATTCTTTACCAATGTTGATGACATTAATATTTTGAGATTTTAAGTACGCAATCTTATCCGGCAATTCGTTAGCATTATATACTAAAGTATAAAGCTTGAAGCGGTCGGAGGTTGATGTTATATCTTCAATTGAATAGGTGCTCATTTTACTTACTTCTTGCGTTTTTTAAGGTTAATTTTTTTGTCTGCCACTTGCATAGCTTCATTGGCAAATTTTTCATCTTTTACCACAGCATAAATTTGGTCGGCAAGCCAAAGGGTTTGCAATTCTTCTACATCGGCTTTGAGTATTTGGGCTAATAATGGAATTTGCTCTTTCTTTAATTGCCTATCGCCACGTTCTACTTTGCTAATAATAGAAGTATCCACATCCAATTGAGAAGCAAGCTGCCGCAGCAACAAATTTTGCTTCGTTCTTAGTTCTCTTATTCGTTCACCAAACTGTGTTGCCATTATAATAATATTGTCTTGACAAATATTGGCAAATATAAGAAAACAAAAGCAAAGAGTTACTAAAAAAAGTAGTACGTCAAAAAGGTTTGAGAAAGTGGGGAAATGAGGATTTGAGGAAAGGCGGTATGACGCTTCCTCATATCCTTAAATCCTCAAATAGGAACTATTGAGGATTTTTGGCGTTGGGGTTGGTGTACTGGTCGTGACCATCGTACTGGATAATATCAGCATCTTTAAACTCCTTGATGTAGCGTTGTGCTGACTTGTCGGTAATGCCCAAGCTCTGGGCTACTGCTACATAGGTTTGGCGGTTGAAATGGTAAGGCAGGTTTTCTAAAAACTGCTCTTTCTTGTGTTTTGGTTTGGGCTTGTAGGTTTCCTGGGCTATTTGAGAATACACATAACTGCTGTGCTTTACCAGTATGGTAATCATATCCAATGTATTTTGAAAGTCGGTATCGTTACAAATTAGGTTTTGCTCTATGCTTCCATCTTCCATAATTCGGAGTGCTGAAAAAATCATCATTATACGGTAGGCGATTAAGCCCAAACGCCTTACTGAACTGATAATCTCTTCTTCTTGGATATTGACATACAGGGTTTGCATTTTCTCAAAGAATTGATTGAACTGCAATTGCTGTGATGGGGTCAAAGAAAAGTGTACATCGGGGTTGGCTTGTAAAGTTTGGTACAAACTGTAAAACTCATTGCCCAGCCTTTCAAAATGCACATCTAAACCGTTCTCGGTTTTAGAGGCAAATACATCTTTCCAAATCAATTTCATATTCATTACATAGAACATAAAACGGCTGAACAAACCATTTTCAGCATTTGGAATGAGGGTTGTTATTTGCTTGGGAGTACCTGAAAGTAAAGCTGATAAACAAGGTCTGTCAATTTCTACATATTCCTTGTCTGTTCTGCGATAATATGAGATAGGTTCGTGTTGAAAAGCATTGCGAAAACCATCGCTAAAGTCTCCGTAATCGCTTTTAAATGCTTTGGCAAGGGTATCGCCCTCTGTTTCAAAAATAAGCCCTCTTTTATCGCTATCGCCCAATATTTCTAAAAAGCCTGTTGCACTGTTATTGGCAGGAATGAACAACATTTTTTGCGGTGGTTTCTGTGGCTTTTCGGTGTTGGCATCTTTACCCTTGTTAGTGTTGTACTCTTGCATATCCACCTCAAACTGTTGCTTCATTATCTTGGCTTGGTTTCTTAATGCTAAGTGTATGGGTTCAACCAATTTTCGGCAATGAATTAAAATGCCTTTCCCTGCTGATGCTTTGGCAGAAATGAAAATGAACAGATTTGTATTTACTGGATTGTCGCCATACTTACCAATGAGTTTAGGAAATGCCACACTAAGCGTAACCAATGAACCTAACAATAAAATATCCCTTTCTTCTTTGGTGGTGGCTACTTGTGTAATGTGTTTTAAAAACTCTGGTATTGTGTCAAACACTGCATCGGGCAAAGTTGGCATTTGTTCTTCGGGCTGGGTTTCCTCTTGATCCGTTGCCTTTTGCTTGGGTTCAAACTTTTTGTGTTCTTGGGTGTGGTGTGAATAGGCACTATTTACGGCAGTCTTAATTTCTCTTTCAGGTAAATCATAATGCTTTGTACATAGTATTTCAGTATCGGATTGCGATAAACCAACTCTGTTGCAATTAGAAGCAAGCAGATAAATAAAATTATTTCTGTTTCCATCGGTGTATGATGCTTTTTGGTTTGTGAATTGAATTTGTTGATTGAATAAAAATGTAATGTTGAGGTCTTCGGGTTCTGCCTGTTCTATTGGAACAACTGGAGCAATAGCCGTAGGCGTTTGCGATTGTTGTTCTTGAATGAATTGGGGCAAAGCCACAATGAATTTCTCGTTTTGGATGGTTCGGTATGCGTTGGGGTCGTGGCTCATAAAACAAAGCCTTGTAACATCTTTGCAGCTTGGGTCTGCCTTTAGCCCTGTGGCATCTTCATAATACTTCTGCACTTGCAAATAAGCAATGTCGTGGTGTTCCAGTTCGGTGCTTACCTCAACAAATACTTTTAAGCCGTTGCCACTTGGACTGATGAAGCAAAGTGATGTGTAGGAGACTTGACTAATGATTGCAAACGCAGTTTGCAACTGTTCCGGTGTGAGCTTATCAAAATCTAAATGCACAAAGCCACTGTACATTTCAAGAAAAGGCATTTGCCTTTTTTCGCTGAATACAGCCGAAGGCGTAAAAGCTAATAACTGTTTCTTTTTGTTGTCGGCTTCTGCCTTATTGCCCTGTGCAATAAGATTGCGGATTTCTTCTACTTCCGTTTTGTACTTGTCGGAAATAATGTCTTTACCTATCAGCAGTAGAGATTTTTTTTCTACCGGGACAGTAAAGTTTTTAAATATGGTACTTGATGCCATTTCTTTTCTTTCTTATCGGTTAAAAAATTCTATTTGCGTTTGTTCTTGAGTATGTACTCGGTAGCCATAGCATCAATTTCATCGGTTGATGATTGACGGTTACGCTGCAACCAGTCGTCTAACTCGGAACGCTTGAAATAGAGTTTCTTTCCCTGGGGACAGAAATGGGGAATACTCTTTGTACTTGTAAGTTTGTACAAATGTGAAGGACTTACATCAAGGAATGTGCAAGCCTCGTTGAAGTTTAATACGGTTTTTTGCAGTAAGTTTTGCTCATCTAATTTGTTTGCAATTTCTGTGAGCTTGTCGAGAATTAAATTTTCTGTTGCCATCGTAAAATATTTTTTTGTTTACGATGTCAAAATTCTACAATGCAGCAGGGGCAAAGGATTAGAGTGTTATATATCATTGAGATAACTCCCTAATCTCACTATTTTTTATTTCATTTGGTTGATTATGTTGTCAATGGTTGACTGATTTTTAGGGCTTTCAATTTTGTTTGAATACAGATTTTGAGCCTTTAAAAGTTTGTTGGTCTTTGTATAAAACAACTCTGATTTTGCAAGTGCTGTTGGGGTTAGATTATTGAAATGATTTTTGAGTTCATCAATGATGTATCTAAGCTGCACTGTTTCGCAACCGAAATACACTTTGTGCATTTTCGTAGTGAGTGCCTTTGATTTTAGAATTGTTACCAAATCCTCGGTACTACATTTACTCTCATTCAAGAACTCAACTTGATTGTTTAGCAATGTTATTACTGATTTCAGTTTTGCTTCTGTGCCTTTAAAGCCAAATGATAGTTTCTCTTTGGTGGTTGGCTTCTCGGCTTTCTCTGTTTCAATTTCTACTTTCTGCAATTCATTAATCTGTGCCTTTGGTAAATTCAAATCCAACAAATAAAAATCTTCAATACTGGTGGGGCTGTCAATGCTCCCTTTGCTCAATTCCTGAATATCAAAAAACAAAATAGTGAGGTGTTGCCTTAATAACTGTAATACAAAATGAGGTAACGAGCTTTGCTCGGTAGGTGCTTCCTCAAATCCTCTTTCCTTAATCTCCTTAACTGTGTTTACGGTTAGTGCTTTGATGTTCTTTAATGCAATGGTGGTGTGGTATACTATATCCACCTTTTTGCTGTACTTCTGCATCTTGGTATTAAAAGCATTGTAAACACGAAGTGTTTCAAGGCTGATAACAGCATTATAAAACTTGCTTACTGCATCGCTGTAAGCTGGAAAATCTATTGCGTAGCAATGATTTTTCAAAGTGCTTGTACCCTTTGTATTTTGCTTTGTAAGCCATTTGGAGAGGTCGGAATAATCTGCCAACAATATCTGAAGCTGTTGCACCAACTCGGCTTCTGTGGTGGGTTCTTTGCTACCTGCCTTTTTTATTTTCTCGTTGATGGCTTTTGTGCCTTTGGCATCAAAAGTCCAGGGCATAAGTTCTTTGAACAAAATGCTATTCAATATTTTTATTTCCATTATAAGCCGATATTTATTTTGTTAGCTGCTACTGTTTT
>Ga0209582_1000422_pt1 | contig 28310 bp, 24 predicted proteins | sample KloWWTmetKNB5Kit_FD_187176 | JGI IMG/M metagenome (GOLD analysis project Ga0209582, IMG submission 187176) | Active sludge microbial communities from Klosterneuburg, Austria, studying microevolution and ecology of nitrifiers - Klosterneuburg... | ecosystem: Engineered > WWTP > Aerobic digester >...
GCTTTCGCGAGGAGGACGTGGATCAATCCGGCGGCTACTCGGTTGGAAAACCCGCCTGCGGGTTAGTACAGGTTTTGTAACCCGCGCCAGCGGGTTTCCCAATACTTAGGCGGCGGATTTTATCCGCTGCCTGCCGTTGAACGCCGAAGCATGAACACCACTCACAAAGTAATTCCGGCGAAAATTGGAGTCTGGTTTGAATTGAAAAACAATTTCTAAGCATTAGGAAACCCGCTGGCGCGGGTTAAAAAATTCTGCGATAACCCGCGAGCGGGTTTTCCAACCGATTAGCCGCCGGATTTATCCACGTCCTCCTCGCGAAAGCGGGGATGGCGGCCACCAGCGCACATTCGGTATCCCTGATGCCCAACCCCGCTGGGGGTACACTTATCTCATCATGTCTCACATCCTCATCAAAAACGGCACACTTATTGACGGCACAGGCGCTGCGCCACTCGCAAACGCGGCGGTTCTGGTGGAGGGCGACCACATCCGCGCCATCGGCCACGAGAACGAGATTCGCTTGCCTGCGGGCGACATCAAACACATGGACGCAAAAGGCGGGTTTATTTTGCCGGGCTTTATTGACACGCACGTGCATTTGATGCTGGAAGGCGTGAATATTGCCCGCGATATGACCACCCCGTTTTCCATGAAATTCTTTAACGCGACGAAATACATGCGCAACACGATCAACGCGGGCATCACCACCGTGCGCGACGCGGGCGGGGCCGACCCGGGCGTGAAGCAGGCCGCGGATGATGGCGTTGTCCTCGGCCCGCGCATGCAAATCAGCGTCACCGTGTTGACAATCACCGGCGGCCACGCTGATGGCTGGATGCGCAGCGGGCGCGAGTTTGATTTGTTTTTGCCTTACCCGGGTTTTCCTGATGGCACTTGCGATGGCGTTGAGGAAGTGCGCAAGAAAGTGCGCGAGGTGCTTCGCGCTGGCGCGGAGGTCATCAAAATTTGCAGCACCGGCGGCGTGCTCAGCCCAACCGACCACCCGGAGTTTACGCAATTTTCGCCGGAGGAATTGGACGTGATCGTGCGCGAGGCGGCGTATCGGCGCGGCATCAAAGTGATGGCGCACGCGCAGGGGCTGGAGGGCATCAAGAACGCGGTTCGCGCCGGGATTCATTCCATCGAACACGGAATTTATTTGGATGACGAAGTGATTGAGTTGATGATTGAGCGCGGCACGTTCCTTGTGCCAACCTTGCTTGCGCCGCTGGCTGTGCTGGAGGCAGGCGAGAAAGGCGGGATGCCGGAGTATGGCATCCGCAAATCGCGCGAGGTGATTGAGGCGCACAGCGAGAGCATCGCCAAAGCCTTCCGCGCGGGGGTGAAAATTGCCATGGGCACAGACGCGGGCGTGATGCCGCATGGCACAAACCTGCGCGAGTTGGGCTTGATGTGCAACATCGGCATGACGCCCATGCAGGCGATTGTGGCGACGACCAAAGTGGCCGCGGAATGTTTGGGCTGGGGTGACCGCGTGGGTACGCTGCAAGTTGGCAAGTTGGCCGATGTGGTCATCACGCGCGCAGACCCGCTCAAAGACATCCGCTCGTTGGAGGATAATGCCAACATCGCCGTTGTGATGAAAGGCGGGCAGGTGGTGAAAGGGTAAGTGGGATGAAGATTTGAGAGACACTGGGCAGAGACGCAAAATTTTGCGTCTCTGTTTTGCCTAAATCCAGACAAGAAAAAACGATGAACCGAAAAGAAAAAATGTTGCGGCACATTAATAGCAAAGGCCAGGGGATGGAAATTGGGCCCAGCTATAACCCAGTTGCGCCAAAAAAAGAGGGGTTCAGCGTTCACATCGTAGATTACACCGACCGCGCCGGTCTGATTGCAAAATACACCGGCCATCCCGTAAATTTGGACAATATTGAGGATGTGGATTTTGTCTGGAATGGCGAAAGCTACGCGCAACTAACCGGCCACAAAAAATATTACGATTGGATCATCGCCTCGCATGTAATTGAGCACACGCCAGATTTGATTGGGTTTCTGAATGATTGTGATGCGGTGCTGAAAGACGATGGCGTTATTTCGCTGGCGGTGCCAGACAAGCGCTACTGCTTTGACCATTTTCGCCCGCTCACCGGAATCTCAAAAATCATAGACAGCCACCTCCTTAAAAACACAATTCACACACCCGGAACAGCCGTGGAATATTATTTGAATGCAGTGAAGAAGGGAGAATCAATCGGCTGGAGAGGGCTGTACACCGGCGCGTTTTCATTTGCCCACTCGCTTGAAGACGCCAGACAAGTGATGCAGATTATTCAGCAAACAGGCCAGTATGTGGATATGCACGCCTGGTGTTTTGTGCCGCACTCCTTCAGGGTATTGATCCAGGACTTGTTTGACCTTGGGTTTATTCCTTTTCAAGAGGTTGATTTTTTTGATACGAAAGGGCTTGAATTTTTTGTCACCCTTGGGCGCAAAGGCAAAGGCACATCGCTCTCAAGGCTAAAAATGTTAAAAAAAATCGAACAGGAGTTGCATAAGGGATGAGCAAGACACCTCGCGCAAGAGGTCTGATGGCTGTTTGGAGCCGCCCCACCGCAAAGCGTTTCGCTCTTGCGGCTGCCCTCTTTTTGATGGGGCTGATGGCGCTATTGGCTGCCGTTGGCCCAACATCATCCATCCAGGTGGTGGGTGGCTGCGGCGAAGAAAATCCCGTTTACATCAAACAACATTACAACGATGGGCGCATGATCACTTATTGCGCTGGCGGTGACGCATTTATCGGAAACATAGAGACCCCGTATTTTCTGGCGGGGAATGCGGTCGCCTTTTCTCACGTGGGATACACCCTGCCTACTACGGGTTTTTACTTTGTCGCCGAGACCGGAGAAAAACAAAAGATAACGCTGGAAAACAGCGGCGAATGGCAAATTCAGTCCGAACTGGTGCCGCCCGCCATGCGCGGCAAACAAATCAAGCTGGTGGCCGAGGATAACTCGCCTGCCCTTTTGGGATGGGTGGGGCTGGGGTCGGTTTACACCGAGAGCCACCAACTGCTTTGGCTGGCGGGCCACCAAATGGCGTGGGCGTTTTTATTTGGGCTGTTGGTGTGCTTTATCCTCGTCATCACGCTGGCTTGGTTTTTGGCGCGTTTGCCCGCCGCGCAAGCCATCGCCGCGTTTATGATTTGCATTGGGAGCGCCGCCTACGCCGCGTTTTACGTCTATGCATGGGGCAAGTCGCTGGTCGGCGGCGCGTTCTCGGCGCTGCTAATGGCGGGCGTTTTGTTTTTGCTGGCCTCGCTCATCCGAAAAAAGAAATTTGTCGAGCTAAAACGCGCCATCTGGCTGCTTTTGCCAGTTTTTATTTTCACCGCTCTGGTTATTTTTATTGGGTATTACCCCTTCTTGCAAGGCGTAGATTCAAACACGTTCTCAGAAACATCGTGGAGCATATCCGCAGGCCGATGGCGCGATATGCCGGTGGACAACTGGCTGCCCAAATTGGTGGCCGATGATATTTGGAACGGCGGCGTTAAGCGTCCGCTCATTGGCGATTGGCTCACCTCCGACCGACCGCCCTTGCAAAGCGGCGCGGTGTTGTTGTTTTATCCCATCGCCCCCGGCAACGGATTTATTTATCAAATTGTTTCCTCCATCTTTCAGGGGCTGGTGTTGCTGCCCGCGTGGGTTTTGCTTGTCCGAATCACCCACGCCCGCGCCAACCGCGCGGTTGTGATGTTCGCGCTGTGCGCCTCAAGTTTGATGGCGATGCACACCTTGTTTGTGTGGCCCAAACTCACCGCCGCGGCTTACATTATTTTGTTTTTCTTGTTGCTGTTTCCCCCAGAAGATTCGCGCGCTTCTGTCAGATCATTGTTTGGCGCGGGCTGCGCGGCGGGGCTGGCCATGATGTCTCACGGCGGGTCATTTTTTGCCCTGGCTGGGATCGCGCTTTTTTACCTGCTGGACCGGTTTCTAAAAATCAGCGTCTTGCAGTTTGCTAAAGAAGTGGCCGTGGCCAGCGCGGGGCTTCTTGTTTTCATGGGGCCGTGGCAATATTTCAGCATGGCGGTGGATCCAAATTACGCCTTTTTGATGAAGATGCACCTTGCCGGGGCGACCGTCCCCAGCCAGACGCCTTTGCTGGATGACATTCTTCGGGCTTACAGCAAAATCACCTTGTTAGATTGGCTCAATGGCCGCCTGCTAAGCCTTCAAAATATTTTCTCCAGAGAAGACCTTTTCTTTTCGGATCTGAGCGCGGCGCTAAAAAATCAATCTGGCTTTAAGCAGCTTTTAGACACCTCTTTCTTTTACACCGCCTACTCCATGTGGTTTTTGTCGCTTTGGTTTTCTTTTGGCGGATGGGTTTTGTCGCGGTTTCGATCTCTCAAAAAAGATGCGTGGCGGTTGTTTGTGGCCACCCTGCTGGGAAGCGCGGTCTGGATTATTTTGATGTTTGGCCCCGGGCAAACGCTCATCCATCATGGCAGTTTGTTTAACTGGCTCGGCTTGTTTATCTTCTCGGCTGTTTTGCTCCAGACCAGCTCATCTATCCTGTTTAACATTTTGGCCGGGTTAAACTTTGCGCTCTTTTTACGGATGTATATTTTTGACAAATTCTTTGCGGGTCAGCCCTTTAGCTTTGTCTATTTCGCCATGTCAACCGCGTTTTTGGCGGGGTTATTTTTTGCCCTACGCCATATTCAAGCACAAGACGACAACCAGCAACCAGCCACTAGCAACCAGCCACTAACATGATCCAACGCTTTCCAGATTCCATCTTCCCGCTCATGACCGGCATGGCGCGGCAATACGGCGCGGTCAACCTCTCGCAGGGGTTCCCAGACTGGCCCGCGCCAGAAGCGGTGAAGCAAGCCGCCGTGCGGGCGATTAACGCCGACCTCAACCAGTACGCCATCACCAGCGGCGCAAAAAACCTGCGCGATGCACTGAGCAGCTTTTACCGCGCCAAATACGCCATGAGCGTTGACCCCGACCGCGAGCTGACCGTGTGCTGCGGCGCAACCGAAGCCTCGCTGGCCGCGTTGCTCTCCACCGTCACCGCGGGCGATGAGGTCATCATCTTTGAGCCGTTTTACGAAACCTATGGCCCGCAAGCCATTTTGTGCGGCGCAACCCCGCGCTATGTTTCGTTGCATCCCAATTTTTCTGGCGCAGGCGGATGGGAGCTGGACCGGGACGAACTGCGGCGGGCGTTCAACGCCAAAACGCGGGCGATCATCATCAACACACCCGGCAACCCAACCGGCAAAGTGTTCACCCGCGATGAATTGCAGTTTGTGGCCGAGTTGTGCATCCAGCACAATGTGATCGCCATCACCGACGAAATTTACGAATTCATCACCTATGACCACCACGCGCACATCCCAATGGCGACGTTGCCGGGCATGGCCGGGCGCACGGTGACGATTGGCGGGATGAGCAAAACCTTTAGCGTGACAGGCTGGCGGCTGGGCTACTGCGTGGCCTCGCCAGAGATTACATTTAACATTCGCAAGGCGCACGAATACATGACCGTGTGCGCCCCCGCGCCCATGCAAGAGGCCGCGGTCGCCATGCTCAACCTGGGCGACGATTATTACGCCCAGCTCAAGGCCGATTACACCCGCAAGCGCAACTTTTTGGTGGGCGTTCTGCGCGAGGTGGGCTTTGAGGTGATTGAGCCGGAGGGCACGTATTACATCATCACCCGCTTTGGCAAACTGCGCAAAGGCGATGAGGACGATATGCAATTTGCCGCGCGGCTGGTGAAGGAGCATGGCGTGGCGTGCGTTCCGTGCTCGGCGTTTTATGCCGATAAAGACGGCCATCGCGATATGGTTCGGTTTGCCTTTTGCAAAAAAGATGAGACGCTGGAGGAAGCGGCAAAGCGGTTGAGGACCCTCACAAATAAGAAATGAGAAATAAGAAAATGTGCCTCACGGGCTAATTTCTTATTTCTTCATTTCTTATTTCTTCTCAAATTATGAAACACATCCCCAGCCTTGAGCAAGCCGAGGCGTATGTGCGCGAGGCCGAGCAAATGAACCCCGGCCCGTGGGTGGCGCACTCGCGGTACGTGGCGCAGGCCGCAAGCGCCATCGCCCTGCGTTGCCCGCCCATGAATGCCGATGTGGCTTACACCCTGGGTTTGCTGCACGATATTGGCCGCCGCGAAGGCGTGACCGCGCAACATCACATTTACGCGGGCTATGTGTTTATGCTGGAGCAAGGCTGGCCAGACGTGGCGCGGGTGTGCCTCACACATTCATTTTCGGCGCGAACGCCCGCCGCAAAATCTGGATCGTGGGATTGCAACGAGCAGGAAACGCGCGTGGTGGACGAGTTCATCCAGAACACAGAGTTTGATGACTACGACAAACTCATCATTTTGTGCGATGCGATTTCTACCAGCACGGGCTACTGGCTGATGGAAAAGCGGATGGTGGATGTGGTCATTCGGTACGGCGCGGCATTTTTGAACGAATACACACCGGCAAAATGGAAAGGGTATCTGGATATTCAAAAAGAGTTTGAGCAGCGCATGGGCTGCTCCATTTACTCGCTTTTGGATGGCGTGATGGAAAACACGTTTTTGTAAGAATTAACGGAAATTGCAATTTGTAATTAACGTGAATTTTGGATAAATTCAATGAGCAATTTTTGCCGCTCAAAGAGCGCAGATATATAAAAACTTTAGTTCCGTTCGCCCTGAGCGCGAGCGAAGCGAGCAGTCGAAGGGCGGCTGCTTAACAAAAATGAGGCTCATGAGAGGCGACATCCTTCGACTGCTCCTGCTCGTGCCTCGCAGTCGCGCTCAGGATGAGCGGATTTGGCAAAATTTTTATCCAAAACTGACGTTAATTCGTAATTCGTAATTTGTAATTCGTAATTATTTTATGAAATACGGTTTTGTCCTTCCCCTTGGTGATGCGCGAACAGCCGCAAATTTTGCCCGCGAAGCCGAGCAAAACGGCTGGGATGGCTTCTTCGTCTGGGAGCCGGTCTGGGGCATTGACGCCTGGGTCAGCCTGACCGCCGCCGCCATGCAAACCGAGCGCATCAAACTGGGGACGATGCTCTCGCCGTTCTCGCGCATGCGCCCCTGGGATGTGGCGGGCAAGGCCGTCACCCTGCACAACCTGAGCGGCGGGCGATTGATCCTCTCCACCGGTTTGGGCGCGCCAGACACCGGCTGGGCAGCCTTTGGCGAGATCACCGACCGCAAAACCCGCGCCGAGCGGCTGGATGAATCGCTGGCGATCATGCGCGGGTTGTGGCGCGGCCAGCCATTTGAGTTTGCGGGCAAGCATTACACCATCCGCCCGTGCGACTTTTTTCCGCCGCCGCCGCCCATCGGGGGCGGTGTGCCCATTTGGTGCGTGGGCGCGTGGCCGCATCAAAAATCTTTGCGCCGCGCCCTTTTGTGTGATGGAATTATCCCCAGCGTCATTGGGCCAGATGGCGCGGCGCAGGCCAGCCCAAACGACCTCCGCCAAATAAAATCTTTTGTGGATGCAAACCGGGCGGGCGGCGCGTTTGACATCATCGTGGAAGGCGCCACCGGCCAAGACCCATCTGCCGATGCCGAAAAGTTGCGCGAGTGGCAAGCCGCGGGCGCGACCTGGTTTATTGAGGCGATGTGGAACGCGATGGGCGACAACGAAGCCGTCCTCAAACGCATCCGGCTGGGGCCGCCGCGTTTTTAGGGCGGTCTGACCCCTAACCGCCTTACAGCGATTTTTGCATATACACGCCATCCAGCCAGCGGTCAAATTTGTAGCCAATATTGCGGAACAAGCCAACTTGCTCAAACCCCAGGCTTTTGTGCAGACCGATGGAAGCCGCGTTGGCGCTGTCTCCAATCACAGCCATCATTTGGCGGTAGCCGCGCTGGGCGCACTCATCCATCACACGGGTGAGCAAAACACGGGCCACGCCCTGCCCGCGATATGCGTTGTGCACGTAAATGGAATCCTCGCAAGTGAAGCGGTAGCCAATGCGCGGGCGGTAGGTGCTGGCATACGAATACCCGGCCAGAACGCCATCGGCCAAAGCCACAAAATACGGGTAGCCCTGCGCCAAAACCGCGTTCATGCGCCTCAGCATTTCCGCCTCGTCTGGCGGGTCATATTCCCAACTGGCCGTGCCGTGCAGCACTTCCTCGCGGTAAATGGCGGTGATGGCGGTGATATTCTCAGGTTGCGCGGGTTGAATGACCAACATGCGGTAGATTATCCGTCAGATATGGACACCCTTCACACACTTTTGGCCGAACTTGAACATTTTGGCAAAACAAATGACGCTTCTGCCGCTGGGCGTGAGCGCAAGATGCTGAACATCACGCCAGATACCGGCGAGTTTTTGCGCGTGCTCATTTTGGCGATGAACGCCCAGCGCGTGTTGGAAATTGGCACCTCCAATGGATACTCCACGCTTTGGCTGGGGCTGGCAGCGGCCCAAACCGGGGGGCATGTGCGAACGGTCGAGCTTTCGGAATACAAAATCAAGCTGGCCGCGCAAAATTTTGCGCGGTCTGGTCTGGGGCAATGGATCACCCAACTTCACGATGACGCGGGTCATGCGTTGGCGCAATGCGAGGCGGGAGAAATTGACCTGCTCTTTCTTGATTCCGAGCGCAAGGAATATGCCGGATGGTGGAGCGACATCAAGCGCGTCTTGCGCCCTGGCGGGTTGCTGGTGGTAGACAACGCCACATCTCATGCCAGCGAGATGCAACCATTTGTAGATGTGGTTAAGGCCGACGATGATTTTGCAACCAGCCTTGTGCCGGTGGGTAATGGCGAATTTATGGCGGTAAAGCGATGATGAATTTGGTTTTGTTAACGTGAATTTTGGATAAGTATCGCAAATCCGCAACGGGATATAAGACTAAAAAATACGGCTTAAATCTGTCATTCCGAACGCCGCAGGCGGAGGAATCTGCGCGTAAGTCAGGCTTGGTGCGTACCTTTTTCGCAGATTTCTCGCTCGTTCCTCGCTCGAAAACCTGTCCTGAGCTTGTCGAAGGATGACAGGCTTACTCTTATCCAAAACTGACGTTTTGTTAAAAGCCCAAATTCTCACCGCTCATTTTCTTCCCAAATCGCGGCAATCCTCAAAAACGCTTCGCCCCAGCCGTTATCAATTGCAATTTCTTGCAGCGCGCCGGTGGGCGCAAAAAGCAGGCGCAGTTCGTCGTAATCTGCAAACGTTTGGGCGCGGGTCAGGCTGTCAATCTCGCGGGTGATGGCGCTGGCGGCCTGCGCGGGTGTTCGCTGCGCATACAGCGATTCCTCCGAGCGCCGCAACAACCCCGCGAGTTCGTCTAACGCAGAAATGAGTGCGTCAAATGTCATATTGAGGTGACCTCTGGCGGCCTTTATGTCTTGCTCACAATTACGGGTGTGCCGGGCGCGGCGTAATATTCGGCGGAATCATACGGCGCGGCGGGCGTGGTCCAGCGCCAATACCAGCGGGCGATGGCGGGCGGCACATTCACACAGCCGTGGCTGCGATGCGAGCCGTAATCGTTGTGCCAATACGCGCCGTGTATGGCCGCGCCCCGCGGGGTGAAAAACGTGGCAAACGGAACGCCCGGCAAATCATAATAATCTGGCGTGCCCCACAAACCCATCATGTGAGCCGATGGCTTTTTGGAGATGACGCGAAAACTGCCATTGGGCGTGTAGGTGTATAGCGTCAGCTTGCCCGTCGCCACCCGCGTCTCCAGCGCGATCTTGTCATCCTCGTACGCCCGCATCAAATTAATGGTGGTGTTCACCTCAATGCGTTTGTTCTTCACCTCTGGCGAGAGCGGGGTCAGGTCATCCAGGCTGATGGGGCGCAGATGGGCGGCGGGGATGAACGCATCGCGGCGCAACCCTTCGCGCAGTTGATACCACGCATTCCCTGCCGCATCTTTTGCCACGCCCGCGATGCGAAACACGCTGGCGTAATACAGCCGATAAAAAATGGGCGCATCGGCGCGTGGCTGAGTTCGCGCATCGGCGAACGGTGCGCAAATTTCGCCCCAGGTTCTGGCAGGGGCCAGCGCATTTTGCGGCGCGTTTTCCACCGGCTGAACCTGCGTCGCGGCCACAAAACCGCGCTCGGATTGAAACCAGGCGTTGTTGATGTGCGCCAAAACAGAGAAAACGTCATCGCGGGCATACTGGCCCACCGCGGGCGAGGCCGCATCTGGCGCGGCGTGAATGGGCAACGTGGCGGCGGTCACCCGCCCCAGCGATGCGGGCGGCGCGGCGTTTGGCGCGTCCATGAGCGCCATCGCTTGCGGGTTTTTGGCGTAAGCCGGCGTGTAGTGCAAGAAAGTTCGCGCGGCGATGACCGCCGATGAGAGGGCAACTCCTTTGATGAAGCGACGACGTGTGACCATGCTGACTTATGAAATGCTGAATGCAAAATGCAAAACTTCCCTTTCCGCAAATTTTACATTTAGTTTTGCTTCTGCACAACCAGCAAATGCGAGAGGCCAAACACGCGCAACGGCGAGGACTCCAGCCCTTGCATGGCCGCCCGCAACGCCCGCCCGCGCCCACCAGACCGCGCCACAATGTTGTCAAAACCCGGGTATACCTGGGTGTGCGAGACCACGCGCATTGGGGTTCCATCAAACAAACCGCGCAGGCCAGCGGCGGTGTAGGCCCGCACATGCGGGGCGAGGCGGTTGCGCAGGGCGCTGGGCAGCCAGTTCACCAGCGGGATGTTGCCAAAATGATATTCGCCGCGCACATACACGCCATGCGTTTCAAAAAAATACAGCCGATTGGGCACAAAAATGACCGCCCGCCCGCCGGGGCGCAGCACCCGCGCCATTTCGCGGCAAGCCAGCCGGTCATCTTGCACATGCTCCAGCACCTCGTGGCTAAACACCACATCAAACGATTGGTCGGCGTAGGGCAAATGCTCGCACACGCCGCCCATCATCCCGCCAATGCCCATCTGCGCGCCCTCGGCCACGCGATCCACCTCAATGTCTATGCCGTATACGCGGGGCGTGAAGCGCCCAATGGCGCGGACATACATGCCAATCCCGCAGCCATCCACCAAAACGGTTTTACCCGCCAGCGGCGCGGCGGCGTTGAGCATGGACAGGCGGCGTTCTTGCCCGGCCCGCCACACCAGCGAGGGCACGCCGCGCTCGGCGGCGCCGGGCTGTTCGGCGGCGGTTCGGTGAGGGTGGAGTTGTTCGCTCAAGGCTTTGTATTCACATGAATAGGCAGGATAAACGGGATGAAAAAATCCTGTTCATCTTGTTCATCCATGTTAATTGGAGATATTACCTGCGGCGCGGCCAAGCCGCACTTCTTCAATAGATTGCAACTGGTCATCCAGCACGCGCACTTGTTCGTCCACGTCCTGGCTCAGGTGGGCGTAATCGGCGATGGCGGTTGCGCTTTGCCCGGCCAATGCCTGCGAGTAGATGGTGCCAAGCGAGGAGACCGTACTCTCCAGTTGAATTTCGGCCTCGCGCACGGCAGATTGCAGTTTTTCCAGCGAGGCCAACTGGCTTTTGCGGGTGGCCAGGGTTTTGCTCAATTGCGCCCGCACATTGTCGTTTTTCTCGGTCACCAGTTCACCTTCCAGCTTTTTGATGGATTCCGGGACGGCGCGCAGGTCTTGCTGAACAACGGGGTTGCCGCGATATACGGAAATCTTCTGCGCCGTTTGCTCCACCGATTTTTGCCACTCGGCAAATTGCGCCGAGAGCCGGGTTAGATTTTCTTTTCGCGCCCCGCTGGCGTTGCGGGTCAGTTCATCCAGCGCCTTGCGATAAGCCTTGACTTGATCCAGTTGCGCAACCAGCGAGCGATCCAGCGTGACCGATGCCCCTTCTGCGTTGGACACGGTTTGGGCGTTAAAACCTCTGGCGGGCTGGTCGCGCTGGTCGCGATCCTCGCCCAGCATGGTGTTCATAAAAATGATGAACACCGGGATGCCTATGCCGAGGATGGGGTAGATGGCCCAAAAATAATTTGGCGAGGTGATCACGCTCAGCGCAGCCAAGAAAGCCATCACCCCCAGCAAAGGCGAGGTTTGGCGCAAAAACTTACGAAATTTGGATGACATGCTTTTGGGAATTATAGTTGCTGAACGAGACGACCGCGATGACAGGGATAAAGAGGATGACAAGGATGAGCCACCAGCCATTAGCAACTAACAACCAGCAACCAGCAACCAGCCAAAACCGCTCTGCTATAATTAACCCTTGCGTCCCCATGGCGCAGTGGATAGCGCGTTTGGTTGCGGACCAAAAGGCCGGAGGTTCGAGTCCTCCTGGGGACATACGGGCGGGAGTCAAAAGATGACTCTCGCCCTTTTGTTTTTTTCGCCAAAAGGGTATAGTTCTTGCCGATGAGATGTTACTTCAACGGCACAGTTTACACACCTGAACAAGTTATTGAAAATGGCGCGGTTTTAACCGATGACGCGGGTCGCATCACCTGGGTGGGCGCGGGGGCAGATGCGCCCGCGCCAGAAGGCGCCACGCGCGTGGACGCGCATGGCAAGGCCATCATCCCCGGCCTGATTGATTTGCACACGTTTGGGTGCAAAGGGGCGCAACTGCAAAAGCCAGATGATTTTCTGGAATCTTTGCGGGCGCAGTGCCGCAACTATTTTGAGTTTGGCGTGGGCGGGTTTCTCATCTCGCCGCCAGTGGCGCCAGATGGCGCGCCAGAAACGATGAGCGCGTATCTCCGCGCCCTCGCACATGCCATCACCCAAATTGCCGCCGCCCCAGAGCCAAACGCGGCGCAGTGCCTGGGCATTCATTTGGAGGGGCCATGCCTGGACCCGCGCGTGCATGGCGCGTTTCCTCTCGCCGCGCTGCAAACGCCATCACCAGAAAATTATGCGGCTTGGCTGGGTGCAGCGGGTGGGCTGATTAAGCTGGTGACGCTTGCGCCAAACCTGCCGAGCGGCGTGGAGAGCGCGGCATTTTTGCGCGGGCGCGGTGTAAAAGTGAGCCTTGGGCACAGCGCCGCAGATTATGCGTTTACCGCAAAAGTTTTGGCCGATGGAAACTGCGATTTAGCCACGCACATGTTTAACGCCATGACCCCGCTGAGCCACCGAGACCCCGGCGTGGCTGGCGCAGTGCTGGAGAGCAATCTACCCGTGATGCTGATCTGCGATGGCATTCATGTACACCCCGCGGCCATGCGGCTGCTTGTGAAATGCAAAGGCGCAGAGCGCATCATTCTGGTCACAGACTCAATGGCCGCCGCGGGCATGGGAGATGGAATATACGAGTTTTTTGGCCAATCGGTAAGCGTGACCGCCGGGCGGGCCACGTTGCCATCTGGCACATTGGCGGGCAGCGCGCTCACGCTAAACCAGGCAGTGGCAAATATGGCGACCTTCACCGGCCTGCCGTTTGCCGCCGCGCTCAAAATGGCAACGGCGTTGCCCGCGCAAATGCTTGGCTTGTCAGGCATGGGTTCGCTCGCAGCGGGTTCCATCGGCCCTGTTTTTGTGATGGATGAAGCGACAGGCGAGATATTAAATACCTGAGCAGATTTGTGTAATTACACATCTGGTTGCATTTTCCTATCCCAAAATCTGTTATAAAGGGATAAATCTGTAGCACCTTTGTGCAAGCTTAAAGTCCGAATGTGCCGTGAACAATTTTGAGTTAATGTTTAGGAGAAAATGACCAGCTCGGAAGTTCCATTGCTCGCGTTCAAATTGCTGGGCAAACCAATCATCACACAAAACGGCCAACCCGTGAGTGGATTTATCTCGGCCAAGGCGCAGGGACTGCTGATTTATTTGGTGGTGACGGGCAAAGTGCATACCCGCGCCACGCTGGCGAATGTGTTTTGGGGCGATGGAACCGATGTTCAGGCCGCAAAAAATTTGCGGAACGCGCTTTCAAATTTGAACGCGCTGGTTGGGTCGCACCTTTTGATCTCGCGCGAGGAAATCGCGTTTGACACTTCTCAACCTTACACGCTGGATGTGGATGAATTCACGCGCGCTTTGTCTGGCGACCCCGCGCGGAACGATGCGCACACGCTTCGCCGCGCGGTGGAGTTATATCAGGGCGATTTTTTGGCCGGTTTTTACGTGAAGAACGCGCTGGAGTTTGATGAGTGGGCGGTAGGGCGGCAGGGCGCGCTTAAGAATATGGTTTTGCAGGCTCTGCACACGCTGGTCACGCAGTATTTGGAGCACGAAGAATATGCGGCGGGGATCAATTACGCCAACCGTCTGCTAGACATCGGCCCCTGGCACGAGGAAACCCACCGCAATTTGATGAAGCTGCTTTCGCGCAGCGGCCAGCGCAGCGCGGCGCTGGCGCAATATCAAATTTGCTGCCAAATCCTCAAAAGCGAGCTGGGTGTTGACCCGCTGCCAGAAACCACCGCGCTGTATGCCCGCATCAAGGCTGCCGCCGCGCCGCCGCCGCACAATTTGCCGCCGCAGTCCACGCCTTTTGTGGGCCGCACCGCCGAGCTGGCCGAGCTGGCCCGCTTTTTGCGCAACCCAAAGGCGCAATTGCTCACCCTGACCGGGCCGGGCGGAATTGGCAAAACACGGCTGGCTTTGCAAGGCGCAACCCACGCCATTGACCCATCGCAAAATGACGAACAAATTTTTGGCGATGGCGTTTTTCTGGTGTCGCTTCACGCAGATGACGGGCCGGAGAAGCAATCTTTGGCAACCGCGCTAGACACGGCCTTGCGGGTTGAGATGCACGGATCAATCCGTTCTCAAGCGCCATTAATGTCTTTTTTGCGCGACAAAAAGATGTTGCTGATTTTTGACAATTTTGAGTATTTGCCCAATGCCGCCGGTCAGCTTACGCAACTGCTTCATTTTGCGCCGGGGGTAAAGGCGCTGGTCACCTCGCGCGTGCGCCTGAACCTGCCCGAAGAAATTTTGCTGGAGGTGAAAGGGCTGGACTTCCCGGCCAGCATTGAATCGTATGTCCCAGCCGGGTTTGGCGCATTGCAGTTGTTTATTCAAAATGCGCAGCGCATCCATACAGATTTTTCGCCGAATGCCGCGGAAATGGCGGCGGCCATCCGCATTTGCCAAATGGTTGAGGGGGCGCCGCTGGGCATTGAGCTTGCATCTGGCTGGCTGCGCGCTCTTTCTTGCGTGGAAATTGCGCAAGAGATTCAAAACAGCCTGGATTTTCTAACCGCGTCATCGCCGTATTTTCCGCAACGGCATCGCAGTTTGCGGGCCGCGTTTGATTACTCCTGGGGGCTGCTCCGCCCGGATGAAAAAGGCGTATTGGGCAAGCTGGCCGTTTTTCGGGGCGGGTTTGAGCGGGAGGCCGCGCTCAAAATCGCGGGAGCATCCATCAGCATGTTGGCCGGACTTACAGACCATTCCTTGATTTGGCGCAACTTCACCGGCCGATATCATATTCACGAAATGGTGCGCCAATTTGCAGAAGAAGCGCTGCGCCGGCAAAACGAGGAGGAAGACGAGCGCACCCGCAACGCCCACGCCAATTATTTTGCCGAGTGGCTGCTGGCGCGTCAGACCGACCTTAAAAACGATGACACAAAGACGCCTTTGGCCATTGAAGTGGAACGAGAGAATGTCCGCGCGGCATGGGCCTGGGCCACCAGCCATCGTCTTGCGAATGAGGTGGATATGTTTATGGCCTGCTTGTGATTTTTACTCCTGCCCCAGCACCAACTCCAAGCGGCGGGCCAGTGGCTCCAGCCGCCGGGCAATGGCTTCTTCTAAATTTAGATTAGGGTCTTTTAGAACCTCTGCCCACAAACCGGCAAACTCGGTGGAGAGCCGGTCTTCCACCAGGCCCCATGCGCGGGTCATGGGCAATATATATGTGCCCCGCAAACCAGCGATCACCATTTTAAAAAGCCGCTCGGTGGAGTATGGGGGCAGGTCATACGCCTCCATCACGGCGGGCAATTCCCCAACAATTTGGCTGTACTCCACCTGCTGTTTTATGCTGGTCAAAAATTTAATCAGTTTGATGGCCGCCTCGCGCCGCCGCGAGTGCTTCCACACCACCAAATGCGAGCCTCCCACAAAAAACATCCCCATTGGCATGGCCAGCCCAATTTGATTTTTCATGTTGGCCGAGATTTGATTGATGAGCCACGGCCCGCTTATGGTCACTGCGGTTTGCTCATCGTTCAAAAATTGGTCGTCTGGTTCCAACGCGTTGAGATGGCGCACGGATGGCGCCAGCAGCCGCCCCAGCGAGAAATAGCGCCGAATGCCCTCGCGGGCGGCGGGTTGATCAAACATCACCCGCTTGCCATCTACCGAGACAAGCCGCCCGCCCGCGCCCCGCACCCAACAGGCCAGGTTGTGCAATGTGGCGTGCGTATAGCCCGTTGGCACCGTCCAGGGAACTTTTATACCGGCCTCGTGCAAGGCCACGAGCGTGTTTTCAAAATGATCCACCGTTTGAAAGGCGGTGTCTTCTTGAATGCCAAGCGCTTTCAGCATGGCGCGGCGGTAATAAACCAACTGCATCCCGACAAACCAGGGGATGGCTTGAATTACATCGCTCTCTGGCAAATGACAGCCATACCACGCCGCTGGTAAAAAACGGTGCGGTTTGCCAACAAACGCGATTTCATCCGGGGTAAATGCGTGCAGGGCGTTCATGGTCGCAATATCGCCCAGCCAGGTGGATCCGATCTCGGAGACATCCGGGCCATCGCCATACAACGCCATCTTGATCAAATCGCCCCAAGACCGATCCCACGGCAAAGCCCGAACATTGACATGGATGCCGCTTTGCGCTTCAAACTCATCGAGCAATGGCCGAATCCGGCTGGCGCTTTGCCCTTGAATAGTAAATTCGATTTCTTGAGACATGTGAGTTCACTCTTCCTTGAACTCCCTTGACAATGCCACTGGCAGTTGCTCCGCGGGCGGCATTATGCCACATAAAAGCCTTTCTCCGGCGCAGCCTTTGCGGCGCGTGCCTTTTGAAAAAAGATTTTCTGTCAGCCGCCAAGCACTTAGAAATTGTTTTTCAATCCAAATCGGATTCCGATTTTTGCTGGAATTACTTTGTGCGTGGTGTTCATGCTTCGGCCTCAACGGCAAGCGCTCAACGGCAAGCGGATAAAATCCGCCGCCTAAGTATCGGGAAACCCGCTGGCGCGGGTTACAAAATCTGTGCTAACCCGCAGGCGGGTTTTCCAACCGAGTAGCCGCCGGATTAATCCACGTCCTCCTCGCGAAAGCGGGATGGCGGCAACACGCGCACATTTAATCAGAGTAATTTACCCAAATACCGCACGACTTTGTGTAATTGAAAAACAGTTATTTAGCGTTTAACAATATGAAGCCGTGATTTTTTAACAAACTCAAACTCATTTTGTTTGTCCGCGAAGAAATCGTCAATGGCACGGCGACACCCCGACCAGTGATCGTAGTCATCAATGACAAGCCGCCCACCCGCTGAAAGAAACGGGACAATTCTGGCAAGGCAGGTCATGACGGAATCGTACCAATCGCAATCAAGATGCGCCAACGCAATTGGCTCATTTGGGGCAAGCGTATCTTCAAACAATCCGGGCAAAAAGGACACGCGATTGGCTTCGGGTTCTATTCCGCATAATTGAAAATTTGCGACGACCCTGGCGAGAATATCGCTTTGATAGCCATAATAGGGATTGCTCCCGATGCCCTGCGATTGACCCGATGCAATCACCTCATAGCGCTCGTGCGCGTCGCTTCCATCGCGCTCACCCGGTGATGGGATCATGCCAAACACGTCGTAAATTTCAAAACTTCGCGCGGGTGTTTTAGCCGCGGCCATCACAATGGCAGAACCGCCCAATGCACAGCCCGCCTCTATGATTTTGCCCGGAACAAGCCGCCCTTCGGCATCCATGGCCGTCGTCGCTTCTGCAAGATCAAGCAGGGCGTCTTGAGGAAGATACGTGAGATTTAGCGCAAGAACTTTATGAATAACGCGATACAAGGGAAGTGAGCGAGGGCCAAATGTGGCGTATCGCGCGGCAAGTTGAAGTTTTGAGAAGAACGTGGAAATACCCATTGGCTAAATTATCTCAAACGGAGGTGGGCAGGCGTGTCGGGCCGCAACTCACGCGCTTCTCGAAGAATAAGATTTTTTGTGAAAGATCAGAGCCTAAGAGACGATTTTAAAACGTAAGGGCAATGCAGTTGCATAGAACAAAACACCTGATACGTATAACCGCAACTGCATTGCCCGCCAGATGCGCACGGGCTGACACGCGGGCAAAGAATCAGCAATTACGCCAAAACAAGCCCAGCTTGTGCGGCTGATGCTATTGCCCTTACCGCACTGTTTTGCGCCCTCAAGAAAATTTTGCGTCGACAAATAATTTGCTTATGACAGTCTCTAAAGATATGCGAGACCTTTAGGCTCTACTCATCAATCGTCAAAATGTTGTCACGAAAGCGCTGACGCACCTCTGGCGAGACGGTGGCGACCTCCAGACACTCCAGCATGAGCTTGGCCGCCGAGAAGATGTTGCCCAGCATGTCGTAATCTTCTTTAGTGAAATTCCATTTGTAGCCCACATCCAAATACTGATTGATGAGCGCGCGAGTTTGGGCGGCAAAGGCCAGCCATTCGTCTCGCAGCGCATTGGCTATTCTTAAAAGATTTCCGGTCTTTTAAACGGAGATTTTCCAAAACTATAATTTGCGTGTGCCGACGCCCTCACCACTGGAGACAGGTTGCTATTATCATATTTTCAATCGCGGGAACAACGGCGAAGATGTGTTCCGCGAAGAGCGAAATTACGAGTATTTTCTGAAACTCTACGCGCATCACATTTTGCCAGTGGCCGAGACCTACGCGTTTTGTCTGCTCAAAAATCATTTTCATCTGGCGATTCGTGTGCGCGAAGATATGAAGGATGAGCAGACCAGGGACAAGTTGCCACCTGCCAGCCGCGCCTTTAGCAATTTCTTCAACGCCTATGCCAGAGCCATCAATAAAGAATATGCTCGCACAGGCAGCTTGTTTGAGAATCCCTTTCACCGCATCAAAATTCAGACGGATTCTTACTTCTCCGCGGTTGTTTTATACATCCACCGAAATCCGCAAAAACACCATTTTTTGGATGACTTCCGTGATTGGAAGTGGTCGTCGTATCACGCGCACCTCTCGGACAGGCCAACGAAGTTGGAGCGTGAGCGCGTATTGGGCTGGTTTAATGGGCGCGACCAGTTTGTGGCCGATCACCTAAATGCTAAAAGGGATGGCATTCTGGAGGAGCAGGATTTTTTGTGAGAGGAGTAGAGCCTAATGGTCTCGCAGACCTTTAGGCTCTGGCTCGTCCAAACATCAAGATTGAGCGGCATTTGCCCCAATAAAAATTGTGGCGGCGGGTAGAGCCTAAGGGTCTGGCAGACCCTTAGGCTCTAATTAACTCACTCATCATCAATCGTCAAAATGTTGTCACGCACACGCTGACGCACTTCTGGCGAGACGGTGGCGACCTCCAGACACTCCAGCATGAGCTTGGCCGCCGAGAAGATGTTGCCCAGCGTTTTGTAATCTTCTTCGCTGAAATTCCATTTGTAGCCCACATCTAAATGCTGGTTGATGAGTGCACGGGTTATGTTCGCGAAATCAAGCCATTTTGATTCTGTATAGTTTACTGGTGGAATCTCCAACTCCCTCAATTTAATTTCAAGCTTACTTTGACCAGATCTGGTGGTGCGCTTTATTACATCTGCCCACAATTTATTAAATGCTAAAAGCGAATTATTGCGATTGGATAATATCGCAATTGACTCGGCAACATTTGCCAAAATCCCACCATATAAATCCAAAGCTAATTTCATTAATAAATCAGAATTGGGGGATAAAGAAAGCATCAAAACTTGACTCAAAGCATTGTCTAGTAATTGCGAATAATTTCGATCAAATACACGAGCGCGGTAAAGACTTAAATTTAAATCCAGAGCGCGAACACGCTCAATATCAACCTCAAAAGATTTTTTGGTACAGGAATCACCAACCACTCCGTAAGAAGAAGCTATCAATTCAAGAGCCACTGAGAGATTTGTAATTTTTTGGCGCTCTATGTCAAAAAAATACTTCTTATTACTGATCCAATTAAAAAATCTTTTAATTTCAGGGGATTGAATTTCAAGAAAATTGATTGCTTGTTCAAAGAGATCAAAAAAATCATCCGCATCACCAAGCAGGTTTGCCGTATTCAAAATCACTTCGCGCCAGCGGTCATCGCTCACGTGTTGGGGGGTAAGCAATTGGCGCAATGCGCCGCTGCCGGCAAAGTTTTTTACATACTCTGCCGCAAAATATTCCTGCAAACTAAGGTGGGAGAACGCATAAATATCGCGCGCCCGCTCCACCCAAATACCATGCTGGGCTTCCACCGCCCGCAACACCACATCGCCATCACTGGGTTCGGGTTGGTTGCGGGCCAGTTTGCGCAAATAAGTTTGCACCAGTTCTGCCAAAGACGCGCGTTTGATAAAAATGTCGCCATCGCCAAAAGTTTGCGCGGCCACATAGGCAATTAAATTCTCTTTTTGCCCTTGCGAAAGCCCTTTGTAAACACTATCTCGTTTAATGTCGCGCGAGACATCCCACTTGCGCATCAGCGCATCCACCGCCTGTTTGTAAATCTCAACACGGCGGCCGGGCGGGAACTCGCGTGTCTCCTGATACGCCAGACATACCAGCGAAAGAAGGATGGGGCTTGTTGTCAAATTGCGCAACCCGCGATTGACCGATTTGTTTAATTCGCTTTTGAATGAATCGCGCAGTTTTAGGTCGTTGCGAAACCATTTATCTGCAAATGCGTTGACTTGTTCAGGGGTAAAGTTCGCCACTTCAGCATATTTGAAGTCTAAAAACCGATATTCATTCGCCGCCACGCGACATGTCATCACGCATTTAGATTGGTCGAATTTAACCGCAAAATCCTCAATTGTTTTGATGGCTTTGTTTCTCAGCTCTTTGCCATTCTCATCCTGCTGGTTAATCTCATCCAATCCGTCTAACAAAACCAAGGCCTGGCCTTCTTGCAAAATGTATTCAATAAATAGATCCGCGTCGGGGAAACCGCAGATGTCAAATTGCTCAGCCATAAATAAAAGCAGCCCTTTGACGCTAAAACTGCTTTCTTTATCAGACCACTGTTTAAGGGTGACAAAAATTGGAACTTTGTCTATTTGGCCATCCGTTGCCAGCATGACCAAATGTTTGAGAAACGTGGTTTTACCTGCGCCGGGTTTACCCAAAATCATCACGTGTTTGACTTTGGGATTGCTCACAAATGCAACCGCATTTTCGCGCTCGGCATTGCGCTCCAGCGATTCCATTTCCCTGCCGACATTTATAAAATCTGCGCGTTGTTCTGCGGTCAATTTGTCAAGCAAGCAAACATCCGTAAAAACGCCCTCCAGCGGCGCTGGTTCAGGAGAACCTAACAAAATCAGCTTGTTATAGCGTTCGTGCATTTTTGACAAATAAGTTTTTAATGCATACTTCCATTCCTCACTTTCTTCTGGGCTTATTACTTGGGTAAGTAATTTTGAAAGTTCTTCATCTTCACGATAATTTAAGGCCGTTTCAATCAACTTTTCTAAAAGCCCTTTTCTTTCGCACTCCAAAATCAGCTCTCGCACAAAGTTAGGCAAGGTGTCTTGCGGGATGGACTCTTGAGGCACGTTGATCTCAAACGCAATGCCTTTCATCTCGCTCAGGCTAAAGCGTGACTCAAGAAAATTTTTTAGAAAATTGCGATTCTTTGACGACAAGAAATTTTTCTTTGACATTGGACATCCCCAGACAAATGCAAACCAATAATTCTTGCGCTCAAATATAAATCAAAATCTTGTGGAATTATCTGAGGCGATAAAACTGGAAAGTTCTGACCTCGCCTCTATGCCGGATAATTCCCTGCACGGAGAAACTTAATTCATGTTCAACTCGGTCTCACACGTCACAGAGTCTTTGCTCGGCCAGAACTACCTGGCCTCCGATGAAATTTCGACCACGGTCTACCTGGCCGAGAAAATGGGCAAACCGGTTTTGGCCGAAGGGCCAGCGGGCGTTGGCAAAACCGAGCTGGCCAAGGCGTGGGCGGGCGCGTCTGGCCGCGAACTCATCCGCCTGCAATGTTACGAAGGGCTGGATGAGGCTAAGGCGCTTTACGAGTGGGAATACGCCAAGCAAATGCTTTACACCCAGCTTTTGCGCGACAAATTGAGCGAGACGCTGAAAGGCGCAAAAACCCTCGCCGAGGCCGCCGACCAACTGGCCGCGGAAGAAAACGTGTTTTTTAGCTCGCGGTTTTTGCTCCCCCGCCCGCTGCTCCGCGCCCTCACCAGCGAGAAGCCGGTGGTGCTTTTGATTGACGAGATTGACCGCGCCGACGCCGAGTTTGAGGCGTTTTTGCTGGAAGTGCTGAGCGACTTTCAGGCCAGCATCCCCGAACTGGGGACGATAAAAGCCAAGACCCACCCAATGGTGGTGCTGACCAGCAACAACACCCGCGAGCTGAGCGAGGCGCTCAAACGGCGGGCGTTGTATTTGTATGTGGATTACCCCTCGGCTGAGACCGAAATGCGCATCGTCAAAATGCGCGCGCCCGACTTAAACCCATCCATTGCCAAACAAATTGTGGATATTACCCAGCGCCTGCGCACGCTGGATTTGAAGAAAAGCCCCAGCGTGGCCGAGACGGTGGACTGGGCCAAGGCGCTGGTCGCCATTCACGCGCAACATTTGGATGAGAAAACCCTCAACGATACGCTGAGCGTGATTCTGAAACACGAGACCGACATCCAGCGCGCCAAGCGGGCGTTGCGCTCTGGCAAACAGACGATGGACGATAGACGATAGACGATTTATCCCATCGTCCATCGTCTATGGTCTATCGTCTTAATACCAAAAATGGACGAGCGAATAGTCAACTTCATCTCCGCCCTCCGCGCGGGCGGGGCGCGGGTCTCGCTGGCCGAGAGCGCAGACGCGATACGCGCCGTGGAAGCGGTGGGGGTGCTGGATCGCGCCATGTTCCGCTATGCGCTGCGGGCCACGCTGGTAAAAGAGCCGGCGGATGTGGCGAAGTTTGAGCAAGTGTTCCCTTTGTTCTTTGGCAACGAGGGCGAGGACTACCAGCCGCCGCAAAATTTAACGCCCGAACAGCAAGAGCAGTTGCAGAACGCGCTGGATGCCCTCAAACAGCAATTGCAAGAATTGATGCGCATGCTGGCGAACGGCGAGAAGCCATCTGCCGAAGATTTGCAGCAACACGCCAAACAAGCCGGGGTGCATTTTAAGAGCGCAAACCAGGGCAACGAGGCCATGCGCAAATGGCTGACCGAGCGCATGTTGCGCGAGATGGGCCTGACGCCCGCCCAGTTGCGCGAGGCGATTGAGGCGTTGATGAAGCAGCTCAAAATGCAGGGGATGGAGAGCGAAGGGCGCCAGGAAGTGCGCGAGACGGTGCAAGCCAACGCCGAGGCCATGCGCGAGCAGGTCTCGCGGTTTGTGGGGCGCAACATGCTCAACCAGCCGGATGAGAACCCGCGCCGCAACCGCATGGATGACCTGATGAACCGCCCGCTGGGGTCGCTGAACGCCAGCGAGGCCAACGAGCTGCGCCAGCATGTGCGCCGTCTGGTCGCGCGGTTGCGTTCGCGGGCCGCGCTGCGCCAGCGCCACGCCCATCGCGGTCAGTTTGACGTGAAGGGCACCATCCGCCACAACCAGCGCAACATGGGCGTGCCAATTGAGATGAAATACAAACGCCGCCGCCTGAAGCCAAAGCTGTGCGTGATTGTGGACGTGAGCACATCCATGCGCCCGGTGGCCGAATTTATGCTGCGCATGGTTTACGAGATGCAAGATCAAGTGAGCCGCGCCCGCTCGTTCGCCTTTATCAGCGACATTCAGGATATTTCGCCGCTGTTCAGCGAACACCGGCCAGAGGATGCGGTGCCGCTGGCGCTGGACAAATTGCCGCCCGGCCATTACAACACCGACCTGGGCCACAGCCTGGAAACATTTTGCCGCGACCATCTGGACGCGGTGGACGGACGCACCACGCTCATTTTTGTGGGCGATGGCCGGAACAATTACAACGACCCGCGCCTCGACCTTGTCTCGCAGCTCAAGCGCCGCGCCCGTCGCGCCATTTTTATGAACCCAGAGCAAGAAGCATTTTGGCGGCAGGGCGACAGCGACATGTATGCCTACGCGCCATTGTGCGATGCCGTTTTGCAAGTCGCCACGCTCAAGCAGTTGGAAGAAGCGGTGGACAAACTCTTTGAAGGGTGAAGGGTGAAGGAGTGGTTGGTCAACAAATGGCGGTCGTCATTTCCGCGCAAGCGGAAATCCACAACGCGCCAAGCCAAAACGCAAGGGGAATCGGCCCTTTTACACATGTTTTTGTGAGTTTGTTATAGATTCCCGCTTGCGCGGGAATGACGGGCTTAGTTTTTTCTGCACAAGCCTGATACGTTTATTTCATTCTCCAATTAACCACTCCTGGGTGAAGAGAGAAGGGTGAAAGGGGTAGAATGCGTTTTAATTTCACCCTTCACCTTTCACTCTTCACCCTTTCGAGAACATGTCAGATTCATCACAGCCAAAACAGCCCGCGCATGTGGGCGCAATCATTGTGCGCGATGCGCTGATTGGCGGCGCAACGGTTGCGCTGGCCATCATCGCCCGCCAGCAAACCACCAGCCCAGAACTTCAACTCGTAGGCTTATCCATCATTTTGACCGGCCTGACCATGACCGGATATTTTGCCGCGCGAGACGTGAGCGCGAGCAAACGCGCGGGCGCGCGCACGGGCGGGGTGGCCGGTGTGCTGGCCGGGTTTATTGGGGCTTTGGCGCTAAGCGCCGCTTTGCTGATGGCGGGCATGAATGGCACAACCCAAAAGCTGGTTGAAGAAACCCTGCCGCAAATGTATTCGCAAGAACAAATGCAGCTTCTGACAGACAACAACATCTCAATAGAGGCGTTCACTCAATATGTGACCTTCTTTCAGATCATGTGCTGCGGCGCGGCCATGCCCGTGATTGGGCTTGCGCTGGGCGCGTTGGGCGGGTATACCGCGCCCGAAGCCGCAAAAGAATAACGTGCTTTTTTAACCTCGCGGGTTGGCCTATGAGATTTTGGAAAGTTGAGGCTTTGCAGGCCAACCCGCGAGGTTGGTCACGACGCATTTTTCAAATTCTGGCGTATATTGGGCATCTTTATTTTTCACCGGCAAAAAAAGGCACACCCTTGCGCATTGCATTTATCTTCAACCCACAGGCAGACCGAGGCAACGCCGCGCAAACAGTGGCGCTGCTTCGCCAGTCGGTAAACATCCCCGATGCAGAATGGATCAGCACACAAGAGCCGCGCCACGCGGGAAAACTGGCCGCAGAGCTGGCGCGGGGCGGCGTGGAGCGCATCGTCTCGGTGGGGGGCGATGGCACGCTGCACGAAATTACAAACGGGCTGATGACGCTGCCCGCCACCGAGCGCCCGCTGCTCGGCATCATCCCGGTGGGCAGCGGGAATGACTTTTGTTTTAGCGCGGGCATTCCGCGCAACTTGGTGGAAGCCACGCGCATTGTAGCGCGGTCGGTTAAAACAAAAAATCTGGATGTGGGCTGGCTCAATGTGAACGGGCGAACCGAGCATTTCACCAACACAATGGGGTTTGGGTTTGATGCGGCCGTGACGCGCTTTACGCATAACAGCGCGTTGCGCGGCAAAATGATGTACACCGTCGCCGTTCTGCGCACCATCATGACCGAGTTTGTGGCCCCGCTGTGCCACATCACCATTGAAAACGGCGCGACCGCGCAAACCATGAGCCGCAACCTGCTGATGGTGACGATTGGCAACGGCAAGCGCGAAGGCGGCGGTTTTCTCACCACGCCCGCCGCCAGCGTGGACGATGGCAAGCTGGACTACCTGATATTTGAGCAGGTCTCGCGGGCCATGATGCTGCGGCTGATCCCGGAGTTTATGAACGGGACACAGGGCAAATTTGAGCAGGCGCGCATGGGGCAATTCACCCGCATGACCCTGCGCCTTGACCAGCCCCTGCCCATTCACACCGATGGCGAACTGGTGGTCACCCGCGCAGATGGCGCGACCGAGGCCGAGATTGGCGTGAGCGCCGGCGCGGTTAAATTGCTTGTTGGCGAATAAGGCCCGCGCTCAAATCACCGTTGGCGGCTGATACTCGCCAAAGGCTTTGCGCAGGGTGGTGCCAATCTCGCCAACGGTCACACCGGCTTCCACGCACTCAATCATCACCGGCATCACGTTGTCTTTGCCCTGCGCCGTTTGCGCCAGTTTGTCCATCAGCGCATGAGCCTGCGCGTTATCGCGCTGGGCGCGCCACGCCGCCAATCGCTCGCGCTGGCGTTGTTCCACCAAGGGGTTCATATAAAACTTGCCGCCCGCGCTTTTGCTCTCGCCCTCGGTAAATTCGTTCACGCCCACAATCACGTTCTTTTTGCTTTCCACATCGCGTTGAAACATGTAGCTGGCATCGGCAATCTGGCTTTGCATCCAGCCGCGCTCAATCGCGGCCACCGCGCCGCCCATCTCGTCAATTTGTTTGATGAGAGCCGCGGCGCGCGTTTCGATCTCATCCGTGAGGTATTCAATCACATGCGAGCCGCCCAGCGGGTCGGCCACATCTGTAATGCCCGATTCGTGGGCGATGATTTGCTGTGTGCGCAGGGCCGTCCGCGCGGCCTCCTCGGTGGGTAGTTGCAGCGCTTCATCCATCCCGTTTGTGTGCAGGCTTTGGCAGCCGCCCAGCGTTGCGGCCAGCGCTTGAATCGTCACGCGGGCCACGTTATTTGTGACCTGCTGCGCGGCAAGCGTGCTGCCGCCCGTCTGCGCGTGAAACCGCAGCATTTGGCTGCGCGGGTCCTTTGCGCCAAAGCGGTCGCGCATGATCTTTGCCCACAACCGCCGCGCCGCGCGGAACTTGGCCACCTCTTCCAAAAAGTTGTTGTGCGCGTTAAAGAAAAACGAGAGCTGCCCGGCGAAATCATCCACGTTTAACCCCGCATCCAGCGCGCCTTGCACATAGGCGATGCCGTTCGCCAGCGTAAACGCCACCTCTTGCACCGCCGTGCTGCCCGCCTCGCGGATGTGATACCCGCTGATTGAGATTGTGTTCCATTGCGGCACATGCTGCTGGCAAAACGCGAACAAATCTGTGACCAGCCGCATGCTCTGGCGCGGCGGAAACACATACAATCCCCGCGCGGCGTATTCCTTGAGGATATCGTTTTGGACGGTGCCTCTAAGACCATAGACGATGGACGATAGACGATGGTCAATCTCTTCAGTCGTCCATCGTCTATCGTCCATCGTCTTTAATTCTTGTTCTTTTGCCACCGCGATATACAACGCCAGCAAAATGGTGGCTGGCGCGTTAATGGTCATGCTGGTGCTGATTTTTGTCAGCGGGATGCCATCAAACAACTCGCGGGCGTCATCCAGCGTGCTAATGCTCACGCCCACCTTGCCCACCTCGCCCGCGCTGTTTGGGTCATCGGCGTCCATCGCCAACTGGGTGGGCAAGTCAAACGCCACCGAGATACCCATCTGCCCCTGCGCCAGCAAATATTTATACCGGGCGTTGCTTTCTTGCGCGGTGGCAAACCCGGCGTATTGGCGCATGGTCCAAAACCTGCTGCGATACATATTTGGATGCACCCCGCGCGTAAACGGGAACGCGCCCGGCTGTTCGCCATCGCCATACGCCACATCCAGCGGTATGCCAGATGAAGTCTCGAATTTTTCTTTGCGCTCTTGGGCGCGTTTTTTGGCTGGTGTGGTCATGGTTGGTGGCTGGTTGCTGGTTGCTGGTAATGGCGGGTGATGTGGTGGCGAAATACTATCACCATCAACTTTCACTATCAACTTTAGATTTGCGCGCCTCGCGCTCCATGTCAATCACAATTTTGGCAACTTCCTCAAACGCGGCGCGCTGCTTGCGATACAAATCGCTCTCGCTGATGACGATGCGCCGCGCGATGTCGCGCACTTTCAAATCTTGCAGCACCTTCATTTCCATGATGTTATACAACATCCACTCCGCCGCGGTCATGCTGCGCTGGCCGTCTGGCTTCAGGCGTTCAATGGCCTGCGTGAGAACCGCCCGAAGCGCCCGTGTGGCGTTGCCATTGTTCTCTTTCATGGCGCTTTCCACCACCGCCAGCCCCAGCAACGGGGATGAGGTGAGTTTTGGCCCGCCCCAAAACTGGGTAAGCGCATCGCGCACCTGCTGGGTGAACTCCATGCGGTTGGCAGGTTCAAATTCAAAATCTTGCAAA